>Ga0268244_10000075_pt1 | contig 40061 bp, 41 predicted proteins | sample AgamicMgSfe_FD_200258 | JGI IMG/M metagenome (GOLD analysis project Ga0268244, IMG submission 200258) | Agave microbial communities from Guanajuato, Mexico - Mg.Sf.e (v2) (version 2) | ecosystem: Host-associated > Plants > Phyllosphere > Phylloplane/Leaf | place: Guanajuato, Mexico | collected... | reverse complement strand
CTGGTAGGGAGGAATGAATGAATGAATGAATGAATGAATGAATGAATGAATGAATGAATGAATGAATGAATGAATGAATGAATGAGGTGAAAGGTGGAGATGGAAGGTGAAAGGGGAGAAGTGCAAGAAGATGGTGTTTGGGTGGATGTTGTGGATGATGTTAAGGTATGGTTGTTGTTTCTGAAAAGTCGACGCACGGCACGTTTCACGTGTTGCCATGCCAAGAGCGTTGAAGCTTCTGATGTAAAAGGAAGGCACGGGAGACTTTGCGAAAACTGACTTCACTTCACTTCTCGCTTGGATGAGTGTCACCGGCTGGTTTTGCTCGTCACCGTCGACAATGGCCGATTCGGAACCGCTGGCTCAACAAACCCGTCCAGTCATTTGTCACGTGCAAACTCAGACCAACATGCTGGGACGGTCCCGAATGTGAGCAGTTGCAATCTCGCTGTTGAGCTGACAGCAGCTTTGGCCGTGTCCGCACCCAGGCTGCAGCACCGCAAGTACCATGGAGGAGATGTCCTGTACCAAAGTCCGGCTCGTCGATGGACTTCAGGTCCTGGGTCGCATAGACAGAAGACCACCATGGCCCGTGGAGCTTGGAACCTCATGTCATTACACTGCAGCAGTCGCTCCGCGAGGATCCAGTTGCAGTCGGTCAGTCATTTGCAACAGCCTGCGGCGTGATTCTGACAAAAGCTCGGCTACGACTCAGCTGATCGGCCAATCCGAGCTTACACTACTTCATACGGCTTCGTGACGCGAGAAGCGGCCGGCTCTGCTTTCAGGCCGTTCCTGTCGGCGACATCGAGTGCATAGACAGCGTTGATCTGGAACGACGCACGTCAGTGTGAGCAACAACGGTGTCGAGCGGCCCGTCTGCGTGGTACATCCAGCCACGCGTTACCGCAAGATGAGCCACCTTATGAGCGCCCGGGTAGCCTCGACAGTCTGTGAGTCGAGAAGAACGACGTGATATCAAGTCTTGACGAAAGACTCGCGAGACAGTGTTGTCCTTCCGCGAGCCCGTGGCTGCAGGAGACGCGGCCGAGCATATCTGCAGGATCTCGACGCCCATCAACTGTGCATTGATGCTGACGATGCCATAGTTCGCTGCTAGTCGACCACATCCTCTGTGTTGAGGATACTGATCATATGAGCTTACGAAGAAGGTCGATTAACGATGTGACAGTGCGAAGTTGACATTTCTGGGCGGCAAACGTATCTAGATGTACATGGGTCACGTGCAACAGCCACTCACGACTGCATAAAACCCGCTTACTAGACCGAAAACAGCACTTGCATGGACGCAGAGACGATCCAAACAACGAACAGAACACAGTCTTGGCACCACTGCCACCATCTTGCGAGCCTGCTTACTACGCACAATCGCTCCCCAATTCGGGTCTCCTCACCAACGCCACGGACTCCGACTCCATGACTCAACAGAGGTTTCTCCGGCACGATGTTTTCTCGTTCTCAAAGCCAATGCTGTGGAGAAGCCGACTGCGATCCGTCGTATATTTAGCAGTGACCAAGTGGATGTCGTGATGCTGAATACTGTACGTGTAGGGCGCGCATAACCGTAGAAATAGCGCCTCAATCCAACCACTTCAGCTCTGCGAGTGAACCCACGACTCAACATTCGTTCCTCCTGTCGCAGGACGTTCCTTGCTGTCAAGGGAATTGAGAGCCTGTCAACATATCAACATCTCCTTGTGTCTACTGCTATGAAGGACAATTCCCCCGCCACCTCGACGAGCGCCGGTCCCACGCCACCGTGGTTCGACGCCTGGATCACGAACAGTTTGTGATCGTGCCGCCGCTTCCTTACTCGACTGTATCAAGACATGCCTCCTCGGTCGCTCCAAGAGCTGGACAGGTCTGACGGCACTGTCCAGCTGCACGCTCAATCCGACGACGGCCATCTCATCCTCCACCCTACGCCCAATCCGGATGATCCGAATGGTGATTGGCCCCATACTGCTAGCCATCCTGTCCTCTACTGACCGGCTTCTTTCCAGACCCTTTGAGATGGCCACGTTGGAAGAAGAACGTCTGCTTCGGAAGCGTGCTGGCTTTCACGTTTCTCACCAACTACGCCATCGGTGGCCTCTCACCCGCCTTCTACGAGCTAAGTCTGGAGTTCGGAAAGACGCAGACTGAAACCAGTGCACTGCTCCTCTGGCCCATCCTCGTCTTAGGCGTCTTCAACCTTCTCTGGGTCCCGATGGCCAATTTTATCGGCAAACGCCCGGTGTTCGTCTTCGCAAGTCTCCTGCTCTGCGTGTGCTACTTGTGGGGCGCTTTGGCGCAGTCGTTCGAGTCGCTGCTTTGGAGCAACATCATCGCCGCCTTCGCTGGCTCTTCTACCGAGGCGCTGGGCGCTGCAATCGTCTCCGACATCTACTACTTGCACGAGCGCGGCAATGTGATGGGCATCTACATGAACGCCATCTCTGGAGGCAACACAATCGGGCCTTTGATCTGCGGGTTCGTCATCACCAGCTTGTCATGGCGTTGGCACAAGTGGATGGCGTTCATCTTCACGGCCGTCAACTGGGTAGTCGTGCTCCTGTTCTGCCCAGAGACGCGCCATGACCGGACCGCACTGAGTGGAAGTATGGCGTCGTCCCCTTCTGCCAGATCAAATTCCGTCTCTACTCCAGTAGACGAAGAAACAGCGACAGCGGCGCCTGTGGAGAAGACCCTTTCTGCAAGTTCGAGGCAGATGGGAGATCATCCGAAGCACGGTGGCGAACAGGTTCCAAAGAAGACGTGGCTACAAGAGATCAGTCTGTGGTCCGGCGTGCCCAAAGACACGAACCTGCTAGAGCTCTTCATCCGACCCTTGCCTCTCATCGCATATCCCGCGGTCATCTTCGCCTTCCTGGCATACGCCGTGTCGCTCGCATGGGTGGTCGCCATTAACATCCTCAACTCCTTCGTCTTGCAGGCCCCACCTTACAACTGGTCGCCGGCCATCAACGGGCTGATCAACATCCCGGGCTTCATCGGTAACATCGTCGGCGCCATCCTCGGCGGCTGGTTGGTCGATCGGTACTCGGACTGGCGCAGCAAGAAGAACGGCGGCGTCTTCCAGCCCGAGACGCGATTGCACTTGTTGTTCATCCCGGCTTTGATCGTGCCGGCCGGGTGTTTGGCGTTTGGCTATGGCGTGGCGGATGCGCTGAACTGGACATCTTTGTAAGAGACGCGGAATGAAGCCGGCTGTAAGCGCTTGTTGACATCAGACTAGGTTCTTCGGCTATGGTATGGTAGCTGTTGGGTTGACGGCTGTTCCGGTGGCAACGATGACCTACGTCAGCGATTGCTACCTACCGGTCAACGCCGATGCACTCCTCCTGGTCAACGGACTCAAGAATATCGTCGCATTCGGGTTCTTGTACGGTAAGCAAGTGCGACTGTCACCAATTTGTGTCTTCGAGCTGACCACTCCCACCTCAGGTATCAATCCATGGATCGCAGAGGTCGGCTACGTCAAGTCCTTTGGGACGCAAGCGGGCGTCTATGTACTCATCATGCTACTTGCGATTCCTTTGATTATCTTCGGGAAGCAAATCAGGCACGCGACTGCGCGGTGGAAGATTATTCTCTGAAAAGTATATACAGTCCATTCGTTCTCTGAACAGTACATGCAATCCAATACGCATTTGCCGAACGACATCACATCTCAACGCCGCGAATCGCCTTTTTCTATAAGATCCGAGTGCATCTTCGCAACCTCAGGTACGATCCATGATTCTATCTCGATCGAAGGTTCACCCAATCCCGTCACACCCTTTCCCTCCGTATCAATACCGGTCACGCTTTTCGTGCGGCGTCCTGCCGGCACCCGGACCCATCGCTCGCCCCCGCCCGCAGAGACAAAAAGAACCTCCCATTTCCTAGTCATGAGGAGGTTGCCGATAACGAGGTGATGCGAGTACTTCTCCAGCGCGTGCCTCGCCTTCTGCGCGAGCAAGGAAGGATCGGTCTCGAGCTTGAAGCTGATGATCATACTCCGCGGCGCCCAGACGTCGACCAGTTGCTTCAGGAACTTGGGGACGGGGTCGAGGTCGATCACGAGCCTTTTGCCGTCCATGTGGGCTGCGGGTGGTCGTTCGCCGGTGGGGTTCGTCGTGCTGGCGTTGAATTCTTCCGAGGATTGGATCTTGTGCTCCACCATTCGCTCCGCGGGGACGAAGAAGTCTGATACTGCGGCTGCGAGGTAGAATAATCCGTTCGGTCCCAGCGGCTGCATCTGCATCGCCAGTTCTCGAAGCAGCCAGAGGTACTCGTTGACTGTGGTGAAAGATAGAAGAAGCAGAGCGTTGGCCTGCTTCGCGTGCTTGTATCGGTCCAGTACCTGTGACATCTGCTGTTGATACTCGTTTTCAACGACGACCGCTCCGGCCCCGTTGTGCGTCATGAAATCGAGAAAGCAGTTGGTGTTGTGGGAGTAGTGTCTCGAATACGGCAGCAGGGAGAACTGCCGATGCAGGAAGATGACGGCATATCCTGCTTCGAGAAAGTACTCGGCGCTCGTCGCGCCACGGGTGCCGGCGGAGAAGTTGTCGATGAATCTGACGGTCTGGTTCTCGAGGGGCACGGTGGTCCCGCCCGAAGTGACGACCGCTACCCTTCGTTGTTCGCTCGCATGCTGCTCGACGAAGGCAAGCACGAGTGAGGCGTGTTGATCCAAGGTCGCCGGTTTGGGGTTCGTGGCGAAGTAATCGGCGTCGGTACTAGATCCATTCACGGACTGTTCTGCATGGTTCATGGTCAGGTACCAGCGATGGATGGGACGTTGGAATGTCTGTCTGCTCGCTCGACACAGAGAGATGTGTGGTCAGAGGGACCTCCATCATTCCGAGCTGTGGTTGCTTGGTATCAATTGTGCAACGCACGATATAGAACGTTTCTCAACGTGCCAGTATTTTTGTATTTGGACGGCGGGCAAACTGACGACGCTTACGTAAGTACAAGGTACCTCGGGCTACACGCTTGATGACCTCTTCTTCTCCCTCTCTTCCACCTCCTGAACACCATCAGGTGCTCATCCTTTCTACACTTCTCCCTGCGCGACACAGACTCGGACCTTGCAGCCCCCTCTCTACAACGTTGCCTTGCGCTTGCACGATCAGTACCTGCCTGCTAGCATCCTCTGCATGTACTCACGCCTTATCCTACCATACAGTTAGCCCTCGTCGGTCGTCTCGAGCTGTCAGTCTCGCAAGATTGATCCAGCGCCACGCGCTCGCGCTGCCTTGTTTACGACTTGCCCATATCTGATCAATTCTCAAGTTGACCAAAACATATACCCCTTGCATTACTGACATGCCGTTGTGGTGCGTCGCTACCATGTCAGCCATTGGTTATCTCGCGACTACAAAGGGCTCAATGCAGGCAAGCGTTGCTTCTCCACAGATGCAAGACATTCGAGGACTAATGCAGACCTTGCCTGTTGTTGACAAAACGGGAAGTTCTGCATTCCATCCCTCACGTCCAGCACAGTGGGATTCGAGTATCTTGTAGGCATATAGAGCGCATGCCGATCCTCAGCGAGGGCGCCGTAGCAGGCTCGTAAGTAGAAGTCCTTTCTCGATTCCTTCTCTCCCTGTGACAACCTTGTTACAAGATGGCCACGAACAGAATGCTACCCGAAACTTGGAGTCCGACGTCTCAGACTACTATCACCATGACACAAACGCGCCAGCCGAGAGACGAGCGTGTGAGAATACCACGGTGTGCCAACCGGACGCGCCCGGGTCCTATTCAAGTGGATCCGCGTGCGCCGAAGATCGTTCCAGTGCCTTCGCCGTTACTGAAAAGCGACAATGACAAAGGCTATGAACCGCCCAGAACTCCAGAAGTCGTTGACCTGGCGGCGCCGAGTACATGGCCAAGACAAGATGGTCCTCCTCGTAATGCTGGCCCTCGCCGCATGGCTTCGCCCAGTATCAGATCGCAGTACAGTGCACGTCAATCCGAGATGTCCTTCGGCATATTGGGTTATTACACCCGAGACGTGTCGCCACTGAACAGCCCCGAATTACCGCCACCGATACCGCAGATCGACTCGACAATTGAGCAGTTCGACTTTGGCCTTCAATCGACGGTACCCTGTCAACAATCCCCAGGCAGCATCCCGATAGTACAGAGGACGAATCAGGATGCCAGCGTCGGTGCGTCAAAGGAGCCGTCAGGTCTCTCTCAGGACCCTCCTGCCCCTGTCAAGGTACCACGGCCACAACACAAGAAGGGGTATAGTCTGTTCCCCACCGTGCATGACCCAGCTCAAGGAGTCAAGTGTGCGGCTGCATCTATGGTACAGCAGACCATACCACCAGCAAGCAACATTACGACAGTCCCACCTCACCAGCAGCCAGACGCGTCATACAGGCCGCGCAAAGAAAGCCTGTCCAGCTCGATCAGAAGTCGCAAGGACAGCCTCACATCCTTCCGCTCAAGTCGGCGCATCCCGCTGCGCATCCTCTCAGCCGATTCCGGCGCTTCCGCCAAAACGCAATCCATCGGCTCCCCGTCCACCAGCTCCCCGGGACATAGTCGATGGTCTGACGAGACCGTCACGTCGCCTACAGCCGTCACCACTCCCGAACCGCGCACCTCGTTCGGGTCAATGATCGGGCGCGACAGCGTGCAATACCCCGCTTGTTTCTTCGAAGACGACGACGACGAACGTGTACCTCTCAGGAGCAAATTCGCCTGGAAGCGGTCCTTTAGTCTGACCCAGGAACGGTCGGGGACCAAAGGCAAAGGCAGATTCGACGAGAGAAAATCGTTTGGTCGGCGAGTCGCAAGGGTCCTACTGTGTGCGAGTTGTTGCGGTTGATCTTGGCTTCAGTTCAGATATAGTGCAAGCTGCACTTCAATCTGTTTATCGCGGTTCACGACGAGACGAAATGACAAATGACATGCAATTTTTGACGTATCTTGTGTGCCTCTTGCGTGACGGGAGTACAGCATCATGTCTTGATGAACCCGTATTTCCCCCTCTTGCCATAAGCGGAAGCACTGCTGTGTCTCTATCACGCCCGACGTTTCGAGGTCGACGCAGATGGATTTAGCTTGCTGGTCAGTTGCAGGATCACATGTACGTCGCTTTTGGCATTCGAGCATCACCAAGCGGATCTCTTCCAGAATACTTGCCAACGGCTGTGAAGGACCACCCTGAATCCAGACGTTTGGTGGCGTCTGCACAACATATTAATCCGCCAGTCACGGTGTGGAGTATGTACAGGATATGTTATAGTCGCGGTACATGTACGCGTGTGTCTTGCAGAGGATGATATCTATCTGGCGTCTCAGCGAACTGTTGCGACTCCGCTGTACCGAAGTGCTATTTCGCTTTTGGCCTCGACTCATCCCATCTCGTCTCGTTGCAGAGTGCATGCAGCATGTTGACGGACTTTGGAGGAAACCGTGCAGTCTCTTTTGCGCAATTCACGGTCGTTGCACAAGGCGTAGCAAATACTGTCACTCCGGCCTCTCTCGTTCTGTCATCATGACTGCCTGCTCCTCGGACTTTCCTTGTTGACCACTGGGCCGGAAGAAGAATATACGGAAGTTCTGCGCAAGTCAGTGGGCACACTGGCACCGAGGACAAGTTTGACAACCCATTGGGCGATCGTATCTGCAGCCACAAATTCCGTTTGCGGCCTCTTGCACCCACTGACAGCACTGTGCATCGCTGGCAGATTTCAGGCCTAAGCTTTTCCTGATGCCCACCCCGTTTGCATGTGACGATCATCCTGGATCCCAGCATCTCCCTGTCATTCGTCCCTTCGAAATGCTCGCTTGTCCATACTTAGCCTGCTACCGAGACGTGAAACGCAGGGCCATCTTGCAGGCCCACCAGGACATCTTCGTCGCATCTCGGCATCACACGATCCCCGAGATCTGCAGCATGCTTGTTTGGAGAATACATTTTGCGCCCCGCAGAAGGCTCGGTGGTGTCGTCGAATGAGCAGATCACTTTATCACTACGATTCCGGTGGCGGAGGTGCGACATCTTCGTTCACAGCCCGGCCTACTCGAGCATGCTTCAACGTGCTGGTTGCCACTCCGCCGCCGTCGACTTTGAGACTTCTTACCTGCAGGATGTTCTACATCTGCAGGATGGCGATACGGAAGAACGACTGGACTCGGAGCTGAGGGCGGAGGCCAAAGAGTGCGGTGTTGAGGTCAACATATCACCAGCGGGAGAACACAGGTCGCATAGGGAAGCTGTGTCGTCTGATCTGTCGCGGAGGTCACAGGAGTCCGTGGCTTCCAGAGCGTCGCAGTTGACTGGTTTGGTGTCGATTCGCTCGGATGTATCGAGGGGTCATCACCATCAACCGTCCAGTCGCGCGCAGCCTCGCACATCGCTATCCTTTCGGGACTACGACAATTTGCTGGCTCGCGCTGTACCGAGTAGTAGACAATCGATATCGATGTCCCCACCCACGACACCAACACAATCCACGTCTTCACTGCCACCGTCCCCGCCGGAGTCATCGCCTAAGAGACACCTGCGGCGCATTCGAGGCTTGAGCATGCTGCATCTGCGTCGGACGACGTCTAGCTCCTCGCTCGACGAAAGCTGCCCGCACTGCCCGCAAGGTTCCCTGCACCAGCGTAGAGCCGTACACAAGCTGCCCTGCGGCCACAGACTATGCACGCAAGCGCTGCGAAGCACCATCAAAGCCGGCATTGACAGTAAGGCTGGCGTGGTACCTCGCTGTTGCGGCCTTCCCATCCCTGGAGGCTTAGTGGAGCTCGTCATGACCCAAGGCGAGCAGAAGGCACTGTTGGAAAAGTCGGAGCAGTGGAATGAGTCGGCATCGATCGCTCCTTCATCCGCGAGCGAAACAAAAGAGTTTGGGAATACACGACGGCCCGGCGCATTGTCAATGAGGAGCAGAACGGTCTCTGTTGAGTCAAAGGTCGACTCTATCAATCCGAGGGTTCAGAATGACCTGGATGGATTGACGGAGTCGTCGGAATACAGACAGCTCAGATCGGCCCAGACAGAGACGAGAGACCGCCTGCTTGCCTGGACTGACGCGCAGCAGGCTGCACTCCAGACGCAACATCACACGCTGAAGGGAGAACTCAAAGCCAAACACGAAGTCTGCATGGAGGAACTCGTGGAACACCACATCGTGGCAACATCTGAAGCGGAGGATAAGCAAGTCAAAGCAGAAGCGGATATGCGAGAGATACACAGTCAAGAAAAACGGGACAATGCCACTGCTTTGAAGCACATGGAGGCCTATTGCGCCGGGAGGTACAGCACCGGCGAACCGCACAAGCGCACGGTGACCGAGCAGGACTGCGCCGAGCGCGACAAGACACGCCGGAATCGCGACCAAATGGACGCGAGACACGGCAGCGCCATCAACGTGCTGCGAGGCGAGCAGGGCCGACGGATGAAGCTGCGTTTCCAGCGGCAAGAAAAGGAAGTCCAGGATCTCGATCGGGCGCAGAGGAAGGCGGAGCTGGAGCTCGAACGTGCTTGCGGTCAAGCAGCTCATGACTTGGATGACACGGTGGCTGACAAACGGCAGCGTTTGCGCTCAAGGTGGGAGCTTGAAACGGCGATCTTGGCTAAGAAGATTGAGAAAGAACCTGGCGCCGTTGTGTGATAGGTTGGCTGGCAGGGCGGAGAAAGTCCATGGTGTTTCGAATGGTGTGGGCTCGGAAAGGCGTATCGAGTATCATTGAGTCTCGCGTCTGACCGCTCGGCGTGATCCACACTGCAGACCATCGTGTGTTCAGCGAGCCCGCGAGGCCATGATCTGGAAAGACTGATGGAGCTGATAGCGGCATTGGCGTATTTTGTGCTGATGATACCCCATTTACTGTACTTCACGATGCGACGAGCGATGCTTGAGTTTGAGTCTTTGAATGGGGTGATGTTGGAGCGAGTGGAAGTCGGGGTTTCGTGATATGGAAGCTCCGGGAATTGGAGACTGAACGACCTCACTTCCTCCAAACGACTTGTTCTCACCCGCAGCTTCTCTGTGCTTTGGCACATCGACTCTCCCTCGACGCCACTCTGGGCCTTCTACGATGTGCGGTAAGTCGCGTTGCAAGCGCTCTTCATCACGTTGCTGGCCGTTCAGCCAGAAATCCTTTGCAACTTTGTACATTGATACCTAGGTGAGTTCATTCGCCTGCAGCAGGGTCTCTTTCAAACCACTCCGTCAACCAGTCTACCACTCCCTTCGCCGTTCACAACAACCAAATGACCATCCTCAGTATACGTCTGGAAAACTCAGAAAAGCAACCGCGATTGACGAACGAAGAAGAGATGGAACTTTCAAAGAGAACCCACATTATCACCTTGGTGCCGTGTTCTCAAGACGAGCAAAGTCAAGACTGTCAAGACCGAAGCCTGCATGCTGGCATTCACATCAAATATTTCGGACACTGGAGTGCTGCCATGTCGGCGGCTGAATGTGCTCATGAAGCGAGGATCTTCAGCTTCGCGATGAGCGACACGACGTGATATCTCAAATGAGACGTGACAAGAACGCCTGAAAGGCGTAGGACTCAGGACTTTCGTTTCGTGATAAATGTGCGACAACGTTCATCTTGATGAGAATGGAACGTTGGGGGTTATCGGATGTGTGCCCGAAGAACGTCACTCGGGTGCAGGTTCGCATGTGGGGAAAAGGCGATGAAACGTCGTGATCGTCTTGAGTAGATGAACGACCTCTCTCGCGTGGAACGTCTGAACGCTGGAACCTGGTTCCTTGAGCACCAGCACGATGAGAAGAAACCACCTACATCCCCATCATGGTAGCTACCGCCTCATCGCCAACGTGTATAATGGTCCCATCTGTTGTACAACAAAGGTGCGAGGCGATCTGGTTGACATGTGCAAAGATGGACGCAGCCGTATGCGCGATCCCAAGGCCTTTGATGGATTTCCACCCGGTCAAGCAACACCACGGTCCCAATCTCGGACGATCAAGATATTTGTAACGCGGAGTAACACCCTTTCATCTTCCGTAATCAACGCGTTACAGTCTTGCAGAGCGCTTTGGGAACCCTCTGCCTTTGGCGACCTACAACCTGCGCAGGGAGCAATCTTGTATAAACCTTTCTCACTCCCCATCCCATCCACTGTGATCCGTCACAAGTCTTCTACTTTTCTCTCCCTCAGTCACTCGTTCTTCGGTTGATCCAAAGTACGATTCCTTTCTGTCGAACTACCAGTCACTCATTTGTTGCTTAACCCACCCGCACCATGCATCGCTCCATCGCTCTCACCGCCCTCGCCATGGGCGCGGGTGTCATGGGCCAGCAGGCTGGCACCCTGACGCCTGAAACGCATCCGGTACTGCCCATATCCCGCTGCACTACTGCCGGATGCACCAAGGAAAGCCATTCCGTCGCCCTGGACGCCAACTGGAGATGGCTCCACAGCACTTCAGGCTCGACGAACTGCTACACGGGCAACACCTGGGACAAAACCCTCTGCCCGGACCCAGCCACCTGCGCGAAGAACTGCGCTCTGGATGGTGCCGACTACAAGGACACCTACGGCATCACGGCGACCGGTGATGCTCTCAGTCTGACTTTCAAAGTCGGTTCGAACGTGGGCTCTCGTGTCTATCTGTTGGGTACTGGGGGCGCGGAATATGAGACCTTCAACCTCAAAAATCGCGAATTTGCCTTTGACGTCGACGTCTCAAACCTCCCGTGCGGCCTGAACGGCGCCCTGTACTTCGCCGAAATGCCAAAGGACGGCGGCATGAGCGCGCACCCCAGCAACAAAGCGGGCGCCAAATACGGCACCGGCTACTGCGACGCCCAGTGCCCGCAAGACGTCAAGTTCATCAACGGCGCGGCCAACATCAACAACTGGACCCCGTCGGCCAACAGCGCCAACACCGGCACGGGCAGTCTCGGCAGCTGCTGCAACGAGATGGACGTCTGGGAGGCCAACAAGATCTCCGCCGCCTTCACCCCTCACGTCTGCAAGCAGGCCGGCCTGAACACCTGCACCGGCGCCGCCGCCTGCGGCACCGGCACCAACCGCGGCGACGGCAATTGCGACAAGGACGGCTGCGACTTCAACTCGTACCGCATGGGCAACCACTCCTTCTACGGCGCGGGCAAAACCGTCGACACGACCAAGAAGTTCACCGTCGTGACGCAATTCCACACCGCCGACGGCACCGACACGGGCGCCCTGTCGGAGATCCGCCGCGTGTACGTGCAAAACGGCAAGGTGATCCAGAACTCCGTGTCGGACGTGTCGGGCGTCGAGGGCAACAGCATCACGGACGGCTTCTGCAAGGCGCAGAAGACGGCGTTCGGCGACGACAACACGTTCGCCGCGCGCGGCGGGCTCGCTGCCATGGGCAAGGCTTTTGACCGTGGCATGGTGCTCGTCATGAGCATTTGGGACGACTACGCGGCCGAGATGCGCTGGCTCGACGCCCCGTACCCGGCTGGCAAGGCCGCGACCGCCCCGGGCGTCGCGCGTGGCACCTGCGGGGCGGACAGTGGCGTGCCGGCGACGATTGAGGGCCAGTCTCCCGGCGCCAGTGTCACGTACTCTAACATCAAGGTCGGTCACATGAAGACTACCTTCTCTGCTTAGACGCGGAGCCCATGGTAGGAGGGGATCAGTGCTCGGAAGACTTTCAGCGCACGGTTGCTTTCGTGTACGGCAGTGGCATTCAGTGTACATGCTTGATTGATATTCGCTTCTCTGCCGATAGTTTTAGCTTATGGACAATGCTATGTATGGCACGAAGACTCCTGGCCTTTTCTTGCTTGTCATGTTCCTCGCCGTGACATTGTGGGGTTATCTTGCACAAGTTATCGAGCGCGCAGCAAAAAGCGCACGATTTCAGAAAGAACGCAGCAAATTGTCTGAACATTTAGTGCAAATGCTAGACAAGCCTTAGCATCTGAAAGTGGCCTGATGTAGCCGCCATGCCTGAAGACTTTGTCAAGATAGACGAAGCTGTAACAGCACTAGACACATATGCACGGCTCACGCGCCTCGTCTCGCCGTCGCCGTGCTCATAAGCATGATCTTCTTCCCTTTCTTGCCCTTCTTACCACCAGACGGTTTGTTCGTGGCCTCCACACTCAAGCCCTCCACTCCTGCGGACGCGAGATCGACATCTTGCTGGTGATCGAGCAAGTCCTTCTCCCAATCCTGCAACCAGCCATCGTCCTGAGGGTGCTGCAAGTCGCTGTCGCGTGGTAGGGTTGCATGTAAGTCCGGCGACGCAGCCGCCACGGCCGTCGTGCCCCATACTGTGCGCTGCATCGATGGCGATGTAGACGGTGACGCGAGGGATGCGAAGCCGGAAGTCGAACGGTTGGGCCAGGGTGGAGAGGATGCGGCGGCGGCATCGGGATTATGGTCTGTTGCAGACCCAGACAGGGAGGGAAGGAAGTCGGTGGAGAAGGCGTCATTCGGAATCGAGGGTCGTTTTCGCCTTACAGCCGCCAACTCCCTTTCTTCGGCCTTTTCGATTCGAACACGTTCCTTTTCTTCGCGTGCTTCTTTTTCGTCGTGCCGTTGTCGCCGCCGCTCGAGCATGGGCTTGAAGTCTTCTAAGACCCGCGGAGAGACGAGATCAGTCCAATCGCATTCAAGAAAGCCCACTTCGCAGCCATAGGGTAGATAAGCGAGGTATTTCACGCGTTTTCGGAGCTCGTCATCGACGATATGGCCCGAGGAGACACGCTCGACTCGTGGAAGGATGCTGGAAGGGAACACGGTATATGAGCCGAACGCAGCTTTAAGGATGCGGATGTCGAGCGGTGAAAGATAGAAGTGAAGGAGACCTTGGTAGAACAGGTACTCGGCAGGCTGCGGCTTTTCGAACTGTCGTTGTCGCATCTCCGTCAGAGTGCGTGGGATGGAAGGTACAGTAGTTGCGGTACTGCTTGCCAGTGAATGCTCCTCCGGCTGTGCACTTTCCGCCGATCTGATAGCGGACGGCATATCATCATGGCTTTGCAAGTACATGTCCGGGACTCCGTCATCGCTTTCGTTGAATTGAATAGGCGGTCTGTGGTCTCTTTTTTCTTCGACTTGTTGCTCTGGCTTCTTCGGCTGCGCAGGCGGATTGCCGATGCCTTTAACCTTGTTCTTCGCTTCCTTGAGCATACGTATGGCTCGGCCAGTCCACTCGGCGTCCTCACCAAACATTAGCTCGTCCTCTTTCTCCAGCTGCTCGATGGCTGCCAGCGCCTCATCGTACTGCTGCAACATATACTCCTCGCTGCCCTTCATCATCCTTGCGTAATCCATGACTTCAGCCGCAAAGTACCAGGGGATATGCTCGCCCTTGGCGACTGTCTCGGCGCTTTCCCGCGGCATGGCGAGGGTGCTGCCAGACTTCCTCTTTACGAGGCGGAGAACGACGTCGCCACCTTCACGCGGATCGCTCTCTTGGCCGATATACCACCGTACGGGGCGCGTCTCTGAGATATAGATACTGTCCCAACAGATCGGACACTTCTTCCACCGGGCTTTCTTCTCCGGGGCGGGTGCGCCACCGTCATCCGAGTGCATGTAGCGAATAAGACAGGGCATGCAAAATATGTGGCCACACTTCGCCATGCGTGGTGCGGTTGGTTCACCAAGACAGATCGGACAAGAAGCAGCTTGGGTATCTGAAGAAGCGATGATCTGCAGCACCTCGTTCCAGTCAAGATGTACATCCGCATCTTCGGCTTGGGCGTGGTAATCCCCACGTGGATCTACGATGAAGCGATAATTGGCGTGGATGTACCTGTAGCTGTCAGACGTGCTCGTCTAGCTGGGTCCGCCCGTTCCCGACTCACCTCGCTTTGTCCATGGCATGATACCCGCTACCGAGGCCCCATGTGGCATTGTGTCGCCCGCCTCTCCTCGCTCCATTGTAGCTGTGCCGATGGTACTGCTGCTGCTGAGGACGAGGTGGCAAGGCAATGTTCATCAAGTGCGTAATATCCGCTGTCTTGCCACGTCTTCCAATGTTCTGCATGGCGATCCTCTCATCCTCATCCAGCACCTGAAACCTCTTGCCCTGCTTGTGCTTCGGCTTGCCGGGCTGATTATTCCGTGGTGCGGCTGGCGACTTGGCAGTACTGCCACCTGCGCGCAAGGCGCCGCTATTGTTCGCGAAGAACTGTTGGGTCTGGGAGGCTGCGGGCGATACCTGGCTGGAGCTGTTGGACTTGGACAGAGTCGGTGCCGTCTTCGAAGGGTTGGCTCCAGACCCTTGACTCGACATGGCTGAGTGGCCGGGCTGGTTACTCTTTGTTTGATCTCCTCGACTGCGGAAGGGTACCGGCGGGTTCTATAGTCGGCAGATGGCCGATCTTGTCAGTGCCTGGCAAAGGGCAAGCGATGCAGTGTGATGCGGTGCGTGGTGGCTGGTGGTCTGAGAACAACCCGAAGGATGTCTGAGGGGAGGAGGAAAGGAGAAGGGAGAAGGGAGAAGCGTCTGGGGAGGATGAGGTGTTGGAAGTCCCCCCCGCCATCGTCGACGTAGTCATCATCGCTCACCCACCGCGGCGGACCCACCCGCCTTTGTTTCCGGACTAGTGCGTTACCGGTCACTGTATTTTTCTGTGATCATGTAGCCGAGTCTCGGACCCAAACCTCGTTCAGAAGACGTAGCACGATCACTCGATATCTTCACGCCTTTTTCAACGTGACTGTTGATTCTTCCACCATAACCGACCATGTTGATTACAGAATCCCATCAAGATGTGCCGACCAAGCAGGGCGGCGACATGCGGATGTACAGTTCTATCCATCTCAACCCTCAAGTGAGCCGTAGTCTGATCCTCGTACCTGTAGTTTCCTTTTCCATCCGACTATCCCAAACTATCCCAAAGCAAAGTTCCCAGGCGTCGTGGTCTTCAGCGAGATCTATCAAGGTATGAAAAGAGTTTCCTGCATTTTTGTATCATACCATGTCCTCAATGGGAAATCCTTCTCCACCGCCGGATCGCGCTGCCATGAAAGAAACGCTCGAGAACCACAAGCATATTCGCCACCAGCCACCTCTTCTCATATCCTCCCGCACCCACATTGACACCTTCACCCTTTCTTACAGTGACCGGTCCCGTGCAACGCTTTGCCCGCCAAATCGCCGGCCACGGCTACATCGTCGCCGCACCCAGCAGCTACCATGAGTTCACGGGTCCGGAAGCTCTCGCCTATGACGGTCCGGGCACCGACGCCGGCAACGCGTGGAAGATTGAGAAAAAGCTCTCCGCGTACGACGAAGACGCTACGCTGAGTATCGACTGCCTGGTCGGACTCTCGACGTGCAACGGTCGCATCGGCGCCACGGGCATGTGTTTGGGCGGGCATCTGGCGTTTCGGTGTGCGTTGGATCACCGGGTGAGGGCGGCGGTGTGTTATTTCGCGACGGATGTCCACTCGCATACTCTGGGCGAGGGGAAGAAAGACGACAGCTTAGATAGAGTGAAGGATATCAAGGGTGAGCTGGCGATGGTAGGTCCGCCCATAGCATGCCAGCAAACGATTTGTGGCGCTTCGTCTTATACTTACCGATTATCGTTCTACAGATCTTCGGCAAACGGGACAACCACGTCCCACCGGAAGGTCGCGATCTGATTCGCAAGACCCTGCACGAGTCGGGCACGACCTTCAGTTTCTACGAACTGGCGTGGGCTCAACATGCGTTCATCCGTGACGAGCTGTCCAAAGGGCGGTATGATCCGGCCCTGGCGGGGATTTGCTTTCAGGTGCTTTTGGAGCTGTTCGGAAGGACTTTGAACGGGGATTTGGGACCAAGAGAGGGTGGGGATGGGGAAGTGGAAGATGTGTGCTGATGGTTGGAAGTGATCACCTGGCAAGCAGTAGCGGGCCTGGGCCTTGAAGCGCGCAGAGCGGCAAAGTTCAGAGTTCAGTCCGGGGTTGCGCGTTACGTGGAAGCGCATCAAGAAGAATGTCATGCCGCTTATAGTAATTAGCGCCCTTGACGCAGGTTCCTGTACAAACTGAACTGTGCTCTCTTGTTACGCCACGGAGGGATGGCTGGCCTCTGCTTTTTGTCTCGCAAATCCCTCGCAACACCCAAGCGCTGTGACAGATGGTCGCCGCGCTACTCTTCACTCTTCTTGTGGTAGTTGACTTTGGGGTTCCAGAAAAGAGTCTGTGCATGCAACCGGATCGATTAGCAATTCTGCTTGCATACGAAGGTACAGGAATACGCCCGCTTCTAACAGACGTGCGTACATGCAGAACGTAGCTCGATATAGGGGCGCATCACACCAACGCTCTCCAAAATATGGAGCATCGTGTTTTGAAGGGAGGTCATGTACGAACCTTGTCACCGTCTCCCCAGAAGTAGTTCTTGGTCCGGATGTTCTGGAATGCGTACTCGGTCTTCTCCTCGAGCGGTGGGTCATGGGCCTTGTGCTCCCAGTGCTCATTCCACAGGCGCCAGGCGTTGACGCCCGCAATGATAATGCTTGGGATCACCACGTAGATGGAGAGCTTGCGCCAGGTGTCTGTGACATACGCACGACTGGTCAGCGTACCGAGCAGCTTCTGGGGTGTGGTGGGAGAGCTTGGTCAGGCGTCTTTCTGCCCTCCTCCTTCTTGCTCCCCAATCGCCCAGTGTGCACCCTCCTCACCACTTATGTCCTGTATTGACAAGTGTATGGTACATACCGCTGGTAGCTGCGGCATGGGCCTTGACAGCCGCACGCTCGCGGTTGAAGGCATTGTCCGCTGCGCCGTGCATGCCCTCGGCACCGATTCCGGAGGTCCATCTGCGTGCGCCGGCCTGGCGAAGCACTGGAGTGGTTCGTTGGAAAGTACGTAGACCGAGCATCGTGTCTGTCCTGTTGCGCAATGGTTGTGCAGGGGAGGTGGTGTTTGGGAGAGAAGCCGGGGGAGGTACTTGTATGCGAGCCCGGGAGCCATAGGATTAGTCATCAGCCTTCAAGTTGCTGCTGCAGTGGACGTCACATCACGTGCTGGTTTCCGTTCACTTCAGTTGACGTACCAGTCCTTGCTTCCCGAAACGATGAGAAGGCTCAACAACATCGATCAGTGATTCGACAGCATGGCACTTGATGTGCAGGCCAACTGGACGATTTCCATGGCGGAGAACCTCAAACAAATGCAGCGTGGCGGTAGCAGAAGCAAGGAAGACGTTGGAAGCGCAAAGGACAATCACGGTGTGGGCAAGAAGACAGCGAAGTTGGGAGTAGAAACGGAAGCGGTTGAGTGGACAACATCGCCGATTTATCTACCCGACGAGATCCTCGTCCAGGTGCTTGAGTACGTTTCTCGAAGCCGCGACGCACAACGGACACTCGCCTCCTGCTGCCGCCTCTCCAAGCAATGGTACGATGTCGCGGTCCCGCTCCTCTACCGCCACCCCAATCTCTACGGCAAAAACTTCGACCCCTTCGTCCGCGCCATCTGCCCCTCGATCAATCTGCACGTGCGCAAGAGTCCGCTGTCAGGACTGGTGAGAACGTTGGACATGGGCAATTTGGTACACCAGGGAAGCCGAAGCATGACAGCGCGTCTGCTGGGGCGTACGAAGGGCAACCTCGAACATTTCGTTGCGCCGCAGTCATCCTTCGCCATGAACTGTTTCCCCGCGCTGTCCAAGTGCCATCATCTGCAGTCACTGAACCTCTCGCTCGTGTCTGAGTCGCCACCGTTACCGGAGCTGTTCAAAACGGTGGCGCACTTGGAGCAGTTGCGCACCTTCCGGCTCCCACGCTCTGCAGGCTTTGGGGTGCACCACAAGCCTGAGTCGTTCGTCTGGCCTCCAAACCTTGAAGACCTCGCTCTCAGTGGGGGCATCGACGGTCACTTCTTGAGTGGTGTCATTGCCTTCCCGCAGACGCTACGACGACTCACTCTCGAGCATTGTCCACAAGTGCGGGCGCATGCCGTATCGTACCTCCTGAGAACCGGCGTGCGACCTCTTCGAAATCTGGAGAGTCTGACGGTTCGAAACATGCCGCAACTTGGCTCGCACGCCCTGAACGATGTACTCCTGTTGATGCCGCAGATCAAGAAACTAAGCATCAGCGTCGACTACATCACACCAGCTTTCTTCGACGAAACTGATTACCACCACGTCAAAATGCCCCGTACAGTCCCAGTCTGGTCAGATCCCTTGTCCCCAGGCGTCTCAGATATGGATGGTGAATTCACCACTCTGCATGACAGTGAGCTACAAACCCTCGAACTCACGAACTCCGGCAAACCCGGCGTCGAGGACAAAATAACCCCTATTGACATCATGATTGCGCTGGATGACGGCTCTTTTCCGCGACTACGGCAGGTACGAGTTGCTAAGAGCCTGTTGTGGCACTCGAACGTCACGAAGGACGATGCGGAAGCTTTGGCTGCCGCGCTGCAGGAAGGGAGCAAGAAGGACTGGGAGATGAAGGAGGGTGTGTTTGCGGCCATGGGAGAGAGAGAATATCGAGCCACAAAATGGGAAGATGTTGCAGGCGTATGGGCTTTTGATGGGTGAAATGACGCACGCGCGTCAGTGCCTGGGAAGAAATCAAAAGAGCAGCGTAGAGACAACAAGTCACGACCTGCAAGGCGTTTTGACCCATGACTATTAGCACGGGACGTTGGTGCGATCGCTGCTGTCCCGCATCGGTCTTAACCCAGTACGCCAATGTCGGATATCGTTCGCGGCACAAGATGCTCGAGCTACAACGACATGCTGATGTGGAGGACCAAGATCACCTTTCGCAAGGACACGACATGGCAGCCAGGTATACAGCATGGTCGGAATGCCGTGCTGCACCTGGACAATGAGCTGCTTGCGCTCTTCTACTGTCTGTCGAGCGAGTTCTTGATAGTGGGGCCTGCATACTACATGTAGCTGAGAGCCAGTCGGATCTTGCCGGACATGCTGATCGCATAACTCGGGGCCGTATTCAAGGCTGGTGTCACAGTTTGTGCGCCGTCGCACGATGGTGTCTGTAGACATAGACAGGGGTGGATTGTAGATACCGACACTAGATGTACAGATATGTGGACCTAGAAGCAACCATTTGACGACGACACGATCGAAGTACGCGAACCTCTCCTCTTCTAACGGAGTATCATTACCATAATCCCACGATGTGATTGCCTCGTTCTGTACTGTACATACGTAGCCAGGCCGTCTGGTGGACGGACTGTTCCCGCGGGAAAGGGTAGGTACATGTAATAAATAATAAGGAGCGTGGGAGGTAACGTCAAGCCGAGATGTTGTCTAGTGTCCCGAAGCGGCATCTCTGCACATTCAGTCCTTCCATCACCTATCATCATTGAATTCACGCGACTACCTCCAAAGATCATGCCAGGCAAAACACTCCTCCTCCTCGGTAGCGGCCCCGGCATCGGCGTGTCCGTCGCCAGCGCCTTTGCCGTGCGCGGCTTCACGCATATTGCCCTGGTCTCACGCCACGAGAGCCGTCTCAAGGAAGACCGGGACCGCGTGCTCGACGCCATCCAAGAACGAGGCTACAGCTGCCAGGTTAAGACGTGGGTGTGCGATATAGCCGACCTCGCGGCGCTGAAGGGTTTGCTGGCGGAGGTAGAGACCTTCGGGTCGCTGGAGTGTGTCTTGTTTAATGCTGCTCGGGTCGCGGGCAAACCGCCGGGAGAGGAGGCGGTGGAGGAGATTGAGAGAGATTTTAGGGTAAGTGGTTTCCTGACTACTGTGTGGCGGAGCTTGGGTCCTGACGAGCTCGCCTCAGACTACGAACTTGGCTCTGTATCAATTGGCGTGCTGGGCGATTCCACTGCTCAAGAAGGCACCTGCTGAGAACTCGCCCGTGCTGATTGTAACGAGCACGACGCTACTGTACAAGGAGCCGGTGCCGGACCTTGTGTCGCTGTCGATGGTCAAGTCGGCGCAAAGGTCTCTGGTGCTGTCGCTGCACGCGAAGTTCGGGACTGAGGTGCATGTGGCGTTGCTGAGTGTAGGAGGTGTGGTGGCGCCTGGGAAGAAGAATCTGAGTCCGGAGAACATTGCTGACAGGGCGTGGGAACTGTACAAGCAGCCGAGGGAGAGGTGGCAGAGGGAGATGGAAATACATGAGTGAACCTTTTTCATCCACATCTGAACGACTACAAGGTATAGATCGCTAGAACAAAGAGCTGTGGTTGTTAGTTCCTCTCCGGAATCGCTTTGCTAAGACTGAGGCGACCACCAGCATATGTGCTCCGCAGTGCCTTCAGCCTTGTCCGCAGCCTTCACAGAAGAGGCTTCCGCCACCTCAAGGCTTGAAGTTGTGTGTGACAATATGTCACGCTCCGCCGCCCGAATCAGCAAGAGAACAAAATGCCTCCATTCATACATAGTATTAGACTCGGGACTAGCCAGACCGTTTCGTATTGACATCTTGTTTAATTCAGCACTGGGACTTTGGGAGATGGTATGTTTCAAGTAGAAGCACTCAAGAAATCGTGGCGAAAGGGTGTCTACCCAGGCGACCGCATTTTGTTTGAGAGCAGACCTTCGCTATTGACTTTTGTATTATCAAACAAGGACTGCCAGTCGTTTTCGAAAGGAAGTTATCCATCTTCACTCATTTCCAGTCACTCGTTCACCATCAACACCATGCTTTCGACCGCAGCGAAGACGCTCCTCGCCCTGGCGGCGACGACGTCGGCATTCCCAACATTCGATTCTCTCTCCGCGAGGGCTGCGACCGCACCGGGCACGTACTGTGGAAAACCGAACGCCGATCAGGTCATTTCGGGCACGCCATGGATCGTCTTTAGCATGAACTACAACTACCAGAAGATCGACGGTAGCTGCTGCACCAGTTTCACCGGCCTTGTCACGGGCGCCAACGGCGAGCAGCAGTGCGGCTGGAGCAGCGACTGGAAGATTGCGAAGGACGCGAATGCGGGTCTCGTCAAAGGGTATTCGTTCGTTGGCCTGACCCAAGGCCTCGAGAACAAGATCTCCGACATTGCTTCGATCCCGGCTACTTATGAATGGGTTCGCAGCAACACCACTGCTTACGAAGGTATTGTGCCGTGATGATCCGTAGAGAAAGCGTCGGACAGTATCGCTGACCTGCTGCTCGATTGTTAGGCAACGTCTGCTTCGACTTCATGACCTCCGACACCAAGGGTGACTCGACCAGCTCGGCGGCCCAGGAGCTCATGCTCTGGGTCCGGTACGAGGGCGGCCAGGTCCCGATCGGGTACGGGGACGGACCCAAGGCGACCATCAAGCTGTACGGCAAGACCTGGACGCTCTACCAGGGCAAGAACACCGACACCGGGATCACGGTCAGCAGTCTGCTCGTCGACAAGAACGACCAGTACTACGGCTCCTTCTCCGGCGACATCAAGGACTGGCTCATGGCCATGGTCAAGCAGGGCCTCTTCACCGCCTCGACGTACGTCAACGTCGGCAACGCCGGCATGGAGCCGTTCTACGGTACGGTCTCGTTCAAGAACAAGGTGGGCCTGAAGATCAATCTGTCGTAGCTGAAATAGGACCAATCTTTTCAAGTTTGGTATGGAGCCCTGAGGGGGGAACCATGGGACGGATGAGGTCAGTTTCTACACATCAGCAAGGATCTGGGTCAAGTATCTAGGGTGTACAACATGTAAAGCACCAATCGTTCGCCCACCTCATACTTTCCACGTCAAGAATGACCGATGGACAGGCCTCCCCAGGAGCGTAGGAGAATCGTTGGGGCCCGGGGTGCAGCATAGATGAACGGTAGATTGTTCATCAGTCCTGTCAAATCCCTCCCTCATCATTCCCTGCATCCGGACAAACCGCCATCGTCTCTTCCCCGCAAAATCTTGACATCCACTCGTCACGATACATACATACATGTACTAAACATGCACTGCCCAGGTGTCCATGGATTAAAGGACCTCTCGCCCATCTCCCTCTACATGCACGGTACCTCGAGATGCCTCGGTGCACGTCAACGCATCCCCAGCGCAATGTCACCGTGTCACGTTGGGTTGTGCCGAGGCCGAGCTGGTCAACAGCAGCAATGAGGGGTATACGTATAAAGATGACACTGCAGGACCAGGATTTCGTGGGCGCACCCGCGTACACTTCCATCCCATCGCCGCTGGCTGGTCGTTGCAGTGGCAGTGATGGTGAATCCTACTATCCTTGCCGGTTTGATGTCGTGGGCCGTCGCAGGTCATCACGGTTACTCTGGACCGGCTCACAGTCAACCACATAGCGGCACAACGACGAGTACCATCGGTAGTGCGAATGCCTCTGCGAACACGGCGTTTGGCTACGCAACGACGGGTGCCGTTGGTAGTGCGACTGCGTCTGCGAGCACGACGTTGGCGAGCATATCGTCTTTGAACACATCATCTTCGAGCACATCGTCTTCGAGCACGGCCTCCTCGAGCACGGCGTCTTCGAGCACGGCGTCTTGCGGGTACCTCGGTGGCGGCGCAACGGCAACGATAGATGCTGGCGTGGTCATCGGCACGACTACTTCACTCCCAGCTGCCACCGCCACCGTCAACAAGTTTCTTGGTGTCCCCTTCGCGAAGAGCCCGCCGACTCGCTTCGCACTGCCCGAGAGCCCAGGCGCGTTCAGTGCTCCCATCAATGCCACGGCGTGGAGCCCTGCTTGCATCCAGCAGTTTGATTACCCCATCGCCAGCCAGGAGTTCACGGAGCTCGCTTTCAACAACCCGGTGCCTGTCGAGAGCGAGGACTGCCTGTATCTCAACGTCTACGCCCCCTCGACGCCTGCTCCTGCTGATGGAAGATCGGTGCTTTTCTGGACTTATGGTGGCAGTCTGCAGTTCGGGAACGCTGGACAATTCGCCTACGATGGCAGCTGGTTTGCCAGCTACGAGGACGTCATCGTCGTCACGACCAACTACAGAACGAACGGTAGGTTTTGAGCGGAGCATAAACGATGCACGATACTGATGTCAAATGATAGTCTTCGGGTTTCCAAGCAGCCCAGAACTCCCGGTAACTGGGCGTAATCTTGGATTTCTAGACCAACGGTTCGCTCTCGATTGGGTTCAGTCGAACATCGCAGCATTCGGTGGTGATCCCAGCAAAGTCACCATATTCGGCGAGAGCGCAGGTGCATTCAGCGTTGATGCCCTCCTCACCTCTTTCCCAGCCAACAGTCATCCACCCTTCCGCGGTGCAATCCTTCAGTCTGGCCAGTACAGCTACAAACCGGCCCCGTTCGCCAGCTCGAGGCCCGCTTGGGATCAGTTGAGCGCAGCGCTCGGCTGCCCAGGCAACTTTAGCTCGAACCTGACTTGTGTGCGCGCTGCCAACGCCACCGCGATCCAGACCATCGTCGAACAGCAAGCGCTGGATTTCAATAACCCTTTGCCAGACAATCTGACGCTCGTGGCAAATCCGGCACAGCAGAGACGCAGCGGCAACATCGCGCGCATCCCTGTCATGGGAGGTACTACCGCACAGGAAGGCCGGTAGGTGTACCACCGTTGGCGATCACCTCAAGTGCTGTACTGATCGATGATGCAGCGTCTTCACCGTCGGAGAGAACAACACATCAACTTACCTCGAAACATTCTTCGGGAACCAGACCGCGCTCATCGCCGCCGTCGAAGACGCCTACCCGCTCGGCTCAGACGGCATCGAGACGCCCTATGACCAGATCTCGCAAATCTTCACCGAGTACGTCTTCCAATGCACCCAAGCGAAATGGGCCAACGACACCGCCAGCATCGGCATCCCAACCTGGCGGTACTACTTCAACGCCTCGTTCGCCAACACGCAGCGGTACCCGGGCCTGGGCGTGTACCACTCGAGCGAGATCCCGCTCGTCTTCGGCACGTACCAGTACAACCCGGCCAACACCACAACGCAGGAGTACGCGCTCAGCCAGAGCATGATGACCGCCTGGGCCAAGTTCGCCAAGAACCCGGCCGGCGGTCCCGGGTGGAATGCTGTCCGGACGGGCGGAGCGGGCCCGGTGTTGGTCGGAGCGAGTGATGTCGAGCTCGGGGGCGTGTATATGAGCGCGAATGCTTCGGTCGTTGGAGGAGCGTTTGATTTGGGGGTTTGGGGTAATAGGGGCGAGGCGATGTCGGCGGGCATCACCGTGATCGACCAGTATGAGGTCGATTATCGTTGTGGGTTGTTTGAGGCCTTTTACGAGGCTGTCAATGGTGTGAATGGGTCCTCCTCTACTTAGCTCTGACGGCCGCTTTGGACCTGGTAATGTATCGCTCATTGAGTACACTACAACACGACGTTTCAGTTGGCACTTTCGGCATGTTACCACCTCACCTCACGTTACGTATACTAGAAGGGCAGAGGTAATCTGTCCTCGTCACATCATCATGTGGCTGGGTGGTCAGTCGTCATCTACATACTTGTGGACAGTCCTCACAGTCTGATCTGGTCGCACATCACTTCTGGGTTCCACGTGCACAATTCACTCAACGTATAATACGGGCACAAATCGCTCTCGGTCGACTCAATTGAATTCCCCCACACTCATATCACTTGCACGGTCAAGCAGACATCGACAGAGGCATGCTACTGGTTGATTACCGTTCAGCTCGCAACTCTTTTCCTCCTGCTTTCTTCCAGATACCACCATTCAAACAGTAGTGCCTCACTTGACAGTCGTCAAAGCATCAACCCTCCCACCCCTCAGCCGGCACAAGACAACCACAAGCAAAAAGGACCAACCCCATTCACGGCCATCCATCGACCAGCATAATGGCAAAAGCACCGGCGAAGAAGCCCGACCAACAGCAAGTACCATCCGGAAGTCCAGCAGTCCGCAAGCCGAAACCACGCTCCCTGCCACCACCAAGCGAGCTCACAGCCCTTAGCATAGAATTGGACAAGCGCAGCAAGAAGCCCATAGCCACGAAGCACAAGATCCTCGCAGCCGAAGCCGCGGCGCGAGCGAAGCCGCCGGTCCCCAACAGGAGATCCACGGCGAAGCCCACCGATAGTGCCAACAAGCAGAAGGCCAAGCCGGGCAAGGTGAAACCGCCCGGCATGATGTCCTTCCTTGGGAGTCAGAGGACTTCTGCTGTCAAGTACGCTAAGAAAAGAAGTGCCGCGAGCGTTGTGACAAGTGGCAGGACTCAGCGATCGGAGACTTACCTACAGCGGCGTCGGCAGGAGGCGCTCAGTAACCCGGAAATGAAGAGCTGGTGGGAGTCGAAGGGAGTCCAGTGTGTGGTGAAGCAGGCGGAGGGGAATGTCGAGGTGCTGAAGAAGGCCATTGAGGATGTGGACATGGGCGCGAAGATCGTCAAACTGATCTCCGCGGGCTTGATACCACCAACAGCTTCCCAGCCTGGAAAGACTGATCGGTTGACGACCTTACCGCCTGAGATCCGCAACATCATCTGGATCATGGTGGTTGTGGAGACCAAGTTCTTCGTCTGGCCGGATAGCATGACGGGGCGAGAGCAGCCAGACTTGGCCATGGTCAACAGGCAGATCAGGGATGAAGTGCTGCCCATCTTCTATGGCGACAATGTCTTTGCCATCGACCTGTCTCCGTTCATGGTGAGACAGAGACCGAACGGCGAAAAGGCTCCGGTAAGTGGGCTGGTAGCGGTCGCAAAGTGGGCCAAAGCGCTGTCGGAGAAAGAAACCTTTAACAACGTCCGCAACTGGGCGTTCGAGTATACGCCAGGACCCGCCTTCAACGTTTCAACGATGAAGCTCGGTGGAGATTCTGACAAGAGTTTCGTTGTTACCTTGAAGCTCAAGAAGCCCAAGAGCGGTGCGAAAAGCTGGGCTGTTGAAAGGCTCGAAGTCCATTGCGAAGCCCGCTGCGTCCTGGCTAAAGATCCGTCATGTATGGTAATGAAGACGCCAGCATGCCTGAATAATGCCGTCTATTCGGTATTGGACACACCTGGATATCCCATCATAGATCCAGGCAAGATCCTCGGCTTAGCGGAGGCAGTGATGCGGGGGGCGCATGAGCTGGCACTCCACAAGTGCGACGGCGGAAGTGCCCAGGTATGCGGCTCAGAGGACTATGGCTTCGGGTGTGGTTGAGACTGCTCAATGGTATGATGTGTTCAGCGGGCGGAATACACATTGGCCGACGTGAAATTGCATCTTCGGCGTGAGCTGATGCAGAGGGAGCACATCGGACGTCGGCTCGAATCAGTGACGGCCAGATTTCCATCTCCTTTTTGGGCGGAGTCTGGCAGGAGGTCGATCGGGTTGTATTGTAGATTTGCCAGTCGGTGCCCGTGGATAGCTCTCAAGTCATGTCTTTCAGAGCCTTCTTAACCGCCTTTCTCTGTGCTTCAGCATCCAAACCCTGTTCATCGACCTGCTGAAGCAACCTCCCAATCATGATCGTCTCCTTCACGCTACCGCTGTCGAGCCACAACTTCCCATTCCTGCCCACCGCAACCTCGAATCTGACCTTCTCGCCGACCTCCTCTAGCGCCACAATCCCACCTCTACTCTTGCCCTCCTTGTCACTGCCCATCATGAGTCGCCGCGCGAAAGCCGGGCTGACTTCCCAGACCATGCCCGCTTTCAGCGGACCCATGCCTTCCGCCTTTCCCGTAGACGAGTTGCAACATTCAATCTCCGTGTCTTCCCATTTACTGGCCCTGCTCACACGCGCATACACGAGGTCTCCGGCCTTCAGCTGAGGCCGGTTCTTCTTGTTCGCGCCTTCGAATGCTAGTTGGCCAAGCAGTGCGAAAGGTGTGTGCGGCGTAAGACTGCAGTGGTAGGTGTCGGTGCTGGAGTGATGAATTTGTGCGACGACCAAGTCGCCCACAGAAGGCTGATACCGGCCATTGGAGCGTTCGAGCCAAAGCGCCGACTTCTTGTGATCCACTTGGAGAGCGCCGGATGTGGTGGACAGGATCGTCGAAGGCGGAATGTGCGTTAGGCCTGGGCCAAGAGTCAAGGTGCCTTTCTTCGATCTGGGCAGTTGATCTGCTGGGATTTCCTCTCCGGGTAGCAATACAGTCTGCGTCGCCATGTTGCGTGTTCTGCAGACGTGGGCCTGATGCACTGAATGAGGTGCACCTTGTACTTACAAGTATCGTATGCGAAGTATAGAGGTATCGTGCGGAGAGCGCCGGCCCGCTCCGTAACAATAATTCTCAGCGGGTTGAGCCGCTGATGCGACGCAGCTTATTTCGCCTGGAAAGTTTTAGCTGGCGAGGTCGCTACTTCAAACCATCGTGCGAGATCGCTACCACCTTAGTGACTGAAATCAGGACTGCGCGAAGCCGATTTGTCGACACCAGCGTGACATCACATATCCTACGATCATTGTCATAACCGAACAGCATTCGAGATGAGTGCAGAAGACGGCACGGCCGAGCAGCAAACCAGCCGTATTGCGATTGGTATCTCCTTTGGCAATTCTTACAGCAGCATAGCATACACCCACCCCTCCGAGAGCAAAACCGAAGTCATCGCGAACGAGGAAGGAGACCGTCAAATCCCGTCGATCCTCTCATATGTAGCTGGAGAGGAGTTTCAGGGCACTCAAGCCAAGGCACAGATAATCCGGAACCCCAGGAACACGATCGCATATTTCAGAGACTTCCTCGGCAAGTCTTTCTCGGAGATCGATCCTTCGCCTTGCCACGCTAGCGCACACCCGATCGAGCTCGACGGAGGGAAGACGGTAGGCTTTGAGGTACAAGAGCAGGAAGAGGGTGACAAGAGCACGTTGTCCATCTCGGAGGTGACTACGAGGCATATCAAGCGGTTAAGACAGTCTGCGACGGACTTTCTGGGTAAGGAGGTCAATGCCGCGGTGATCACGGTGCCATCGAACTTTTCAGACGAACAGAAGAGCGCTCTTTCACAAGCGGCGTCAAAGGCCGGGGTCGAGGTGTTGCAGTTCACATCAGAGCCCGTGTCTGCTCTGCTGGCGCACGATGCCAAGCTGCAACAGGCGGCGGAGACTCGTGGTGCACCCGAGGACAAGATCTTCGTAGTAGCGGATCTTGGTGGAACCAGGAGCGACGTTGCGGTCGTCGCGAGTAGAGGAGGTATCTACTCGACTCTCGCAACCTCTCACGATTACGAGCTCGGTGGTTCAACACTGGACAAGGTGCTCATTGAGTACGCCGCGAAGGAGTTCCAGAAGAAGAACAAGAACGCGGCGGACCCACGGAAGAACGAGAGGAGTCTGGCAAAGCTTACACTTGAGGCGGAGGCGGTGAAGAAGGCGCTGTCTCTGGGCGCGAGCGCCAACTTCAGTATCGAGAGCTTATCGGACGGCATCGACTTCACCCTGAGCGTCAACCGAACAAGGTTCGAGTTGTTGGCAAACAAGGTTTTGGCGTCATTCACCCGCCTGATTGAGTCTGCGGTGCAAAAGGCCGACCTCGACGTGCTCGACATCGATACGATCCTACTCTCCGGTGGCACGTCACACAACCCTAAGATTGCATCGAGCCTGCAATCGCACTTCCCGGAAAGCACAGTGGTCCTTGCTCCTTCGACTTCAGCGACAGCCGTCAACCCCTCCGAGCTCACGGCGAGAGGCGCCGCGATCCAGGCCAGCCTTATCAGTGAGTTCGAGCAGTCAGACATCGAGGAAAGCACCGAGGCCGTGGTCACCGTGACGCCGCACCTGCCTCACGCCATTGGTCTTGTAACCGGCAAGGATGGTGAGCAATTCAGCGTGATCGTTGCCGCAGAATCTCCGGTGCCCGTGCGGCGGACGGCGCAAATAGCTGTCAAGGATGGGGGCGACGTGCTGCTCAAGCTTGCGGAGGGCGTGCGCGAGATCAAGGTCTCGAAAGAGGAAAAGCCGGCCACGAACGGCACGAAGGGGGATGACGATGAAGACGACGAGGACGACGAGGATGACGAGCCGGAGGAGGTCAGGGAGAAGGTGTTGAAGCCTGGCAAGCTGCTCGCTGAGGCGGGCATCAGGGGCGTGAAGAAGGGTGGCAAGGTGGAGGTACAGGTTAACGTCGCTGCTGACCTTTCCGTGACTGTGGTTTGTCGAGAGGTTGGTGGCAAGGGGGGTGTGCGTGGGACGATCGAAGCGGGCAAGGCTGAGCAGAATGGCAGCGCGGCATGAGGTGTCCATCTCAGGAAATGGTCTGTATTGCTACGGTGTCTTTTCGAGATGTAGACGTGAAAAGGAGGCAGAGCGGGCTATAAAGGGCCTCGATAGATTTGCGACGATTGATCAAGCAAGTGGTTCACATCGGGTGGAGAGTACGCGGTTCGTGCCTTCCTTCTCTCTGGGCGGTAAGCGCGCGTGTTTCGCGTTATGTGGGCCAAGACGGTTGCCTGCTCAGGAAGCCGCTGGCGAAAGTTTCTCACACTTCTCAACTCATCATTCTCGCTTCTTTACTTCTCATCCTCTCGTTACTTCACTGCGGCTCACCTTCCGCATCACGATGGCCGACGACGATGACACCAGTGGCTCGGCGACTCACGTGGGCGTGGTAGCAACTTCCGCCAACGGCCCAGCACAGGGAACCATCAGTACGCCAGGATCTGAGAGCGTCGCTCCGCATACCAACACACATGGGACTGTCAGTATGCCAGAACCAGGAAGCGTTGCTGCGCATAATAATGCACACGTGCAGGCTCACGACAATGCTCAGGTGACCGGGGCAGCGGAGGCGGAGGGCGCGGTCGATGGCGAGGGTGATGACGAGGACAGCGAGGATTACGATTCTGACTACGATTCCGAATACGACTCTGATGAAGACCAAGACGGCATTTCTTCCTTCACACGCAAGCTGGACGCCATAAACTGCTTTGGCTTCGAGAGTTCCTACACGTTCGCCCAGCAAGTAGAGCGTGCTGAGTACTTCGAGGAAGCTGGCAGTTCCCTGGATTACGACTTCTGCACCGCGAAGGAGCTCAGACATTTCACCTTACAGCGACACCTCCCAGACCCTTACCCAGCTGGTCTGACGCTGAAGTACTACTACATCCGTACTTTGGAGAAGGCTGACCGCGAGCCTTCGTTCCGCTTCATGGACCTGCCTCCAGAGATGCGGGCCCTCGTCTATTCGGACGCTCTGCACATCCCGACAGAATGTTTGTGCGCCCTCTGCCGCACTTGCGATGCTCAAATTCTGCGTACATGCAAGCAAATCCACCGTGAAGCGGTCGACATTCTGTACGAGCAGAATCCGATAGCGTGCAGATTCGACGCTCACAGCGTATCATCATGGCAAGCCCACCGCCGCACAACGATCCACCGCGCAGAGTACTCGAGCACGGAGTTCAGCCCATGGGAATTCCCTCTCACAGCCTTCCTTCGCTACCCTGAGTTCTTCCGACGTGTGCGCCATCTGGAAATTGCGGTCATCGTTCACTCATGCGAGGGAAACACTGATGACATGTCGGAGTCGAGTGATGCTAGCGACTACATCGGCAAATGTCTGCTCTCTCTCGCATCTTTCTTGATGGACAAGCACACTCTGAAGAGTCTGGAGATCACCGTAAGCTTCCCGCAGTGCGACAATGTGACATTAATCGAGTCGATGCTGTACCCACTTTGCAGACTTCGCAAAGTTCCCGATGTCAGATTCAAAGGAGACGTCCCGACTGGTCTTGCCGCTAAGATGGTCACAATGATTCAGAGCTCTGAGCTGGTCTTCAACACCATCAAGCATCTACAATTACTCATGGCGGAAGCGAAGGCATACCAGGAACTCTTGCACCTTACACAAGCAACGGAAGGTATGATATGGGTTGGGTACTGTCGCGCAGGCTCTTTGTCCTTGGACCTACAGGAAGCGATCGATTCCGTGGGTATAGAGTCCACGGAAGCGGAAAAGAGCATCCACAGAGACATGGGCAAGCTGCGTGATGCCGTCGGGGAGTTTGATCATTTTGATCATGCCGAGATCGAAGAGTCTGGTTCTGCTGAGACCAAGGACACCTTACGTGACCTCACGTCCGCGCGCCACGCTAGACGAACACACAACGCAGAGTGTGGATGGACAGACATACCCACTACCGCGCCCCACATCAACTCTGCTCAGTGAGATCTCTCTCAACAAGGATGGCAGTACTTCGGTGAGATTCAGTGCAGGCGCGCGCCACGGATGGTTCAGTGGCAGCCATTGCGAAGTAACAAGGTTATGATGCTACCTCTACGCCTTTGGCTTGTGTTACACCGCCCGTCCATTTGTCGCCTTTCTTTTCCCATTCCACCATACCGAAACTGGTGGTGCGAAGCACATTCGCTTTGAAGGACGACAGCTTGCTGCATTTACTTGACAAAGCATCCATATCTGCGGACGATGGGAACGTTTTCTTCAGAGCTTCGGAACGAGGATTTTGGACCTGCAATCAGCACATTAGCGCACATGTTCGGTGTGAGTGATGCTCGGCAATCTGATGACGGGGATGTGAAGCGCATGGCAGATAGACATACTTCCATGAAAAACAGCAGTGATGGATTTGCAACAATCTCGACCTGCTCCAGATCTCTACATTGCTCCAAAGCTTTCAGCAGCTCCTTCTTGCACGCCTCACCGGGCTCCGCTTCAATTGTCACGTTCAGTACCATGACATTCTTTTGCGTTTCCAGAACCTTTGTCAATTGTGCCGGGGTCAGCGTGTACAGCGTGTTGTTCAGCGCTCTCAGTCCTCTGGGATAATCGTCGCCCTCGGTCATTGCCTCGATCACATGTTTCGCCAGAGTCTTGTTGAACGCCATGATACCCTCCTTCGTCCCCGCCTCCTGTATAGTAACGGGATCCTGCTCATCATCCGCCACATCCTCCGGCGTCGCCACATTGAACGAACAGCTGATCAAGCCCGGCCCAACTAAGCTCGGCAACTCCGTCGCTTGTATCTTCGCCATGAAGTCCTCATCCTCATGCCGGAACGTATAATTAACCTCGAGGAACATCAACCCCCTCCGCGCCTCGCCCGGTGTGTCGGAGGTATTGTACTTGAGCCAGGGCGCCGCGGCCGTGAAGAAATGCGGTTTCGCGAAGACATCGAGCAGGTGTAAGGCGCGGAGCATAGGCAGGCGTTTGAAGAACTCGACCGCATCTTTCTGACTGGCGTCCGTGACGCCCGCGAACAGCTGGGAGTAGATGACGACGCTCTTGAGGTTGGGCAGGCGTTCGGCGAGCGCGGTGAGGAAACCGGGTGGGTAGCCGAGGCTGAAGAGCTCGAGGGTCAGGCTTTCGATGCTCGGGGGCAGGGCGGGGACGCTGTAGGGTTCCGCGAGGATGGTTTGGTATTCGTCGACTTTGATGTCCGAGGTCAGGGTGAGGGCTTTGAGACCCCGTGCCGTCGGGGGGAATTCGGGGATGTTGAAGGTCTGGAGGGGGATTTGCGCGCCTTGGGCTTCGTTGGGGTCGACCAGTGCGCCTGGGAGGTTGGAGGGATTGGTGGTGGCCATGTTGGGTGAGAGGTGGTGAGAGGAGCGATGCGCGAGGTGGAGATGATGGATGAGAGATGCGCTGATGATGAGAGGACTACTTATTTCAACGAGAATGCTTGCTACAGTCTACAAGGCTACCGGTTTCCTCAGGGTTGTCGTTGGCACATGTCAGACTGCAGGTCTTCGGGTGCGAATTTGGTGGAGAAGGGTGGAGATGGAGTACATCAATGTGCGGGGATCGAAAGGACTGATAGGGATGTCACGTGCATGTCAGACTGTGAGGTGATCAAGTATGAAAGTACAGTTCCATTCGTCGAGAAGTGTTTTCCGTCTGGCTGTTCCACAAAATGCGGCATCTCATAGCTCGCTCTTGTCACCAGCACCACCGTATTTTTGGATCAAACTCTTCATGATGCTGACCGCGCCACTCCGGTAGCCTCCTCCAAACAGGGCATGATGATTCAGGTGATGGTAGAGCTCGTAAAGTGCTATACGGTCGTTGTACTCCTCGGCAGGCTCCGTCTTGGGCACAAGCTTGTGGTACTCGGTTAAGAAGTTGCCACCGAAACCGCCAAACATCTTCATGATCCCCAGTTCGTACTCGCTGTGCGTGTAGCATGCTGAGGAGTCGTAGATCACGTCCTCCGGCTCGGTCATGTTCGGCAGCTTCCCAACCGATGCGTTACCGGACCAGAGATCACCGTGCGTCACGACGGATGTGACGCCCTTCCCGCCATTCAGGTGCTTGTCTCCGATCAGCCTTGGGATGACCTCTATGCAAGTCGTTTCAACAAGGTGGGAAAGCTCTTTGTCCGAGCCGTTGGATTTCTGAGATCGATGGAGGATGAAGCGTAGTCTGTGATCGGCATAGAAGTCTGCCCACGATGTCGTGAACGTGTTATCTTGCGGCGTGTCACCACAACAAGTCGTTGCCGGAAAGCCGAATTGGGGTTTGTCGTAGCCTTCTGGTACGGGAGCCGGTGTAGTATGTAGCTTTGCCAGCTTCTGCGCCAGCGTCATGCCTTTGCCAGAGGAGCCACGACTGCTGAAGCGACCAGACAGATCAAGGAAGTCTGTCACAAGGAAGCTGCCGGAAGTATCTGCAAGTTGACCGTGCCCAAATGACTTGGGACACAAGGTTGGCACGGCATGGTGGATGGCATTGAGGGAAGCATGCTCGCCCGTGAACATCACCTCGGCGTCCTTGCCTTTGCCTGTCTTCATGAAGTACTCCATTGGTGACCCGTCTGCTAGCTTCGTGGCGATCTTGGACGTCGAGGCGGAAGACATGCCTCCTCCGCCATGGCTTGAGACGGAAGTGGTATCTGATTCCAGCCCAAGGAGCGTGACGACCGCGCTATCGAGCTTCATGGTTGCAGTGGTCGGTGTGCGCCTCAAGAAGACTCTCGACAACATAGAAAGGCGATGGAAAAATACATGTACGGATGCATTCTCTCGACAAGGAAGACACCGATGAGTGACGTCGGACTTTCGTAGCTTCGAGAGATCAAAAGGTGCGGCGGCCACCGCAGGCTCTCACTCTATGTACTTGGTTCGACAGTGTGATGCTGCGTTACCCTTCGTGCCATGTTGACCTTCGACGTCCAGAACTGATGGGGTACGTGTACACCAGCAGCAGCAGCGTTAGACTGTGAGTTGCAAGGACAATGTCCCTGGTCGCGAACTGCCTTCTCTCGGCTGAAGTTCGCCGCCGGTTCGGAGGGCAGAAGTGCCGAGGACGTCGTTCCGCCAAGGCGACGGTTTATTTACACGTCTGCCGATTGGGATCTTTTTTGGCTTCATCCGTTCCTTTCCGTGCCCATTCCCTTTGGACGCCTGTCCGCCCGTCCTTGTATATCGGCCCTGGTTCCTTCGTCACGACGGTCGACACCATACAGGACCTGTAAGCTTTACGGCACGTTGTGTTACGAAGGGAGCCCGCCGGCGCAACAATCATGACGATCACTCGCTCGCAGACGGGCAAGACGCCGCAGTACGCCAAGCCCAAGCCTTGAATACACTCCATTCACCCAGGTCTAGCGACTGACAATGAGCAGAAAGTCCACCAGGCCTGAAGGGTTTGTGGAGACACCGAGTAGGAAACGCCGTTCGCACTCATGCACCAACACCGATCGCTCTACGTCAACCCCCCAGCCCGAGGCGCACGCGACGGGTGTTACCCCTATTGTAGAGCTCAAGAAGGACCTACCAAACGGCGCGAATGGACATACCAATGGCGTACCGAAAGGCCGGGTCATCGATGGCTGGCTCGAGGGTTCCGACCCGAAGGTAGACCGCAACCCGCATTTTGATTTCGGTGGTAGCTGGGGTGTGAGCGCAATGATGCTCGGGTTCCCGCTGCTCATGTGGTATATGTGGATTGGAGCGACGTACTACGACGGCAAATTCCCGTCCGAGCCGGGCATGTCCTGGTCCGCCTTTGGCAAGCACCTTGTTCATCTGGCGTATACTGGCTCGTTCCCGCATGTCAAGGCATGGCTGATCTACTGGGTCTTCCTGGTCGCGCAGGGCATCCTGTATCTCACCATGCCCGGCGTGTACTCCAAGGGCAAGCCTCTGCCGCATGAGGGCGGCAAGCAGCTTCGTTATTACTGCAACGGCGTCACCAGCTTCTACCTTACGATCGTGGCGGCCGGCGCGCTACACTTCACTGGCTTGTTCCCCTTGTACACGTTGATCGACGAGTTCGGGCCACTCATGTCCGTCGCCATCATTTCCGGCTTTCTTGTGAGCATCGTCGCATACGCTTCGGCCCTGTACCGCGGCGCCGAGCACAGAATGACGGGCTACCACGTGTACGACTTTTTCATGGGCGCCGAGCTCAACCCACGCATGTTCGGCTGGCTCGACTTCAAGATGTTCTTCGAGGTTCGCCTTCCCTGGTTCATCCTCTTCCTCACGACCCTGTCAGCGGCCGCCAGACAGTACGAGCAATATGGCTACGTGACGGGCGAGGTCGGTTTCCTGCTCATGGCACACTTCCTTTACGCCAATGCCTGCTGTAAGGGCGAGGAGATGATCGTTATCACTTGGGACATGTACTACGAGAAGTGGGGGTTCATGCTGATCTTCTGGAACCTGGCGGGCGTGCCGCTGTCCTACTGCCACTGCACAATTTACCTGGCCAACCACGACCCCTCCGTCTACTCATGGTCAAAGCCCGTCCTCGTCTTCCTCTACGCTTCTTACCTGTTCGCGTACTGGGCTTGGGACACCAGCAACAGCCAGAAGAACATGTTTCGGGCCAGCGAACGGGGCTACCAACAACATCGCAAGACCTTTCCTCAACTGCCGTGGAAGGAGATCAAGAATCCCCAATACATCAAGACGGAATCTGGCGATTCTCTGCTCGTGGACGGCTGGTACAAGTATGCGCGCAAGATCCACTACACCTGCGACCTTTACTTTGCTATAACGTGGGGCCTCATCACCGGTTTCGAATCGCCTTTTCCCTGGTTCTACCCCTTTTTCTTCAGCGTCATGATCGTGCATCGCGCGTACAGGGATATTCAGAGATGTCGTGAGAAGTATGGCGACGCGTGGGTCGAGTACGAGAGGAGGGTGCCGTATCTGTTCATTCCGGTGAGTACGAGTCATTAGATGCGTGCAAGGAAAAGACGGTCGCTAACTTTCTACTGCAGTATGTGATCTAGGTACTTAAGCAGCTACTGATGAGGCAGAGGTTGTACGCACTTCGTGCTTCGCGTAGAGGGTGGGGGTTGGGGCACTTCAAAATACCAATTAGCGTGGGGCTGTTCGCAGCTTCAACATCATATTGCACAGGAGAAATGAACATAGAGGTTTCGATACGATACGATTCAATTCCGCGAGGACGAAACATCATACAGGTTTTGTTATCAAACCTGATCAATGTCATTCCAACGGAAGACAGGGCTAGTAGCAACATGTCTTGCAGGATCGGCAACGATGCGATGATGCCGGCTCTTGTCCTCCGTAGGGTCGGGCAATCTGACGTTGCTACCTGGATCAACGTGCATTCTGATACCAGTGAATTACGCTTGACGGAGTCGGAAATGTCGGGCCATGTCACGCCTTGTGACTTCACTTCGGTGCGAAAGCACTTGGGAAGCTGAAAGGCTTGAACCAAGCCTCCGTTGCGCGGCTCACCCTACGCACCACCACCTCGTACCAGACCTGAAGAGATGACTCTGAATTCAAACACACTACCAGGGGTATCATGGATCCATCTTAACACCCAAAACTCCCCCAACAGTCCAATATACATCTGCATTCACTGCGCCGCCATGCTCTTCCTCAACAACCTCTCCTTCTGCGTCGCCTGCAACTCCAACCTCGCAATCGCCATCTTCGTCCTCTCCTTCTTCGCCAACAACTGCTGCAGCTTCGCCTCCTCCAACGCACTCAACGCACCACTCCCTGCCCCACTACTCTTCCTCCTCGCGCCCGCACTACTCCGCGACAGCCTCCCTTCCTGCAACTCCGCCTTCGCGATCAGCGATTGCTCGCGCCGCTCCAGCTTGTCGAGGTGGCTTTCCACCCGCGTTAGGAGCGTGTGGACTTCGGGCTGGATTTCCGAGACGAGGGCGCTTTGGGCGGTGGTGAGGTCTTGTTCGCCGAGGAGTTCGAAGTGCTAGGATGGAATTGTTCAGCGGTTTTGGTCGAATTGTGTGTTTGAGGATGGTGTTGTGTTTACCCGTGTCGTTTGGAGGACTTTGGTCAGGCGAGGGTAGTCGCTCACGCCCGTGTCGAGGATGGAGATGCTGGAGTCGAGGAGGTGCATGCTGGAGCGGAGCGAGGCGACGCAGCCTTGGAGGGCATTGTGGCTGCTGCTGTTCATTTTCACATTGGCTTTCTTATAAGTCTGTCCGAGTTTGATCAATTTGCTGCTTACTGCTTTTGTTTGTCGATACATGTACATACAGCAGTACTTGTTCACGTGCCGTTGCATCGCGAGCTGGGATACCCGAAGTCCCGCCGGCTGCTTCCGGCCGCGAAGCCAAGACTTTTGAAGCTTCGCTCGGGGGACGACGAGCTCATCCAGCAGTGCAAGACTCTCGTCCATCCTTCGCACACATCACCGCAGACCGTTCCACCGCAAAGATGTCTCTCCTCGGCAAGAAATTCCCAGCGCAAGTCGGTCAGTCATCCAATGCAGCCTCCGGCCCTCCCCAAGCGAATGGGAACTGACATCCCAGCAGCGAAGCCCTTGTGGCCATTCTACGCCGCCGGTACGATATCCCGACCTCCTCCCTCGCGCCAACGTTCAATAGCAAGATTCACTGTCGGGAGATTGGTCTGCGGACTTCACAGACTGACAGGAGACGTGTACGCTTAGGCCTCATCATCGCATACGGCATCAACTCCGCTTCTACCGCCATGGCGAACTGTACGTTTGTCCCTCCAACGCTAGGCATTCTACTCCACGAGACCATACGCCATACGGTGGGATATCAATGACTGTGTGTACTAACGCGAGTTTGCTTGCACAGCGGATGAGTACAGAAACGACCCGCGGAACCCGAACCGTCCGGATCTGACAAAGACTGTGGTGGGGGCTTAGATGGAAAGCGAACGGAGCGAGTGGAGAGAGATGGAGAAGGAGGAAGAAGAGAGGGGCCGATGGTATCCGGATCATAGTGGTTGCTGGCCTGGAAGCATCTGTGGCCACAAACCTGTTGTACATATATTCCCGCAAGCAGGCCGCTACTTCGACTCCATGGATCGGTGGGGCTGCTGTTCGGGGCAACCGACTCTTGGGCAATCTCTTTGCGAGTCTCTTGGCGGGTCTCTTTGCGTGACTGTGACCGCAGCGTCGTCGTGAAATAAGGCAGCAGGCTTGGAAGCTCAGCAGGCTTGGAAGCTCGCTGTGATGCGCCACTCGAAACCGACGACTCCCCTGCAACAGAAGGCAGCCAGGCAGCCAGGCAGACAGACAGCGGCTGTGTCCTACATTGTAGTACTCCCTTTGTTACACCTCCGCGTGATTATGATTGGAGCTTTGCTGTGCCACAGCCAGTTTCACAAGGATTGCACCCCTTCATTCTGTGTAGATTCAGGCCGCAGAATCTTGACATGAGTGTCTGAGAGGGTATGTAGTGCCCGATCGCTTCCAGGCAAGGCTCATGTGTCACAACCAGACGGTCCTTGCATAGATGTACATACCAAAGGGCGTGCGGGCTTTTCTGGCCCGATTCCAGACCTTTGATTAGTAGATTGCGGCCTTGGGCATTAACGAAGACACCAGACTACATGGTAACCTGTCCATGTGATTCTTCCTATAGACAGACCACCGCAGCCATAATCCAGACAAGTACCTATATGACTTGACCATGTTATTTTAGATTCAGCAGTCTATTCCTGTCTTGAGTTTTCACATCGAACGGATCGAAAGAGCACGGCGCTTTCTGTTCTACTAGTCCTTGTTCCAGTGGTCCACCAGCGCTGTTAGCGCCGCGACCAAGAGCGTCTAGAAAGCGAAACAGAACTGCCAACAACTTATTACTGCAGCACAAGACGATCTGTCTTTCTTTGTTGGGGAGCTTTGTATATGGTAGGCTGTGGTGTCTCGTCGAGCTCGGTTGATGCCCAAAGGGTGCTTGGGTGGCGTGCGTGACTGGAGTTCAGGTCAGCCTACGTACATACATACATACATACATACATACATACATACATACATACATACATACATACATACATACATACATACATACATCCCTAGGTAGTAC
>Ga0268244_10000074_pt1 | contig 40279 bp, 29 predicted proteins | sample AgamicMgSfe_FD_200258 | JGI IMG/M metagenome (GOLD analysis project Ga0268244, IMG submission 200258) | Agave microbial communities from Guanajuato, Mexico - Mg.Sf.e (v2) (version 2) | ecosystem: Host-associated > Plants > Phyllosphere > Phylloplane/Leaf | place: Guanajuato, Mexico | collected... | reverse complement strand
GGGGGGGGGATATTACTGTCACTTGAGGAATGCAAAGATCTAGGAAGGATAACGAAGATTTTGAGGAAGTGGATTAGTCAATGGGAGAAGAGATCGTTCTTCGCATTTGCTGCAGTTCCCGTCGGTATTCTCCACACGTAGGAACACTTGCGGTTTTGACCTTTCTATACTCGAGCAGCAAGTGGAAACGGATACCCTGGAACGGGCGTTACCGGACGGTGTGCGACAGTTCACCAACAACCTCGGACCCGCCTCCGCAACTAATACCGTAAAACTCACACCTCCGAGAGTGAGACTGCCGAACAAACGAGATCCAACTGACGCTGCCGAGTCCCAGATATATCGCAGACTTGAGCCGGATACTTCACCACGACTTGCACGTTGAAATCCACACCACGCTTGTCCTCATTGTCATTCTTACACTCAAGCTCGCAGCAGTTTCGCGTCATGGCGATACACATCACAGTATGGGCAGCGCTCGCGGACTTGTCGTATATCGACTGGCTTCGGGACAGTCACTCGCCATACCGTCGGTGGTGAAGGAAGCACCGGACTCACGCTGACGAGCGATCGTTGCTATTGCGAGCTGCAACCCCGAGTTGACTTCTGGGCAGAAGCCAAGCTTCGGCGTGTGACCTCCTTATCATGGTTCTTCGCGCCAGACCGCCATGCAGGATAGGGTACCTACCCGGATCCAAGGCTGCAAAGCTGGTCCCGGCAGGACGTGGTCTGCCAGCTGTCTGAGATCGCGGCCCCAGCTATGGGTGAGAGATCTGCGAGTGCCGAGAATGGAGTGCGAAAAGCTTTCATGACTATGACTCGGCCAAAGCAGGAAGTCGAGACCTGCACGGAGTACCAGCTTCGCGTCAAGGGCCGGGTCGACGAAGAACGGCAGATAGTAGGTGATGCACAGACCTCACGGAGCTTTATCCCCAGTATCGAGTCGACGAGCTGTTTCGCTATGATATGTCAGTGCGAAGGGTATCAGGTACTAGCAGAACTCGTCCCTGACTGGACTACTAATGATTGAGAGAATGCTCGCAGTGGAAATATTCCCGAAGTCGCTAGAAAAGAGCTTGCCAACATCCGGCATGAAGCTGTACATGCAGTTGCTACTCGTTGGAGTCGTCTCCCTCTGCGTTGACCCTGACGACGTCGACAGCAGTCTTGTTCCAGGGGATAGGCCAACCGACAAGTCTTTGGAAAAACATCGCAGGGAAGATGAAAGTACTTCTCCCTTGCTATCCCTGTTCGGTCGTGCAAGCATACGGTACCTCCGGGATCAATGCGCATTGGTACATGTGAGCGACGACTTCGGATGTTTTCAGTGTGAAACTGCGGTGACATGTAAGATTGAGCATGCGCTGACCGGACAGGAGGGCAGGACGGAAGATGGGTGTATCACATTCACCCGACTCTTGATCGATACATGTATCTCAGGTTCGGTAGACTTGCCGTGTACGGAAGGAATGCGCTAGCCCTCCCGCCCCCGGTGTGTGGAAGATGGAGGCTGAGTGGGGTAATTGCGGAGAAGATCATATGGAAGCACCTCGGTAACTCGAAAGCTACCACTTCGTCTCGAGACCTGGTCACCCATGGTGCATGTACGAATACTGTAGGGCTGTTTCTAGCTGGTCCTCACTTATCAATCATCTCCATTGACAGGTCGGCACTTCGACTTCGCCTGCAAGCTTACGAACAACCGAAACGAGACCAATGCCTTTCCACCCGCCATCATGGAGTCCTTCATTGCCGGACATCCCGGACTCCATCTCCGTCGAGACGTTCATGTTTGACGAGAACTACGGACGGCATCCGTTGGGCTACTCGAAAGATCCATTCACAGATGGACTCTCCGGCAGGACGTACAGCGCGCTGGAGATGCGGGAGCGCGTGGACTACCTCGCCCGCGCATTGTGCAAAGAGTTGGGCTTCAAGCCAGACGAGGGCTCGGAGTGGGACAAGGTGGTCGCGTGCTTCAGCTTAAACAGCATCGATTACATGACGCTGGCTTGGGCGGTACATCGGATCGGTGGCATCTTGACTTGTGCCAATGCTGCGTATAATGCGCACGAGGTGGAATACCAACTCAAGGATTCCGGTGCTAAGGCAATTTTCACCTGTCTCCCTTTGCTGAAAACGACAATGACCGCGACGGAAAAGACGAAGATCCCCAAGGAGCGCGTGTATGTCATGGATCTCGCACAGTCGATGACTCAAGGCTTGTCAAATCCTGGCCACAAAACCCTGGAACAATTTGTGCAGGAAGGTACGAAGCTCCCACGGGTCCAAGCCTCCGACCGGTCGTGGAACGCAGGAGACGGTGCAAAGCGAACTGCCTTTCTGTGCTACAGCAGTGGCACGTCCGGTCTGCCGAAGGGCGTCATGATCTCGCACCGGAACGTCATTGCCAACACCCTCCAGAATGTCATACATGAGACTCCCACCCGCGAGCAGACCAAAAGAGAGCTCGGGACCACGGACTACACAGAAAGAGCGCTTGGCCTACTACCGCAATCACACATCTACGGCTTGATCGTTATATGTCATGTAGGCCCATATCGCGGAGACGGTGTGATCGTCCTGCCCAAGTACGACTTCAAGCAGCTGCTCGAGACGATCCAAAACTACAAAATCCAGATGCTGTATCTCGTGCCGCCCATGATCATCCACCTAACGAAGCAGAAGGAGACGTGCAATCAGTATGACTTGTCCTCCGTGCGAGCAGCCTTCACCGGCGCAGCACCACTCGGCAAAGAGACCGCAGACGACCTGCTGGCAATGTTCCCGAAATGGGCGGTAAGACAAGGCTACGGTCTGACAGAGACGGCTACTGTCGTATGCTCCACGATCCCGGGGGACATCTGGTTCGGCAGCTCGGGCTCCCTGCTCCCCGGCATCAAGGCGCGCCTCGTCACCGTCGAGGGCAATGAAATCACGGGACACAACCAGCCTGGCGAACTCTGGGTCCAGTCGCCGTCGGTCGTGCTGGGGTACCTCCACAACGACAAGGCCACCAAGGAAACCTTCGTGGACGAGGCGGACGGCAGGTACATGCGGACGGGCGACGAGGCGGTCATCGCGAAGAGCCCGAACGGGCACGAGCACGTCTTCATCGTCGACCGGATCAAGGAGTGAGTTTCTGACCACCTACCATACACCACCGATCCCCCTCCAGCTAACATTTCCACCAATTTACTAGATTGATCAAAGTCAAAGGCATGCAGGTCGCCCCCGCCGAGCTCGAAGCGCACCTGCTCACGCACCCGGGCGTCAACGACTGCGTCGTTATCGGCATCCCCTCCGACCGCGAAGGCGAGGTGCCGAAGGCCTTCGTCGTCAAGGCGCCCGGCGCCATCGAGGACAGCGACGTCATCCTCAAGCGACAGATTATGAAGCACGTGGAGCAACATAAAAGTGATCACAAGAGGCTCAGGGGCGGGGTGGAGTTCATCGATGCCGTGCCGAAGAGCCCGTCCGGTAAGATCTTGAGGCGGTTGATGAGGGACCAGGAGAGGGAGAAGATGAGGAAGGAGCGGGCGAAGCTGTAGATGTCTGTCTGTCTGTGTTTGGTACTTGAACTCTTCTGTCGTCGTCGCTTGTGAGGCGGGCGGGCTTGGGTTCTGGAGGTGGGGTGGATGGACTGCAAGGAAGGATTTTTTACCACAATATCAGCTAATGCATCATCTGAAAGCTATTTCGAAGGAATTCTATTGACGTGCAACCTCACGTTTGCTACTGTGCGATCGCGGTGTTACGGCGTGTAGCGATCGCGGTTGGAGCTGCTCATTCATAAGAATACCGTTGACATGGACACTTCCGCAACGGACCGAGACATGACGATTGGTACCAGCTCGCCGCCTTCGAATAAGTCATGTCTCGCTAGAATCGATCAGACACGCGCGGCTGGAAGGGATTCAGTCCAGTCTCAGACTTGGCGGACGTTTGTCTCATCTCAAGCACGCCCACGGCAGTACACCCAAGTGAACAACCCAGCCCATGATAAAACGGCCTCCCCGTTGTTCACTCCGGTCTCTTTTACTACAACGAGATCTCCCATTCAACAATGGCGCAGCTCTCCAAGCAGCCAGCTCAGACCATCCAAGCCCGCTCACGATCAGCGACACGTACCAGCGCAGTCAAGCACGACAAGCCGCCGCCACGTCGAATCGGTCAACCAGTCGACCGTGATTCGCTGCAAGGAGGTGACGGACGGGGCGCACCGATCAGTGGAACTTCGTGTCTGGACGAAGAGTCACCGCCAAACGACCAGTCAAACCCAGACGAGCCTGCTACCATCACTTCCGCCACTCGTCCGAGCGCGCAATCCGAGCCCACCAGCGACCCTGATGCGGCTCACTCAGAGAGGGACAGGCATCTCCCAAGCGCCAGTCAGCCAAATAACATCTCAAATCCCAGCAACACAACTCCCGGCGTGGAACCCGTCGACAAACTCCCACCCACAACCACCGTCTCGTCCAGAAAACGTCGACGATCCCACATCTCGGACGACGAAAAGGAACTCCAGCACCTCCGCCACCAGCGCCGCCTGTTGACGTACTCGCTCACCGACAGCACAGCGCTGATCACTCGTCTCCACGCGGAGCGGAACATCGCTCGCGCGGAGCGCGATCGCGCTCGGTCGGTGATCGAGCAGGTGCAGCGGCAGCGGGACGTTGCGCGGACCCAGCTGGTCGCGAGGCGGAGTCTGAGAGCCGCGTGCGATGTGATGCTGACGGTGTCTGGTGCGTTGGGAGCGGCGGGGGCGTATGTTGCGTGGTGTTGGGTCAATGCGCCGGAATTGGCGTATATCCGGGGTCGGATGGAAGAGGTGTATGGCCGTTGAAGGATGGTCAGAATGGTACTGTGTCGGTTTATTGGAAGGTGTGCTTGGGTTGTGGCCGGGGTCGTGTTGACTATGGCCGCTGCGTGGCCATGATCTTCATTGTAGATCTGCGTTTCTGCTTTTCGCTCCGTGCCTGATGTAGAGATACGAGAATTGCCATTGTCGCGTTGTTCTTGTACGCCGAGCAAGCGAGTGAACTGCCTTCTCTTTCCCAACTCGAAGTATTAATGGCGCCACAGCGTGTCCCGCGTGAACTGGAGCAATCCTGCACTCGCGTCCCACTGACCATTGACGCGCACTTCCGAGCGAGGCTCGCGGCCCGAACAGCCACAATTTGCAGTACCGCGCTCTGTAATCGTCTTCGGGCAGCGGCAATCGCGAGCTTACTTGACCAGACCGAAGAAGCGTGAGAAGCGCGCGATCGCGTGGGAGCGCAGATGGCGGATGCGATGGTGTAGAAACGGAGGCGGTTCGTGGTGTTTCTTGTTCTTTGCGCGATGGTGAAGGGGTGGATGGTGCGGTGTTGGTACTGTAGTCCGGAGAGGGTGTATATTCGGAAGCGGAGGGCGGAGGTCCTGGGGCAAGACGGTGGTTCTCTGTGAGGCAGAGACGGCGACAATTGGCCGTAGTGTGAAGTGGTGTCTTGAGAGGTGGGAGGCAGGGCGCGTGCCCTTGCGAACCCGGATTCCTTCAATGGCAGAGATTACACTAACGGAGACGATGTCAAAAGAAAAGCAGGTAGAGGAGAGGAGAAGGGAAGGGGGCTGATCGAGGACACTTTTCCATCATCTGTCTATGGATAAGCTAGCACTTGCGATCAAGGCGGAAAGAGTATACACATATCGCACGCATGCTCCTTCTTCACCTCACCGGCTCCCAGCTTTCAGATCCCTTTTCGGCTGCGCAGGCTTACTGTACAACCACACGGCCACAAAGGCCACCCACCCCACCACCGTCACCCAAATCCCGGCAATCCACGGATACGCGCCGGAGATGACGAAACTCCTCGGCCACTCGTCGTGCGCAAAGTGACGCACCGTCACCGTGCGCTTCTCCTCGACGTTCGTGTAGAAGGGCCGGCGGTACTCGACGAAGAAGTTGAAGATGCCATGTTGGTCGGGAAGGATGGATTCGCTGGTGAAGATGGTGGAGGTGGCGGTTCGTGTGGCCGGTTGCATGTTCAGGCGGTGGAAGGGAGAGAGCATGGAAACTTCGAGCTGGACGGCGTCGCCGGTGGGTGGCGTGAAGGGCGCCCAGTGGTCGCCGGCCCATTCGGAAAGCTCGACGGAGTAGTGGACGTTGTTCTTGATGCGGTAGATCTCTGGGTTGACGTCGACGCTCGCGCCGGCGGCTGTGACGTTGGCGATGCCCTTTTGAGAGCCTTCGTTTAGGTAGTGCTGGATTGTGCCGACCTTGAGCACACCGCTCTCCTTGAAGGCCCAGGCGCTCAACTTTTGCGCAAATGCTCTGTTACTCGTCTTGCTTCCCTTCTCGCCGGCGCCCGAGAGTTGCACGTCTGCGCCGAACCACTTGTCCTCCAATGCCTCTGCGCTGCCGAGGACGGTGAAGCGAGCACTGTTGCGGGCCTGGAACGCCGAGACGATGTTCAGCTGTGCGCCGGTGGCGAAGACTTCCTCCAACCCTTCAGCGGAGTCGTCTTTGGGGTTGTAGGTGTACGCCGTACTCGGCGCCTTGAGAACGGAGGCCAGCAACGGCGAAGCATTGCCTAGCACCTGTCCGACGGTGCGCGGGAAGGCAATCAAACCGTCTACGGTGAAGAAGTTCTTGATCTCTTTCTTGTTGAACTGCGGTGAAGACAGAAGGAGCACATCATGCGCTTCCTTAGCCGATTGAGCATCGTAGTTGAAGTGGTCAAGCACCAAACTGTTTCTGTCCGGTGGTGTGCTGATGTCGAGTTCGAGGAGCAAGCTGCTGACCGCGGTTGGGACGCCTGTCTCGGCGGAGAGGGCGAGCAGGACATTGGAGCCGGCATTGACGAAGTCAACAAGAAGGTTTGGGGTCAACGCCGGACCAAGGCCTTTCGACTTGGTAGGCAAGAGGAGAAGGTGGGTATATGCGGGCACGCCATGCTGGAAGAGCGACAGGCCAGTGTCTTTGGGTGTACGATAGGTGATTTGAAAGCTGCGTTCTGCCCAATCGTGTTAGCTGATCGATTGGGTGATCGATTGAGGCATTGGAGTAATCGATAAGGCGTAATGGTATGCCGTTGCCTCCTCGCGATCGATCACTCACCCTCCAAGTCGGTCCAGAATTGTGAGTAGCTGCTCTTGTCCGCTTCGTCCTCAATCACCACCAGCAGCTTGTTGCCAACCGCTGATAGAGCTGACACAAGGCTCAACAGGCCTAACAGCAGGCCAAATGAAAATAACCGCATCGTGTACTGGAGTTGTCTGTGGGAAAATAAGGCGACCTCGCCTGTTTGACTTACAACTTGTTGCTGATGGGACACCTTGCACCTTGCCTTGTGCCAAGACTTGGATTGCGGAGGTGAAGCTCGGACAGGAAGCGCAGCAGCGCTACAGTCTACACCTTCATTGAGCGAACGAGATACTGTGCATTATCGCGAGCCATTGGGCGGCAACGTCTATCAGTGCACACAGTCCCTCAATCCAATACACACCTCGGCCGACATCATGGCACCCGTCTCATTCTGGTCCACTCCCGGATCCTACATCCACTGGGCAGCGCGCGCGAAGCCGGCCATCTTCTGGAGCATTGTGATCGGAAGCTTGGGTCCAGTGTTCGTGGTGCGTATCGTCGAGGAAGACAGGGGAGGAGGATGATGGGCATAGATGAGAAGGATTTCGACTGACCGGCTACGTTCTCAGGTTGTCGCTCCGCCCGTCAGACGTTACTTCGGCGATGGCCCGAGACCGCAGATACCGATGACATATCCAAGTACGTCCACTCCAACCTACAATGTTCCTTCTGGGGACGTCAATGGGATGTGCGGAGGAGGAAGACGGGGTGTAGCGTTTGAGTTGAATCACAATATACTGACAGACACAGTCCCCAAAGGCCCACGGCGGATACCCTCAGGCTACGACGATTGAGCACCCATGATCCATTGTCGACGTGCCGGATCGGGAGGCTACACTACAAGGCCGAAAACGGAGTCAAGGCGTTCGTACGAGGCATTGAGGTCCACTAGCGGAAGCTCTACTTGGGAAACCTGTACATACGAATCACCATTCTCCGGCAATGTCCGCATAGCAAGCAGCCTCCTACACTGCAATGACCTCGCGAACTCTAAGATATACCCATCCCCATAAGCCGGTCCGTCGTGATTGGGACGTTCGACATGTGGCCCATCAAGGCTGTGACGATAGTCGCGATTAGTCATCACTCGCGCAAGACACCCGATCACTGGTATAGCTCCATTCTGAGCCGGTTCATTGCAATACAATACACCGGGACAAAAGACTCAGCTAAAGACAGACGATCAGGAAAGGCACAGGTAAGGATTCATCTTTTTGGCACTGAATTGCGCAATTGCTATAACATCTTCCCGAGGCAAGCCATCAAGGTCGCGTGCGACCACCAAGGTACCAGCTCCTTCTCCTCATCACTACGCGAGCGACCCTCTCTTCTGTCTCATTCCTCACATTATTCGATCAACCTACAATCAACACAATGCATCAACCAACCCCGCCGCCAACAGCTTCAATGGCCTCCCTACCACCCGAGATCCTGCTCAACATCATCCCCTACGTCTCCTACTCCCCCCAAGCTCTCCTCTCGCTCCGTCTCATCGACAGAAAACTCAACCACCTCATCAAATCTCACGAGACCAGTCTCGTCTCCGCCATCAAACACCACCAACCCTCCCTCCGCGCCCAAAGCCGCCTCTTCCCCGACCACGCCCTCACCACCTACACCGCCCTCTCCCACCTGCACGCCCGCCTCTCCACCCTCACCGAGATCAACGCGCTCTGGCTCACCATCACCTCGCACGGCATGGAATTGCACTGGCTCAAAGGCCGCTGGGAACGCATCCACAAAGCCGGCCTCCTGCTCCTCTACCGCCTGCACGACTGCGGCCCCTCCCACGCCGCCAAGCTCGCCCTCCTGCACCACCGCCTCCCCGCCACCAGTCTGGCCTGCTTGCTCTTCAAGCTCATCAGCTCGATCAAAGTCCTCCGCGTCTACGGCCCGACCCCCATCCACGCGAGAACCGGGGAGAACGGGGCGTGGTGCTGCCATCATCAGGATCGGAACGATGTCGAGCTCGCGTGCGAGGAGATGCTTTTGAGGGAAGGACCGGATTTCTTCGTCGCGTTGTTGAAGGCCGGGAGGACGGAGGGGGAATCGGGAGGTTGGGCGGTCACGTACGTTTACACTTTACCCCCTTTCATTCTCTGTCTTGCCATTACCCCTGTACCTCCCGGTCGTAAACAGACCCTGACTGACATTCCCTTCCCTCCACAGCGCTCTCGAAACAGAGATCCAGAACCTACCCGCGCGCCAAATGCCTCTGCCGTGCGGCTGCCCGCCGCCCCCGACGCTGCTCGCGAGTCTGCGCCGCGCGCTGGCGGAGAGGACGGGGTGCGAGCTCGCGCAGACGGGGAGCAAGATGTGGGAGGTTTTGTCGTCGACGGCGTTTGATGAGGTCGATGAGGGGATGATGGAGAGGTTGGTTGCGGGCGAAGGGGTGGAGTTGGGGCTGAGGAGGATGGGGTTCTGAACCGCCTTTGTACACAGTATCTAGACTGATGGGAGGGGCGAGGGTGCATGGCCATTGGAGAGGTGCATGTACCAGTTTGCTCGTGCATTTTTGGCCATAGATTCAGTCTTGGCAAACATTGCCTTTTTGAGTATGACTTGCATCTTGCTACCATTTCATGTACATCATGTACATTTTCACTGCGCTGGTATCATGATACGTCCTAGTCTGACCATCTGATTCGCCGGCCGATTCGCCGGCCAATTCGCCGGCCCATCCGCTGCGGTTCAAGCCACGTTGTGGCAATCTGGCTGCGCGTGACAAGCCGTCACTAGAATTGGACCTTTGACAGCCCAAGCACAGTCCGATTGGAATTCTCTGCAATGCAGTGCTCGCAATCTAAAAGCAAAACACTTGATCCTCCAGCTTGCTGACCAGTCGCGCCTTGTCGTATCCGAGCGACTCGGTGGCCTTCTTCATAGCGCTGACCATGGGTGGCGGACCGCAGATCAAAATCTTCATGTCCTTCGCAGGGGCCGGGAGGTTTGCCTTCGGATGAGAGGTCAGTGAAAGATCACACACTCTCCGCACCGAGAACGACGAACCTTGATCATGTCCGCCGTGACGAACCCCACGCCGCCCTTCCAGCCCTCCGGCGGGTTGTTCAGGACGTAGTACACCTTGAACCGATCGTCCTCGCCCATCAACTGCTCCAGATCCTCCCTCAACAGAATATCCTTTTCATCCACATTCGCGAAAACCAAATTCACCTCCGTCCGGTCCCCCTTGCTCCTGCCCCGTAAAATCGCGCGCACCACTTGCAACATCGGCGTGATCCCCGTCCCACCAGCAATCATGCCGAACGCCCGCACCATGTTGGGCGTGTACACCATCGCGCCCTTGGGGCCCTTGACCCTCATCGTGTCGCCGAGCTGCAGCGTCGCGAGGTGCCGGCTGATGTTGCCGGTCGGGTAGGATTTGATGAGGAGGTCGAAGTAGCCGGGCGTGACGTCGGAGCTGATGGGCGTGTACGACCGCACCACTTCCTTCCTTTCCTCCTTGTCCGTTTTGGGGTCCTTGACGTCGAGGTGGGCGCCGAGGGAGATGTGCTGGCCGATGGGCAGGCCCAGGATGCTGTTCGCGGACGGGAGCTTGAAGCGGTAGATGGCGGTGTTGTGGGAGATTTCAGTCTTTTCGGAGAGAGGGAATTCTTGGAATTTATTCGGGTCGAGGACTTTCTTCGTTTCTAAGGATGGGTTGGCTTGCCGTCAGCATTAGGGGGGGTTTTCGTCAGAGGAGGATCATACGGTTGGTGTAGAACTGGAAGCCGCCCAACGCTGCCGCGACTGCGAGTGCCAAGGGTACCCATTGTAGCTTGAAGGCTGCGGTGCCGGCGATGAGGATGGCGGAGGGGATGTAGACGAAGTTGATGTATTGAGGTGAGAGCGGGCCGATGGGCTTTGCTGTATGTGCTCCGGACATGGTGGAGATAATGGTCGGGGGTGAACCGGCGATGCTGTCGAATGGGCGCAGATCCCCAACTCCGGCGAACACGAGCAGTGGAGGAACTTGTTGTATCCGCCCAGCAAGCAGCAGATCACCGAACGACGTTGGTTTGCGATTTGCGGGAATGTTCCGCACGTTGTGACCCTTGAATCCTGAGGTGTGAAACTACCGTGATGGGATGCGCCAAGACAAACAATCCATTATCTTATTGGTAGAGCGAAGTCTTGACTGCCTCTTCACCCTGAGAGATTTGCGCTGCTTCCGTTTACAAGCATGCCACGATCTGTAGAGGATCCACCTGCGCGGCAATCCGATGTAGCAGTCCATCTAGAGGATGATACTGATGAAGCACGGCAACGCCAGGATGCCCACGAACAACACATCCGCGTCAAGAACAGGCGGAAGCGCTGGCTTGACCTTCACCCCGAATACTTCACAGCCTCGAGTCTCGAGCTGGCCGGTAGGGAGAAATGGTTCCTACTTCGCAGCATCTCTTTGACCCCTTGCCAATGAGTCTGCTTAGATCCACTACTCTATGACAGGTTAGTCCGGCACTTTCAGTCGGCGGAAGAGCGCGAGAAAGAAGGTCGCGAGCGCGGGTACACGGGCTCGTTGGAAGTCGACCTGGTCAGGTCGGAAGCCAAGTTGGAGGCTCTGCAACATCCGGACCCCAATAACCCGATCGTTTACCGGAGAGCGGTGGACGGCACGATCACTGCCACGGAGCAAGATGCCGACGACCGAGCGCAGACGAAACAGCAAGGCCTGGAGAGATGGAGGGATGTCATGCGCCAGCGGTTTTTACGGGGTGACGATGATGATTTTGACTATGGTTCTGTGGATATGGATGAACAGAACGACGACCGGGAGGAGGAGGAGAGGGATCGCTTGGACGAATATTTGGGACAGGAGGACGAAGAGTTTCTGGGTGCTGGGAAGCCGGCGGGCGAGACTGGGGTGCAGGACTACTGATTGTGCGTGGTACGCAGTCTCCATGCCTTATCAACGGTGTGTCCAACTCTCGGTATGTTTTCATGGCCCCGGGACGACCGTGAGGCTACTCGTGGCTTGCCCGGCACATCTTCGACTCAGATGTTGCGCCTTGGTCATTCATCTAGCCTGTTAACCAAGAGCCCCTCGGAATGCCATTTTTTTCTATGGAGGGCAGCCAGTCGGTTCAGACTTCCAACAGGCCAACGACGTGGTTCCGCTGAATGATTGAAATTGAAGGTGGTCCAGACAGTACGTCGTAGCTGTCCACCAACGGACGTATATGCCGTCTGAGTGAAATATGACTGCTGACAAGACTCCTATTTGAAACGGAGTGCAAGCGGTGATGGTGAAAAGTGATAACACAGAGTACTATGCTCCGTCTCCCCCGTCCTGTTAACGAGGGTTATGTGGCTCATATATGTGTATACTGTATCTTGGTTCATGTCGTGACCGTCGTGAGTAGTGAGACCTGTCCTAACAAACGCTTCCTCGGAGGAACGGCAGCCCTACTGACAGGCACCTGACGTTACTACATCGTATTCTTCCTAAAAGAGCCTAGTGGCGGCCTCGCACCGTCGGCTTCACAGTGTCCAATGGCTGCCTCAGGATCTTGCCAGAGACGCCTTCAGAAGGCGGCCGGTCCGAGATCTTATCTCATACATCTCGGTCACCGGCATACTGCAACTTGGCGGACAAGTCATGAGACCTCAGTTTACTCCTCGGGGTTGTGTATTCGAGGGAATGCGGAGTGCATAAAGGTTGGCCATTTCCAATAACAGTCTGCTTCCTCATCATTCCATTCAGCTGGTACAGTACTGCAGTGTCTGCCACAAGCACTCGTTATCCTTCGACAAGAACCTCCAACTCTCTCTGTTCCCCAGCAAAGTCGCACTTCTTCTCTGAGACTTGCCCGAACGTCTTTCCTTGCATCAACCAAGCCAGACTCTTCCGGGACGAACAGTCCGCGACACTCCGCACTCAGCACACCAACCTCAGTTCGCCAGAACCGCTTGTTCGGCAACAGAAAAGACAAGATGCACGTACGAGGTCGCTCATCTTCGCCGCGTACTGTCGGCTCCGACGTCCGCACTTCCACAGCCTTGTCGGACGGCTCATTCGCTTCGCTAGAGTTGTCGCGAAGATCACCATCCGACAGCAAGTCCAAGGCTAAACCCAAGCCGAAGCGTACCAGCAGTGGCACCTACTCGCAATGTGGACGACACAGCAACGAGTGGCTGTTCAAGAACTTCAGCGTCACCGGCGCTGTGAAGGGCCTCCTTGAACGACGGGATTCTTGAATCCATCAACAACCCTCTTGTGGGGATTTCTGGCAACATACACAGGTGACAGAGTCCAGAAAACTCGGGTTTCCCTGACTGAGAGTGACCGTATCATGATCAGAGCAAACGTGGATGCTTGCAGCAATGACTGTACGAGATATGATCACTGCCGCGACCTTTCGCGGGCGGCACGAAGGATGTGGAGTGACAATGTCATGACGAACGACGCACGCAGGCAGAGAGCACTATCTCAAGGGTGTAGGCTGGCTAGAGGAGATTCGATGTATGTAGGAAGAATGGAGATATGCTATAGGAATATCAGGGTTGGCGGAGAAAATGAGTATCAACATGTAACCTTTGGCGCGCCGTAACTTCTGGCACGAGGGAAAGATTTGGTGGGACGGGATTTCCAATGCCACATGAAACCCACATTACTTCAATTTCTTCGAGCTGCTCGCTTGACGCCAATATCGCCCGGCACTCAAAAGAACACTGTAAGATCAGCGAGATCGACTCCCCGTTGAAGGCTCGATCACACCGTCCAAGTGTTCGTCGGGTGGTATCGCACCGAGGTCCGCTTCTATATATCTACCTGTTCACTCACCAGCATCTCATCCCGTGACAGAAAGAAGGCTGCGATCATGGCTTCGACCAGAATGCCGACGGTGAGCCGACCGCAACTACACTCGGCTCCCATGGCCAGTCAACCCGACGTCAGGCTCGCCACGCTTCTGGATCTCCCTCAGTTGACGCCGACCAAGTCCGCGTTGGATGCCAAGTATGATACCTACCAGAAGTGAGTCCACCATTATTTCAGTATGCTGTTGTGCGGAAGAGGTTCGGTTGTCGAAGACCAGTCCGAGTGTCAAGGAGAGATGTTTGTAGTTGTGCTGTATGAAGATCAAAGACAACTTATACCTCCCCCCCTTCATTCTTGCCTAGATTGCCTCCGAAGGCTTGGGCAGTATGTACGATTAGTAGACGAGTCGCACTAACACGGTCTGCAGCCCACTCAATTCTCGCTATTGCTCGACGGAGATGAAGTACATATTCTCCCCTCGCAACCGCTTCAGCACATGGCGAGAACTCTGGGTCTATCTCGCCGAGTCGGAACGGGAACTCGGGCTCGACATCTCCGAGGAGGCGATCGAGCAGCTCAAGGAGCACGTCCGCATCCAGGACCACGAGTTCGAGATCGCGGCAACGGAGGAGAAGCGCAGACGCCACGATGTCATGGCCCATGTCCACACGTACGGTCTCATGGCGCCGGCTGCCGCGGGTATCATCCATTGGGGTGCGACTTCTTGGTGAGTGGAGTGTCCTTTGTATGTGCGGTATCATTTCTTTGACGGCGTATGAAGGGCTAACGTACGTACAGCTACGTCACGGACAATGCTGACCTGGTAAGCTGGAGTGATGTCCATACGGATGTGTTGCGTGCTGATAGACCCAGATCTTCCTGAGAGATGCCTTGGATCTAGTGCTACCGAAGCTTGGTGCCGTCATCCAACGCCTCAGCAACTTTGCCCTCGAGTACCGCAGCCTGCCCTGTCTTGGCTACACGCACGGACAAGCGGCTCAGCTCGTTACTGTCGGAAAGCGAGCGACCATCTGGATCACAGATCTCTTGGATGACTTGCATAACCTCGAGGCCGCTCGAGACCGTCTGCTCACCAAATTCCGCGGCGTCAAAGGCACGACGGGCACGCAAGCCAGCTTCCTCGCCATCTTCAAGGGCGACCACGACAAGGTCAAGAAGCTCGACGTGCTGGTCACGCAGAAGTCGGGCTTCGAGGCGGCCGTCCGATCCACGACGCAGACTTACTCCCGCAAGATCGACGTCGACGTCATCCACGCCCTCTCGTCCTTCGGCTGCACCTGCGAGCGCATCGGCGGCGACATCCGCCATCTGGCCATGTTCAAGGAGCTGGAAGAACCCTTCGAGCCGGACCAGATCGGCAGCTCGGCCATGGCGTACAAGCGGAACCCCATGAGATCGGAGCGGCTCTGCTCACTCGGCAGGAATTTGGCGACCATCAGCTCCGCCGCCGAGCAGACCTACAAGACGCAATGGCTGGAGCGCAGTCTGGACGATTCTGCGATCAGGCGCATCACCCTACCAGAATCGTTCCTCTGCGCTGATGCCTGCCTCATATTGGTGCGTCGACATGCCGGAAGGGTATAGTGGCAACGTGCTGACGAGTCATCAGCTCAACAACGTATCTTCCGGCTTGGTCGTCAACAAGGCAGTGATCAAGCAGCGGATCGACCTTGAACTGCCCTTCATGGCGACCGAGAACGTCATCATGGCCATGGTTGACAAGGGATTTTCGAGACAAGACACCCACGAGGAGATCCGGTTAGTGAATCAACCTTGGCCGTTGTAACACTTCACTAACAACTTCCCAGCGTCCTCTCACACCAGGCCGGCGCTGTAGTCAAGCAAGAAGGCAAACCCAACGACCTTCTCGAGCGCATCAAGAACACGGCCTTCTTCGAGCCCGTGCTCGCCGACCTGGCCGCGCTCACCGATCCGTCGACGTTCATCGGGCGGTGTCCCGAGATAGTGGAAGAGGTCATCGAGTACGACGTCAAGCCTGCGCTGGAAAGATACAAAGAGCAACTCGGGAACATCACCGACGCGCAGTTGAGTGTATGAGGATCGAGCCTCAATGCCCGATTGTGTGAGCCATCCCATCGTCGTCTTTAGAGAATTACAAAAAATCGTACAGTCTGTCCATACAACCCACACCTCGACCCGTCCAACCCATCCCTCACCGTAGCTTCTCCCAGTTATCTGCCGAATCACCACAACTTGTCCGCCCTCCCCCAGTACAAAAGCGACCCTCCAATCGCCGCACTGTTGAAAACCCCAAACACATGTCCCCACACCGCATCCTTGACCCCGTACGCCCAGACAATCCACGCGTCCGCGACCGTCGCGACCAACCCCGCCGCGACCACGACCCCGAGCGCCCGACGATCGCGGAAGTACAAGCCGAAGGTCAAGAGCAGCACGCCGTTCTGCACGTTGCGGGCGGCGATGGCGGCGATGAGGGCTTCTTGCTGGGTCTTGTGTTTGGCCTCCGAGTTGGTGGTGGGACTGGACTCGGTTTGGACGGAGGAGGAGGAGGTCAGGGGCAGGCCGTAGCCTTTGGAGAATTCGAGGGGGTTCGCCAACCCGCCCAGACCGAAGACGGAGAGTTCCATGCAGCCGAGGAGGATGGCGAGGGTTTCGGCCGGTGGGGGCAGGTGTTGGTAGGTTTCGCGGAAGAGGGAGGCCATGGTTGGGGGTTTGTTGGTTGGATTGTGGGCTACGAGGTTGAGGGTTGCTTCGCGGGCTGGTTTGGTTGATGGAGGGGGGATGTGGAGGTTTGGTGTCGGGGTTTATTGTATCTATAAACATGGTATACGACAGCTTTTGGAGCTCAGACCACATCACGACCGCCGACTCTCCTTTACGGATCACGGACTACCGATACGTAGTGTGCTTCTCGGTTTGCAACGTCGCGGCATATTCGTCCTGCTGCAACGGCATCGAAGGCAAACCGTAGCAATCTCTTCATCATCTCTATATATTCTCATTGATTGTTCTTTGATTTCGTATCGATGTAACCTGGTTGCACGTTGAGATCGTTGCTTATTAAGCAAAAGGAAGCTCGTTCGTGGGGTACCTAGGTAATCGGCGAACGTCACTCCCCACCTCTACTGCGGGAGAAATAATTTCCAAGCATGTGAACGAAGGATACATCGAAATCGAGGAACCTTTCCATCCAACATTTGAACAAGATACAACATGGCAGACGGAGAAATGCGAGACGAGCGTCGAGATGGCCTCACGGACGAGCAAGCAGACGCCCTTCTCGACATGGACGAAGCCGACGAGGTGGTCGAGCACGACGAGGACGCGACCATGGACTCGGGAGAAGACGAGGACATGGAAGGACCGATAGAAGAGATACAGCTCCAGAACGACAGCGTGGCCCACTTTGACTCGCACAAGGACAGCATATACTGCATCGCACAACACCCCACCCGGCCCGAGTTTGTCGCGACCGGCGGCGGAGATGAAGTAGGATATCTGTGGGAGGCGAGGGCGGAGGAGCAAGAGACGCCGCTGCTACCCCAAAGCTACGAGAGCAACCCGCAGCAGCCGAGAGAGAGGAGAAGCTTGCAACCTCTAGCCAAGCTTGAAGGGCAAGACGAAACGGTCAATGCCATTTGCTTCACTCTGCCGGGTGGTGATTTCATCACGACGGCAACGCTGGCCGGGATGCTGTCTGTATACCAGACGTCGTCCGCCACCCCGCCAACAGCGCAGCTCGTGGGCTCGGCAAAGGAAGTGGAAGAGATCAACTGGCTCCTACCGTGTCCGCACAAGCAGTACCCCAACACCGTCGCCTTTGGAGCCACAGACGGCTCGGTCTGGGTCTACACGATCAACGCGTCTGACCCGAGTGCACCACTCACCATCGTCCAAACCTTTTTCTTACACCAAGCACCCTGCACAGCCGGCGCTTGGACCCCCGACGGCAAGCTTCTCGCTACCGTGGCCGAGGACAGCAGCCTCTACGTTTGGGACGTTTTCGGCGAGGCGGCTGCCGCAGGCGTGACGGACCCCTACGGGGGCCAGGCGGTCGTCGCGCTCACGGCAGCGGATGAGCGTTTCAAGGTCGACGGCGGTCTATACAGCGCGGCCGTCTCCCCTGGCGGCGGGATCGTCGCCGTCGGAGGCGCCGAAGGCAATATCCGCGTCGTCGGCCTGCCCCGCCTCTCCCTACCCGCCAATACGAGCAGTACCGCGGGAGCCAAGGGCGCGGGCGCCAAGAGCAAAGCCGGCGGATCCAAACAAGCCGGTGGACCCAACCCTTCTTCTTCCGCCGTCCCAGCCTCCGCAGGCCAAGCGGGCCAGATCCTCGCCGCGTTTCAGGCGCAAAGCGATGGCATTGAAACCCTCGACTTCAGCCAACCGCCTCTGACGCTCCTGGCTGCGGGCTCCGTCGACGGCAGCATCGCGCTCTTCGACGCGGCGCACAACTTTGCCGTGCGCCGACACATCTCGGAAGCGCACGAGGAAGAAGCCGTGATCAAAGTGGAGTTTGTCAAGACGCCGCTCGGCATACCAAACGAGAGGAACTGGATGCTGACGACGTGCGGCAACGACGGGGTGGTGAGACGGTGGGATGTGCGGGGAGGCACGGCCGCGGCCGGCAAAGGTCTCGCGGGTGAATGGAGAGGGCACAGAGGGGGTGGAGAGGGCGGTGGGATCCTGGGTTTCGTGCAAGGGGGTGGAGGCAAGCAGATCGTGACGGCCGGCGATGATGGAGTGAGCTTGGTGTTTGCCGCGCCTTGAGCAACGGACACCCTATCCGTTTACGCCTTCCACCCCGCCAACTTCACGAGAACGTTAGGACATCACGCGTACCCCGAATGTGGCCTCTCCTCCCGCCGATCCGACCCCCGCTCCATCTCCGCCCAATCCTTGGCCTCGACCTCTTCGGCCCCGAGCGCCCGCCGCATGCGCTCCTCCGTCAGCCTGTACGCCTTCGGCAACCCCGTCACCATGGCCGCCATGTCGACGACCGACGCGTGGTCGCTCGGCAGCAGGGACAAGCGGACCATGATCGCGGCGGCTTTGCCGCAGAGCCAGGTGTTCGGCATGCCGTGGCCTGTGTATCCCGCGGACAGGAAGACGCCGGGTTTGTTGGGCACGGGGCCGATCCAGGGTCGCTCGTCGCGGCTGAAACCCATGATGCCCGTCCATTCGTTGACTGCGCGGAACTCTGCTGCTGGGGAGGGTCTTGACGCTGCGGTGTGATGGTGCTGTTGCTGAAACAGGAAGCAGTCAGTGTCGTCGTGTTCTTCGATCATCACTCTTAGAATGATTAGGATACGTACCTCAGTCTCCCCCAAAATCTTGCATGCTTCACCGTCCCTCCCTCCCTTTCCCTCCGGCAGCCCCAGCGCCTCCACCAGCCTCGAGCGCAGATACTTGGCCGTTTCATCATCCATCACACTATCGTCCGTGACGCCGATACTCGGCCCGTGCTGCCTCCCACCCCCAAACATGAGGTGCCCGCCCCTCTCACTCGGTCGCTGAATGAGATAATCATCCAACCCATCGCCCAGAAACCCCACGCTCGTCTTCAGTCGATTCTCATCCCCCGCCACGCTCGGCAAGGGCTCCAACGCGCTCATCTGGCCCCGACACGGCACGATGAGATCCGCGAATTCGGGGAGCAGGTGCGACGTGTACGCGTTCGTGGCCAGCACGACTCTGCGCGCGGCGATGTCGCCGCGGGGGGTCCGGACCGTCCAGGTGTCTTCCTTGGTGGACGAGGGTCGCAGGGATTGCGCGGGGGTCAGGGTCTGCAGGTTGAAGGAGCCGCGCAGGTCGCTCGTGGTGAGGAGGTCCTCGAGGATGCGGGAGACGAATTTGTAGGGCCACATGCGGGCCGCGAGGGAGGTGACCACGGCGCCTTGGGCGGTGGGGATGCGGTAGTGGGCGAGTTCGGACGGGTCGGTGACGAGTTTCATCAGTTTGGATAGATCGGGTGCGGTGGTTTTCATGGTGTGCAGGGCTTGTGCGGCTTCATCGAGGTGGTGCTGGCTGTAGATCGCTCGGACGCCCGGTTGGGAAGCGAATTCGCAGTCGATGTCCTTGGACGTGATCAGAGCCTGCAGCGTGTGGAAGTTGGCGAGTTCGAATTCGCCGATGCTTGGGTCGTTGGGGGTTTCGAAGAGGAGGGGTTGGCAGTGGCCGCCGTTCTGGGTCTATATCAGGACCATGCCTCGGACGACGATGAGAATCAGAGAGGAATATACCCGTCCTGTGGCACCCCAGCATGCCTCTCTAGCCTCGAGCATAACGACATGCAAACCTTCACCCTTGCCATCTTCGAAGAGGTGATGTGCGATGCTGGCACCCGTGATGCCCGACCCGATGATCACGACGTCTGCTCTCGACGGCAGGTGGCGAGTGGAGCGGTGGGCGGTGAGCAAGGGCGAAGGTTGGCTGTGCCAGAAGGACTTTGTTGATGTCTCACTCGGCAGGTCGCATGGTGAGCGTTGCTTAGGGAGGGTAGGGTGTTCGCGGGACATGTTCGCTTCTGTTGTTCGCTTCCTCCGATGCCCTTGTTGAGACTAGATCAGAAGAGTAGTACTTCGGGTTGATGGCAGTTGATGGGAACGCTATGGAGGAGGCGGATGGTCAAGAATGTATACACAAAGAGAGGTGATTAGGATTCGGAAATGGAAGAATGATGAGTTGGAGCTTCGATGCAAGTGATGAATCGAAGGTGGAGGTGCTTTGGGGGGTAACTGCCGGATTGGGAAGCGGAGAAGCACAGTGAATAGGGATTCGGTTCACCCGTTGCCTCTTGGTTGTACGGAATACCAATTTTCTTGACAAACGCGTTTCGCAAGGCGTTATTTGGATCACTTCCTCGGCATCTTCAAGACATTTGACGTACAGTATTTGTCGATGTGGAAGATGAAATGTCAACCCTCGAACCCCGCCATCTCCATCTTTGTGAGCGGTGATCATTGCCCCGGCGGCCGAGAACAACCTCAGCCGATGCGGCTCAGGCCGTAAAGAGAAGTAATCGTCACGTGGCTTGAACCGCCGCATCCATAAGGTAGAGTAGTATTCCTTCTGTCTCTCCCTCCCTTGCTTCTCTGACCACCGGCCTTGCGATGGCGGACTACTTCCAGAAGTTCTTGGGCGGTACAAAGGCCACGGTATCGTCGGTGGCCTCGACAGTTGAAGATGGTACTGTTCCCAATGGCATTCAAAAGAGACGATGGCTTCAGTGCGCTGATAAGACATTCCCTACAGACTTCGCCGACTTTGCTACGGCTGCATCCCCCGTTGCGCCCTCCCATGCTGCATCATCCGCGGCGTCCGCAACTGCCGCTGCCAGCGTGTTCGGTGGCTTCAACACCGCCCAGCTCGGTGCCGAAGGCCGCCCGTTCACGAAATGGGTTCGTATCTGACCAGACGTACTGACTTGGCTCACACCGCACCGGCTGATACTCTTCTTCCAGTACCGAGTTTGGGAACGGGTGACCATTGCCGACTTTTACCAAGAACTCGTGATCCTCCCCATCCTCGTGCTCATCATTCTCTTAAACCTGTGGGGCAGCCGAGCCAACCGACAGCGCGCGAAGCAATGGGCCGCGACGCACCTTCCCATGCTCGAGAGCGAGTTCGCGAGCATCGGCTTCAGCGGCAACAGCAGGAGTCCGAAGCTCGGCGATGGCCAAGATAAGGGATTGGCGAAAGCCATGGCGGGGTCGACCGACGTGCCCGATGACATGCTCCGGGAGAAGAGCAAGGGCGAGTACATCACCTACGCCACGGGCCGCCAGAATGTCGCCTGGCTGGATGTCAAGGTCAGCCTGTACCCGCGCTACAACCCGTTCAAGTGGATCGGCGAGCTGGCGCTCTCATTCTTCTCCGACTCCATGCAAGCGCCCACGGAGCGCGTCGAGGCGACGATCTACTGTTTCGACGGCAAAGAGAAGGGCTTGGTGCCCGCGCAGTCCCAGTCGGGCGGCGGAGGCAGCAAGGACAGCACGTACGATGGCTTCGTGTGGGCGATTGTGCACAAAGACAAGATGAAGCAGTTGCGTGACGACCGGTACGACCTGAGCTTGACCACCACCAAGGACCACCCCAAGCTGCCAGCATGGGCAACGTGCATGAGCGAGAGCGCCGAAGTGACCGAAGCCCTTCTCACACCCGATCTCATCAAGGCCATCAACGACGCGGGTGAGGATCTGGAAGCACTCATCGTGACCGACCAGCCGATCGACGCGCCCAAGAAGTACGTCCCCTCCACACCATTCTAGCTATCTAACCCTCCGCTAACCGTCCTATCTTTCCAGACTCAACGACACCATCCCCAAAAAGCGCGTCTCCCTCTCCATGAAACTCAACCCCCGCCCCGCCAGCACCTCCCTCTTCGCCACCTTCCTGCGCCTGCCCGACCACCTCGTCAGCACCGCGCACTTCCGGCCCGAGGCGATGCGGCGCGTGCGCGCCACGCGCGAAGACGAGATGCGCAAGATCCGCAAGGTCGACGACGAGGAGAAGGCCGAGGAGCGCCGGCTCGCGGGCGACAAGATGAAGAAGGAGGAGCGCGAGCGCCGGCTCGGCAAGATGAGCGCCGAGGAGCAGCGCAAGTTTTTGGAGAAGGAGAAGGACAAGGAGCAGAGGAAGAATGCGAAGAAGAGGACGATGAGGGCGTAGTCTGTTCATGGGCGATGGGAGGGGAAAAGTTTGGGCTTGGCTAGGATGGGGAGGTTTTGGTGGCGAAGGAAGCGTAAGCGCGAGCGTTCTGAGATTCGATTGGAGCTTGGAATAGCCTACTTCTGACTGTAGAGTTGTACGTACTCGACCTCATTCATCCCGTCTTCTCCATTCACGTTCGCGCCGGGCGAGCTTGCCTGATGCCGAAGTATTGAATCACGCAAGTGTTCCTATCAAGAGGGCATGGACTCGGGGACACTGTCGGAGGGTCAACCAAACGTGAGGGATCTGACCCAGCCAGTGAGCAGAATGAAGGAGGGCCGCTTGATTCCTCCATGAGATCCTGATATCTGTGATATCTCGCCTCTCTAGAAAGCAGTCCGTACTAGTGGGCTGGTGGCTGTTCTCGATATCAAGCGGAGTGAAGGTCGTCTAGATTATCAATCCTCAGAATGATGTGCCACACATCGCACACTTGACAGAACGACAACCGCATGTAAATTGTAAATTGAAATACATTTTCTCTCTCTACTCTCTCTATACTGGTCACGAAATCCATGTACTCCCCAAGAAAGCTTACATCCACCAACAATGCCTCTTCCCCACCATCCCCTCGCCCAAGAAAAAACACTTCGAAATCAGCAAACGCCTGATAAAACAAAATTGATACAACCTCGCACGCACTTGTACACTCGGGTCCAATCTCAGGGCAGAGGAAAAGTCCCCCATCTACGCCTTGGAAAGCCACTTGAGCACCTCCTCCTTCTCGGCCACGGGCAACATGCTCAACACGGTCGCCACGCCCTTGAGCCCGCCTTGCTTGTTGCTGCGCATGAGGGACGCGACGTCGTACGCGATCGTCTCGGCCTTGATGGCCTCGATCTTGTCGTGCACCGTCTTGCGGTTCTCCTCGTACCACATGGCGACGCTCATGTCGTCGCCGCCGAAGTTGGGCAGCGCGGCCCAGGCCTCGAGCGTGTGCAGATTGGCCGCGCGGCTCTGCAGCTCCTTGGACTGCGAGGCCGCCATGCGCTTCAGCACGTACTCCTCGTTCAGGCGGCGGCGCAGGCGCCAGTAGAAGAAGCGGCGCGCTTGGGACCACTGCAGCGGCATGCGGATCGTGTCCTTGGCCTTCATGCGGCCCGCGCGGTCGTGCAGGTCCGAGTACTGCAGGGCGATCTGCAGGTAGACGGGGAGGAGGAGGTTCTCGCGCTCCGTCATCTGATTCTTGATCTCCGTCTGCTGCTCGGCGCTGAGGCCCTTCTCGAGCGAGCGGCGCTTCAGGTCGCCGTAGGTCGGGTCCAGGCGAGCCATGGTCTCGAGTTGGCGGTCCTTGCGGTACTTGATCCCGACGATACCTTCAGGCTCCAGGACACCACCACGGGCGTCCTCGTCGGCGTACATCTCCATACACTGTGGGTTGATGGTTGGGTCGACCACGACCTGTCAAATCTGTCAGCTGTATGCTCATGATAATGCTTTGGAAGTTGTGTTGCTCACCCATGAACCACCACGCAGCTCACCGAACGGTGGGATGTACACGAAGATGGGCTGCTCGTACTTGACGAGAGCGTCGACGATGTACGAACCGTACTTCAACACCTCGTTGTACATATCGCGCTGGCCACCGGAGAAACCGCGCCAGTTGGCGAGGATCATCAACGGCAACTGCTCGCCGTTGTTGAAGTCGCGGATGGCTTGAGCCGTCTTGAAGGCGCTGTTCGGGTACCAGACGCCACCGGCTTCGTTCGTGACCTGCTCGATGGAGTCCGGGTTGGCGGGGTCGGCGGGCGACACGTTCTCGACGGAGCGAGTCTCGACGCCGATGACACCGATCGGGATACCGCCCAGGCGAGCGCGGCCGACGACGACGGTGCGCGCCCAGCCGCCGAGAGCCTCTTCGAAGGAGCCCTTGTCGAACAGACCGGTGAGGAAACCGTCCTCGGTCTGCTGTCCAGCGATGAGGTGCCTGACGTCGTAGGGCGCCTTTTGGGGTGGGAAAAAGGTCACCTCGCGGTCCCAGGTGTCCATGGACGGCGAGATCGGCACCGGGTTGCCCTTCTTGTCGGGCACGAAGGACATCCAGCGCACGATCTTGGAGACACCCTCGAAGTCGTCGTTGGCGGTCATGTGCGACACACCGTTCTTGTACATGATCTGGGTGCCACCGAGCTGCAGGTTGGAAGTGTACACCTCGCGGCCGAGCAGCTTGTTGATGGCCGGAGCACCAGTGAGGATGATCGGCTGTCCCTCGATCTGAATGGCACGTTGACCGAGGCGGACGAGGTACGCACCGATACCGACGGAACGGCAGGTGACGAGGGTGATCGTGAAGATGTCCTCGTACGCACGCGAAGTCTCACCGGCGATGAGACCGGAACCCTTCAGACACTCGACACCAAGGCCATCCTCGGCACCGACAATGGTGGTGATCATGTGGCGAGTCTCACCCTCGACCTTGATCTCCTTCGTGATGACATGCTTCAGTGCGCCGTCTTCGAAACGAGCCTTCTTCTCCGGAGTGAGGTACAGGTACTCGAAGCCAGCCTCGGGCCGGTTGGCGTCCTTCCACGCGACGGAGAAGTGCGGGATCAGCTCCTCTGCCATGCCAATGCGAGCACCGGAGTTGGCGGACAAGTAGATTCTCGGGATGCCGAGCTTGCGGGCGAGTTCCGAGCACTTGTGGAAGAACTTGTCTTCTTGCGGGCCGAACGAACCGATCTTGAAGGTGATGTCGTTGGCGATGATGATGAAGCGACGGCCGCGCGGGTACTCTGGCGTCTTGGCCGTGACGATCCAACCCACCATGCCGATAGTGTTGGTGCCGGGCTCACGGTTGACCTCGGCGAGGTTGTCGGTGTCGTCGAGCACGAGTTCGCTGTACTCGATGCACTCGCCCTGCACGGGCTGCTTCTCCTTCAGACCCGGGTGCTGAGCTACAATCACCTTCCAGCTGTTCTCGATCGCCTGCCGGAACAGCTCGGGGAAGTCGTACGCGAACTGGGTGCCCATGATGTGGGCCTTGTACCGCTTCGGCTGCAGAGCGCCCTTGGTCTCGTACGGGGTGGCGACGGGGCGCAGGTGCATGGAGCCGACCTTGGTGGTGCCGCCGATGCTGTGGAAGAGCCACTCGTTGCCCTTGTCCGACTTGCGCTCCTCGTAAAGCTCGACCTGGATGATATAGCCAGAGGTGTTGGTGATGATGACGCGCATCGGGTACGGCTCGCCGCTCTCGGTGGTACAGATGAGGCGGATCTCGGCGCCAGTGACACGCAGTCTCCACGCGCGGCGGCCGAAGCGTTCCAAGAAGCTGGCGAGCGCCTCTTGAACCTCGTGCGGCGCGAGCGGGAAGACGTTCTGGAAGTTGATGAAGATGTGGTTCATGTCGGAGTTGTTGTTGCCCACGATTTCCATGGCGTCCAGGATATCGGTCATCAGTCTGTCCGCCTCACTGAGCAGGTACTCGGCCGTGGGGATTTCCTCCCGAAGACGGCCGGCTCGGACGACGGCGCGCGTGAAGTAGCGCTTGTCGTTCTCGGCATTCCTGCCAATGGCCTCGTACATGTGGATGTTGCGGTTCTCCGTGAAGACAGGCTTGATGCTGAACTTCGAGAGACGGCCCAGCTCGAGCTGGAAGGCAAGAGCTGGCTCGATGTGACGGATGCTGGTGTCTTCCTCGTAGCTCGGCCCACGGAAGGTGTAGTAGCCGGGGTAGGTACCGTCCTTGTGGCCACAGATGAAGGTTAGACGGCGGATACGACGAGCGAGCAGCTCACCCTTGTACTCGTTGACGATCGGGGTAAGACGTTGCAGGATCTCTTTGTCATCGACGCTCTCGGCATCACGGACGGCGACGTTGCACACGCCAGTCAGCTCGTCATCATGCGCCGGTCGGTCAACCTGCACGGCGGGCACGCGTTTCTTCGACAGGTCCGCCATGTGTGTGCCGCCCGCCTGGGGCTTAGCGTTGCCTGCCATTGGGAACGTCTCAAGCGCTCGCATCAGGTACTCGTCGGCTTCGTCGATGAAGGGCACAGGGACGACTGCACCCTTGCGCGTCGGCTCCGCGCTGCCGGTGCTCTGGCGCGAGAGATAGCTCATGTCACTGATCGAGTGCACGCGCGTGAAGCTCTCGTGGGGAGTGCTGGGCGTGGATGGGTGCGACGACTGGACGGGCAGACCAAACTCGGACTCTCCAACCTTCCTGAGGGCGAAGTCCCAAGAAAGGACGTAGGGCGTCTCATTGTTGACGACGTAGTCGATCGACTTGAGCTGGTACGCGCGGTAGGCCCGGCGAGTGTAGACCTCGAGGGCAGCCAGAGAGACCCATGGGTCTGGGTGCCCGAAGAACTGTGGCAGCACGTCGAAGACGGTGTACTTCGAGTCCACGACCTCCTTGATGACGTCGAAGTCGGGCTCACGATGGTCCCAACCGCTCTCGCCGTATCTCGACTCGAGCACGGCCGAACGGAGGATGTGCTCCATCTGCGAAGTGCGCTCCTCGAGAGACGGCATGGCGCATTGGATCAACAACTCACGCGCCTTGAGCGCGACCTTGGAGGTGGCACGGCCTTCTAGCTCGGCCAACTTCTGGAGTGCTGGGCGCAGGTACTTGGCCACGTTGCCGACACCAGGTTGGTTGGGCCTGTGTGCCTGCAGGATGGCGACGATGAGGTTATTCTTGGCGTTGACCCTCGTGTGCGAGAGCACGGTCTGGACGACGTTGATCACCTTGTCCTTGTTCGCATCACGGAGAGCGAGGATGATCTCCTCGTCGCGGGTCTGGCGAGCAGCGAAGATGCTCTCGACCGCGTAGTATTGGTCGATGAGCTGGATGAAGACGGCGAATTCGTGCGCCTTCAAGCCGTCGGAGTACTTGGTCATGATCTCCAGGAGAGGCGCCAAGCTCGAGCGAAGCAGGTCCATGTCACCGGAAGCGACGTTATCAGCAAGGAAACGGTCAAAGGCCTTCTGCAGCTGCTTGGCGGGGAATTCGGCGTTGCGGCTGTGAGCGCGCTCAACGATCTGCTCGAAAGCAGTATCGAGCTTCTGCGGCATGCGAGAGTGCAGGGCGGAAGACTGGGCGGTCCACTCGCCGTACGGAAGCTCGTTGTCCCGAAGAACGGCGGTCAGGTCGTTGAGAGTCTCGTTCATGACTACCTGGTTGTCGTAGCCTTGGAGAATCTGGCTGAGGATGGCGAACAAGTGCGCGAACCGCTGCGGTGGCTTGTTGCCGAGCACAGTCGGCGGGCCAAACTCGGGCAATTGGCCCAAGAAAGCCGTGGCGGACTTCACCTTGGTGGGGTCGTCGAGGGCGAGTATACCGAGGATGTCTCCAGCCTCGAGAGTCGCGCCAGGCTGCTTGATCAGGTTGACGAGACCGTCCTCCTGCGCGAGCAAAGGCATGTACATCTTCATGACCTCGACTTCAGCGAAGGCTTGGCCCTTCTTCACGTGCTCGCCGTTCTCGACAGAGTACTTGACGAGTTTACCAGGCGATGGCGTGCGAAGCTGGGTCGGGTCGTTCTCCTGCTCGAGCAGGCACGTCTTGCTGTCCACCGACATGCGGATGGCGCCGACTTCCTCTTTCCAGTAGACGTTGTGGGAGCGGCCGCCGAGGAGGACCAGGAGACCACCGTCGGAGAGCGGCCGAATGCCGACGAGTGCCTTGCTGCCGTTGATGAACAAGGTGTAGGCGTCGACGCTTGAGCGGGTGGCAGTGAACTTGTACTTCTGGCCCTCGTAGATGAACTCGACCGGGAAGACGGTCTTGAGGATCTCCTTGCTCGGCGTCTGACCCTTCTCGAGACCGGTGCGGTACTCGGTGATGCAGATCTCGCTGGCAAGGTGCGCCTTGGTGACCGCGCCGCAGATGACTGCAATCATCGGGTCTGGCCGCTCAGCCGTGAGCTTCTTGCTGATCAGCTCGTCGAGCCAGGCAGTCGTGATGGTGTTGTCCTCGAAAGCTGGAGTCTCCAAGAGCTTGATGAGGTACTCAACGGTTGTCCTGAAGTCGCCACGAATGCTCAGCTCTTTCAGCGCCACGACCATGTGCTTTCTCGACGCTTGTCTGTTTTCGCCGTACGCGAAGATGTGACCGAACTGCGAGTCGGAGAAGTTGTGGATGGAGGAGGCGGCACCGACGGAGAAGTAACCCCAGACGTTGGAGGACGACCTGAAGTTCAACTCGTGCATAGTACCGGACGAAGGCTTGAAGCCCTCGCCAGGGTCTTCGGAGGTGATACGGCAAGCCGTGCAGTGGCCCTTGGGCATGGGACGTCTCTGCTGAAGAGCGCTGCTCTCCTTCTCGAAGCCGAAGTCGATCGGAGTGGTGGTGTGAGGGTCCGCGCCGTAGAGCAAGCGAATGTCACGGATGCGGTGAAGAGGAATGCCCATGGCAACCATCAGCTGCGCTGCAGGGATGTTGATGCCAGAAACCATCTCGGTAGTCGGGTGCTCGACCTGGAGACGTGGGTTCAACTCGAGGAAGTAGAACTTGTCGTCCGCGTGGGAGTAGAGGTACTCCACCGTACCAGCCGACACGTAACCGACGAGCTTGCCGAGAGAGACCGCAGCCTTCTCCATCTCGCGGAATGTCTTCTGGCCGGCGATGGTGACGGGCGCTTCTTCGATGATCTTTTGATGTCTCCGCTGCACGGAGCAGTCACGGCCGAAAATGGAAATGTTGTTGCCATATTGGTCGGCCAGGAGCTGGACTTCCAGATGCCGTGCACTGCCTGCCAGTTTCATGATGAAGATAGGCGAGCCAGGGATTTCGCTGGCGGCGGCCTTGTAAAGCGCTTCGAAGTTCTCTTCGTCGTCGACCTTTCGGATACCCTTGCCGCCACCACCCTCAGAGGCCTTGACCATGACCGGGAAACCGATCTTGCGAGCAGCCTCGAGACCTTCCTGGACAGAGGTGACACAGCCCTTGGAGTAAATGTCATCAGCGACGGTCACGATGTTGTTGTCGTCGATCTCGACTTGGTCAACGCCGGTTCCGGACCATGGGATACATGGCACGTTGGCATGCTGTGCGACGATGGTGGAAGAGATCTTGTCACCCAGCGATCGCATGGCGGAGCCGGGCGGGCCAATGAACACGATCTTGGACTGTGCGAGAGTTTCTGGGAGCTTTGGGTTTTCGGATGCGTGACCCCTAGAGATTGTATCAGCCAGCTGGTTCTGGATGTGTAAACATTGCAGGCTGCAATCCTCACCATCCTGCCCACACGGCGTGGACTTTCATGCGCTCAGCCACGTCCACAATGAGCTCCACGTTGGCGTAGTTGTTGTTGTTCGTGCCACCCGGCACTTCCACGTATTGATCCGCCATGCGGATGTAGTCCGCGTTGGCCGCCAGATCCTCCGGCGTGGCCATTACAGTAAATTGGATGGCCCGCTCGTCGCCAAAGGTCTCGTAAGCCCATTTCCGCACCGATCGGATCTCCTTGACGGCTGCAATACCGTTGTTGGCGATCAGGACCTGACCTCACGTGTCAGCTCCGCCTCCAGCTGATGCCAAGGCCCTTCAAGGCCCTTCGTTAGGATAGCTGCCACTCACGCTCGTGATGACGGTGTGGCCGTCGTGCTCTGCCACAAAGTCCTTCGCCTTGCTGGGCGGGGCCTTGGACAGCTCATTGCCGCCGATGAAATGCGATGCAAGGTTGTACTTTGCTGCGTAGCTGCTTGGGTGGCCGTTGGAATTCCCGTTGACCCTGGGCGCTCCGCCCACTGCGTCGGCCATGTTCGCAGCGCTTTTTTCGTACACGAACACCGTTGAAGAAGACTGTGGGAGAAAAGAAGGAGAAGAGGAGGGGGAGGAGGTGGGTGAAAAGGTTCGGGCAGGGTGATGCGTTCAGTGATCCAGAGGAAAAGGAGCGTAATCGTCCACTGGAGCTGAGGGTAATGCCGAAGTCAAATAAGGTAGGGGAATTAGATAGGGGGGGGGCCCAGCTCGCTGACGCGGGGCTCGGCTGCTCTCCGTGAGCGTTGCGCGGTGAACTAATGGGTGTCTGTTAAGGAAGACGGAGGGAGTCTGAACGCGCCCACAGCGAAGGCAGGGAGTGGGTTGAGAAGGAGGCAGGAGGGTTGGTATTGATTCGGGGGGAGAAGGACAGTCGCGGGAGGTTGAGAAGAGACAGGCGACGGAGGTGGAAGGGTATATCTATGTATGTGTGTAGTATGTACTACCCAGTTACACAGACAACAAATTCTCCATGCGACCAGCTCTCGGACACCTCGGGCAGTCGTTGGGATCCGTGCTTCCACCACGCCAGCGGTTTAGTCCCCGATTAGGTAGGGGGCTAAGGCCGCAGGTCCCTCCGATGATTGATGAGAGATGCCGTACAATTGACCTCCGTCCAACAAATCGTCCAGCTTATATTATGACAGGAATGGGATGACACCGAACGCTCTGTACATGGAAGGATGACACGACCAGAGGCTGACGGTACTAAACACTACGCCGAAGATCACTGTAGCACAACGGTGAGCCCGTTCCTCCAACCAACAACAGAACGCCTGGCATCTAGTAATAAATAAGAGTCCTGGAGAGTGCTCGAGGCTGATCATTGAGTGTGAGATTATGCGGAGTGCCTCATCGCCCACTCTCCCGCACTGTTGGGGCAGGAGATTTTGCTGCGAGCAGCACCAACACAAATCCCCGTTCGGCGAAGATGGTGATACACTGATACTCACCTTCTCCCACCGGCCCCCAACGCATCGTGACCACTGAACAACAAAGTCCGGTCCATCTCCCCTTTGCTCGTTCGCTCGCACTTTAGAACATCGACCATCTTCCCGTCTCCCAAAAGGCACGATCTTGAATTCATGAATTGTTGACACATCAAGATACCGCACCCGGCACCCTCGGGCCCGGGTCATGACCAACCGGGAGGATGTGAAAGATTGCCGCATGGTTCGGCCCAGCGGTGGGCCAACCTGCTGCAGCTGCAGCAGCGCCAGCAGTCTCCACCAAGAGATCGTCTACAAATATAGCAACATCCGCCGGCACGGGCACGGGCAGAAAATGGAAAATCAAACCGGGCTAAAGGTCAGATTCAACTTCGAGTGATGAACAGAACAAGTTGAGGATTCTATAGGGGTGGTATAGGAGTTTTCCTCACACAACGTCGGCTCTCCACTCCCTCCCAATCGGCCGGCACCTCCTTTCGGCGCTGCAATTCTGGACTTCGATATCATCAAACGATGGTTTGTCGCGTCCATATACATAGAAATGCCAGGGAGTAGGGGGGCCGAGGTCGACACCCGGACTCGTTTCGCAATGCACGATGGTGACGTCTGCTATTATCATCATCATTATCTATACATGTACTGTCCGATATCTCCATCAAGGTTGTTGTATCGCTGCTTATTACATATGTGTACGACATGCCAACAATGGCCAGCTGTACCGTATCGTTGTTCCTATCGTGGTGAAGTGTTCTGGCCTACTAAATAAGCCTCATCCTACGTGCAATCCTCGAGACTTCTCCCATCTACTTTTATGACAGTTACAGTATTTTATCGCATGACATGAAGCACGTCAGCGAGCTGCAAACAATCACCAGGCGCAGCTGCAACGTCCCTGCATCGAATCTATCGCGCTCCATCAGCTGCCGTTTCAGTTGATCATTGGACCTGAGAACCCAACGACGACCAGCTTAAATAACTACAGTATAACGAGCAGCCAGCCGAAAGGGCGCGACAACAGCGAGCGCCCATCAATACGTCTCCCCCACATCGTTAGCTTTCCTCCTCACCATCGTAGCCGGCGGCCGCATTTCTCCCTCCCCTATTCTGTGATGGCTCGTCCTGCTCGCCGAGGCCGTCTGCACGCCACCGCTCTGCCGCCTCGGCAGCGCAGAAGGCAGGCCTTGTTTCTCCATCGTCGTCCTCCGACTCGGTGTCGCGTCCGCCGCCACCTCGCTCACGCTGGCGCTGGGCCGATGACCGCGTGGCGTGCGATTGATCGCTGAGGCGTAGTTGTCGGTGACACTTGACCTCGGACGGTTGGGTCTTGAGGCGGTGGTGGAGGTTGTGCTTGATGAGGTTCCGGTGGTATGCCCGAGCGGTGTCCGCGCTTCCGCTCGACTGCCCGGTCGATGATTAGGTGCTGAAGCTGTAGCCATGCTCGCTCGACTGCTGGGCCGGCTCGTGGCGGCCGCGGATGGTGGACGATCTAGTGCGGAAGACGGACGTCCTAGTGCGGATGATGGCCGGCCCAACGCGGACGAAGGACGACCTGAGGCGGGCACAGGACGTTCTGCCGCGGATGACGGTGGGCGCGGGATGCCGTAGGAGAGACGATGGACCCGGCTGTCCCTCCGGCTCCGATCCCCTCCCGTCCCATCACTGCTCTCGTTGTGCAGAGACGAGGCCACGCTGACGCTACCCCGCTTCACGCTCCTCCGCATCGTGACGGATGTCGGCACGTGGTCGCTCAAGACGGAGCCTGTGCGCGGCGAGCCGGTCGGCGTCCGTGTATGTGACGGAGGCAGCTTGCTGCGCGCCGACTGCACGCGCTCCTCGATCTTCTGCATCCGTCCACGTAGAGCCTTGATCTGGTAGAGCGAGTCGGATCTCGGCAAGGTCTCCGCAGGCTGCTGAGTGCTGGGTCGTGAAACTCGTCGTGGTCTTGTTGCTGGTGGACGCATGGATTTGGCGTCCGAAGTGCCCGTACCCGTGCTAGAAGCCACGGACGGCCCGCGTGAGTGACGTGGCGCGGCCCGTGGACCGTACAGCGACGGCCTGGGGGTCGCGGCAGAATCTGGGCCTAAGGATGTTGGCTTTGGCAGGATTGGTGTCTTTGGTTCTGCCTTTGTATGGGCTGGCGCATCTGACAGTGGCGGTGATGGTGGAGTGGGCGCGTCTGACGTGTGATCGGATTTTGGCGGAGGGGTGGAGGCGGTAGGTGAGCTTGGAGTAAAGCCGCTGGCTTCGCTGCCTGGACTCCTCGCGCGCAGGTTCTCCACTGCCAGCGGGCTGGGCTTCCGCGACCGCAAACGTTCGATTGTTCCGTCTGCCAGACGTAACTTCTCCAAGGTGATTTCGCTCTCGACTTTGAGATCCCCCAACTCGTCCCTGAGCCTTTGCGTCTCGATACGGAGTGCTTCCCGTTCCTGTTCACCGTTTTTGATCTCTTCCTCCAGTATCACGCCGCGCTCCACCGCCACATTGTGCTTGCTTTCCAAGTCTTCCAGACTGGACTCGGTATTGCGCGCTTGGCGTTCGTAATCGTCATTCACGACCTCGATATCCCTCAGTCTCAGCTGTAACGTCCGATGCGAGTCACGCATGGTCGTGATCTCCCTTTGCAGCGCATTTTGCGCGCTGTTGGCCTCCATCTTGGACTGCTTGTGTTTGGTCTTCCATTCCTCCACCTCGAAGCTCAGCTTCTCCACCTGTTCCTTCAGCCTTCGCTCGCTCTTTTCCGCAGTTTCGATGTCGCGTTCCAACTGCTCCTCCAGCTCCTTGCTCGATGTCTGAAAGTCGGCAAGGTCGGTTTCCAGTTGCTCGTACTGCTTCTTGTAGTAGTCCAGTTCCTCCTCCAGCGATGCGCCCACGCGCAGAGGGGAGGCAGTCATGCTTGCCACTGATACACGCTTCTAGCGGCGCATCGTCCGTTTGGCAGGGAAGTTATCCAGTGTGATTTGTTCAGGTACGTCCGGTTTTGTCGCGTTGGTGATGGGGTTTCGTTGTGACGTGGTGGTATGAGCGGCGCGCTACCCGCTCGAGGGCGTTTGCTCCGGTTTATATTAGTGTTTCAGTAGGATTCTCCAGCGGAGGTTCGTGAATGTCGTAGAGTCCAGAGTCTAGAGTCCGCAATCCAGAATCAAGATACCAGCAGTCGCTTGAGGCGGTGGATGGTCGTTATCGATCCGAGTATTCATTAGGAGATGGCAACGGGGCTGTCAACAAAATAGCGTCCCTGCTGCGTAACATCCAGTGCACGGGCAACAGCCGGATCATCGTCACATGCGCTTCAAGGGCATGTCACGTGGTACGCTCTTGTCCGCCGCCTATATCATAACTTGCGATCCTGTTGTTAAGCATACCATTTCAGCATTATGCCCCCAACAGATTCCCGGCAAACATGTTGGGTGCTATACTGACAACATGTTCAGTCGTGTGGTCTTGATGGTACCTTATGACCGTCTTGCCTCCCCTGGCCTCCCCTCCGAGGGGTGATCTGCACGGACATTGAAGCGCAGCAGCTTTTCTACCAAATCATTTCCTTTCCTCCCATATCCTCTCCTAATTGAGTCATCTTCTTACCTCCTGCACGCTTCATGGGTACATCAGGCAGGTGAATGGTTTTTCAGGTGGCAATGGAACGTTGGCTGCAATAGGGGCTGCGACACGCATTTAACGGATCACGACTCACGACGCTTACGAACAACTAAACACAAACGCATCTCGCACGCAACCGCTGGAATCGCTTCGGTCAACATCGATACTGTACCTCGCTCACACGATCATCTCGTCGCATCGCTCTACAAACACTTCGACATGGCCGATTTCGCGTTCCGACGGCAGGACGAGACAACTGTGGCCTCCGGTATGCTATGCCAAACCCCCCGAGCTGCAGGAAACGTACAGACCTGACTGGTGACTACAGAGACGACCAAGATCGTGCCATTGACCTGCCACGGCCACTCTCGACCCATCACACATGTCTCGTTCTCTTCCTTACTCGCGAGCTCCGGCTCGGCTTCTCAGTATTATATGATCTCGGCTTGCAAGGACAACAACCCGATGCTGCGCGACGGCTTGACTGGCGATTGGATCGGAACATTCATCGGACACAAGGGCGCTGTCTGGAGCTCGAGGTTATCGGACGATGCGACCCTGGCTGCAACGGGGAGCGCAGACTTCTCCACAAAGGTGTGGGATACCTTTACGGGAGAGACGTTGGCCACTCTGCAGCACAACCACATCGTGCGCGCCGTGGCCTTTCCGCCACGCGACAAGCCACAGGTGTTGGCGACGGGAGGGATGGAGAAGAAGCTGCGAGTCTTCGATCTGTCGAGAGCTGGTAACGGCAGTGCATCGATTGGATCACACGGCATGAACGGCGCAGATTCTCTGTCGTCCTATGAGATCGGCGAAGGCGTGCACCAAGGAGCGATCAAAAGCATCATCTGGTCACGCGACCCCAACATCGTGACGACAGCCGCGGACGACAAACAGCTACGCTGGTGGGATCTCCGGATGCGATCCCTGATCGCGTCGCACGAGATCGACAGCCTGCCGCTTTCGTGCGAACTCAACAAAGGCCTCGGCGGCAACCCGGACGGCACCGTGACCGTGGCGGCCGGCAAGAACGTCTACTTCTTCGACGGAGGCCGACCGGGCCAGCTCGTCAAGCACATCAAGACCGGTCGGGACGTGGCCAGCGTCGCGCTCAACGGCGAGGCGAAGCGCTTCGTGACCGGGAGCCCCGGAGACACGTGGGTGCACGTGTGGGATTTCGATTCGGAGCAAGAGCTGGAGACGGGCAAGGGTCACCACGGCCCGGTGTGGACGACCTGCTTCAGCCCCGACGGCAAGCTTTATGCTACCGGGAGTGAGGACGGGACGGTGAAGCTGTGGAAGTTCACGACCGGACCGTACGGGCTGTGGAGATGAGGACTGTCGACCCAGACGGCAGCTTGTGTCGCTCAGCCTGGAAAGTTCCGCAATCTACCTTGTGACTTAGCGAAGCATGAGCACGTCTCCAGTTGAACGGCGGCGCATTCGCCGAACGAGGGAGCTTCGCCAGTATAGAGCCGCGGCGAAAGCGCTGGAAGTAACGCCGTGTGCCCTTCGCAACTGATCACGCTACTACCCTGCGAACCATGGATCTTGGTCGACGGGCGCGGATCCGGACAGAGTGGAACCTGGTCACGTAAATGCATTGGTGTCTAGCCACGGGCGGTAACAAAGGCACGGCGGCTACAAGCGAAGGGACAAAAGCCAGGACTCCGCTCTCGCGCTCTCGGGGCGACGCTGAGTAGGATTCCGGTAAGACTTTGCCGGACCACTCCGAGACAATTACCTCCTTCAGAGTTCCTTCACATGATGAGTGATGGATTGATGATGAGGACGAGCACATCGGTCCGGCTGGACAGAGTCGTGTGCGCGGGCTATAGATCGAACAACGAAGATAAAGGTTTTCGTCATCAACGAAGGTTATCACCACATGAGCTCCCGTGCGCTCCAAACGTGAATGCTTCTTGCCAACAAAGGTCGTAGAGTACACATTCCACGTGATAGAATTCCTCAGCTCTCCCTCTACCTACCTAGGTACCTAGGTATCTATATCTACCTCCCCACCTACTGCACCTACAGATCCAGCTTCTGAACTTTCCGATCGTCGTCGCTCGCTTATTACAGCACTCGCTACCCCATGCACACATACACACCAGGAATCCACCATAAGGTCTCACCGTTGACCCCAGCCCGACGAGTAGAAGAACAGGCATCATAGAATCAGATAACGAGTTTCGAAAAAAAGGCCGTAAAGTACTGTCGATTCGCTCACGACTTTCCCTATCCATACCCCTACTACCTAAATACGAGTAGATGACAAACTCGATGCTCGTCACGATCCTTTCTCCATCGGGAATGATTTTCGCGTCCATGATTGGGTGAGAATCCTCGCGAAAATCCATATCCGGTAGGAGATTTTCGTCGTCGTACAATGGCCCCAGGAAGAAGGGCAAATTGATTGAAGATACGCATCTACAGTTTAAAGAAAAATCACGAAACCCCGCTGGGGGGATTTCCTGTTCCTGCCTTCAGTGCCATTGCCGAGTCTCACATGCGCAGGGGTTTTTTTTTGGTCGCAGATGGCATGCAGAGTGGTCATGCGATGCTGTAAATGATGATGGTGGTGGTGGTGGTGGTGGTGGTGATGATGCTAGTCGCTGGACCGTTCGTACATTCCTTTCTGATGACTTTCAATTGGTGGAAGCCCGGCCTTTTTCTCTTTGGGAGCTGAACTCGAAAGGAATCAAGGCGCAAACGCCAGCTCCAAGGTTGACTGAAGACGTATGCGCGCAGGTAGGAAAGGTGAGAAGAAGAAGAATGAATGTGTCTTCCACAAGAAACAGAAACGCCAGAGCCTCCATCCCGTCCGTCCACCCGTCCATCCTTCAAACCGTGTCTTAGATGTCACCAGAAAAGAAAGGCGCCATACACCCCCTTCGTTGCCGCAAAGGCCCCCCTTCAAACCGGTCTAGCCGTGCCCATGTTTGTCGAACCACGCGAATGGGGAATCTCGCACAAGTAACCAGAGAGCAAGAAACACGATAGGAAAAACGATAATGGTAAACCAAAAGAAGATAGCCTCCGTGAGATGACATGTACGAGAGTGTATTTCGCGCCGAACAGTGTGTTTTTGCGGAACGTTGCAAAAGCCCCAGGTTGTGGTCGAGACGCCAGGTGTCACGCGTCTACCGTCGGGGACGTTCACCGCCCGAGCATGTAATGAGAGTAAGAGCCTCGGCTATCGCGACCGAACGTAGCGCTGCCCATCGAGCCCGGGACGCCGCCGGACAACGCGCGCGGGCCGCCGAAGGGGTTCGCGAACTCCTGTGCGTGCGGCGGCATCCCGAAGGGGTTGCTGAACATGCTGTCCATGCCTGTCGCGGGCGGCGGCGGCGGCGAGCGGTGGATGTTGGCGCTGATGAGTCCCGGAGGTGCCGCGAGCCCAGGCGGCGGGCCGGAGACGGAACTGAAGCCCCCGTCGCCCGCCATCATGCCAGCGTAGCCGGGTGCCATGGCCTGAGGCGTCATGGCCGCGTTGGGGCCGAGCCCGTTCGCTTGCCCGGATCGCACGCCTAGTGGGTTCTTGGAGAAGCTCAGCCGGATGCCGCCCTTGACGCTGTTGTGCAGGGGCGCTCCGTACAGCTCGTTGAGAGTCTTGGTGGCGAAGGAGACGTCTTCGAATTCCACGAAACACATTGGTCCGTTTTGCTTGGTGCGGAAGCACAGGCGCTTGTAGCCGCGCTGCTTGGAGAACAGTGCTTTCAGTTCATCCTCGGACGTGTCAATTGGGAGGTTGCCGACATAGAGCGTGTTGCATGGCGGGTTCTGGTCGGCCGGGTTGACTGGAGGATACTGTGGCCGTGGATAGTTGGCGGCGAATGCGCCATGGGGGCTCATGCTAGGCACGGCTGTGGGTGTGACAGATGATGGGGGTGATTGCAAGGAAGCTGCGTTGCGTGGCGAAGTGAGGCCGTTGCTTGTGGGCACGCCTGTACTGCTGGTGGGGCCTGGGGTAAGGGCCAAGCTGGAAAACCGAGATACGGGAATCTGAGGATTGGTCGCTCGACGAGTGCCCGATTGCTGCCCACTTTTGGCGTACGCCACCGGGTCTTTGAGCAGCTCACCAGTCTCATCGTCGGCAGAATCATCGTTGATCATAGATTTGCCGGACACGCGATGCGGGTCGTTCACCCCGTTGATGAGCGGCGATTGCGGGGAGAACAGGTTTTGGAAATGCGCGCTCGTCTCGGGTACGGGGAACTCGCCGCTACCACCGGAGCTCGGAGTCGGCAACGGAGGCGATACCTTGTCGCTCGGTTGGAACGAGCCATTGAACCGAGATTTGCCCGATGGACCGCTGAAGGAGCTTCCGGACGATGCCGAAGATGCCTGGGAGCGCGAAGCAGTGCCGTCGATGGTATTGCGCCTCTCGAACGAGCCTGCCATGCCACTGCTGTGGACCTCGACAACCATATTCGCCTCCTTTGTGGTGTTGGGCTTGCCGTTGAGTTTCTGCTGCGCTTCCAGAGCGCCCGCCTGCGAATGGAACCGGGCCACTGCCGTGGCATAGCCGTGATCCTCCGCGTATGGTGAAGGCACGAGGTCGACATCGATCAAGTCGCCGGCGAAAATGAGCATGCCCTCGAGCGCATCGTGTCTGATGGTTCGGGGAAGCCTTCGGATCATGATGGTCGGCGCAGGCCGTCCGAGTTGTCCAAAGGCAGCCGGGTCGGAAGTGCTGGTCGCCAAAGATGGCAACCCCATAGCACGCGCGTTGGCCTGTGAGCCGCCGTTGGCGCGGCTTCTACTATACATGTCGTTGACGAACGTAGCAGCCGGGGGTGAAGCTGAACCGTATGGGCTGCGCGGGTACATGCCAGCTTGGGTCGAGCGGATGTAGGTCTGCGTGCTCAGATCACCCATGACGATGCGATTGGGGTTGCCGAGACGGCCGCCGCATGCGCGTGCGGGCTACGTGCAGTCGGGAGGCTCTGGGAGGTGACGCGCGCGGGGTGGTGAGCAGAGCGAGAGCGCAGGGCGAGGACTCTGCTGCAGGGCGATGGGTCTCGTCGCGCAGCAGTTCGAGTGTCGTCGACGTGCCGAAGCTGTCATATGAGCTCGGGCGTCGGTGTCGGGCGTCGCGATGCGCGACCGGTCAGCGTGCGAGCGCAACAGCGAGACCGACGACGAGGATAGTCGTCGGTGTTTGGCGCGTGGATTGCGACGTGTACCACGCGTTGCAGGTCGAGGAAGGGGAGGAATAAGGTCTTGCAACGAGATGCGATGGCGGACGCTGAGGCGCGGATATGCGACGTTGAATCGACCGAGGGACTGGGTCAGATTGGCGTGAGCAGGCGCAAAGGACGAGGGTGATGGGTACGGGGGAGTGGGAAGCTGGCGGACACAGTGCCGACGAGGCGCGATGAAGGGAGAGGGCGGTGATGGGTGGTGGGGGATTGGGG
>Ga0268244_10000072_pt1 | contig 41258 bp, 41 predicted proteins | sample AgamicMgSfe_FD_200258 | JGI IMG/M metagenome (GOLD analysis project Ga0268244, IMG submission 200258) | Agave microbial communities from Guanajuato, Mexico - Mg.Sf.e (v2) (version 2) | ecosystem: Host-associated > Plants > Phyllosphere > Phylloplane/Leaf | place: Guanajuato, Mexico | collected... | reverse complement strand
CCAAAGCGATGCTCAAGAAGATCCCCAAGGACTACTTCGACGGGTCCCGAGGCACGTTGAAGTTGCTGTGGGAGGACGAGTGGAGGGGGTTGGGGATCACGCAGGTGAGCGGGACACCTCATCATAAGAAGCTTTCTGTTGCCGTGATGGGGTAAAGATGTGCTGACGGGATGATAGAGTCTGGGATGGGAACACTACGAGGTCCATGAGCCGGAACCGCACATCCTACTATTCAAGTACGTTCTTCTTCTTCTTCTTCTTTCCACTCTTTTTCTCGGCATCGACACCGTTCTCCTCATCGCAGGAGAGGTTAAATGGGCACACCCGGCGCTGACGTATTGCTACGCAGGCGGGCCATCCAGTCCTGAGCGCTGCGACCCCAACGTCCGCAAGATCCAGCTGCTTCGACCCGACTTCGCCAAGAGCAGCACGATGACCCACTTTGGCATGTTGTTCGACGCCGGTCGTTGCGAAAGGTAAAAGCAACGAGCGCGGGTGGACAGATGATTGTGCATCACGTCTTTTCAGCGAAAGGGAAAGAAAAAGCGCCAGACACACGATGGGCGCACGCATGACGAGCCGGGCTGATAAGCAGCCCTTTCCCACTTGTTTTTGATCACGAGAACCATGGCCTTTTGGGAGGAGGAGCGGGGGGGCAGGGAAGAAAAGGGGAAGGTTGCTGGTCAAACGGCGTTCTAATCCTCCACGACCCCTTGTTTTGCTTTTGTGACCTTTTGGGGGAAAGGGAGGGGCATGCAAAGAGGTTATGGTAGTTATGATCGATCATGTGAATAGGGAGGAGAATGGCACGACAATTTTCGGGAAGTTTTCGTGTGGTGTTTCGTTTGTACTGAGCGGTGTTGTGAGTTTCTTCTTCTGTTCTACCGACCTTCACGAGTGGTTCGATTGAAGCTGAATGTCACAGTGTTTCTTGGGTGCGTACTTTCTCTGCCACTCGCAATTCACCGGCAGAAACGGGTCCCACGGTAGAGAGCGGGCCCTCATACTTTCACTAGTCATTGCCTCCCTCGCCATGAGCAGGCGGAGGGTTGGTGGAAAGGAGATTCATGGCATAACGGACATTTATCCTTGATGCGTTCTGTCTTGTTGAACCTGAACCGCCGCCGGGCAGCACAAGTCCATAGTCATGGTGATTGACATCGAAGCCCCCGCGTGGAAAATACTCATATACCGTCTCGCTATAGTCAAGTTTGATGTACAGCGCCCTCGCCACCCGCAACCTTGACCACGCCCAGAGCATCCGGCCCAGGAGCCAGGTCCTCTGCAGTCGGGCCGGGCTCGGTGTCCAGCGACTGCGCCTGGAAATCGTCGAGACGAGGCGGCACCCGGAGATCCCTCGCGTTGCGCACCACCCTCACTTCCGCCGCCCTCGTGAGCCGTAGATGCGACTGCATGTCCTTATCCTCGCCCGCCTCGTCCCCCACGCCCGTGTTCAGCTCCCGTCCCCGTCCCTCCTGCAACTTTCTGCTCTCGGCATCGTAATGCTCCGCCGTCTTGATCAGCACCGCGTGCATGCTCGCCAGCACCTTCTCCGCGGCTCGCGCGAGCGGGAGGTCCGCGCCGGGAACGTGGTCCGGACTCCGCCAGTGGACTTTGTCGAGCACTCCCGCGTCTCGGGCGGCTTGCCGGAATCTCGCGACCATCAGGGAAGCGAACATGTCCCCCGTGCCGGAGAAGAAGACGGGTAGTGCGGGTACGGTGATGCGGAAGAGTCGTGGCGCCATGTCGCTGGTCGCCGTCGAGCCGACGACGGACAATTTCGCGGTACTGGCGAGATCCTCGTCCGCTTGGGTGGGCGTGTTGGAGGCCGTGGGCGGTAACCGGATGCTCGTGATCAACACATGAGGTACTCTGTACGTATGATGGAGCTTCGCGATAGCCAACTTCATCGTCGCCAGATCGTGTATCTTGACCTCGCTCAACAACTCCGCCTCGAACTGATTCGGCAGGATGAGGTCCGCGTCCTTCAGCAGGCTCCTGTACACCGGCACCGTATCCTCAGCCACGTAGATGTGCCCGTTGTCGCCCATGACCGGGTCGAGCACCCAGAAGAAGGCGCCGGGCTTGAGGGTGGCGCGGAGCTTGAGCTCGCGCGCGATCTGCCCGATTTGCGTCACGACGGCGGCCGAGGGGGCGTAGCCGGACAGCAGCACGTCGAAGTGGTCGAGTCGCGCGTCTTTGAGGCCTTCGTAGAGGTCGCGCACTTCTTCCGCTGGGGTCTTGCGCCCTTTCACGCGCTTGTATGCGACATGGTTGCCTGGCGGCATAGAGTCAGTACAGTGTCATACTAAACTCGCTTGACCGGGGACAGTCTCACTGTAATTGACGGTATGGATGGCAGACACCTCACAGCCAAGCGTCTGCATACAGAACGTCGCCATTGTGTTGCCGACATAGCTACGGCAGGCTCAGTCTCTGTTCTCAACTCCCTCCAGCGGCGGCTCGACTTACCCAGAGGTGACCTTTGGCCGGTATCAGCATCGTCATCCAGTGCCTGGCGGCGAAGGAGCACGCACATGGCTGGCAATGGCCAAGACGTGAGTTTCTGGCACCTCTGCTTCTTCGTCGGACATTGTTGCGCAATTGGGCTTTGAAGAAGACCGTAGCGAGTGACCGTTTCGATGGGAAAAATTTCCTTGCACGACAGCTTGTTGTCTTCTCCCAGCTGCTGTTCAGAGCGCGACTCGATGTTGAGGCTGGTTAACGTTCGACTTTTGAAAGAAGTAGATATGACAGAAGTGGTTGTTACACACCACAGCTCGGACCACCTGACGCCTTCCTTCCGAGTACATACAGTATGGGGGTTGCTGTGCTCTCAAATAATAACATTGAGATCATATCATGTGCACGCTCTCGATCATTCGTATCTTATGCAAGACTTATTTCTGAAAGAAGCCACCATACAACCATGACATAACATGTTGTAATCGCTACATGCATATTCCACGCGTGAACGCGTATCTCGTTCATGCGCGCTCCTCCAACACCGTAAATGCCATAACAATGCCAGGATGAGAATGGCAATACGTACGCTCATTCCTCGTCGCCGATCTACGATATAGACTGTTAGCGCATCGCCCGCACCGATTGATCGAGTGAATCACGGGACGTACCTTTGGTGCGAGATAGAATCGCAGGAAACTGTTATTGGTGAGCCCGTACTCCACCAACAGCGGGACTTCGTTGCTCAAGCACAACCTCACGCTCCCACTGAGGCCGCTGGCTTTGCAGAAATTGACGAGATACTTGAGTGAGAAGGTGAGCGCGACCGGCTCGGAAAGATTGATCTCCACGTTGTTGTCCGGCTTTTCGACGTCTGTGTGCGAACGGAGGGTGACGGCACCGGATCCGATGTCGCCGCTGCAAGCGAACTTGACGCCCTCCTTGGTGCACTCGATCGCGACGGACTCGGAGAGCGCCGTCAGATCTCTGCAGATCCGCGAGAACTCGGCGCTCGGCATGCTGATCGTGGCCGCGTACTCCGTGTCCGGGATGCCCAAGTGCTCTTGGTCGATGTCCATCAACTTGATGTCGTACTCGCTGATCCTGTCGCTGTCCGCGCTCTCAAACACCATGTTGACGACATCCGGCGCGTCTTCCGCCTTGAGCGTGAGGATGTCCTCGTTCTGCGCGCACCGCAGCACTTTTTGCAGCGAGGTCAGGTTGATGCCGAGCGCGATGTTGCGGTCGCAGCGGAAGGGCGAGAAGGATTCCGACTTGAGCATCATGGAGACGAGGGCGACGTGGGAGTTGTCCATGGCTTGGAGGGCGATGCCGGAGTCATTGCAGTCAAAGTTGCAGTCTTGTACGAGGTCTTTGATGGCGTCCACGACCTTGGACCATGTTTAGACTCGAGCATGATTGGGTTGGGGTGCTCACTCATACCTTCTTCAGCAGGTTCGCCTGCTCCAACCTCGCCTCAAGCACTGTTCACGCCTTAGCACCCGATATGGTATTGAGGACTGGAAGGACGTACTCTTGAATGAGACCTGTTGCGACGGCTCGTTTGGTGTAGGATGTGTCGCGTGCGCGGCGTATTCAGCTGAGCGTGAGTGGCGGTATGGAATCCACAAATTGGTTGTCACAAGAGTTGCGCTGGATGGGATGCGTGGGGTCTACCGGATGGAAGTGGTTTGCAATGTTTCGAGGCGGGACAATTGCAAGAGAAACGCGAGGCGCGTTGGCGGACAAGCGCGCGGCCCACGCGATTAGCTTAGTGCCTGCATCGATTACAGCAATCACGTGCGTGGAGATGGTCTCACGTGATGTCCCAAGATGCACTGAGCATACTATGTGAACGTGAAAAATTTGGCGACCGTGGGCGACAAATTAGTACTTTTGTGCATCAAACTCCACCTCATCAGTATTCTCTACGAGCGCAGTGCTATAAGGCGCGCTGTCCGAATGATGTGCACGTAGTTTATGGAAACACAGCCCACGCTGGTTCCATAGCAAGATCGATATCGACGTCCCTTCAGTAGTTTTCTATATGAATATACGTAATGCTGTGACGCCAACTTCCGAGCGTCCCGACTCCAACAGCATTGGATTCATACCGCGTCATCGGCAGCGAAGGGCGCTACAGCCGCCAACAGCCTGCTGCTCGTGACTGTACCGGTTGGAAGATAGGTCCTCTGCGAACACTGCCTAGCCATCCAGTGCTGCCTTGAATCTGCCGGCAAGGGCGTGTGCTCTAGTGGTGCAACGCCAGGTAGCCTCGTCCGTCCGAAGTCGTGAACACGGGGTGGTGAACACTATTGGAAACTGCCAATACAATGCCTCCTGCCGCGAGACTGAAGTCTAGCATCAAGCGTGTAGTTTCAATCCCCCTTGGCTGCGTGACTCATGCTTCGCGCTTTCATCTCCAAGGAGTTGCCGGTCCTTCGTCGTAAAGCCAGACTGCAAAACGCGGAAGTGAAGCGCCAGGGAATCGCCGAAATCGACACCCTCACGCCTTGCACAGCCCATAGAACAAAGTCCACGTCAACACGAACGACATGAGCCCACCAAACATATCACCCGCCCAGAGATCCCCCAGGGGTCGGAAAAAGTACGCCTTCGGATCGCTGTCGGCCTTCAGGCCGAAGATAAGCAAGGACACAACCGCCGTTCCCAGGAAGTAAAAGATGAAGCCTGGCCAGGACTCCAGGCCTAGGGTTCCCGCGGCGACACCGAAGAGCGATGCGGTCAGAGCGCGGATGTTCGAGACGGTCTGGCAAGATCAGGATTGGGTTTCGAGCAGGAGGGTAGACGCTCAGGGTGAAGAGCTGAGTGGTCCACTTACTCGAGCATTGTGCTGGACGCTTTCCTGTACTATCGGGCTGATCGCCTGCTGCCTTTCGTCCAACATGTTCGCTTGGCTGTACAATGACGCGTTGAGACTCTCGCCTTGCGATTAGTTGGAACGCAAGCGTGCGGTCGCGCAGATGGGGTTGTCTGTTTCAACGTCTCGGTGAAGAAGTGCAGGCGACAGTGGTTTTGGAGGAAGACGACGAACACACACTAGTGTCACGGATGTGTACAGGTACATATGTAGGAGAAGCTGCCGTCGGTCATCCCCAGAAATCTCCCGAGCACGGACCTCCACTTCACAGAACGTCTACATCGATATCGGACCGGTATACAACGTATCCAACGTTTGAATGTATAATGTGCTTATCTACTATTTCATGTCCCTTGGTACTGTATGTAGGTGCTAGCAAGCACCCTCTCTATACGTACTCGGTTACACACATGACAGTAATTTTCAGAGCTTCCTGCCTCGTGGAATATCACCACAGGTTGCATGACATGTGAAAGGCAGCCGTATGGCAAGATAACTACCCCTATGCGTCCTCACCCTGGATCTTGACCACCCCCGGTCGCTACCATGTACTTTACATGGGCAGGTCTAACCAGCGCGGTTGCTGACAATACACGCAACTCCTGTCGCAGATGTGATGCAATGTGCCGGTTTATATACTACCCACGGTGTTGTGTGGAGGACTTGATTATGTAGTAGGGCAATCATAGTCGTCAGGCGTCAGTCCCGGCATGCCTTAAAGGGCAGATCAAGGTCGGGTAAGACAGATGTACGGATTGACCGCACATTCTTATGTGTCTGACGAAGCGAGGGCGTGGTTGATGAGCGGTTGTGCAGGACAACTCGGTGGTTCAGTTACGGTGGCGCTCCTACGGCTTCAGGTTCCTTGGCATGACAAGAACGTCGGGGCGTTCTTCTGACAGTGTTCGCCAGTCCAGTCTCATTCAAGAGTCGGCTCGACCTCCGAAGAGCGTAAAATTCGTCGAGCTCGAATGCGTGATGATCTCTACATAGATATGCGCCGAAGTCGTGCATTTGTTGTAGGCTCCTGGCTTCCAGACACTTAGCACTGTGTCAGACACGAAATTGAGTGTTCCAGAAAAGACGCGAAGGCTTCTTTGCGGCCACCATGGAGCATGCAAGCGTATCTCCACGACTCAGACTTGTTGCCAGGAGGTGTGTGCCGGTCAAGTTGTCAGGCAACTGATACAACCATTGCGGGCGCCGTCCATGTCAGAGCTCGAGCGCAGTCCCATCGCATCGTCCTTTGAGAGATCTCAGAAGATCTTGCCGAATCTGAGGTTGAGATATGCTTTTGTCCAGCATGGATCTCGCGTTCCCATCGTCTTGTGGGTTGTAGCAAGGCAGATGGGCGTTTGTCGAGGTGAGGAAGTGTCGAGGCTGTCAGGTTGATCCTGATCGTTGGTGTTTTGCACAGGAACCTGTCAATCTCCCATTGCACGTGCAAGGCCTCGGCGCTGACGTCGCGAAACAGGGGGTTTAATTAAAACCTGCCGGCTTCCAAGCCTTTACACCTGGATCAACACCTTACCCTTATTGTGACTTCCGCCATGCGCCATGCTCGACAACACGTCCCTCAACTCGCGCCATTCACCATCCCCAACTTGCGCACCTCCTCCGACGATTAACAATTGGCGGAGGTGTCGGCAGAGCTACCAAGCAGCTACTATTCACCTCCTACGCCTCAGCCCCTGGCTGGCACCACCGTCCTTACGTTTCGCCCACTGGCATTGAAGCGATGACAATGACCTGAAGAGCTCAAGAATGGAATGGAGACCATACACGCGCACGGGACGCCTCTTGCGGCCTATCTCGAAGGTGCGTGCCACGACCCGGCAGTGAAATACCTTGAGAGGACAACATTGTAGAGACTGATATCGAAACAGGCGAGGGTCACCTCGAAACGCAACTAGACCAGAGCGCCGACAGGAAAGTAGCACGCGAACCGAGCGACGAAAAGATCGGGACAACGAGCGCGTTCGCACCACCGAATCGCGTCGCCGGAACACCACATTTCAGGAGGTCGCTGTTTGCACCTCTGCAGACACACTCTGAGGCGCGGAGGAGGTTCAGCCGCATACACGACGCGTGGTCAACAGCAGTGAACTCTCGCATCGGACGTGCAGACAATGCACGCTTCATCGAACACTTTCGCTACATCATTGTAGCGTCCCAGCTTCTTGATGAGTATCTGGATCAGGGCGCGATACAGCCGGTAGCGCCTACCAATCAAAGCCGCGATGATGCCCAGGAGTCGGGGATACTGAGTGTCACGACTACCCCGCACGGCGCTGCTGCTACTGCCGCTGTCGCTTTTGCTCTTGTATATCTAATTCACTGGACTCGGAGCAGCCGCGGTGGCGTTATCAGCACGGGCAGGGTTGCGATTGCGCTGGTCGTTTTCACCCTTGTCGCTCTCGTGGGCTATGCATATCTGCGACGGCAGTGGTTGAAGTTCCTTCGCCGCAATGCGGTTGCTGCAGCGTCGAGCTTGACCGCGTCATGGCAGACATTTGAGATGTCGAGCAGCTCCGCGCTATCATTAATTCAAGAGGTGGAGTTAGTGTCGAAAGGGTACAAGCTCAGTACGCCTCTGCCACCTGCATCGCGGATCGAGGAAAATGGTACTCTGAGGCGTTGTGTCAGGCTTCGAAAAGCGTTGCACAAAGCATACGCCGTCTTGATTCCCGCCGCGATCGAGGCATGTGAAACGCTTGGGACGCTGATTGACGAAGACGATATCGAGAAATATTTTGAGATTTACGACGTTAACGCACAAGATGCTAAGGAAGCATCGGGGGTGGAGTCAATCGGCGTGCTCGAGGATGATCCAGAGTCGCTGAAGTCACTTCGCGTCCTCAGCTATCGCGAGGGTGTCTTGCGTCGTGTCACCCTCTGCTCCCTGATGTCCCTCGAAGCCGATGCTGGGAAGCCAGACTTCCACCGCTGGCGCTCGGCCACCGAGGTGATGGAACGTATCAACGCTGTCGTGGGATCGGCCGCGGAACGACTACGGCAACAACTCAGCGAGATGGAGACCCTGAATATACCGAAGACGCCGGTGGCGAGGATGGGTCACACACCCACGAGAGAGAAGATGCGCAGCCAGGTACGCAAAATCAGCGCCCTGTCGTCCGGCATCAGAGGCCTGCAAGCGAAAATGCAGGTCCTGCGCGAGGAGACCAACCGATCGATCGAACACTCCGAAGACCTGACCGACCTCGGCCCCTCGCTCATGGCGCAATACGACTCCATCGGCGCCGACCTCAAAGACCTCATGCAATCCTGGGAAACGGGCAAAGCCTCGCTCCAAACCAACCTCACCAAACAAGAACACCGCCTCTCCCTCGCCTCCAGCGGCCTGCGCTCCCCGGTCTCCAGCCTCGGCGGCCTGACTGCCGTCGAGGAATCCTCCGGCACGCCGGACGACGCCCTGAACACCTTGAACGGCCGCGACGAAACCCGCTCGGACCGCTCCAGCCTGGGCCCTTCGCCCTCGCCCTCGCCCTCCTCCGACGGCGGCGGGGAGAGGGAGAGGGAACAAGTCTTCGAAGCCATCGCCATGCCCCGCCGGCGCGCGCCCACGCTCACGCGCGAGGAGCGGATCCTCAAAGTCCACGAGGAGCGCGAGCGACAGGCGACGGTGCGGGCGAAACGCGAGTCGAATACGAATATGCTGCGGGAGCTGGAGTCGGTGATTAATCTGCGGCCGAAGAAGGAGGGAATGGCTCGTGTGACGTCTTTGTAGAGCTAGCTGGAAGGGCAGGATTATTGACGTTTTGCTCGGTCTCCCACGCGAATTGGATGCATCTGCATGCATTGGCCGCTTTTTGCTATTACCCTTTATTATAAGGGCGACGAAGATACCCTTTTCCCGCGAGCATGTGCTTTTCTCACTTGTATTTGATGTGTCAGATCTGGATAGCTCTTGATGCAGATGTAATATATGACTCTAACATACACACCGTAGCAGGTATGTGAACGAGGTCGGTGGCGTTTTCTCCCTTGTTTGCTTCCCCTTCCCAGCATGGCGGCAATCATCGCAAGCGGGTACATAGGAACGCATACCATTACGTTTTTGTCTCTTGTCGTCAGATATGCTCGGGCAAGGCAAGACGGAGGTTCGATGCTGTACGGCACTTCAGTGCCATTCATCATAACTGCAGTGATGACTTGAGTAAGTTCAGCGAGAAGTTAACTGAGCGAGACGCACGAAGGGAGGTTAGAGTTCAGGGGTTTGAAGCTCAATATTGCTGGTTGGACTCTCTCGCCGTGTACCTAAGGACAGTCATGCTCGTCTCTATAGGGACATCGACCCGTGCTCTCCCGCTTCTAGTGCATGGCGGCTTATTTCGTGACCGTTCAATCCCTCTCTCAAATCACCTCGAAATTTACCCTTTCAGAAAGCCCCCCAATGTGGCTTCCAATCCCAGGGTATATCTCGTCCTTCAGACTCGCAACAAAGGATCCTCCCAGTGGTTTCCACCCAGCCCAGTGCCTGTCCATTATCCATCCGTGCATCCTAACCTACCGGATTTCCACTTGTCGTCGCCGTTCGCTCGCTGCGCGTGAGGTACATAATCGTCGGTATTCACATCACGTCGTCGTTCACCACGCTCCAGTCAATGTCCAAGTGCTCAGCAGCAGATCCTGCACCAGCTTCAGCGTCGTCCTTCTCGTGCGGGATTGCTTCTTGTTGCGGATCGGAGCTCGTTGCGTGAACGGTGTCCTCATCCTCTGCGCTTCCTTGGTTTGCATCGTCCGACGGTATACGCTTCGCCCTGTCCGGAGCGATCATAGCCGAGAGGCTGGGCGGGGCACTCGCCAAGGGCAAGGCTGCAATGCTATGCAGCATCGGGTGGTGCGGCGCCTGGGGAGGCGGCGAGACGTGCGCGGTCTGCTCGCTCGGCGGTGAGCTTCCGCGGTACACCCCCGGAGACGCCAGTTGATCTGGGAGCGACAGACGCATGCGCTTGTCCGGGGGAGCCATCATCGGGCTCGAAGGTAGGGCGCTACGCTTGTTGGGCTCGGCATACCCGAGCATCGGGTACGGACGCGCATCTGGAGTTAGGTAGGCAGCGGAGCTGAAGCTGCGCTGCATGCGCTCGTAGTCAGGGCGGGAAGGAAACGCGTCGAAGTTGCGTGGCGCATCTTCGAAATGACTGTCGCGCCTATCCACGGAAGACGGTGGGAGCATTCCGGTCGACCTTGGCGTGCCGTAAGGTATGGCAGACGGCGCGTTCCAGCGGTCCAGCACCGCTGAGTTCGAGCTAGATCTCTGCATGGCCCACTGCTGCTGCGTACCAAGTGGCATTGGTGGCACGCTGGTGATAGACCGCTGCATGCCGTACTGAGGTGGGGAGAGACTGAGGGCAGCGTTGTGTTGCAACACCTGGTGATAGCTGTTCGTTGTCGCAGCCTGCAGCGATTGAGCCGCCAGCAAGGCTGGGAGGCTGCTCGAAGGTGGACCCATAAGCGCTGAGGGGTTTGCGAGTCCGGCGTGGGGTGTAGTACTCGGGTGGCTAAGCTGCGTGCCGTTTGTCACCGGAGTACTTCTGGCAGTTGGCTTTTCCGGTGTGCTGTTAAGTACATCCTTGAGAACCAGCGTCTTACGGCCGCGCAATGGACTTGCGGTGGCGTTTAAGCTCCTCTTCTTCCATTCACTGATCTTGTCACTGAGCGAAGTCGATTCTGGAGGTGGCTTAAGGATTCCGCTACTTGTCCGCTTGGCCGCAACCTGCCTGGGCAGGTGCTGGCTGCTCTTCGCAGGTGAGTCAGAGCGCTCCGAATTGTTAGCCTCTGACTTTGATGGCAAGAAGCCTGAGACGTCTGATTTGTCAGGCGAAGGCTCTCGGGAAGCAACGGATGATCCGGTATCCTCGGCGTAGCTGATCTTCTTGTCGCGCACTCGAGCACTTCGCCGGACGTTGCCGCTGATTCTCCACGTGCTGTTGTCGTTGTCGACACCGGAGCCCGAGCGACGGCTGTGGGGCTTCGGCGTTCCCGCCGAGACCTGTCCCTTAGCAGAGCCCATCTTCGAGCGGCTACCATCACGCTGGAGTGCTGGCGGTGGCTGCAAGTGACGGCTCTGGAGCTGGGTCTGGTGATCGCGGCGCTTGTCGTCAGTTGTGCACGCTTCTTCCGGTGACTGCTGCCAGTTGGCAAGTAGTTGCTGCTTCACCCCACCCGCCGATACTGCAGATAATGGTCGCGATGCTGTGGGCAAGCCTGTGGGTACATCCATTCCGTTACGCGCTGGCCTGGGGCGACGGAGCTCAGCAGGCACTTTGTTGGGAAATGTGCTCGAAGGTACGAGAGCCGGAAGAGTGCTGCTACTTCCAGATTGCAGGTGCTGCTTTTTCTGGCTATACCACTGCATGGCTGATTGTATGATTGACATTGCTTGGATACATGCCTGCTGTGAAGTTTGACGTTTCTGACGCAAGGCCAGGAACGCGTTCTGAATCCTGCCGTAGTCGACTTCGCGCATACGTGCTTCCCGGGACAGGTTGAGGGCGTTGGCCCTGAGCGTGAAGTCGTCAGCGACTGTTTTGAGCCTGCCCAATTGCACGTCGATGTCGGCGAGCGACTTTTGGGCGGCATCGTACGTCGCGTGTACATGGTCGAGAAAGGCGCCGTCTTTGTCTTCACGCGCGCAGTAGTAGCCGCCGGCGCCACAAGGGCGGTCTGGGTGCGCCGACGAATGGTGATAGTTCTCACAGTTGAGTTGCATGTAGAACGGATGGTCCAGCGCGAGGTGACAATTGTCTGTGAAGACGCGGTTGTGCCCGCAGGCGAAATAGACGAACCCCTGAAAGCACATGGTCGCCTTGTGCGCTCACGGTCGTGTCTGAAGGCAGCGCGTTGATTGTGCGCTCTCGGGCGTGGACTTGCGCTCACTGTCGCGTCGGAAGGCGGCGCGTTCAGTGTACGCTGTCGTGCGTGGAATTGCTCGGTGCATGCGCAAGCAAGAGGTAAGTAAGTGGGTTGCACGGAAGTTGGATGTTTTGACGAGAGGTGATGTGAATGATGTTGAAAAGGACGCGCCACGTTAACGTGCGGGAACACCACGAGGGGATCCACAGGGTAGGTTGGTCGGGGGACGCGAGGTGAGGAAGGAACGACATCATCATGGGAGTTGCCATGAGGAAGGTGCGATGGGGCCCAACACGGCTTTCCGCACAGGTGAAGGGCGCGGTCGAAGCGGCAACAACGTCAATAATAGAATAAGAGGGCAACATGCTCGAATACAACATGAAGAGAACAGGTGTAACCAATGACCTGCCGTATGTTCTACATGGGATCTCATATCACCCAAGATATCCATGCCCGCGACGACAATGGCCGCACTGCGACACCTCTCCTATCCTCGGTGCGAGACAAACTCCGGGACTTCATTACCGTTCGAGGGTATCGAGTTCGCACCAGGACAAAGGCTTCATCTAGTCAACCGCGTGTCTTGGTGGTTGTATCGACGTCGCTAGTCGGATGGTAGACAAGGACGAAGCTGGTATGCTGCGATGATTGCGGTCAATCTCGCACATCCTGCTAAGGCTTCCGAGATCGGTGTCATCTTCAAGCCGTTGTGGACTTACAGCAGCATCATGATCCTCCACCATTCTCTCAGGCTGGACTGGAGACAGCTTCACGATCGACAGTGTATCGAGCGACTCAAGCGGCATGCCGCGTCGTCGTGAGCGGATTTCGCCAGCATGGACCACCGTAGGCTGTCGAGTCCTATATGCCCAATCGACCTTCAAATGGCAATGGACCGACGCGGTCACGGCTACATTGTGCATACTGAAGTGATAGTACGCACCTCCTGTTCGAGGTTCGAGGCAAGGACAAAGAGTGAAGTCGGAATCTCGACTCACAGATGGTGCACAGTGGATCCATCGGCTCGCGGGTCTACGAACGTGTCCCGAATCCCGATCCCGAAACAGCAACCTCGAAGCAGCAGGTACCGCAGACTCCGCAGCTGTAACGCTGTAGCGGCCTCATCAGTCGAAGTCAAAGACCATGACAGGATATAGGAGGTGATGGGAAGAACGATGCTGGTGCACTCGGGGCCGCTTCCGAGAGTTGCATGCGTGGCCGATTGAGCTGCAGGAATGTTCACTCTCAGTTCTGTCCTGACAAAAGTCTCGCAAGAAGAAAGTACTGTATGTGCTCATGTATTCACCCACCATCGGCTCAGTCAAACAAGCAGTGAGGAAACAGTACAAGACAGGAAGTAATAACGTGAAAAGACGTGTGCACACGTTAGAACATTCTTCGCTACTTGGGTCCACCGCTGCCCTGCACCTTGCTCGATTTACGCTAGCCGCAAAGGGATGGGGCTGTCAAAACAGCCGGCCGGGCTCACGGACTTTAAACTAAGCCCGTTGTTTGTCGGGGTCCAGACAACACCGGGCTGGTCATATCACAATGACCATATAACTCCAATCTACCTACTGTCCTGAAAACACCTTCACTCACCTCTTCTGTTCATGAACACGCCTCTGTCCTTTACTTGACCGTTCATTTCCTACGACAAACTCTTCAACACCTAGCAGGCCCTGAACTCAACCGCACCGCTGGAACACGAGCTTCGCAATCGAACCGCATCGCTGGAGCACTCAGCTTCACGATCCAGCACAACAAGCAATGACGACAGACACAGACCCCGAGCGACATACTCAGGCGACCGCCACTGCAGTCATCAACGAGCCGGCCGCTGAAGCAGGACCCGGCGCGACAGCCACCGCCGGCGCGATGCCCGAGAACGTTACCCGAACCGAAGGCAAAGCAGAGCTGGACAAAGCCCCGGAGTCGAGCGCATCGAGTGACGGCGTCGCGGAGAGCGGGCAACAGCCTCACGATGTCGAGAAAGGAATGGCGATGGAAGAGCAGAAGCAGGACGGACCTCCTGAGCAACAACGATCCAAGGGTAAAATCGCGGTGATCATGCTGGCGCTCATGATGGCCGTGTTTCTGGCAGCCCTGGACGTGACCATCATCACGACCGCGCTCCCAACGATCAGCGAGCACTTCCACTCCACCTCCGGCTATACGTGGATCGGCTCCGCCTTCTTGCTCGCCAACTCGGCCTCAATCCCATCATGGGGCAAGGTGTCCGATATCTTTGGCCGCAAACCCATGCTGTTACTGGCCAACATCATCTTCATGATCGGCTCCCTGATCGCGGCGCTGTCGACCAGTATCGGGATGCTGATCGCCGCCCGCGCCATCCAAGGTATCGGAGGTGGTGGACTGGTGATCCTGGTCAACATTGTCGTCGGCGACCTGTTCAGCTTGCGGAGCCGAGGCGCTTTCTACGGCATGATAGGTGCGGTCTGGGCTATCGCATCGGCCATCGGGCCCATCATTGGAGGCGCATTCACGGAAAAAGTCAGCTGGAGATGGTGTTTCTACATCAACTTGCCGTTGGATGGTCTGGCCTTCTTCATCCTGCTCTTCTTTCTCGATCTGAAGACCCCCCGGACCCCGATCATGGACGGTCTCAAAGCCATCGACTGGGTTGGGTCATTGTTGGTGGTGGGCGCGACACTCATGCTGCTCTTCGGACTACAGTACGGCGGTGTCACCGATCCTTGGGACTCGGCCACTGTCATCTGCCTGATCGTGTTTGCCGCGGTCACTTTCGCGCTGTTCTTTTATTGGGAGTATAAGTTCGCCCTCTACCCGGTCATGCCTTACGGACTTTTCAAGAAGCTTACGAACGTGGCTACACTATTGGTGGTCTTCTTCCACGGATTCGTCTTCATCTCCTCGTCATACTACCTGCCTCTCTACTTCCAGGCAATCCGCGGTGCCTCTCCGATCCGGTCCGGAGTCCTGCTTCTACCAACAGCCCTCGCATTAGCGGTCACGTCGATCGGCACCGGGGTGTTCATCCGCAAGGTCGGCCTCTTCCTACCACCGATGTACTTCGGCATGTTTATGATGACCGTGGGCTTCGGATTGCTCGTAAACCTCGACGCTTCAAGCAGCTTGGCGAAAATCGTCGTCTACCAAGTTGTCGCTGGTTTTGGCATCGGTCCTCTGTTCCAATCCCCGATAATTGCCTTACAATCGCATATAAACCCGCGCGATATTGGCACCGCGACGGCGACTTTAGGTTTTGTTCGGCAACTCGCGACCAGCAGCAGCGTCGTGATCGGCGAGGTGGTCTTCCAAAACCAGATGCAGAAGAAGTCCGCCCAGCTCGCGCAGGCCCTGGGTCCCCAGCTCGCGCAGCAGCTCAGTGGTGCTGGGGCAGGAGCCAATACACAAGTCATTGCTTCCTTGCCGCCGACGGAGCAGACGGTAGTGCGCATAGCGTTCGCGAACTCCCTTCAACCGATGTGGATCATGTACACCTGCTTCGCGGCCACAGGCCTGATCGCCACGTTCTTCATCAAGCGCAAGGTCCTCACGAAGCAACACGAAGAGACGAAGACGGGTCTGGAAGCGGAGAAGGAAAACGCGGCCGAGCGGCAGAAGGAAAGAGAAGAGAAACGCGCCTCCAAGCGAGCGAGCCATCGGGCCAGTGCAGACACCAGTCGACCCACCACACCCGGCAGCGGTACCGCTACTCCTCGGAACGCTGAGATTGTCCCGCCGGTCCCGCATCTCCCGCCCGACGCTCACGGGGAATCGCCGAAACGGGGATCGAAGCGGTTCAGCGGCGCGAGCGGGTTCAGTCGGCCCACGACGTCGTCGGGTAGTGCGACGGTCGGGAGCGATACGACTGCCGTCCCGCCTGTGCCGCATCTCGACAAGGAGGGTTATCAGCACGATGGCGAGAAGACTGCTGTGGAGTCGACATAGCCTTTGTGATGAGAGGGAGTGAGGGTGTGTGGATTGCTTTGATTTCTTTGTATGAGTTTGGTAGCATGGCGAAGGCGTTTTTGGGTGGGAACGTGGAGAATGTGATACCAAGCATAGCCCCTGAGAGGCGTCTGAAGAGCTAATTGTACACTGTACCGAATATGGCATTTCTTGATTCTTCCTTGCTCCAAACCGTGACATCCCGTCTTCGGGGGGTGAAGTCGGGTTCAGGGGTGAAGTCGAATCAATCCATGGGAAGCCGGTGGTTTTTGTCACGTGCTGGCTTTCTTTGGTCGGCTGCCTACCTAGGTAGGTGGAAAGGTGTGGCATCTTCGAAAGATGGACTCATTCAAGTATACCTACCTAGGTACCTACCCACTATGTACTACAGTGTCCAAAGGGTCCTTTTTCGGATCCTCATGCCCTGATCGATCTTCCTTGTGTCATTACCGTCCCAGGCTGCGCTATTTCCCTCTAGAATGTTTATCTTCACGATCCTCCTCGAGCAAAGACAACCCGATCGCGAGGAAATACCTCTGTCTGCCCATCCACTGTGCCCCCAACGTCAGTGCTCCTCTCCTTCGAGGGGCTTGACGTCTGACGCGACATCGCCGCGCTCCAATGTCAACCCGTTCGGTCCATCCGAGACATGTCGCCTTTGGACGACTGCTTCTCCTCCCCTATCACATACCTGTTTGCTGTTCGCCAGTATGGCTTGATCCACATGGACCAATAAGGGAGGGAGGTGATGGATGCTGATGCACACTTACCTTCTTGGACGTAGGTGACCGTGAGAGTAGCCTTGTTTCGATACCTCTGCTTCCCACGAGGAGAAGGGGGTCTTGATTTCATATTCCTCGCCGTCGCTCAGTCTCATGTTCCTCGCCATCGTTTGCCTCGGATTCGTTGCCATCACTCGCCACATATTCCTCGCTGTCGCCCCCTATATTGGGAACGAAGATGTGGGTTAGGCGTAGGTCAGTTAGTCTACAGCGAAACAACCTAGCTGAGGTTAGAAGGATTTGTAATGCAATATGGTGATGGTAATCAGGCTGGTGAACTGATTACAGTTCGTGTGTCGGACGACCGATTTCACGTCCTTTGGCTTGGCAGTGACTTCCCTTTACGCTACATATTCGAATTCGTACCTACATATGTATGTAGACATGCTTCTCCAAATCTTTCCAATATTGTGACTCTTGCACATCGTACCTTCGCAGCCCTGGATGCTGACTATGCGTTATACCAGGAACGCTACGATAAAGCAAGGGCCTTCTTTGATGATGACGAGTTTGAAAAGGCCGCGAAAGTGGCGGAGAAGATGATCAAGGAAGGCAACCTACCACGCTATCACCGCATCAAGTGCTACTGCCTGGTCGCTGCGTGCTTGGAAGACTGGATTGAGGCTAGTGATCTGATGGAGAGGGCGGAGTCGCAGTGGGGCATGGCACGCTATTTCGTTACGATGACAGGTGCGCCTCTTCCCATCGCCCCCTCCACCCATGGCTGTTAGAGTTGATCAGCTGACTCTTTACAGCAGGCGAAGATCTTGATAGCGAAGATGTCCTTACGGAGCTACGCACTGAGATTGATAACGTTACGGAGCATGTCTCGGAGATGCGCGTGACTACCTCGGCGGAGGAAGAGCGAGAGCGCGCCCGGCTGTGGGGAGAGGAGGAGGAGGAGGAAGAAATGGAGGAGGAGGAGGAGGAGGAGGTGGAGGTTGGTGACGACAAAGGCGAGGAAGATCATGTCGAGGTGAAGGAGGCCGTCCCAGGCGCGAACGTCATCGTCGAGGACTATGATCAGATGCAAGTTGATCAGCAAAAGCAAGAGTCTGTGAAGCAGGAGCCGCAAAGAACGATGGGCACTATGGGTGCGACGCCGCTCGATCACCACCGCCACAAACACGGAAGCATTCGTCTGAAGGAGCAGGCGTCTCGTGCGGTAAGTGGCATCCCCGACCAGCCTTCACTCCGTCTACTGATCAAAGGCACAGTCAATCCCGCCAGCCAGCGAGTCTTCACCGATGATGTTCCAGCCAGTTCGCAGTCCGGTGATCGTGCCGGTGGTCAAGAAGGAGGCGACGCCGTCAAAGGACAAGGAAAATCAGTGGTAAACCATACGACGGATGTTCCTGTGGTGAAGACGTGAGGTGAGAAGAAGAGAGGCGGGGATGCTCGAGTCATGAGCGATTCTTTATTCCGAAATGTTAGCCCGGGCCCGAACTGCTGCTCCTCCACTTTCTCCTCTCGTGACGTTACATTCTCTCGCCGTCAACTATGCCGAAGAGGTTCGTACCGTAGCACATGGTTACAACCAAGCGGGGTCTCGACAGTGAGTTGCCAAGGTAGATTCAGTACCAGAGTTCACAAATGGTACAGTAAAAGTCATCTCTCCAACTCTCCTCTTCCCTGTTATCTACTATGACTTTTTCGCCAGGCTCATGAGCGTACTGATCATCCATTGATCCTGTCTCCCCGAAAGGCAAAATGTTGACCTACCTCCCATGGCTCGTCATAGCGACCGTACCCGGGGTTCTCGGCCAGAGCGGCGCGAACATCCTGTCTTTTGTCGACCCATTGATCGGTACGACGAATGGAGGCCATGTGTTCGCCGGAGCGACGTTGCCCTTCAGTATGGCCAAGGCGGTGGCGGATGTGAACAGCGATCAGGAGGACCAGGGTGGTTTTGCTCCCGATGGCGGCAACATCACGGGGTTTTCTCATATGGTAATGTCGTTGCTGTGCCTATCGTGGCGTGGGACGTTGGACTGATTGTCATCATGGGTAGCATGATTCCGGGACTGGAGGCGTGAGTGGATCTCTTTTTGTGTCTTCGAGTCCTTCTGTGAGGGAGGATGAGTTGCTCGATAGGACGAGGGCTCTATATCACGGATGGTTTGGCTGAGAAAAGACAACGCAACCTCACTATGTCGGACACCGATTGCTTTCCTGGGATCACTAACCTCATCAACAGTCGCCCTCGCTCGGCAACTTCCCTCTCTTCCCGCAAGCAGGTTGTCCAGACGACATTGTCGACAATTGTGTCTTTCCGAAAACCACCAGGGCAACACCGTTCATCAACGAGAGCGTACAAGCCCACCCGGGCTACTTCGCGTTACAGCTTGCGAATGGAATATCTGCTGAGATGACCGTCACAAACCACACGGCCTTGTACCGCTTCACCTTTCCCGACGCTTCTAACGGCACGAACACAACCTTGAGTCCTCTCATTCTTGCGGATCTCACGGATCTGCCAAACTCTCGCATGAATGGCTCCGTGTCAGTCAACGACACTACAGGCCGCATCTCGGGCAGCGGCACTTTTGCGCCCAGCTTCGGTATCGGCAGCTATGATCTGCACTTCTGCGCCGACTTCCAAGGAGCAAGCGTTCGAGGCACGGGCGTATTCATGAACAACCGAGCCGGCACCGAGCCGAAGAACCTGAGCGTGGTCGTGGACGGTATCAACTCCGGGGTCGAAACACTACCCGCTGGTGCCTGGACGAGATTCAACAAGCCGAGCAACAGTAGCAGTGGGATCTTGGCCAGAGTTGGCATCAGCTTCATCAGTGTAGATCAAGCTTGCTCAAACGCGAGGAACGAGATACCCGATTTCGACTTCCAAGGTGTCCGCAACGCCGCGACCCAGGCGTGGGCTGACCATCTCGGCGTCATTGACATCACACCGGGTGCGGGTGTGAACTCCAGTCTACAGACTGTGTTCTGGAGCGGAGTGTACCGCGCCAGTATCTCACCACAGGACTACACTGGTGAAAACCCGCTGTGGAACAGCAGCGAGCCGTACTATGACTCGTACTATTGCATTTGGGACTCCTTCCGGAGCATCCACTCTCTGATCACCATCCTGGACCCGGTCTCGCAGACAAGGATGATCAGGAGCTTGATCGACATATATCGACACGAAGGCTGGTTGCCTGATTGTAGAATGTCGCTTTGCAAGGGCTTCACCCAAGGCGGCTCCAATGCCGACATCGTGATTGCCGACTTCTTCGTCAAAGCTAGGCGTATCGCCGACGGGGTCGATTGGGCGACTGCGTACGAGGCTGTGGTCAAGGACAGTGAAGACGAGCCTGAAAATTGGTCGGTCCAGGGCCGAGGAGGGCTGCACAGCTGGAAGAACCTCCACTACATCCCGACGGACGATTACGATCCTTATGGTGTCGGACCGTTCACCAGGAGTATCAGTCGGACAGTCGAGTATGCCTACGATGACTTCACTATCGCAGAGATGGCAGCCGGACTGGGGAACATGGCGGATGCGCAGAAGTACTATGAGAGGGCCACTTACTGGAAGTCAGCATTGTCCCTCCTCAACACTACCGTACACTGCTAATTAGCGACAGGAACATGTTCAACCCCGATCAAAACTCATCGATCAACGGCACAGACACCGGTTTTACTGGGTTCTTGCAGCCAAAGTACCTCAATGGTACCTGGGGCTTCCAGGACCCCATTTTCTGCTCTCCTCTGCTGAACTTTACTTGTAAGCATACTGGGAAACTCCTTTTGCTCTACGAAGACACTACGCTGACCCTCATCCTTTTTCCTCTCAGCCTGCTACCTCAACCCAGACGGCCACGAAACGTACGAAGGCAGTGCATGGCTCTACACCTTCTTCGTCCCCCAAGACATGGCAAGCCTGATCGCCACCCTCGGCGGACCCGAAGAATTCGTCCGTCGCTTGGACTACTTCCACACCAGCGACCTGCTATACATCGGCGACGAGCAAGGCTTCCTGCCCGTCTTCCAATACCACTACGCTGGCCGCCCAGCCAAGAGCGCCGAGCGAGTGCACTTCTACATCCCGTCCCAATTCAACAGCACCGTCGACGGCATCCCGGGCAACGACGACAGCGGCGCGATGGGTTCCTTCGTTGCGCTGGCCATGCTCGGACTCTTCCCCAACCCGGGCCAGGACGTCTATCTCATCACGCCGCCGTTTTTCCAGGAGTGGAGTATCACCAACAAAGTTACGGGTAACAAGGCTACGGTGAGGAACGTGAATTTTGATGCCAGTTATCACAATATTTACATTCAGAGCGCGACGTTGAATGGTAAGCCTTACACGAGGAACTGGATCCAGCATAGCTTTTTCTTGGACGGCGGCGTGCTCGAGCTGACGCTGGGACGGAATGAGTCTGCTTGGGGTACGAGGCTCGAGGATCTGCCACCGAGTTTGTCCACGAACCACAGCGCGGGTGGGTATTACAATTGGTGATTCACAGGAACTGCCAATGTTGCGAAGCGTACCGATACATGTATGTACAGCTGAACGAAGAGGGACTGCACCAGAACGCCTCGCTTGATACCGTTCAACTATCCTTCTTGCCGCCCACAATCAGCCACCGCCGTCCTCCTTCACCTTCTTCTTGTTCGACCCAGCCCCAAACACTGACAACGTCACGCCGTAAATAATTCCCAACACCCCACTCAACATGGCAAAATTAAACAACACACTATTCCCTGTCCCGGTCTCCAGATCCTCCTCCCGCACCGTCCGTTTCCGCCTCGCCTTATGCCGCGTCTTCTCAATCCCGCTGTGCGTCTGATAATGTCCCCTCTGATCGAAATGCGGCACGTCGTTGTCGAACCCCGTCGCGAAGCCGTTAGGTCCCGTGCCCGCGGGTCGCTCACCTCCGCTCTCCGTATTGTCGCCCTGCGCTTCGTGGGCGTGAGAGGCTTTGCTCGCGTGCTCTTCCCTTTTCTCCGAGTATTGTCCCCATCCTCCGCTGCGGTAGAAGGACGGCGGTGGTCCGCGAAATTGCGTCCGACGTCGACTTAGACCGCTGGCTGGCCGTCCGCCCGCGGGTGTTGAGGCTGAGGAGTAGCTGCCGCTGGGACCGCCGCCGCCGCCGCCGCCACCTGATCTCGGCTGAGTAGCGCGGAGGAAGTCGCGGTCGTAGATCGCTCGTTTCTCGGGTGAGGCGAGCGTGGCGTGGGCTTCGGAGATCTTGACGAAGTGCTGCGAGGCGGTGGGGTCATTGGGATGAAGGTCTGGATGGTGGGCTTTGGAGAGTTTATAGAATTGTCTATATGCGGAATTAGTATCACGCACGGAATCGTGACGGGGGATTGAGGACACACTTCTTGATCTCTGCCGGCGAGGCATCGCTCTGAAGCTCAAGCGTTGCGTAGTGATTCGGCATGCCATCGTCTCTGCGCGAGCTCGAGGCGTGGAAGCCTCGTATGGCCGGCACCGAGACTGTGCTGTGAATGCGCAGACATTGTTGCGCCGTCCGTTGTGACAAGCATGAACGCGCGGTCATGCCTTAAAGCCAACATCGCATGCGAGGTGTGATTGTGTATCGGCGTGCCGGTGCCAGATGGAACGGCACTTCGATTGCTTGGCGGTGCCTTTCTCGACGTCACTCTATCAAGGTTCGGGACAGTTTCCGCATTAAGAAAGCACTGGAGAAGTATCACTGTTTCGCCACTACGACTGCTCTGCGGAGCCAAGTAAACAGATGCATATCCACCGTCAAACATCAGGAACATCCTCATTAGGTCATCTCAACTGCTAGACTGGGTATCAATCCAACGACATGCTATCTTCTTCTGATTTCCAACGCAACATGCTGGTCGCTCCAACTCCCGCGAAACGCCCAAATAAACGCCTTTCAAGACTGACTAGACCCTCGCCTAGCAGCATCGGCCTGTGCCAGACTCTGCACGGTGCTCGCTCGCTCCTCGTACAGTCTCCTCAGATCATCCACCGAAGCCTTCCTGGGGTTCACTTCCTGCGGCTGTAATGCCGGCTTCGCGGATTGGTTCGCGCCTTCCATCTCGGACATGCGCTTCAGCAGACTCGGCGAAGGAGTTCTAGGGTTTGGCATGATCGGGGTGTTTAGAGATGTTCCATTTCCCGGGTGTGATGTGACAGGTAGCGGATAGGATTGTCGTGACGGAAGTTGAGGCTTCGCGAAGGACTGTCCGCTAGGCTGTTGCCGTGTGGCAGAAGCTGCCCGGAGAGGCTTACGGAACAAACCATCGCCGTCTGATAGTACGCTCTCGGAAGACTGCACGGTCATGCCCGCGTCGGTGTTGGTCGAGCTTGCAGTGGGCGCGGCTAAGCGCAGAGCAAGGCCTTCCGCAGCTTTCTGCGCAGCAGCCTTGGGCAACATGCTCGAGCTATCGGAAGTACTCCTAAATGAGCCGTCGGATGTATTCCTCGTCGCGGTCGTCGAGGTAGATGGCGTATTGCTTCTTGATTCGGTTGACAAAGCTTTGCGCTTCGGCATGCTGACCGTGGGTTGAGGGTATGTTGGTGGCGCAGATGACAGGAAGCCTTCCCTCTCACTTCCCTTCCGATCCTCTTCTGTCCCGGTGGGACTCGACCCATCAATTGGAGAGGAGTAGCTGATTGGCGAATCGGCAACCTTGAGCATGTTGCCATCGGCGCCGAACATTGTCGAGTACTTTGGCGGATCTGTCGCGGGAAATACATCGACTGGTCCCAATACTGGAGGCGCGGATGCAGTAGCATTGTGGGGTGTTGGCTTTCGTTTCAGCGGACTCGTAAGAGTCGCAACGTCCAGGGTCAGTAACTTCTTACCGACGGAGGCAGTACGAGGTCGAGGCGGAAGCGTGGGTGCTTTCTCCGTCTTCGGCTTCTCCTCATTGTCGTCCATCTCAATACGGCGGCCTTCTCGGCCTTCGATGACATCGTCTTCTGATGAACGCCTAGATGATCTGGCCTCCAAAGGATCCTCATAGTCTCTCGGGTCGTTTGGAGCTTGTAGGTCCATCTCCAATGCGTTAACGTCAATGCCCATGCCAATACGCAGCTGTGGCCAGCTCTCAATGGCAGCTTGTATTACTCGCTTGATAATGGACGACATCATCGCGTCTTCCAGCTCATCCGGTCCACGCACAAGGCACATGCTGAAGCAAATGGCGAGATTCTCGGCGCTCATCTTGTTCTGGGGCTCATGGGCTGCTACGGCCGATAGAAACGGAAGCAAATGCCGTGTCAGAATCTCTCGTGCCGTTGTGGTGAGAGACGACGTTGGCGAGATCGGTAGGATCAGATCTACGAGATCCTCAGGCGTGACTTCGGTGTATGGACTGCTGTATCGCTGCCGCAACGGCTCGTAGCTGGACTCTGCAAACACTGGCTCCCGTAGCTCACGGTACCACGACTTTATCAAGCCGGCCGCTAGATGAACACCATATCCATCCTCTGACCGCACCTCGTCAAGCAGCTGCTGTCCGAGGCCAGGCTGGACTAGGGTGGCGCTTCTTTCCTTCCAGACGATGTACTTCTGGCCTCGATCATACGCTTCTCTAAGCACGCCGCTCAGGGTTGAATGCGGTGGAATACGAAAGAGACCTTCCGTCCCAACATTCGCAGGCAAAAGAACGAAGCTCGACGTCTCCCGTAGTACTCGAGGGAGTCTCGTCTTGCCAGTACTGAGGTTTCTCGGAAGCGGGTGGCGTGATCCAAACGCTCGGCGACCGCTGGCATAGGGCACATCAATGTCGGGCGACAGTTTCCGGTCATGCAGATATACGGCCGGCGGGATCAGCAGGTTGTCGATCGGAACTTGTAGCGCCAATTGAGATAACGTGTTGACATGAACGATCTTGCGCCGGAATTTGGGGGACACTATGGTGCCAAACACCCCGATCATGACTCTGACCCATGTGCGCGGATGCACGATGTACAACCTCTGCAACTGCTTTCGAGTCGCACGACGGAGGAGGTGGTATGCTTGCAGATACCAGTTCACGCCCGGGCCCGCCTTCTTCTCAGCCGTCGGACCGTCTGGCTGTCCGCCCGCGAAAAAGATGATTTCATACTCCGTGCCCGACAGCAGGTCATATTCTCCCGGCAGTCTTGCGAGTACATAAGGCAGGAGGCTATCGAAGTCGACGAGGAATGCGTCTGGCAGGGCTGCAGCGTTGAGGATATATACAGGTCTGCCTTCTTTGGACGGTAGAGGCGATCGATATAGGATGGATGCTGCTATGGCCGCCGATTCGGGGAGGTATCGCTTGGAAGTCTCCGCGGGTGGGACGGCGGATAGCGACGAACTCCGTGATCGACCCGCTCGGTGTTGAGCAGCAGCAGCGAGGGCAGAACGCATGGCGACAGGAGGTGCGTCACGCCAGTGGGAGGGACAATGGTCGGTCTCCAGTCCTGACCATCACGCCCATGGTTCGGTTACCGATGCAAGACCACCACTGTTCATTGTTGGAGCGCAGTTCTCGCTGCGCCGGAAGAAGCAAAGTGATGCACAAAGGGCGGATAGCTACAGATAGGTGTCAGTCATAAGGATATTGTACATGTAATATTGGAGAGAAACAGGGAAACAAACAACCTTGAACGTGATCGTCCAGGCCGTTGATGTGCAAACATTCCAGACTTCCCTCACTCCAGACGCAAGGCTCGGCTCGTCCCGACGCCGGTTTGCCCGCCGCCGCTATCGGAAGAGGAATTGGCCCGCCTCGCCGTCTTATCGCGACTGAGTTACGGTGCGGACTTGATAAATAATAAACCACTTCGTGCGCCACTGTCGACTCCGTGAAGACCACCTTCACCTCTCTGAATCTTCTCGTCCCACTCTACCGCCAACATGTGTGGCATCTTTGCCTGTCACTGGTAGGTAATGGCGCTTTGAAGGCTTCGTACAAGGCGGGCACGAGATTCATGCAGGTACACCAGGCTAACGCCATTGACAGTCACCCAGATGTGCAAAAGTTCAGGCCCACCGCGATCCGCATGGGCAAGCAGGTCAAGCATCGCGGACCAGACTGGAGTGGCAACCACACGGCCAACAACACCATCCTCGTCCACGAGCGCCTCTCCATCGTCGGAATCGACACCGGCGCCCAACCGATCCTGAACGACGATGCGACAATTGCTCTGGCGGTCAACGGCGAGATTTACAACCACAAGATCTTGCGGAAGCAGCTGCATCATCAGTACAACTTCAAGACGCACTCGGACTGCGAGGTGATCATCCCATTGTATCAAGAGCATGGCATCGATGCGCCGAAGCACCTGGACGGCATGTTCTCCTGGGTGCTGCACGATAAGGTGCAGGATCGAGTGGTCGCAGCCAGAGATCCCATTGGCATCACGACATTCTACATTGGGCGGTCTTCGAGCACTCCTGGCGCGGTTTACTTCGCCAGCGAACTGAAGTGTTTACATCCAGTTTGCGACCAGATCGAGAGCTTTCCGCCAGGCCGTGTCTACGACAGTAAGACCGACCAAATCACGCCGTACTTCACCCCGAAATGGCTGATGGAGCCCACGAGTGTTCCCACCAACCCTCTGGACCTGAAGCTGCTGCGTGAAACCTTCGAGCGGTCGGTGAGGAAGCGATTGATGGCCGAGGTGCCCTATGGCGTCCTGTTGTCTGGTGGTCTGGACAGCTCACTTGTAGCATCAATCGCACAACGCGAGACGCTGCGGCTGCAGAAAGAATACCAGGAGAAGCAAGCCGCATCGCGATCTGGCGACAACACTCCCACCACCAACGGCTATGTCAACGGTACTCCACGACAAACATACAACGGCGGAGGCTCGGAGGAAGGTCTCACTGGCGTTGACGAGAACTACCACCTTACCGACGTCCCCGTTCTATCACAGCTCAACAGCTTTTCCATCGGCTTGCCCGGCGCTCCAGATTCGAAAGCTGCGGAAGAGGTGGCACGGTTCCTGGGTACGCGACACCACTCTTTCACCTTCACCATCCAAGAAGGCTTGGATGCGCTCTTCGATGTCATCTTCCACCTTGAAACCTTCGATGTCACGACGATCCGCGCGAGCACACCCATGTTCCTTCTGGCTCGCAAGATCAAAGCTATGGGAGTGAAGATGGTCCTTTCCGGGGAAGGCTCGGATGAGATGTTTGGTGGCTACCTCTATTTCCACAACGCGCCGGACAAGCAAGCCTTCCATGAAGAAACGGTACGAAGAGTCAAGAACCTGCATCTTGCGGACTGCTTGCGCGCCAACAAGTCTACCTCTGCTTGGGGTGTGGAAGCACGTGTTCCGTTCCTGGACAAGCAATTCCTTGAAGTGGCCATGAACATCGACCCAGCGGAAAAGATGATCACCAAAGGCCGGATAGAAAAGTACATTATGCGAAAAGCATTTGACACCTCCGACGAGCCAGACGCCAAGCCTTACCTACCCGAGAAGATCCTGTGGCGGCAGAAAGAGCAATTCTCCGACGGCGTGGGTTACGGCTGGATTGATGGTCTGAAGGACGAGGCCAAGAAACACGTCACGGACGAACAGATGGTCGAAGACACGATCCGGAAAGACAAGCCGCAGTGGGGCAACGACATCCCAGACTCGAAGGAGGCATACTGGTACCGGTGCATGTTCGACGAGCACTTCCCGCCGTACTGTGCCTCCACGGTCATGCGGTGGACGCCGACCTGGAGCAAGCAGACCGATCCATCCGGGCGTGCGATCGCTTCGCATGAGGCCGCGTACAAGGCGGGTGAGGGGAAGTAGGTGCAAGCAAGTCGGTCGATCTTCCTCGTGGCGACGGAGGCGGGTGTCTTCGCTTCTACCAGCAACACCCAGATATGTTGTGTCGTGAAGCGACTTCACGCTGTTCAGACCAACCTTATCCCGTGATGTGTACTTTGACAACCAAGCACATGCAATCGCCCCTTGCTTTCTCGTTCACATGTGATGTCGTACAAAGACGTAACCGTTCTTCTACTTCAGACTCTGACACCCTGACATCTACACCTGACACCTCGCGTCCATAGTCTACCCATTCACAGTACCGTCAAAGAGAAGAATGCAGCAGGATGGCGATGAGCGTGATGCTTCACCAAGAAGTGCCTGAGCTGCGCGGCGAGAGCCAGGTGCAGTCGCACGTGGGGGACGACACCGCCAAGCGAAACGTCAGTGCCATCCATGTATCCATGCGCGCAGCGGCGGCCAGCTTCCGTGTTGTTTTCTTCCGGCTAACCCCAAAAGCTCCTGAGCCGCAGAGTCGCAACCCAACACACCAAACAACCTCCTCAGTCTCCTCCTCCTCGCAACAACACCATACACCGCGTTGGTTGTCCTTCCTATCCACCATGTCCTCCCCATTCAGCTCCGACATCGCCAAGCCGCAAGGCTCCACGGCGCAGTTCGCGCGTGACGTGACGGCCCAAACCGACAGGAAGGTCGAGGAGCTCAAGCAAAAGACGGGCTTGTCCATGCCTATCCCGGCATACGGCGATTTGGGCAAGGCGGCCAACGACGTAGGCCATCATAGAATCGCCGCGACAGCGTAAGAGGGGCGGACAAGGCTGACCCGCGCGATAGCTCATCGGCAAGGACTTCTACCACACCAGCCAAGGTCCGAATGCTCTTCCTTTAAGAGAGCTCCGAACAAGTGCATCGAGCTAACATACACGTATAGCCACCCTTGACGTGAAGCTTAAGGCTCCTAATGGCACCAACGTCACGGTCAAGGGCAAGCAGGGCTTTGACGGCGTGACCAGCGGCTCCGTGAGTTGAAACGAAACCGAAACATAAAAACACCGCACTCGCCAGCTAACGGAAGAGCGCGTAGATCGAGGGCAAGCACAACCTCAAGCAGCACGGTAGGCAACCCGCTTCTTCGTCTGCCTCATCCACCTCACAACAGCGCTTCGTCAATGTCATCCAGCTTATTGCACCACTACCCTCACCCATCCGAACAGCTCTGTTCTTGCACGCCATTGGCGTGCCCAACGGCCATGGCAGTCAAGAAAAATTGGCATTGACATTTCGTCACGCCGCAGGTGTCACAATCACGCAGTCGTGGACCACCGCCAGCCTACTCGACAGCAAGGTCGAGCTCGCCGACGTCGCCGCGCCCGGCGTCAAGGTCGACCTGCAGAACCTCTGGAACCCGAGCAAGCCGTCCTCGGCCGCGCAGAAGATCAACCTCGCCTTCAAGAACCCCAACGTCCACTCCCGCGCTTTCATCAACTACGCGCAGTCCAACGGCAACATCGATGCCGTCGTCGACGTCACGGCCGGCCACGAGGGTTTCCTCGTCGGTGGTGAGGCGGCGTACGACGTGCAGAAGGCGGCCGTCACCCGCTACGGTGTCGGGCTCGGCTACCAGACCAAGGACTACACGGCCAGCATTGTCGGCATGCAGAACCTGAGCATCATCGCTGCTTCGTACTACCAGCGAGTCAACGAGTCGGTCGAGGTTGGCGCCAAGGCCGGTTACGATGTCCAGGCCAGCAAGGCCAGCGGTCTGGAGCTCGCGTCGAAGTACAGGCTCGACGCCTTGTCTTTCGCCAAGGTACATAGCGCCGCTGAGCTGGTCACAGACATTCACGCAAGACTAACACAGTCCTCACAGGCCAAGATCAACGACCGCGGCATCGCCGCCCTCGCCTACAGCACCAAGCTCAACAAGGGCACCACCATCGGCCTCGGTCTCTCGCTCGACACCCAGAAGCTGAACGAGGCTGGTCACAGGATCGGCACCTCGCTCACCTTCGAGGGCTAAGCGATTGGTTGTGTACATTAGGATGCTAGTGTGGAAGTAGAGAGAGAGAGAGAGAGAGATTTAGACCGATCCGCGTTTCATGCCTGGGTTCCGTGGCCTGGCGTAAGCAGTATGGTTGTATACTTTGTGCATCTACTTGCTTGTTCCGACGTTGGGAGATGAATTTTCTGCGACGTCTCGTCCGCATCCTCCTGGTTCGCGACGCGTTGGATGAGCAAACGGGCCAGAAATTCCTGGAGAGCCCTCAACCTTGGACCGGGCTTTGTAGAGGCACGGTGTGAATGTATGGCGTTCCCCTCGCATCGTTCGACCAAGGCTCGATTGTCGTGATATTCGTAGTAGTATGCTTGTGATGTCGTTTCGAAACAGCCCTGCAGTGTGATTAATTTGTATGAGCTGCGCCGCTGATCGGCGTCACAAGCCTCCAGACCGCCGAGGTCGCATCGAAAAAGTTCCAGGCAATGGTCCCCGCCATGTGCTTTTCCTTGCCCACACTCTATCCTTGACAAGCGACGTACTTCTTCATTCAAAGGCTTCGCAAACATGTCGACCTTCGGGCAATACTTCAAGGTCTCCACGTATGGCGAATCGCACGGCCGCAGCGTCGGCTGCATCGTCGACGGATGTCCGCCGGGCCTGCAATTGACCGAAGACGACATCCAACCACAGATGACGAGGCGACGACCCGGCCAATCCGCCTTGACGACGCCGAGGGACGAGAAGGATCGCGTGGAGATACAATCCGGCACCGAATTCGGCATCACGCTGGGCACGCCGATTGGTCTCCGGGTCTTGAATGAGGACCAGAGGCCCAAGGACTATGGCGGAGGGGGCAAGAATATCGACGCGTTTCCCCGACCCAGTCATGCGGATTGGACGTACCTGGAGAAGTACGGCGTCAAGGCTAGCAGTGGAGGTGGGAGGAGTAGCGCGAGAGAGACGATTGGGAGGGTCGCGGCTGGTGCTATCGCGGAGAAGTACCTGAGGATCGCGCACGGGGTGGAGATTGTGGCGTTCACGGCGAGTGTTGGGAGCGAGCACCTGTTCCCTTCAACCAGGGAGCATCCGACTCCGTCGACGAACCCGGCGTTTTTGGACCTGATCGATAAGGTGACGAGGGAGCAGGTGGATCAGTCCTTACCCGTGCGGTGTCCTGACGCTACCGTGTGCAAGAACATGGAAGAGGTGATCGCGGACTTCAAGAAACGGGAGGACAGTATCGGTGGCATCGTCACCTGCGTCATTCGCAACTGTCCGTCGGGCCTTGGCGAGCCCTGCTTCGACAAACTGGAAGCGACCCTGGCGCACGCGATGCTGAGTTTGCCGGCGACGAAAGGCTTCGAGATCGGCTCGGGCTTTGGCGGCTGCGAGGTGCCCGGCTCGACTCACAATGACCCCTTCATCAAGGCGCCCGCCATCCCGCCGTCGGAAGCCAACAGCGCAGATGGCGCGGGCGGGAGACAGCGACCCAAGCTCACGACGAAGACGAACAATTCCGGTGGCATCCAGGGAGGCATCACCAACGGCGCGCACATCTACTTCAACGTTGCGTTCAAGCCGCCGGCGACCATCGGCCAGGCGCAGCAAACGACGGGCTACGACGAGACGGAAGGTGTGCTGCAGGCAAAGGGGAGACACGATCCTTGCGTCATCCCTCGCGCGGTGCCCATCGTGGAGGCCATGGCGGCGCTGGTGGTCATGGACGCCGTGCTGGCGCAGACGGCGAGACAGGGCGCGAGGAGTCTGTTGCCGCTTCTGCCGCAGACTGTCCCTGTGTCTGAGACGAGCAACAATCTCACGAATGGTAAGCAGTGAAGTGGAGCGGGCCAAATCTCTGGGCGGACGGTGCCTTTTCTTGGGTGTTCCTGTCTCTGCATAGCGAGGCGTTGGAGAGTGCCGAGACTGCGTTCTCGGTTCGGGGCCATATCTTGTACAATGCGTTTACTTCTCGAAGCAATTCTTGGTACTGGATCAGGGGTAGTGTGGCATTGCACCCGAGACCACGATTCCGTGTCTCACCCATCTTGACCCATCTCGTCTTGCACACAAGTTCGTATAAGAGATATATCATCCTCTCTCATCATTCCCATTCTCTTCCCAGGCTGGCCTCACTCCATTTTCAATCTCCTACCCTTTTTCCCAACACCAACACATCCATTACTACTGAACAGACACTCGGCGAAGAATCCCTTCACGATACAATCAACTCCTCCCCGAACACCACCCCTCCATCAACCAAAGCGCATTCACAACAACACCGACATCAACACCATGACCCTCCACCCAAAACGCTGTCACAGGCCAATGGCTCTCTGCCGCTCGTCCATCTACCTCCACCGCGGCGAACTCATCGAGCGCGCAGGCGCGTTCACCAAGACCCACGTCCAGCGCTTTCGCTTCTCGACTGGCGACAACGGTCGCAGCGTTCGTCCCGACGCTCTTCTGATCGTCAGCGATGCAGTAGCTGCGGAGGACGCACACGGCATTGCCAGCAAGAATGGGTCTGGCTGGACGGAGGTCGGCTCACCTCTGAAGCACATGCAGAACTGTGATGGGAGCGACGATGGGGACGCGGGATCGGCTTTGCAGAGTCGCACGTGTCAGAGCTCGACGGACGGCGTTGAAGGGCGCGATTCGACGCTGCTCGACTCGTCGGCAGGGTGTCGTTCAAGCAGTGACGGCGACAGCGGGAACGAGTGTGAGTTTGTGGATGCCGTGGAATTCCAGGCTGAGCATGGATCGAACCCGGGCGAGGGTGGTGGCGAGAATGATGGCTGGCGGTAGGGAAAGGGGGGTGAAGAGGATGTGCTGGGGGTCAATCGGTGCTGTTTGTGGTGGTGTTTGTACGTATAAGGTGGTGGCGGTGTATGTTAGAGAGTAAAGTCTAATCGGAGCTGGTCTCTGAACCTGTGTTTGTTGCTTTCTCATGTGTGTATAGGTGAACTGTCAAGCCTCAGGCTTCGAGCATTGTTCCTGCCTTATGTGTACTGAGGCAGGCATCTCAACGTCACTGCACTCCATACATGTAGATACTCATGTGTACATGTAGTACCAGACTTGGGTTCTATTCCGCTCTGCTACATGCACCCACTCCATCACTGATCAAGCTCGGCGCGCGACACAGTATTGTATTGCTGCTCTCCTTCCACAGGCACGTCTTCGCTCAGTGGACCAACGACCCCAGATCGAACTTGCGCCCTCCTCACGCGCAAGCTCAAACGACCACTCCCTCATCCTCAAGATTCTCGTCCGACCAAAAATTCAGGCTGTGACGCCTCCGACGATCGAAAAATGGCTGGCTCAGCACCTCATTGCGCACATCGATGCGCTCGGCGACTTCTGCGACAGTCAACGGATCGCGGCGCATCAGGACCCGCATGAGCCTTGCCAGCAGGACGATGGCGTCCATCCAGAGGATAGGGCCGGCGCGACCGCGGTACTGTATTTCCTCCGGCCGGTGTCGTGGATCGAAGAACGGATCTAGGAGGAGCGCTGTGCGTTGCTTGCCCAGATTCTGAGCGCTATGGATCCGGGGACGGCCCATCAAGCTCGCCAGGCCGTTGTGAGCGAGCATGCTCATGATTCCCACCACGTAGATGTAGCTTGGGACGGGGTTTCGTCGGCTCATCTGGTTGTGATTAGGGAGTCTGCTGATCAGGTAACGGGGACATGGTATAAGTAGCCCTGACTTCTCCGGCGGAGGTGGTGGGTGTTGTTGTCTATCCAGTTACATCAAAGGGGCGACGCCTGGCAAACCCGGGACTCCATGGCGCGTATGTCACCGACGAATTATGATGAAAGCGCCGCTCATTGACTGTGCTAGTACTGACATCTGGCAAGTCGTTGCTGGTCTTTGATGAAGGCACCTCATTATTGATCGTTTTTTCACATTCTTGAAAGGGTACCTACCTACGTTCTTCGCGATGGTGAGGCGGTCAGTGTCGAGCAAACAGAGATGCACAAGGTCCCTTCCCATTCTTTATGGGACGCCAGCCCACGCTGATAGCAAACAGACCTCTCAATACAGTATCTTGGATTTGCACGATATGTTGTCGGCATTACATTCATTTGATGCTGTGGCGTGAAGCCGAGGAAGACCGACCGACTTTGCTCCCTGCGTCGGTTACTTATATTCGCGGGACGCCCCAAAGGACCCCAGTGCGGCGCTACTGCATCTAATCAATCAAATTCTCGACTACATAGTATGTACAACCAGGTGGTCCAGGTCTAACAACAGTTGCCAACAAATAGGTGCCACCAGCGGACCTGCGTACTTATTATTATTACCTCCTACTCCTGGATGTGTTGGCCGCTGCTATTGTTGCCATCGAGACCGCCAGGGTTCGGAGGTGCAGCGCCTGTACTTGCAATAGCGACACTGTCTACCGTCGACGGACTGTCATCGGTTGATCTCGAATTCACGGAGCCGTAGCATTCGCTCGACGAAGCACGCTTCCTGGTTTGCATTTTTCGAGGTGAACGCGAACCTACTGGAGTACAGACGCACGGTCGACATTCGACTGGAAAAATGCAGTTCAGGGCCCAGGGGTTTGCCATGCAGGCATATGTATGCGGTATCCCGATGCAATTTGCTGGCTAGTCTCTGGTATGGCGTGGCCTGGTGGGTGATTGAGTTTCAACTGGTCCTCTGCAGACCCGCGAGTCTCGAGCCTCGAGGCTCGACTGTGGGGACTTGCTTCAATTATGAGTCCATGACACATGCATTCTCGACTCTTCGAGTCTTCCGGGACTCTTCCCTACGTTCGTGTCCCCACTGTAAGCAACGAGTGCGATACATTCAGATGTGCGCTTACCTAGTGCCAGTCGTTGCAGGTGAGACTTCCCTTCGCCAAGCTACTAATGTCATCCCGAACAAGAGTGGTGCAACGTACATATGTTCTGCAGCCTGCAGGTATGTACGGAGCAGTAGCATTGCTGCATCGGACCACATGGACGACATGACTCCCATCCCTCGATCCCTTCATCCCACCGACGGCTACAGGTCAACAGGCATGTACGGTGTACCTCGCATCTAGCGCATTAAAAACACGCCGATCCGGTTTCCGTAGACCCACCGCACCGTTAGCGCATTGGGGCGAGTCAGGGTAGATACGACTACATAATTGGAGTCTTGGACCGGACTCCAGTGACTTTGGACAAGGGGCTTTGCGCCACCCCACGCGTTCATCAGCGAAGCAAACGATGTTCTACTACCGACTCACGCAACCTTGCGAACGGGGGCTTTGACGCTGTTGAGTGCTGAATACTTATCACGCGGGAGAAGAGCTTGGGAAACGTCCCAAACGCGAGAAGAAAGAGTCTCGAGAACGGGCCGCGAGTGTAGGGAGTGTTTCCCGGATACAAGCGACCAGGCCTCAGAACATGCCGTCCGGCCCCAGCCTATGGCCCAACCTGGAGACATCGAATCGATCCCGCAACGATTTTCTCCGTAGCGATCTGCGCTCTAGTAGTAGGAATGAAGGCACGACGCGACATCAGTCTGGTGCGAACGCGGCAGAAGAATACTATGACCTTTCGAGACATCGATCGTCAGCTTCCGCTGCAAGGACCATGACCTCGCGCAAAGGATCACCCACGGATCATGATGTATCAAGCGAGCCTGCGCCGTCAAGACCAGCACGCAAGTCAGTAACAGATGACACGACGCCCCACAAGCGCACGCAGAGTTTACTGAGGCACGAAAACATCAGCAGCGGGACAAAATCGAAGAGGCTGGACTTCTCATCTTTCTTTCCGAGACCGCGGGCAGCTGCCAGCCGTAGCTTGCTATCGCGGAAGAAACTGTCGCGATCCCCATCGATGCTGACAGATGTGTCCGAGAGCTCTACAACCGACACGGCCCAGGCGCAGGATAGTGGTCGTCGGGAGAGGTACAACGACATCCACCGGGTGTCAGCGGACCTCAAAAGCACCACCCGACCAAAGGTGTTCGAGACGGACATTTTCGACGGCGCCAAGACTCATGTTCGCCGGCCGAAGAAAGGCTCCCAGAACTGGTTCGACAGCTTCGACGTCAGCTCAGATGAGGAAGCGTTATCGGAATCGACCCCACAAGTGCTGTCGGCAGACGAAGATTGGGCTGTCGGGCAGGCAGTCCCGTCTGGTTTCAGTCCCTGGGTCAAGCCGGAGAACGAGCAACCAGTCATCGCTCGGAATGCTTCAGTCGATCATACGCAGGAAGATCTCCGTGCGGCTGAGCACGCTCGGGAGGTCGCGCAAGAGCGTATCCGAGCCGTGCAGCAGCGCAAATGTAGCTTCAATTCCGAGACCATTGCGAGTCATGTCTCCCTTGAGGTACCCGAGAAGAGACGAGGTGGTGAAAGCAGGCTAGCGTCGTCCAGGCTGGCGAACGAAAGTGTCCTTTCCTTAAGCGACTCTTCAGAGGATGAGTCAATCTACTTCTCACCAACTACGGAAAACATGGACGATAAATCTATTGTCGCCGACGGTGACGGACCGGTCCCCCAGCCGCACGATCTGTCACACATCCGTCGTGAGCGCCTACTACGCCAAAGCACCAGCACAGTGCAGACGTCTGGCTTGATCCCGATCAGGCTGACAACCTCGATACCTTTGTCGGTGATGAGCACCTCACTAGATGCTGGCGATAGACCAACACATTCAAGCCATCATGATCCGACCGCTCGAGCTCTTTGCAAGCTCAACGGTGTGCGAGACTGTTCGACTCCGCCATCGGAGACGCGGCGAACAACAGGAGCACTTCCAGAAGAGCACGAAAGTGATACAGCGGACAGGCTGCCGACCGATTCCTCTCACATGATGGCTGTGACTGAGGACGAGAAGCTCCTTCTGGAGAGCATGCGCACCAGACGCGCTGCCATGCAGCATAATAGCTTTGCGGAAGGCTACCGGTTGGCGCTGACACAGGAGCAAGAACACCTCGCGCGTAAGCGAGAACATGCGCAACAGACTGTGCACGATACATTCCGACAGAGGCAGGCGAGAAGCCAGCGCGACAGCCGTATCGAGAGTGTCACCGAAGAATCGTCTGACTCGCTCGACGGACAGCCGAACACGTATAGTGCGCTCCGTAGAGAGCGTGTTGACAACGCGCTCAAGCTCGAGCGATTCTTCAATGCGCCCGAGACGTCGCTTGACGACCTCTTTCCAGTGCCACCAACGAATGAGTCATTTGGGGAGCCGCGAAGAACTCCGCAGAAGTCCCAACTGCTGTTACCAAACACTTACGCACCTGCCTCATGCAGAGGGATCAGCGACGCTGCATCCACTGGAGCCGATCCCTCACCTATCCCAGAGGACGACGACATCGAAGATCACCATCGCCGTATCCGGCGATATCTGGCTTCGAGTGAAGCAGCAGAGAGGAGGAGCATCCTTCCTACGCCTCCTCTCGCAATCAGAAGTCGATCGGAGCCTCGTCCTGAAAAACGGAACAGTTGGTTCTCGCGTTCGCCTGTTGTGGAAGAGGAACCTATCGTCCCGGACAGTCTCGATGAAAGCGAAGATGGCGCACCGTTTCCTGTGCAGAAGGAACCACAACGAATCTCGACTAGTGGACGCAAACTCACCAGCCAGAATGCCCCGAATCTAATCGTAGGAACAACTCCATTCGCCTTTCTCGAGCCGCCGGCTGAGGCCACACCAAGCAACGACATCACCGATCCCTACCATCTCACACCAAACATCGACTTCACCCCTTGGGATCTTTCTCCGAACCAAGCGCCAGACTCGCCGTCAATGTGCACAAGCCGTGCCTCGCCTCTCACGCCACCTTTCCTCGACTGCTCAACCGAGGAGAAAGCAGGGGCAGGAAGTCTGGAGATCGCGGGCAGCGACAACGCCAGTCTGCTCTCCCGGCGCGCATACACCCCTGATTCGGATCCGAGCTTTCTTTCTGCGTCTACGGTCGGTACGAACATGATTGCGACGACTGGTGGAAGGAAACGGCCCACTGCGACCACGAAGACAATCAGGAAGGCCTCAGATGCTAATGACATGCTTGGGTTGGGCCTCGATGTGCGGAGCAATAACAGCTCGAGTACGATGAGTGCGGGTGAGGATGTGCTGGCCGCTTGGGCGGAGTTGGGTGGCGGGAGGGAAGCGCTGGGCTCGCTGAGACGATAGCGATAGTCGGCAATTTGTGTAAAGTCATGTACGAATCGGAGGATTGCTGTCCATTCCAGCCTGTTGCTGTCATCCTGAGCCCGCCTACAAGACCTGGCATGGCAAAGTGCATCCATCGCTGCATCGTCGTTCACTGCGTATCGGGCGGCAATTCTTCCTTCGCGACATCGACCGATCGGCCTCGCGCGCCTCCTCTGACCACCGGAACACCAACGAATTCCTCGCTCCAAGCCAGCACCCTCTCTGCCTTTGCTCGGAGCGTCCCACTGACTGTACTCGCCGTCGTCGAATTACCTATCACCACGACGGCGGTACTGTTCCTCGCGAAGCGTCTGCTCAGACTCTGCCCGTAGACCTGATTTCGCCACACATTCAACGCCACGTTCTGCACGAACACCACGTCCCCTGATCGCAGTGCATTCAGCGTACGGCGGATCTCGTCGGATTCGGCGGCGTCGCGTTGTTGTTTCTGATCTTGGGGCTGACTGTCGAGCGGGTTCAGCCAGAAGCTGACGCTGAAACCTGCGCGTGTCTCGTCACCGATGATGAGTTCAATGAGGTCCATTTCAGCGTTGCGGCGACGGAGTCGCACGGTCCGAGTCGGTTGAACTTTGATGATTGCGGCTAGGATGTTGGTGGTCATGGTCTGGGGATGGATCCGGTGGAGATGTGAGGCGGGCGGGATGCGCTTGAGGTCCGTGACGGCGCCCGTCATGTTCAGGGGCGGTAGGTTCCGCGGTACGTCGGTATCACGTTCGAATGCGATGGAGTAATTGGTCGGCTCGACAGACACCAGGCTCTCGCTGAACGAGAGAGACGTACTGGTCGTGAAGGTCGTTTGCTCATCGTAGCCTGTCGGCTGCGAGGCTACGATCTGTGACGAGTCAAGCTCGTTGAGGAAGGCGAGCGAGTGCTGCAGGAAATCCGTACGTTCCTGGCTCTCGTCATCGTGTCCGCCGAAGAGGAGGAATTGCGTCTGTGGTTTCTCTGGAGAGTCGTCGTACCTCACGTTGGTGGTTGTAGGTCCATTCGGGACCAATCTTCGCCACTTGCTGTGCGAATGTGTGGACGCCGCAGCCTTGCTGGAGGGCGGAGGCTGTTCGCCGAGGAAACGCTTCAACGGGGAGCTCAGGGTGAACTCGAGCTCATGTTCATCCCAATTCAGGTTTTCCTGCTCTGGAGCGCCGCCCAGAATAATCAGCCTCGCTGCCATGTCTGGATTGGTGTTGGACCATATCGGTCAACCATCATCACACTTGCTGAACCTGATATGCGATGGCTGGGTGTCGGCAAGTGCGACAGACGGATAGAAGTGTCGCTTGTTTCAAGTAGTCGTATCGCCGTCATCAGAGGCTAGCATGAAGGCGATGAGGCGATAGATGGACAATGCTATCGGGGTAGATGTATTGTCAATCTGTCCTAGGGCGGCGAGGTCCGATTTCATGCGAGTCCGTAAGAGGCTCGCCTCCAACCACACCAACAAGCCTTTCCACGAGAACAGGTTGCCTTATCACGAGCTGCCTGGCTTCATCTCAAGCCACAGCGATGGGAGTCTGTCATCTCCCGTCCACCATCTCCGACGTCGTCTCGTACCATCAACGCTTCACCCAACGGAATTCATTCCGCACCTTTGATCAGATAAACGAAACTCCACCCCGCCTGACCCAAACCATACCCAAGAGATTCAATAAAAAAAATGAACACCCTTATCCGCAACCTCTCCGAGCGCCTCACGCCCTCTCAATCCTCCACCAATCTCACCACCACCACCACCAAACCAGGCCCCGACGGCTTCTCCACCGCCACAGCCACCGACGCCCTCTTCCCGCGCACCCGCCCGGACGTCGACGGGGAAGAATGCCTGCACGACTGCGAGAGCTGCAGCGTGCACTACCCGCGCAAATTCGCCATTGATGAGGAGGATGCGCTGTACGGGCAGGTCAAGGGCTGGGCGCGGCATCTGATCGTCGCGACGGGCAAGACGGATTGGGTGCGCGATGTGCAGGAGGAGATTGGCAGCGTGATGGAAGCGGTGGGGAAGCATGGGGAGGACGTGCGGGGAGGGAATTTGATGCTCAGCGCGAGCAACATGCCCACGCCGGAGCACCGACACGATGCGCAGGGCGAAGAGGGGCTGTATGGGCCTGATCGACCGACGAGAGTCTTGCTCTTACCCGCATTCCAATTCGTGGACGGCGTGACGCCGAACCTGGTGCCGGAGTTGATCCAAAGCGTGATCAACTCCGCGCCGACCAACACGCAACCCCTCTCATCCTCCCAACAAGAAACCAACGGTATCGCCGGAACCACGCCACTCCCATCTTCTTTGACACTCAAACCCTGTCCGCACAAATACCTCATTCTCCTCTGCTCGCAAGCGACCCGCGACGCCCGCTGCGGGCAATCCGCGCCCCTGCTCCGCAAAGAACTCGAGCGGCATCTGCGACCACTGGGCCTATACCGCGACCTCGGAGACGAGCGGCCGGGGGGCGTGGGCATCTACTTCATCTCGCACGTCGGCGGGCACAAGTACAGCGCCAACATGCTCGTGTACCGGCGCGCGGAACCCGGGCGGAGTGTGGGACAGTTGATGGCGGCTGGGACGGGGGAGAGGGACGTTGGGGGAGAGGCGGCGCAGTGTATTTGGCTGGCGCGCATCCGGCCGGAGGATTGTGAGAACGTGGTCAGGTTCACGGTGTTGCAGGGCAAGGTGGTGAAGCCGGAGCGGCAGTTGAGGGGAGGGTTCGATCGGGAGAAAGGGGTGGTGAGCTGGTGAGGGGAGAGGAGTTCACAGGCTTCGTTAGTGAAGGGAGATGCGTTTGCGGTCGCAACGGTGTTCGTGAACACACACTTGATGAAGTTGGTCGAGAACTGTTTCGCAGCAGGCGAGATATTACCGTCTCTTAAGTCAAACTAGATTAAGATTTAATCCGAGTCCAATACAAGCCAAGAACCTGGAGCGAATCCGCAAGACTTGGCTTCTCCAGCGTACTGTCAAACGTGACTTCCATAAGCAGCCGAACCTCTCCCATAGCATCACAGTCCAACCCAAGCTAGTCCATTCCTGCCTCTCGCAGGGACCGTAGCCCCTCAAAACACCTCGATCGCAGGAAATCAATAACCTTATAGCACCGAATGTCCCTTACTCCGCCACCCATCCCCAGTAACAACCGTCATCGCCTTACCTGGCTCAAGCACTCACGCCACGCTACGCCGTCTCAACACTCCACTCCCCAATCCTCTCCAACTCCCGCTCCCCATTCGCGAAGTCCCATCCGACAATGACCTTGTTCTGACTGCAGCAGATGATTCGACGGGCGTCGAATTGGAGTTTGAAGACGCGGTTGGACTCGTGGTGTCGAGGCCCTCCTGCTCCTCCGCCGGCCCCGGCGGCGGGGTTGTTGTGGTGATGGTGGTGAGCGTGAGCGTGAGGTAGGGCTGGGGCGGCGTTTGCGGGGACGGGGACAGGAATTGGGG
>Ga0268244_10000066_pt1 | contig 42022 bp, 49 predicted proteins | sample AgamicMgSfe_FD_200258 | JGI IMG/M metagenome (GOLD analysis project Ga0268244, IMG submission 200258) | Agave microbial communities from Guanajuato, Mexico - Mg.Sf.e (v2) (version 2) | ecosystem: Host-associated > Plants > Phyllosphere > Phylloplane/Leaf | place: Guanajuato, Mexico | collected... | reverse complement strand
CTGAGAGCACGATGGCCGCCAACCGGCGCTTGTTGTCCACACGAGGCATGATGAAGCGAGCAGCCTTGCTTGGGCTCTATGGTGAACAGCAGAGGATAGTCAGGAAGGAGGCTGGCACAGCCCTGGCGTGTGCTGACCAAGGGTCGCTGTGTGAGGGTGTTATGTGTGTATTGTATGAGAGACAAAGGAGAGAAAGCGACGATGGGGCCACAAGGAGGGAAGGAAAGATGAGAGGCAGGACAACAGGTATAAACCGGATTCTTGTCAGATCGATGCATGCACAATGAAGGGTTGAGAGGTGGAGGGAGGGAGATCTTCAATAATGGCATGCGAAGGTTGCTGCACGTGAAGGTAGGTGATGATAAGAGGAGGTCCCGGTGGTCTTTACCGACGTGATGATCAACTCTGCCAACTGCCCGATTTCGACGTTTCGCCGTGGACTGGTCTGCCTCCGACGTAATGAGAGCGCGAGCGGGACTGCCACAGCATTTGGACCTCCAGAGTCTGGACTGTAGACGGGGTTGGGCCAGCGCCACGCCGCTGTCATCATTCGGGTACTGGATGCAGGGACATACATGTATTGAACCAAAAGGTTCCGCGTGGCTTGACTGGGACCGTCAGTACTGGGTGGTGTTTCTTCATCCGGTGGTGGGCACGGCCACCCGGTCTTTTCTCCGTGGACGGGTAAATGACAGGTGTGGCTCATCTTCATTGGATTCGCCCATCATACATATGTAGGCTTGCCAGAGTCGCGCTGGTGTGTGTGGCGCGGTCGAGCGTATATATGTATGAATGATGTCGTTCCACGGCGGTACGAGAATCGGGTAAAAACCTGTTTCCTGAGAAGAATGAGCGCATCGACATGGGATGAGGACTGGACCATAGCGGACATTCGTCCTTTTAGCGTTACATGTATGCTGTGGAGATCTGGGCGAGGCGGTACATGTAGCCGCGCCGGTGTTTGCACACGTAGAGTGTTGTCGCGATGGACTCTCGTCGCCCACGGACCACGGTCGACGGAGCATCTCCGCACGTGGAGACTGTGGCTGTAATCTGTGGCGGTGGCAGTGCTCCATCGGCCTTCGCCACGAGGGTCCCTGTCTCCCGTCCAGGTCCAGATGTAACGAAGTAGGGTGGGTTACATGTAAAGGATACACTTACTCGTTGTTGTTGTGTAAGGCGTTCGGGCGGTGAATTGAAATCATGTGTCGAGAAGTGTAAGGTATCCATTCTACCGTATCCTATGCCTCCGGTGCGCACACAGGAGGCACGTTGCAAACGCTCGAAGAGAACCTGTAGATCCCTGTACACAACTTGCACTGTTCTATCTTGTCGCCGGTGATTGATTATCTACTGATCGAAACTGTACCTCAACCACTCCCCCACCGCCCGCAAGCTCTCCCACCGCACGCTTTCGTTCTCATCCTGCATCAGCCCCATCACCCTCGCCTTCAACCCCAACTTCTCCAGCTGTACCCTCTTCTCCGGACATTCCTTCACCAGCGCCGCCACGTCGTTGGCCCCGATCGCCAGCACGTTCTTGTCCTGCTGCCAGTCCTTCGACATGATCGCCGCCAGCTTCTTGCACAGCTCCCCGTTCTCCTCGTCGATGATCCGCCGCGCGTTCTCCCGCCAGAAGTCGGCGTTCTTGTGCGGCGGCGACCAGCGCAGGTGTCCGCTCTTGACTTCCGTCGCGTACTCGTCAAACGTCGTCTGTGTCTTGGTGTATTCATCCATCAGCCCGGTCAGGCTCTCGAGATCTTCGAGCAGATCTTGATCCGTGAGATGGCGGGTCTGGAGGTTGGAAAGCACGGCGGGGAGTTTGGCGGGTAAAGCGGCGGGCATGAGCGTCGTTTTGTTGGAGGACAGGAGGTTCCGGAGCGTGCCCAGGAGTAGTCTCGTGGTCTTTTCTTTCGGCGAGATCCGGAGGAGCTGGCTGTACAGTGGGATGATGTCGTGCTCCTCGTCCAAGCCCTTGCCCACCAATTTGCCCTCGAACGACAACTGCCAGATCGCCATGAGGATGTGGTACAGCAACTGCAGGCCTACCCCTCCTCCGATCTTGATGGTGCTCTCGGCCGTGCTTCGGATGCTGGGAGCCGAGGAGCCGCCATTGTACAGAGTGCTCTCCGAGTCCTTACCGCCGGTCGCGTTCCGCAGCACGTCGATCAGCGGGCTAAGCGTTTCTTTCCGTTGCTGCCAGAACTGCTGCCTGGACTTGGATGTTCGCAGCAGGGCACTGTATTCTTGTACTGCAATGTCTTGGAGATTCGAATCCGAGGTGTTGGAGAGGGCTGCGATGTAGGAGTAGAGCTTCGGCAGAGCTTCGTCGATCTCGGCGCTCGACTTCGGCTGCGCGACCACTGCCCTCGAAAGCAAGGACGCCAGAACGGCGGAGGTGAGAAGTGGGATTGGGTCTTCGGGGTTGTTGGACTGCTTGAGTAGCGGTAGGAGAGGTTTATAGGGGTGCGCGTGTCTGATCAGGGCATCGGTGAGTGCGGGTATATCTGACCTGCCTTAGCCTCGTGCTTGCGATGGTACGCAATCCGAATACTTACCCTCTATGAGATCCCCAGTCAAGACGAGCATGTACTGCAGAATGTCCGTTCGCTTCGCAGCACTCTCGAAGATGCCCTTGGTCTCGCCATCCCCAAGCAATAGCGCGGTGTACGTTGTGAGGTCTCCTTCGATCGTTTGTTTCCTCTGTTCTTTCCGGACCTTGTCTATCGCTTTGATCTTCTTGAGATCCGAGTCGGTGATGGTCTTCGCTCGCACTGCACCCTCCCAACTGATCGGCCTCGCTCGGATGTTGTTCTGCAGTGACAGGATGTAGGCCGGTGGATCGAGAGACATTTTCGATGATCAGCTCAACGAGTATATGTCGTCCGTGTTCAAAGCTGTTCAATGGTTCATCCCTCAAGATGCCTGATCGCGAAGCTCCCGTCGAAGCTGTGGCCTCTGACGTTGCCTCTTTCGGAAGCTCAACCGAACAGGCGTTGCTTTGGTACGCCGTAACAAAAGAAGGCGCACATCAGATGGGCGCAAAGACATACAAACGATAACCTAAATGCTCGTTTGAACATACACGCCGACGTACTCGTGCACATACCCGCGCAACGTCGTCGTGAAGGTACATTGTGTCAGATGCCTGTGTCGTTGAAGGCTGGCTCGCTCTTGCGCCCGCCTCACTGGACTGATACGACGTATATGCGTGGGATGTCTGAACAGCTGCAGCACCCTCTGTTGCAGCCTTGTCTCTACTTGGCCTTTACAACGGTATAGTGGCTCCATCTTGCTAGACGCTTCTCTACACCATGTTATGGTACCTATTGTACCCACTACGAGGCACCACACAGCCTCCTCGTCTGTCGACAAACCATCCCGTCCGGCGAGCGTTCTATCGTCATGGCAAAACAACCGCGCAACACTGGCTGGTGGCCATGCTGTTGTCTGTGGCCATTGCAATGGCCTTTTCCTATCCGACCATCTCCCTCGCGGAAAGTCCCACGGCAGGCTTCACAACATATCCCCACCATGTCCGGACGACGGCCAAGCCTTTCGAAGGCGACCCCAAAAACGCCGATGTCGAGATGCGCCAGATCTGGATTCACGGCAGCTACATGCAGGCTCTGGACAAAGGCGTGCTCAAAAGTGCCTTAGGTATCCAGAAGACTTTGGTTGGTGGCGAGAGACCAACGGCGATATTCCCGGCCTTGAGCGAAAAACTCAGGTCGAGTGCTCTGTCGTGGGGCTATCACTCTCCGCTCATGTACTGGAACAACTCGGCCGAGACGATCGACGACGACCCGGATATCTTGCAAACCATTAATGACCGAAAGACGAGCTTCGCGTCGCTTGACGTCGCCTTAAGACCCGCGTCGGTATTCGCCGGCAAACGATTTGACCGGAGCAGGTTGCAGGCTGCAGACGCGTTGGTCATCACTCTCATGAACAAGGTCCAGAATGGAGTCGGCGGCAGGTGGAAAGACAAGATGCAGTCGCTCGCAGTCGGCACGTGTGAGAATTGCACGCTCTTCCCTCATGACGGTCACGTCACCAGAAATTATGTGTACCAGTTCAATTTCACCCCTCTGAGCGCCCAAGAGAACATTGCTTTCGGCTTCGCATATAGCTGTATGGCGCTATATGTGCTTCTGAGCCTGCGGAGACTCAAGGCTTTTCACAGCCGCTTCGGCTTGGTGGTGACGGCCATTACCCAGATGACATGTTCAGTCTTGGCGAGCCTGACGATCTGTGGGATACTGAAGATCAATCTATCTATGATCCCGCAAAACGCCTATCCGTTCGTGGTTCTCGTCATCGGCCTGGAAAACATGTTTCGGCTGATCAATGCGATCTTGGCGTATCCAGCTACCATGGCGACAGATCAACGCATCGCCAACGCACTCGGGGATGTTGGTCCCGTCTCTGTTGCTACCGCCGCGCAAAACCTGATCATTCTCTCGCTCTTGGCCAGCTTTGTCTCTCCCGGTGTGGCCGCATTCTGCGCGTTCGCCTGCATCGCGACTCTCTTCGATGCCTTCTTCCTGCTCACCTTCTTCGTGGCGGTACTGAACGTCGACATTCGCCGTCTCGAGCTCCAAGACGCCCTCACTCGGTCCGCCCACTCCGGTCAAGCGAGGACCCGGCGTCGTCCGTCGCCCTCTCCACACACGTGGTTCGATGCTCTCATGCAGGGCCGCCTGCCCTTCAGCACTCGCATGGCCGGCACCGCAGTCACAACGACCTTTGTCCTGTCACTCAACTATCACTTTTTCGAACGTCACGAGAAGGGGAGCAGTCTCCGTCACTTGCTCGGTCTTGCGCGAGGTGGGCCGCCCAGCGTTGCCGACTTCGACACTTTCACCCCACCCCCCATGAATGCTACTCTGACGCCCGGTGAGTGGATGCGAATGCAGGACTTCGACACCGCAAGAGAAGTCATGCGGCTCGCCAAACCCGGCGCCGACAGCTTCGTCATTCGCGTCTTTGCGCCATTGATCATCGTGCTCGCCGGCGCGGACCGTACTGGAGCTCCTCTCGGTACAGAGGCATGGGCTCACGCTCTCCGTAGCTACGCGGTCCACCACTTTTATCCGGTGGCAGTGGCAGTCGTATTCGCCGTCGCTTTCGTGGCTGTGTTGATGAACTTCTTGCTTTACAGCGAGCCATCGGAGGCTGACGAGTCGGATTCTGAACGGGCTGCTAAACCACTCGTCGTGCAGACTCTGCAGCTGCCTCACAAGCTTGACATTGTGAAGCTGTCCGGTACTCCGTCCGGTCACTTTGTCACCATTGGACTCGACAAGACGGCTGCGGTCAGCGTCTACGACAAGGCTCAGCATGTGTACAGCGTGATCGACGTCCCATTCGAGCTCTTGTCTGCCCTGCAGTGGCCCATACGCAATATCGCGTTGGATCGAGATGGAGATTGCCTGGCGTGCCACGGCGCCGATGATCAAATCCTGGTGTACAGCTGCGCGGCAGGTGCCGTCGTCAGGCCGTCTATTCGATATCCCGACGATAACCCGCCGGTACTCTTCGAAGTCATACGTCTCTGGTGCGACGAAGCGATGAAACCTTATATGCTTGTACTCACATCGGGTGGACGCATGATGACTTGCGATCTCACCAACAGCCATGCCAGCAACCGTCGACTGTCAGACGTTCCTCTACTTGGTGCAGTCATGCTCGAGGGTGATGGACAGGATGACAGGCTCCTCGTTGCAACCGAAAACGCCCGCATCATCACATACGGCTGGAACGACCTGACCTGGAGCGAGAGGGCTTCCCAATCGCTGTCACTTTACACGCAAGACAATCGAATGACTGGGGTCGTTGAGATCAGAACATACGCAGAGCTGGGCGAAGACATCCTGGTGGTGAAGACTAGGAGTTTTGTCGTCTTTCTGGATGCTCCGACGTTATCGATCTTGAGCAAAGTGACTTTGGACATTCCGGGCGACTTGATCATTCACTCAAACACACGTTGTCCGGCATGCGGATCAGTGGCTCTCTCACGCTTCGGCGTGGCTGCTCAACAGGATGGAGATGTGTGTCGGATGATCTCGATGGTTGCTGATGGAGAAGAGCAGGCTCCGATGTGCCTTCGCAACAAGTCATCCTCTTGCAATTCGCTCGATTGGGCTCGGAAGAAGGAATGTACGCTGACGCCAGCTGGGGCGTGGCAGGCACTTGGCGCCTGCGGGGCGCTTGGGTTGAGAAAGCGCGCGGTTCGGAAAGGCGGCACAGTTCAGAAGTCTTCTGGCTCCGCGCATTCGCGCCGCCGCAGGCATTCCCACAAGTCGAACATGGAAGTTGAGGAGATCCGGTGGGAAGCGTACGCATTCTCGTTCAACGGTGACCTCGAGACTGTTGATGCACCCTGTCAATCGGAAGCAGACACCGAGCACGGGACTGAACTGTACGTGAACACCGCTGGGCCGGCGGTGTCGATCGGCACGCATTCGGTTGCGGTGGCTTTTGGCAATACTGTCAAGATCGTTCGCGCCTCACCTCGAGGCTCGATGGCACAGCATCATCCGAACGGAGCGTCGCTCCAGCGGCATAATTCTACGTCGAAGAAACGAGTTGTGTCACGGAAGGCACAATAAGACAATTCTGTGATGGATGTAATAGCGTTCAAGCGAGCGGCGTTGTTGGGGCGGGAAGGTACTGCTAGATCCTGAGGGTTGATTGTGTATGGCGTAGAAAGATGAGAACGGGAAGCGTCGAGGGACCACACGTCGTTCCACCATTGCAGGACATGCGAGTATCTCCCCAATCCCTACCATACCAATCCCGTTGTTAACCGAGGATGTGGATGTTCTTATTACTTTTCTCACCCTTCAGCTGCTTACACCGACAACCCCACGCGTTGCCAGCCGTTGTGTAAATAAATAAATAAATAAACAACGATGCAGTATTCTCCGCACCGGTCCAATCCAGACGTTTCTTCGCGCTACTTCCTTCTCCGGACGTGGGGCGAAGGCTGCGCGACTCCTGATTCGTCCGGGTAATAACCATCACGAACACGTAAGCTAGAGTTTCGCCCCTCGACACCTGTAAATCTGTCTATAATTAGTATTTCTCCTCTTTTCTATCTTGAAACCCCTTTGTCTCTCAGAACAACTCTCCACACTCGCTTTTCATCGTCTCGCATCTCATCCAGCTATTCTGTTTTGCTACTCTTTCTTGCACATTCGCATCATCTCCAAGCAAAACTACCCACCTTACATTCTCCAATCTTCGAACGCCTCTTCCTCAACATGCAATACACTCTTCTCGCCGTTTCCGCCCTCGCGGCAGGCGCCATGGCGCAATCCTCCATCACGAACGTGTAAGTTACACGAACAGAGTTTCCTCAAGAAACAACCCCGTCATCTGATGAAACCTGTCGCAGCATCTCCGTTCTCTCTGTCCTCCAGACCGCCCTGCCCTCCTCCCTGATCCAGGAGGCCGCGACCAACTCCGCCGCCGTCTCCAGCGAGATCGCGTCCGAGTTCATCGCCGGCCAGACCCCGACCTGGTTCACCGCGCTTCCGTCCGACATCCAAACCTACCTCGTCCCGCTCGCTACCAACCCCGCTGCTCTCAGCTCCGCCGCCGCCAACGTCACCGCTGCCCCTAACGCGACCGCCATCTCAAGCGCCATCCACAACAGCACCGCCGTCAGCGCTGGCCAGTCTTCCATCCTCGCCAGCATCCAGTCCGCCAACAGCTCCGTCGTCTCACAAGCCTCCGCAGGCACTTCCTCGCTCGCCGCTGCGTCCTCTTCCTCTGGCTCTGGCGCTTCCGGTTCATCTGCTTCGGCCAGCAGCCGCTCCAGCGGCTCCTCGTCCTCCTCTGCCGCCGGCGCATCTCTTCCTACTGCTGCTGTGGGCATGGGTTTTGCTGGGGTCGTCGGTCTCTTCGGTGTCCTTGCTTTGTGAGCAGCGGGTTGGTGCAATGTATTGGAGTAAACAAGAGCACACAAGGAGACTGTACGAAGGGTGTTGGATGACTCGTTGAGAGCGTTGCGCTTGTTCAGTTGGGGCTGCAGATCCTCTTCCTGGGTAGAGTCAGTAATGGATGCATGTGCATAAATTCGACGGACAGAAGCGAAAAGTTCCTTTTGGAAAAACAGACGCGTTTGCAATTTTATGTAAAATATCATATTTCTTACAATAAGGCATACTGTCCAGACAAATCATGTCCCGAATCCGGGGTGGTATAGTTGAATCTACCTGGACGTCTCATGAATGGGTAGCTCCCCAGTCTGCTGGCAGTGTAAGATCCGGTGGTAAGCGGTACTCTCCCTCACAGTGACCAGGGCTTGTACACCTCTTGGGATCGCAGCGTCCATACAATCGACAGTAGCACTCATCGGCTGAGGGGCAGGCCAACATGTTAAGTCGGTTCAGATCCACACCATCAGCGAACGAGCGGTAACCGTCAGCCTCATCTGGCCGGATGAAAAGGATGTGCCACAAGTAGGACAATACTCGCCCCGACACCCGGTCGTCCGCCGGCGCGCTCCCCCCGTCCAGTAGCCACTGCCGTAGAGCGACGTACTCGTCGCGCGTATGCTGCCACACGTTGGCTCGCGCGACGACGAACTGCGCACAGCACTGTGAGCGAACGGCATCGTGACGGCCCATGAGTACTCGTTGCCGACCACCACCACCCCGAGCTGACCTGTCTGCGTCATTACCGCCACCGAAAAGCGTCACAAGCGCTGGGGGTAACGCCGCATCAGACACCGTCCGCAGATTCCACGGTTCCAGCAGGGCGTTCATGCTCGTCTCCAAGCTTCCCTGCGGCGCTCCCGCGTCCGTCGGGCACGTGCTCGTGCTCCAGTCGCACCGCAGATTGTGGTAGCCCAGCGGTGCGAGCGCGGCAGAAACGTTCAGCGCGGCGAGCAAAGCCGCATTGTCATAGGCGGGATGGTCGTTGTGCCAGGCCCAGCGGGATCCGTGAACAAACACCGCTCCAGCCGCGGGGAGGTCGGCATAATTGTCGGTCAGGAAGGTCAAGTATCCCATTGCTTCATGCCCGCGATTGGTCGGGACCTGGAGGTATTGAGAGTTCGTGTCCGTTGGGGCGTCGACGGTGTAGATGCAGATATGGTATAGCTTCGACAGTGTATCCAGCCATTCCGGGTCGCCATCAGCGCTGACCCGTGATACAACGAGGGCTGGCTTCACGGTGTTGGCCAATCCTGGGCAGATGCCTCGAGTGGCGGGTAGAGTGGCGGCCGTGGTTTGATAAAGTACTTGGGTCCACGCGAAGGGGGCGTCATTGCTGTTGGAGGAGTCATGGCCAACGTAGAGAATGAAGGACAAGGCGATGCTGAACAAGACCAGGTTGACCAGTACTTTACGAGTGGTCCGTCTCATTGGCGGGCTTCATGTGGTACAGACGACGTGCTGGGCGGAATGTACATGTACATAGTACCTAGGTACGTAGACAAAGTGACGAAGAAGGTAATCTCGGCACAGATATCCGCCGACTTTCTATCCCGAGATTTACGTGCCCTTGGTGTAGGTGTCTACGATAACTGTGTTCTATCTCACGAGCACTATTGGTGCAAGAGCAACAACCCCAAGGAACTACGAGGCGATTGCGGACCGAACTCTGCGTGGCAGCACGCTGCTCGACTTGTCTCAACTCATACTTTTCCGGAATTGTCCAAGCGACTTACTGACAGGCCCGGCTCGACGATGGAGCCCGAAAGACAAGGTGGCACTTGGTTGGGGTTACTTTCATGGTCCGCTGCGTTTCTATAGGACTTTTTCATCTCGATATACCCCATCACTCTGGGACTACCATATGCCGAACCACTTCTTTTGCGGCGGCTGCTGGTTGCCTTCAAAATCCACATACGTCCCATCCTTGGCTGCACCCACAACATTCATACCATTATGCGCGGCGGCGGTTTCCACTTGCTTCGCTGACTCTTTGATCTCGTGCGGCGCGTGAGCCAAACCCACTGGGGACGCAAGCCCACCTGCAGATACCGCACCACCTTCGCGTAACGCCGGAACCATCGTGTCAGCATCGTCCTTGGCCGTCCAGCCTCCGAACAGGCCACCACTGCTTCCGTCCTGGCCCTCCTGCCCATGCGCTTTCCGATATTCGCTCCGCTTCTGCACATCATCTACTTTCTGCTTCCGCCGTTCGGCGGTCTGCGCGGAGACGTAGGCAACGTGCATCTGCCAGACTTCGGCCCAGCGGCGGAAGAAGGTGATGGGATGGGCGAACAGCATGCTGTTGGGGGGCAGGAGGTCGGTGTAGGGTGTATTGCTCATGAAATCTTGATACCAGATGCCGACGGTAAGGGAGACGAGGATGCTCTGCGTTACGTTAGTCACATGTCTTTCGGCTGTAGGATCACGGAACATCATTACCAGGGTGATGTATAAGTGCAAGTTCCGGTTGGTGAGAAACCAGAACATGAAGGTCCCTTCCGGCGGCATCATGTGCGGATAGCGACGCGTCTTCTGTGCTTTCCTTTCATGCTCGCTCAAATCAGGTCCGTAGTACTTGGGCTTTGACCTGATGCGAGCCGGGTGCGAAGGAGGGTTGAAGCGCTCCGGCTTCTCCAGTACTCGCGGTTTCGGAGGTGGTATGGTCGAGGCATGCCGTAGGGTGGGGAGGATGAGACGATGCTGTAATTGCTTGGAGTGAAGGAACAGGCTCGCTTGGGGCGCCACCAGTCGTAGTGAAGCCAACGCGACCATCGTGAGGGGGTTTGTGCGGTACCGCGACAGTGACGAGGTGAAGAACTTCGCGACGGGCGAATGCCTGACACGTGATGTGTAGTTCAGGACCTCGCCCCGATCGGGCCTAGCGCGGCCCACACAACGCGGGACTTCCGCTTGTTTCCCAAAACATTGACACTTGCTGTTGCTGCCTCTCACCGCAACCACCGTCTTCGTCTTCTTCGTTTCCCTCCGCCTTCACCATTACCTCCGCCTCGCGCCGTCGACAACTTCGACGACAGACACCATCGACTTCCATCACAGCCTCCCGCGAGAACAGACGACGCCGCCAACATGCGTGAGATTGTGAGTTGTTGCGTTCAGCAGCACGCACACGCGTGCCCCGCGCCGGTGTTGTTATCGTTGGAACAGATGGCTAACTCATCTTCATTTCACAGGTCCACCTCCAGACCGGCCAATGCGTACGTGCGAATGAACGAGATTGTGCGGTGATGGAATGTTGACATGAGGTTAGGGTAACCAAATCGGTGCCGCCTTTTGGCAGATCATCTCCGGCGAGCATGGCTTGGACGGCTCAGGCGTGTACGTGGACGCGTAATGAAAATGAAGCATGAGCATGGTGCTGACGATGACAATGGACAGCTACAACGGCACGTCGGATCTCCAGCTCGAGCGCATGAACGTCTACTTCAACGAGGTATGCCGCGAAGCCACTGACACCAAACGTCAAGCCACCACCATACTGATTTACCACAACAGGCGTCCGGCAACAAATATGTGCCCCGTGCTGTTCTCGTCGACTTGGAGCCGGGCACCATGGACGCTGTCCGTGCCGGTCCGTTCGGTCAGCTCTTCCGCCCAGACAACTTCGTCTTCGGCCAATCCGGTGCCGGCAACAATTGGGCCAAGGGTCACTACACCGAGGGCGCCGAGCTCGTCGACCAGGTGCTCGATGTGGTGCGTCGCGAGGCTGAGGGATGCGACTGCCTGCAAGGGTTTCAGATCACCCACTCTCTCGGTGGTGGCACCGGTGCCGGTATGGGGACGCTCCTCATCAGCAAGATCCGCGAGGAGTTTCCAGATCGCATGATGGCCACCTTCTCGGTCATGCCATCTCCCAAGGTCTCCGACACCGTTGTCGAGCCCTACAATGCCACCCTCTCCGTCCATCAGCTGGTCGAGAACTCCGACGAGACCTTTTGCATTGACAACGAGGCCCTCTACGACATCTGCATGCGCACGCTCAAGCTCAATAACCCGAGCTACGGCGACCTCAACCACCTCGTCTCGGCCGTCATGTCTGGCGTCACCACCTGCCTGCGTTTCCCAGGTCAGCTGAACAGCGACTTGCGCAAGCTCGCCGTTAACATGGTGCCATTCCCGCGTCTCCACTTCTTCATGGTTGGCTTCGCTCCCCTCACCAGCCGTGGTGCATACAGCTTCCGCGCCGTCAGCGTACCCGAGCTCACCCAGCAGATCTTCGACCCCAAGAACATGATGGCCGCCAGTGACTTCCGCAACGGCCGCTACCTCACCTGCTCCGCCATCTACCGCGGTAAGGTCAGCATGAAGGAGGTCGAGGACCAGATCCGCAACGTTCAGAACAAGAACACCGCGTACTTCGTCGAGTGGATCCCGAACAACGTCCAGACTGCGCTCTGCTCCATCCCACCGCGCGGCCTGAAGATGAGCGCCACCTTTGTCGGTAACAGCACATCCATCCAGGAGCTCTTCAAGCGTGTCGGCGATCAGTTCGCCGCCATGTTCAGGCGCAAGGCCTTCTTGCACTGGTACACTGGCGAGGGCATGGACGAGATGGAGTTCACCGAGGCGGAGAGCAACATGAACGACTTGGTGTCCGAGTACCAGCAGTACCAGGAGGCCTCCGTGTCTGAGGGCGAGGAGGAATACGATGAGGAGGCGCCGCTCGAGGGCGAGGAGTAACGTTTTGGTGAGCCAGGTGACGGCGCTCGAACGGATGCTTTTGCTCGGTGCCAGGTGGCGATCAAAGGGTTCAGCGAGGCGTGAATGCGGTGCTTTTCTGCTTTGGAGCGGCACAGGCGCTCAGTGTCGTATCCTCTTTGTGTAATTGACATGTTTTTTTCTCATTCACCGCCTCAATGCCTGCAAACACTTCTTGCGTGCTGACATCTATTACTGCGCGAAGCTGCAGTCTATGGTCAAAAGTTGACTCGGAACCTCGACTAGGCTGGAAGCATATCCTCCTCACCACCTCTGAGCGCCATATCGCTTCACGCGGACTACGTCGATACCTTGACATAATCTTCATGTTAGCTCCAGACCTGAGGCTAGTAGAAGGATGTCGTAAATACATTCGGCAACGATATGCATGTAGGGCAGCAAAAACACATTGGAGGTGCTCGTTACTCTCCTCGGAACCCACTTTAGACCGCTGGCGAGGCTGCTTAAAGAAATAGCCACACGGCCACGACCGCGACATCATCCACTTTGTCTACCAGTTGGACATCCGGTATGATTACCCCCGTGTAATAAGAGCGTTCGAGCCGCAGACGACCTTAGGTAAGATTCCATCGACATGCAGGTAAGATCTCGGGGCCGTGAGTCAAATCTTCAATCGCAAATCACAAGCGGCGGCGGCGAGGTGACGGGAATTGTTCTTTGAATCGTCCTATCCCCGAAGACTGACCATGTTGCATTTTCGTGTAGGGAGCGCTACCGAGCAGAGTCGAGACCGGTCAACCATTGTATGGACAGCGGGTGTCTTTCTTCCACGAGCACCACACACCGACCGCCGGAGGCCTAAGACGTATCACAATGAACATTGAAACGCCGGACGGTACTCGAAGAAAAGGGCAGTACTGCATGCTGTTCACGTGTCCGCGTCCTAACGTTCGGCGAAGCTCTCACCTCAAAGATGCAGATATTCAGCACTATAGGTCCTTCTGCGGTTGCCATTGCCAAAGGAGCGTCGACATTGTCTGGATTGCTTGGTCCACGAACTAAAAAACGTTATGGCACAGCGGTCTACTGCCTGTCCATCTCATGGCTCTTTCGCGCGACGGCATCTATGGGTGCTCGCGCAGAGTTGAGTAAGCGTACACGTCAACGTTGGACTGTGGTTGTGGAAGCGGCGTTATACTGATCATTATAGAGTAGGTAGGTAAGAGACACTCACGTCCGTACACCATGACGCTAAGCGCATGTTCTCGCAGAAGCAGTAAATCCAGCTCCACCTATGCTCCCGGATTCGCTCACAATTCTGCTCGTTATATTCATGAGATGAGGCCATCTATGCACGTCAAAGGTGGACCAGTTGCCAACAAAACCGTCTACTGGCCGCCTGCGCCCCTTCCAGCACCAGCACCAGCACCGCTGCCACCCATGCCGCCCATAAAGTTTCGCGCCATCTCAGCAATGTTTGGATCTGGGCCAGTCAGCACGTGTCTGGCGAGTACGGAGGAGTCTTGCCCCTCAGAGTACTCACCGTTCATCATCGCACCCAGATCTGGCATTCCCCCACCAGCACCTCCTTCGCCACCACCGCCGCCGAACTGACTCGCCATTTGGCGTAAACGCGGGTCTAAAGTAAGAAAAGGATCAGTAAACGTGTACATCTGAGGGGTAGACACGAATACATACTGTTCATGATGTTGCTCATCATTTCTCTGTGAAATTTCTCGTATCAGCACACATCCCTGGTGAAAAGGCATCATGCCTATCGGATACGTACGGATTAGACATCATGTTCTGGGCCATCTGTCTCATCATCGGGTTCTGCATCAGCGAACCAAGATCCGGCATGCCTCCGCCGCCAGCACCGCTACCTCCTAGCATGCCGGCCAAACTACCCAGGTCGAAGCCACCCGGGCCACTACCTGCACCGGCGGTATCATCCTCGTCGGACGCAACTTCTACATCGCGAGCGCTGGACTCAGTCTCGACATGGCGCTTGGCCGTCTCGTAGCCCTTCTTCATCGCATCGCTGCCGCCGTTGCCTTCGGCATCGATTCCAGACTTGTATGCTTCCATGGCGCCCTTTGAATCACCCAGCGCGAAGCGGGCCAATCCGAGTCGCGACCAGGCTTTCGTGTATTTGGGATCCGTAGCGGTGGCGAGCTCGGCATCATTCTGAGCTAGTCTGTGCTCGCCATTGGCGGAGAAGGCTGCGGCGCGGTTGGAGAGGTAGATGGGATTGAGAGGCGAAATCTCGAGCGCTTTGGTGTAGTAATCGATCGCGGTCTTGTAGTCTTTCTTCTGCATGGCGGCGTTGCCCTGGCCCTTCAACCTTTCGCTTGCCTGGCTCGGGCCGCCCTGCTCACCTTCCTTTGGCACGGAAGGCGTGCTCGGCCGAGCCTCGCTGGCACTGTTGCTCCCTTGGGTAGAAGCGGTGCTTTTACCCTTGAGCTTCTCGTATACGCCATAGATCTGTAGCAAATTCTGTCCGCCTAGCGCGTCCTTCGTCGCGGCCTCGTCTTGCGGGTCGACATGGAAGCACTCGGCGATGCAGTTGGAAGCGATCTCGATGCTGTCGGCGTCTTCGGCTTGGAGGGTGCCGTCCTTAAGGGAGGAGGAGAGGAAGTCGATTACGGCGAGGGCGAGACGCTTGCGCGAATCTGTGGCCTATCGAGCATGAAGATATGTCAGTGGGAGTTTCGCCTGGAGGATGGGTGGGTTGAGAGGGGGACGCATACCATGCTGTCGTTGTCGCCTAATAAATAGGCAGGTGTGGGTTGGAAGTGGTAAGCGTTATGTATACAACTACGTCCAATTTGCTTGCTGCTTGGTGTGATGGGTGACGGTGACGGTGACGACCGGAAGTTTCTCGGTGCATGTTATTACCTGCGACAGAAATCAATTCTGTATCGGGCAAGTCACCCGATCCTGCTCGGCTTTATCATGTGACGATCTCGAATTGGTGGGGGCGGGGCACAACGACAATCGCTCAGAAAGATGGTGTTTGTGTTTTGTGTTTCTTTTCCAGCACGACACACCAGCATCATCCCCGTGGTATACCAATCGCGACGATGTTCAAGAAAGAGTCAGTACGTGTCCGAGACTCTCCTCCCACGCCCTAAAGTGCTGACACTCTTCGACAGGTTCGTCGCCGGCAGTTCCTCCAAAGTCAAGTCTTCGGTCCAGCGAGGTTTGCGCAGCGCTCTCACCACCCAATATCCAAAGGTCGAACCATTCCTTGACGACATCCTCCCGAAAAAGGCACAACTGGACCTGGTCAAGATACCCGATCGGGTAAGACGAGACTAAGGCTGGAGATGAGTGACAAGTTCGTTGACCCTTCTAGGTATCGTTATACAGCCTGAATGGCACGCCACTGTTCTGGCAGCATATGGACGATCCCATAACACCGCACCTCCAGCTTGTCCACAAGTATCCTCAATGCTTTCCGCGGATACGCATCGACCGCGGCGCAATCCGCTTCGTCCTCTCTGGCGCCACGTTGATGGTCCCAGGACTCACATCCGCGGGCGGGAGATTACCTGGCGGTGAGGATGTGGGCGAGCTATATGGAAACGGAGGGAAGGAGTTGGAGGCTGGTGAGGTGGTCGTTGTGGAGGCCGAAGGCAAGGAGAACGCGTGCATGGTGGGAGTGCTGAAGATGGGCACGAAGGAGATGAAGGAGAAGAAGAAAGGGGTGGGGATTGAGAATGGGCATTACGTTGGTGATGGGCTGTGGAAACTGGATCTGAGTTGAGCGGCCGTTCGCTCCGATGGAAACGGGAACGCACAACGAAAGTCGTGCCTGGATTACCTTGATTGGAGCCGGCTTCCAACGCCGTCTTGCCCACTTCACGGGGTGACTATAGAACCAATGCAACGGTTTCAGCTTTAACGACAGCACCAGCTTTGTGTTCGATGGTTCTCGTCCGGAGCACGTTACCGCAGCGCATTCAGTACGAGGGTCATTGTGGGGTTTTGGCGCTCAGCGCAGGGCTCTCAATATCCTGTTTCGTTGATCACACTGGCTCGGTCTTGATCAAGCTGAGTGAGCAATGCATTCGTACTCAATGGCCAGCGGCAAATGCGCTCTCTCCTGTCCTTCTTCTACACCCACAAGGAGCCACGACATTTCCTCGCGCCACAGTTGCAGGGCTTCTTCTCCGTATTCTCCGGATCATTCGCCGCCACCTCACGCTTCCGGATCACGTCCTCTTCTTCCTCCTCGTCTTTGTCCATATAATCGAATGTCAGCTCCTTGCCAGCCGGAATGTTCTCGATGGCGAAGAATGCCAAGTCGTATATCCTGAAGTCATACTTGTTGTAACTCACGGTGTATTGCCTGCAATTCGGCTCGCAGCAGTGATTGATGAAGCGCGTGGGTCCGCCCATGTGCTGCCCGTCGACCACGTAGCAATCGTCTTCCGTCAAGCCGTTCTCCTCGTTCACAAATTTGTCAAGGCTGTATAGATAACTAGCTTTGTCCTTGCCAGCCTTTGCCTCACGACGGTCGGCTTCCTCGTTCGTGATGACCTCGCCTAGGTAGGTGTCGATGAACTCGCCCTGTATGAGGTCCTCATCGCACTTGACGCCCCATCCTCGATTCAGCGTCTTGAAGATGGTGAGCGGCACCTTGCGTCCTTTTTGAACTAGGCGGCTCTTGCAGACAGGCCCGCAGTTGCAATTGGGATTGCACTCGTAGATCGCGTTTCTTGACTCTCGGTAGAAGGTCTGAAGTGTCGATGGTACCCTATTGTCCTGGCCTGCCTTCTGATACGGGAATCTCTTCGGCAGTTTCTTCATGTCGATCCGGCTGTCCGTGTCGATCCGGCTGTCCTGCTGCTTCCGCTGCATGTAGTAACGATACAAATGCGGGTCCTCTCGCTCAAGAGCCTGTTCGTTGACCGCCGCGTATTCGAGACACGTGCATTGTTTCGCGTATTCGCAGCCGATGTGTTGGCCCATGTTGGGCCTGCAGGGGTTTTGGCAGCCTCCGTTCGTCTCTGGATCTGCACGCACAACCCCATCCCGCAGCACGAACTCATTAATGAATGTGAAATCCAAAGACGGCGTGCTGCTGTCAATGTCATTCTCTAGTCGGATGGCCTTCACTGCGCGCAGCTTGTGGAAAAACGCTTCTCTGATTAAGTGCTCGGCACGTGACACTGGCGTAGATGCCGCAATCTCCAACATCTGTACTGTCGGCAGTCTACTGGCGTTGACCTTTAACACGTTTGGATCTCGGGACTGCAGATCGGTCAGCGGGGGCATGTGGCGCATAGCGGTGTCGCTACCTAAGGTAGTTGTCTCACCTTCTTCGCCGTGATACGTCCAGCCTTTTTCTCAAGTGCGCCATTGTAGACCTCCAGAGCTTGTCTTCCTGCCTCGCTCACAGATGAAGCGGAGCTACTACTCAGTACGGAAGTCTCTCTGCTGAGGTCGCTCGGCCCGGGTGTGGGCAAGCCATCACGTGGCAGTGGGTCCGAGCCTGGTGATTTCCGCTTACGGTTCGGCGGCAGAAAGACATCCTTGGCGAGGTAAGGTCGCTGTGCTGTCAGAGTCTCGACGTAGGTCTGTACGTGGTGCAGGCTGCTAGCGAGCTCGTCCAAGGTATGCCAGGAGCAGATGGCCCCAGGAGGGACGGCTGGGTGAGCCGCCGTCCGCCACTGTACGAGGAAAATCTCAGCCTATTGACGACGTCAGATTAGTGCTCTCCGAGTGTTGAGGAGGCCACTTACGTCGCCGTCGCGTCGGTGGCATATAACCTTAGAAAGGTCGCTAGGCCTCACGCGATATGAGGTCCGTGCGTAGAAGTCGTTAGAGACGAAAGACGCGGCAAAAGACGCGTTAGAAGCCATCTAATCGGCCTAGGGTAGCAAGCTGATCTGTCGACGGGTTTCGTAATAGTTGTAATCGAAGTACCTCATAGTTGTTAGGTAGATCTAAAGGTTACTTAGACTCAAAAGATTCAAGGCTTCTAAAGGAAAGAAAACACACTAGTCTTATGCTTTGTAATCAGATCTTGGGCAGTATATGTATGTAGGCGTTGTACCCTTTAGTGATACACTCTCTCTCTAAACACATGAATACTATTGCATATCTATACTTAATGTTATACTTTTATTGATCTATCGATTTTCCTATAGAAATCACTATATCCTCTCCCCTAGAGTATATCCTAGAAGCCTTCTGCTACAAAAGATATAAGTATAGTACATAGTATGTACATAGACGTATTCCTAACTAAAATCGAACTAGCAGCGGCCCGTAGCTTCTTTGTACCCGAAGAGACTTGAACTTTCAAGACTTCACGTTTCGCCGCAAAATTTAATCCGAACCAACTTGACCCATCGGTAGACAAGATGGCGGCGACGAGCAGAAGCACAAGCACCCAGCCCTCTAATCCATTCATCAAACACTTAGCTTCAAGTGGTATTTAATATGCTGCCCAGGAAGGCATGATCCTTACTGACCGAGAACCTCTCAAGACCGCAAAACCCGAGACCGCGCCTTATCCTCACTCCGAACATATCTCCACCGCCCAACGGCCTTTACCGCGATCGAGCTCCTCAAGCTATGGAAAGGCCTCTTCTATTGCATGTGGATGTCCGACAAGCCGCGTACCCAGCAACAACTCGCACGCGACCTCGCCGATCTCGTCGACGCGCTGCGCTCGAAATCGAACATGATGGGGTTTATAGGAGCCTTTTGGCAAACCATGGCGCGGGAATGGGGTAGTATTGACGGACTGCGAATGGACAAATACTTATATCTCGTGAGGTGCTATGTCAACAAGGGCTTTGAGAAGGTTGCGAAGGATCAGTGGGCGGACCAAGCCCTGTTGGAGGTGTACTCGAAGATTATGGTGGACGTCCCGCTGAATGCGCGAGACATCAAAATACCGAATGGGCTGCGGTATCATGTCGTCGATATCTACGTGGATGAGCTGGATAAGGTGGATGTGAGGCGGACCGCACCGCTGGAGATCATGCTTCAACCGCTGCGTCAGCTTGCGACAGATACGCCGACAAAGGCGATGAGGAAGAGGGTACAGGAAGCGCTCGATGACGAGAGGCTGAACCATTGGCTGGGCGCAGATGATTTGAACGGAGAGGAAGCCGACGGAGCTGGTCAAAGTGCGAATGGAGGTGAGGAAGAATTCGGAGGTTTCGACGATTGATGAGTTTCGGCCCGGTGCTTTACCAGCGATGGCGTTTGGCGTTACCATTCCCAGTGGCGGGACCGAGTGTGCAAACGCAGGCGGAACTCCCACTGTCCCCTCGATGCTATGCCTAGGTTATTGTTTACACAGAGAACACATTCTGTCATCACCCTAACGCCGTGATCTCGAACTAGGTAGCAGAGTTCCCGCACTGGAGTGAGTACTTCATCTTCCGATCGGCTGTCATTGCACCCCAGTGAGTCTCGTCCTCCGCGTCGCCGCTGTCACCGACAGAAGTGGGCTTCCATGGCCTGTCCTAACGTCAGCAATAACATACCGAGTGCTCCAAGTCAGATGCACTCACTCATCGAACGCCTCGAAGAAAAACACATTGACGCCCCAATCAAGCATTCCGCAGACACCTTGCGCGTAGAAGGTCGAAGCAAGGTCGGTGCCGGCCGTGGCGGCTCCGTAGTTCGTGCCGCCGTCAGTGGGCCAGCCCGTCTCGCCATTCCAGAACTCGATGGCATCCAGCGAGCCGGCAACCTGTTGGATATGCCCCAGAGCTTGCTGGATGTCGTCAAAGTACGTATACTCTGCGCCAGCGCCGACCTGCTTGCCCTGCCAGTAGGAGAAGGCATTGGCCATCAGCAGCTCCACACCGCCTTTGATGAGCGCATCAGCCGTGCCATCGGCGTACTTGTTCCAGCTGTCGGCCGTGCCGACCTTGGTGTTTGGCAGGATCGCTTTCACATCCTTGATCTTCCCAAGCAGCTCCGCGCCGGTGAAGTTACCCCGGTACAGGGTTTCGGAGCCGACGGTGACGGCGTAGACCTGGTCCTGGTACTGCGTGGCATATGTCGACAGCGCCTGCTTGTCGGCATTGAACGAGTCGTCGGTGTCTGGCCACACGCCCAGTATCACCTTGAAGCCTTTGGCCTTTGCGGCGGGTAGAATCTGCTGGGCGCAGTTACAGTCCGATGCAGCGTAACCGCGGACGAGTGTCGATCCGCTGTTGCTTTGGATCGCTTCGAAATCGCTCTCATAGTCGGCCTGGTACTTGCAGCTGCCGTCCGCCTTCTTCGTGCCCAGCGCGAATCCCAGCGTTCCTCGGTCGAGGGCAAATGCGGGCGCAGCGGCCAGCGCCACGCTCACAAGGGTCGTGCTGGCGCGCATCGTGATCGCTAGTGCGTATGTGACGCTCGAATGTAGGAGAAAGTGACGCGGTTTCAGGTTGCGCAGGTCTTGCGCGGATCGTTGATTCAAGCTGGAAGTATATGATCAAAGGAATGGACGCACGGCAGTGCTGTTTGGTGATGTGAGTTGCGTTGGGGGAGAGAGAGAAAGGGAATGTTGACAACCTGGCTGACAGCAGGGACAAGGCACATGCGGTACGCGCCAGGGGCTTCTAGCGTCGGCTGCATCCGAATGCATGTAATCTCATCGCGAAAGCACGTGAACACGCGGTTTGGCGGCCAGATTATGGACTACAGTATATGAGCAGATTTACTGTTCCATGAAGCGCTTTGGTACTAATCACACCAGATCATCCCCGTCCACCTTCTCGCCTCGTCTGTCAGCAAGGTACATGCGGCCACTCTCGTAAACCCCCAGGTACAGCCCGCTTCCGAGCATCGTCCACACGGCTCGTAGTGCTCCGCCTCTAAACAGTCCCTTGACCCCGGCCTCTTGCATGATCTCTCGGGCAATCTGCATGCTTCCCTTTCGGCTGACTGGCTTCGTCACGTTCTGAACGGTCTCCTTCAGGTTCTCCTTAACGGACTGCATCGTCTTACTGGTGGCATCAAAGACGACGTCCTTCGTGCTCTTCGCGCCTCGGCTTCCCGAATGCCGATCCTCAGCGGCGCTCTCGGCAGCAGCAAGCATAATGCGCGTCTTGACCACATCCACAGGTGTGGTAATCACCGCGGCTATACTGCCACCAGTCCCGGCACTCGCGGCTGTGATCAAGCCACCCTCGAGCAGCGTGTGTGTCCTGATGCCTCGCTCGTCCCTATACCTCCGTATGCTCTCTCTGATGCGCTCAAACATAGGGAATTGCAACGCAGTGAATGGTAGGTTCCTGCTGGCCAATGCCGAGTATCCCCTCCACAGCGCCAGCGGATTCGAGCGAAATCGCTTCATCGTTTCGATCGTCGCATTCACGCGGGGACGATCGGTTTTCGAATTGTCGACCATCTGCGCATTCTGCTTGATGACTTCGGCGGGCGTCAGGATGGCACACGACACGAGTTCGGCGGTGCCGGAAGCTGCAGCATGGATCAATGGCGTTGGCAATAGCTGAGTACCATTGCGGGATGCGTTGCGCGTCTCCAGAATGGATTTCATGCCTTCATAGGTGGTGAAGAAGGCCCCCGATGATGGCAGGGTCGCGATGATCACGCTTCCCACGCCCTGGTAAACACCCCGGAACATGGCCCTGTTGACGCCATGGTTTGGGCCAGTGGTATAAAGCTTTTTGTAATCGGGAGACTGCAGCCTTGTTTTGATAGTGTCGAGAGGGTAAACGATCAGGTCGACGGTGAAGGCGGCACATGCACCGGCTATCCATATGTCGACATTTTTATTGTCGCCCATTGAAGTCCTACGCGAGCGGAAAGAGATGATATGTCAGAGCGTGAAAGTTCGTGTGTTCGGGACATCTCGAATTTTATGATCAAGCGTAAGGACGAGCGATCCTCGGCTGGGTTGCCTTATCAAGGCAACGTTCTGTGTGTGGCTTTAACTCTTGTACAAAGAAACCGCGATATCCGCGTACCATCTTCCAATAGACATTAATGTCCCCGTACTACGACAAGCTACTTCTATCAATCTTGATGGAACTCCACGTATGGAAGGGCCCCCTCAATTGCTTACGCGATCATGACCCGAGCGCTGCTCAACACCTACTACACCGCGCTCTGGGCGACGTCACCCAAGAACGTTGAGTGCATGCACGAGAGCCAATCCTTGGGCTGGTGCTGGACAGAGAGGAAGGCATTGATTTGTGTGAGAGGTGATCTACAACATCGCTATCATATGGTCCTCGCCATGGCTGTGTCCTCTGCCTTGCCCATTCAGTACATGCCAATGCCCAGCCCAAGTAGCTCGACACGGTTGTGCCAACGAAGAGAGGCATGATAATGGAACCGAGGATCGAAGAAATAGCGCTCATTCGTCATTTCAATATGAAGGGGTAGGGAATCAACTTGCAGTCAAAGAAAGGCAGCCGCTGTGCTATGCATGCGAATGGGCAGTAAGAGTCGTTTCCACACGTCTGAAAAGTCCACACAAGGAAAGTCGGAACATCGAACAAGCCATTCGCTCCGCGAGCATCGTTTGCCCGGCTGATGAGGAGAATCTTGCGCGCGCGAGTACAAGCGCTGCACACTTGCGGCGGCAGCAGCAATAACAAAGAACAAGCAAGGCAGCAACAGGTTTGGAACACTTCGGCACTGAAAGTCGTGTGCATGGTGGGAGGTCGTCGCGCCGGTAAGGAACAGAAGGAAGTCTTTGATGCTATGCTTTTGCTTTGGGCCAACCGATGCTCTGCCTTCCCCGCACAACATCCCCAGTAACGCCTTTTGTGCGATCCCAAGACATGGTGTCGCATTTACAAGGCGTTCGGCGCACATGGTAGGCACACAAACACATCGTGAAAATTATGATCGGCCGCAGATTGGATCTCCGTGGGGGTGAGGATCATGCGCTGGGAGCGAGCTGTCGGTGCTACTGTTGTTGACAGCGCCGTGCAACTTGATGCCATCAAATCAAACGTTCTCCGCAAAGTGCGCGTTCCATCACAGGCTTTCAACGCCACCCGTCGTCACTCGGTACCCAAAAGGTCGCGACAAGCCAGAGCTGCCGCTCAACTCTCGAGTCGCTCTTTCAGAGGCCCGTCAACGAGGTCGGAGAGCTTCTTGCGATTCTTGAGATTCAGCGCGCCGTTGCGCCAAGCGGAGCGAAGCTGTTTGAACGCCGCGCCTTCGAGCTTCGTCGGCTCGTTCTGGACGAGCTCGACGTAGTCCTTGACCAAGAGGTCGCGTATCGGGTTGTGACTGAGAAGGGCCTGAGCGTAGAACTTGATCAAGTTCTGCAGGCCGCTGGAGTTGAGGCGAGTCTTGGCGTCCTCGTTCGCGTAGTATTTGAACTCCGCGTACATGCGAGAATTGAAGTTACGGATCAGGAAGTGGGACCAGAACTGGTACAGAACATTCAGGTCGTACGGACAGGTGCCCGTAGCAGCGTGATGACGCTGATCGAGTGCCTTGTAACGCAGCTGTAAGTAGGGCTCCGGCGTCAGGCCGGCTGGGACGCCTTCCGAAGACCCGCCGTTCGGCTCTTTTACCCAGTACACAGAGATATCCGCACTTCCGGCAGGCTCTGGCAAGCGCGCGCTGCTAGGACTGGGTTGACGGGCTGCACTAGGGCTCACATCGCCGTTGGTGAAAGTGATGCCGTTGACCGTGGGCGCAGGCTGGCTCTCCGCTGGCTTTTCCAGTTCACCCAAGGCACTTCGCGAATCGATCGAGCCGTTGGAGAAGGTGCGAGTGACGGCGTGGTGGTGTGACACCTTTTGTCGGTTGAGCTTGACGACAACAGTCAACACTGCAGCTTGATCATCAGGGAACGCGTCAGACTCCGCGATCCCATCCGTCCGGCCATCCGTCATCTGCTGTTGGGTGCAGTAGACATCGTTGTCGCGCATAGGCGACTTGGTGGCACGACCGCGCATGTCCTCGCCATACATCACCTCGGTGTACGCTGCGTCGGGCGCTGCCGGCAACCCAGCAAACTGCGCTGCGTTGCCATTCATCCTCGCATGCCCGCCATCGTGTGAGCGACGATCCAGACGCTGGGGCATGACGGAATTCGTGGCAGACGCTGGGCCGCGGAAAGAGGAGGCTCCGAATGTTGGCTGAAATTGCGGCAGCTCAGGCCGCTGCAGGCTCTGCGGTCCATCGGTCTGGGCGCTTTGCGTACGTTGATCCATCGGCAAGAGAAATTGTTCCCAGCCGTCGCGTTTGCGCAAGCGCTCCTTGCCATCGTCGCCGACACGGATCTCGATGTTCTCAGAGTGGATACATGCCGTCTTGAGCAGCGCTCTCTCGGCGTTGATTTGCTTGATACGGTTGAAACCCGCAACGACGTCGAGGAAGACAAAGCCTTGCGAGTCCATGTGCTTGCGAAGGAACATGTCTTTGAGTAGATTCTCCAGGGAGAAGTAGTACTCCAGCTGCGAGGCCACCATCTCCAGTAACCACCCCTGTTCCATATACGGCTGATATGGCATCGCGGACATCGGATATCCGCCGTACGCCGACTCGTACATGCCAGGAACGTAGCTTTGCATTGACGGCAGTTGCGGTTGAGCGTACGGACCACCATATCTGCTGTAGAAGCTATCGAGCGGGATCGACTGTGAGCGTGGATTGCCACGACCCCAACCGCCACGTCCTGACTGTGGGTACTGGAATTGGTGATTCCCACGGGTTGGTTGGTATGCCGACGGGGAGAGCGCGGCATTCGCATGAAAAGAGGCAGCAGTGGAATCGCCGTTGCCATATGTGGGGTTAGCTTGGTGGTTGTTGGCGTATTCGCGCGAGCCGCCTCGACCGCGACCACCACGCTTGCCCCCACGTGGCGGACCGTTCCAGGTCGCATCCCTGCCGTCTTTGCGGCCCTCGGACGGCACGAGCCTGATGGGTGGTTCGTTTGCGGCGCGTTTGCTGGCGTCCCCTTCCTGAACGGTCTGCGTACCGACTGAACTACGTCCCGGAACCGGATCCGGCATACGCTCTTCGTCCTGTGCGTCAGGTCTGGCTCTCGCATCGATAGGCGACGATGTGCGTGGAATGCCGGCGTACGACGTTGCGCTACCAGCTTCCTGTTGCTTGAACGGGGTTTGGTCAATACCAGCGACACGGTTTTCCGTGTGGCTATCACTGCCGCGAGCGCCACGGTCGCCGCGTGATTCTGCATTCTGCTCGCGACGTAAGTTGTCGCTGGCTGCCCGATTTGGCTTTGGTGGTGGTGGCACAGTATCGCGATCAGCCGTGCCGTGACGCGGACCCCGTACAGGGGCGGCGATGGTGTCATCTTCCGAGCTGGCGCGACCATTCTGACGGTCGCCATGACTGCCGTTCGCACCTCCGCGGAAGCCACCCCGTTGCCTTGGTCCGCCGCGCCCACCGCGTTCGCCACCCGATGGACGGATGTTTTGAGTCTCCCAGATAATGTTGGGCGTCACCACCATTGACTCCCATTCGGACCGCTTCTTGCGCGGCTTGTTGATATTGTTGTTGTTCTGGGCAGCATCTACACCGTGCTTTGCCTGCTCGTCCTTCTCCGGAGATTCCTTGCGTTCCGTTTCTTGCGCCAAGTTGGGCGTCGGCCAGAAATCTTCATCTTTAACGGACGGCGGTGGCAGCGGCGAGGCCTTCGGCAGGTTGGATGTCCGTGTAGTCGACTTGACGGTGTCGCCAGGAGGCATGTCCGCTGTGATTGGCTTTGCGCCTCGGAGTGTATCACCGCGCACGTCGTCTGCACGCTTGCCGTGAAAGCTGCCCGGCCTTCGGAAGTCGCCGGCCGCTCCGGACAGCGACTCGCCACGGCGTGGAGGACCGCTCGTTGAGCCCGCCTTCTGAGCCGAGTCCGTCTGTGGCCGCTGATTCTCCGTCGACGCTGGTGTGTTCGGACGAGGTGATACCGATGCCGACTTCGGTGCCGGCACTGGGCTTGACACTGCCGTTTGCTGCGTCGCGGCCTTGACTTTCGCCGCTTCAGCACGCTGCAGCCAAATGTTTACCGTGGGTGGCGCCGCCTCCTGTAAAGCCGTTGGCAGGGACGGCTGTGGCAAAGGAGACTCTTTCGACTTTTTCTCGCCTCTGACCGTATTGTCACTGTTCTGCGAGCTCGACTGGCGCTCTTTACGTTCGACAATCCACGCAGGTTCCGATGATTGTGACTTGGTTTCCCAAGTCGTCTCGGAGGAGACATTAGTGGGCACCGAAGACGCGTCGTCGTCTTTGGCGGTCGTGCTGGAGGATGCGATCAGGTCTGGCGACGAGACTCCCGAACCTGCGTTCTGGTTCTTGTCCTCCGACTTGGCGCGCTCCACTGCACTCTCTTTCGGCTGCGAGCTGCTGTTGTACTCAGACGCCGCCTTTGTGTGCTCACGACTTTTCTCTCCTACACTGGCTTCCACGTCGTCTGCCCAATTTCCACCCACCGACAACTCGGAAAAGGTACCTGTGGCCGGTGTTGCTGTGCCAGGTGTGACCTTGCTGGAAGGTGCTGGTGGCGCTGGAGCCCTCATGCGACTCCTGGCCGCCTGCGCATACGAGAAGCCGCTCGGGCCTGGATTGTTTGCAGCCATGGTGCTACCGTCCTCCTCTCGACAACCCTCTCTGTCTGCCACCTTCACCAGAAGGCCTGCCCGCGCGGGCTATTCCAAGAACTCCGCACAGCCTACTGCGCCAGCCGACGATGCTCTTTGGGTCTCACTTGGAGCGATCACCGCAGTCACGACACCGCAGTCACCGCACGTCGCACACACCGCCAGTCGCACGCCCCGCACGCATACACTCACGACGTACTTACCTGAGTTTCCAACACGAAGTAGCTTCGTGGACTGGAGTACCAGATAAGCCTCGGGGCAACGTTGTTGGAAGGCGATGCGAGGAGCGAGCGAAGTTGGTGAATGAAGTGCGGGTAAAGACGAGGTTTTCTTGGAGCGATGGCGGATGTCTGTGGGAGGTGGAATTGAATTAGCCAATGCTACCTCGCGAGTTCACACCTTCATATCGCTTGTGCAGACGGGTGGAAATCGTGTGCGATACCCTCGAGGTGCGTGCCGTACCCTGCGACAAGCTGTCTGTCCGTCGGACGAGCCAGTGAGCCACGCACAGTGAGAGAACGGAGCTGTATGGCAGACAATATTCGAGACTTGGTATGCCCGGGGAGGAGGAATGGATTTTGACGGCGAGCTCGAGGTGGCTGTGATGCTATTGCGCAACGTCGAAGCTGTCCACGCACTCACGTATGTACTGAGGTTTCGGTTTTTTTCCGTTGCTCCGTGCTCCGTGCGCTGAAATCTGTAAATGTCCCGCGGGTCTAATAAAAACCTCACACGATTTTGTTAGCGGAGTCGGCGGGGCTTTGCGCGCACCAAAACGTACCACGGTCGATCGAAAGAGTGTCAGTCTTCACGGCGCAGGATGCAGGGCAGAGGGAGAGGAGGAGGAGGTGGTGGTGACAGTGAAGGTGACGTGAGAGGCAGAAGCGAATTCGGCGGTGGGAGTGTGGGTGCGGGTGTGAGGGTACGAAGGCAGAAAGGTTCCTCACAAAGGTTTGTGCTGTGTGCTAGCTAAAAATTCCCCGGCGGGCCAAATCAAGCAGGAGGTCTTGATACAAGTCTGCCTGAGGTTGTCAAAGGCAGGCCCGTCCCGATGCCGCAATCCCGAACCAATACAACGCGGCAATTATGATCCAGGTACAGCTTTCCCATCTACCTACATGTACAGTTTAACATCTACCACCCCTCATGACATGCATACGTGTAGCGCGTCTCTTTTCACCATTCAAGCTGACTTGGATCGTCTCTGTACCTGCCATGCCGCACGTTCGCTTTGCGTGCGTCTCTCACTCAATTATCGCATCTCCCCAAACCCAGGGAGACTTATTAGCCAAAACCTCCGAACCCTCTCCGCGCATGCAACGCCTCCATGGGGCCCGTCGGCTTGAGCTGCCCCAGCTACCATAGCCATCTCGGTAAACAACGGCTCGCCGCTTCTCGCATCTTCATCTTGCCGCAAGAGTTTCTTGGATCGCCACCATCGTCTTAAGCGTTTCGAGCATCGCGCCTCCGAACTCAAAGCTCAATACGATCGAGCAGCGGACCGCCACAGCAGCAAGCCACATCCGCGCCTCCTCCTCGCCGTTCGTCTCCCCTCTCCCCCCACCTCCTCTCTCGAGGCCCGCTGATTGCGGGTTCGCAGAGGCGCCGGCTACGAGCGTGACCCAGAAAAGGACGCCGGCCATGTGGCCCCAACAGCCAGCCAGCTCTGTCCGCACAAGCGCATCCTTGATATCGACATGAATCGCTCTTGCATCAGTGCGACGGCTAGGGGTGGTAGATCCCAACGGGCCGTGAAGTGCCGGCATGGCGGCGCTGAGTTGCACTGCAGCTTCGGAAAGAGGAATGTGACTGCTCAACGCGTGCCCGTAGATGCGAGATGAGAGTCGGATCGCTTCATAGGTGTAGCGATCGCTCGTGGTGCGAAAGGTTAATTCCTCGGCGGTTGGAAAGGCGAACACGTTCATAACTAGGCCGGAGATATTGTCGAAAGCGTTCAAACCGCCGACAGTCAGGGTTGGTGTCCACAGTTTCTTGCATCCTAACGGACTGCTTCGTGCAACGAAAGCGTCGGTGATCTTCCTGGTCTCGTCCAGCAATTCAAACATATTACTGCTCGGTGCGACCGTTTTAGGGATAGAGAGATAACCGCATCGTCGGTGGTACAATGGCGATTCAGGCATGGCTTGGCTGTCGATCGGTGGCCTGGTGTCTTGCTTGAGCGCATAGTTCATGTAGTCGGAGTGAGGAGTGGTCTCGCGCAACGCAGCAATCATATAATTTGTGCTGGTTCGGATCAGCATATGACTCCCGCAGGATCTCAGATGACACTGACATGGTCAAGATCGAGGCAAACTGCCCGTTGACATCCAGTTTTCCCAAGCCGCCTCTCTGGCGAACCATGTCGTGGAGACCTTGCTGATGAACGCGCATGACTTGGTCGTCGCATCCCATGACTTCAGCATTCAGTAGATGGAGGACAGCTATGATGGTGACGTCTGCTGTCTTCAATACCGGATCGTTTAGACTTTCATTGATCATCCAAATCACTTCGTGTCTAACACGTATACGCTCGACCGACTCGACCGGACTTCGCATGTGCGGCGTTTGCACCGCTCGGCTCATAAGATCGTCGTGGGCAGACGATATGCAAATCGTACTGAGGAAGGCGTGGCGAGCGCGCAGAAGAGTGGGCACCCAGTGGCGTGCTATGCCCCGGCTACCGAAGGAACAGCTGCCTACGCACTCCATCAGCCACTTCCCGTACACTTGTTTCAAGCTGGCTTGCACCCACATTTCCACTTCAGCTTGTTCACGTCGACATCTGGGTCGAGAAACTTGGGCCATGCGTCGAAAGGGTTCAAGTCGCCTCCAAGACGGGTCAGCGGAAACGGCACAGTATCTTCTCGGCGTCCAAGGTACGTATTGTTACGGAAGCGCCCACTGATGCCGGGCACAAGTGGAGGGTTGCGCTTGGACGCATCCGTCAATGCGATCACTAATTGGCACGACTCCATACGTTCTGCGACAGCCTGGTGGCCGGACGTCTCGGAGTCAAACGCATTGTTGGCGCACCGATCGGTAGAATCGTCGCAGCTGCTGATACTGTTCGTAGGTGACGCTGTTGCTGACCGAGCTCCATGGAAGATGATCGCGGGATGTCCAGGATTGTCGGAAGTTCCGAAGGACGGCTTGTCGGCACGTTTCCGTTTACGAATTTGAGGGGGCTCAGCGAAGCGTGCATAGCTACTCATCGGCTTCTTGTGCTCTTTGCTCAGCCAATCATGCATGACGTGTCGGCGGTTCTTCTGTACTTCACGCTTGTCCTTGAGCTTGTCTGGGTGGTCTACGACATGAAATCGGAAGCCTCCGGCGGTATTTACATTGCTCTTTGGCCGTCGAGGCGGCATGAAAGTGGGCTGTCGGATCGCCACAGTCGCATTTGCAGGCGGTAAGTCGTACGAACTGGACGCCTCCCTGCCTTGCTCCGGGTAGCGCTCATTGTTGCTGGGTAGGACGTGTACTGCCCGTGTGGATGCGTGCTCGTGGCCGATCGGCGAGTCTGCGCGCGCATAATCAAGCTGATGTTGTTGTATCGTTGCTTCGGTCGGTACGTAACCAGTCTTCGCTGGTTGGGAATATGACGGCGGCATGCTTGCTTTATCGATGCTGACTCCGTCGATGCTTGCGCTTTGTGCTTCACGCTTGATCTCATTCCCAGAAGCCCAGTCTTGGAAACGTGATCGGAGAAGTCTACGTCCAGGTTAGCGAGATATCTGTCCATACAATGTCACTGGAAGTTCGTCAATGGCTGTAGGGGTGGCGTACCTAGATCATGATGGTTGTTCTGAGCAGGAGGCCGCGTGGATTCACTTAAGTCTTCAAGCATCAATAAGCAGCCCCGAACCACAACCCGCTGGAGTCGGGATCGCATGTCGCAATTCGAAGTGCAGAACGAGAGGAGATGCACAGTTCCTTGGATCTCGCAGACGGAGAGGTCGCCGCCTTCTTGACTGTATCGAAGCAGCTCTGACCGCGTTTGACACGTACTGGGGATAACGATGCAGACCGCGAGGTTACTTCCCACCGGTCTGAGATCCACGGCAGAGAATGGACGAGCACTTGTTGTACAGATGAGTGATGATCCTGTGGAAGGATGGGTGGGGGCCACATTGTACACACCGGTTGGCGGGAGTAAAGTCAGATCAACGGGGCGGTCGGGTGGCTGCGAGAGCACCACGACTAGCGCCGGCGCATTCGAAGACACCTCGAGGAGCAAAGAAGACAACTCGCCTGCCGTGCTGAGGGTGAAGGATCAACAGTCCACAACTCGTGAGATGATACCTACGCGGTATTCTCGTTATCATTGCATTCAACTGCGTCATGTTTCGGTCGATGGTGTTTTGCAGACACTGCTGTCAAAATGGAAGCTCTTACCCCGCCGCGGTAGGAATTTGGTCAGCTGACAGCAAGCATTCCAGCTGAACCCCTCACCATCAAATGCCAGACCGTCTCACGCACCGCGAGACACCCAGACCAGCGTCGCAACGAGGCCTCAAGCTGATCTTTCAGTCATGCCTTCATTTCCCAGCAGATCAGAGATCGAAGAGCTCGCTTCGCATCTTGCAAGCCCAGATCCGTCACCCTTCTTCGACCGCGTTTCGCCCAATGTCATCTGGGATGTGCTGGGTACACACCCCGCGGCAGGCCATTTCACGACGCTTGGTATCGTACCGCCTTTGAGGCGGCCAGGATAGAGTCAAGAGACTGACCCGTCTAGGTTCATGGAAGCAGAGCGCACTCGGCACGATCAACAACGTCCTGCGAGAGCCCTTGAAGCTGAAGGTCGTGAACGTCATGGGTGGAGGAGACGAGGCGTGGGCGGTGGTGGAGCTCGAGGCCAACGCGGTGTGCAAGAACGGCATGGACTACCCACAGCGCTATGCATGGGTGATGCGGTTTGACGAGACGGGAACTATCGTGCAGGTACATGTTGAGCAGCAGAACGATAGACTCTCAAACCTCTATGCTGAATGTGCTGACACCACCAGGTCCGCGCATACCTAGACTCGGCTCTGGTGCAAAAGGCGGTTGATTCCAATACCTGAAGCGGTTTCGCACTCAAGAAGCCGGGTCCACCGCAGCGGGAGACCACGAGCATGTTGGTCATTCCAGTATGGAAACACCTCATTCTTCAACCGAAGAGCTGGGTCTGGATGGTAGGGTATAGAATTCACGTGTTCTTGCAGTAGAACTACCGTGTGCGTTCGTACAAAGCCGCGAACGATGGTAAATCGCATCGCTTAGCTCCGCGTAGTGTCGGAGATGCCGCGAAGTCGTTCTCTGCAAGCTGCCGATCGGCACTGTCCATCGGATCACTTGCTCGACTTGCCGCAACAGTCTAGGGGTTGGGTACGCACTTAATGATATAAGCGCAATCGACTCCGAAGCAAACGCTTCACCACCCTCGTGAGCAAAATGGCTGTTGTGCCCCGGCCGATTAACCCAACGAAAAATAGTCACCCACGCTCTCTGATGGAGTATATCCGTTGGCGCGGGCATGCCGTTCTTGCGGTCCATCTTCCGGTGAGTGTTCCGAGTGACTGCTTAGCGGCACGAGGCTGCCCGCATGCGCAGCAGTTGCAAATCGGCCGTTCGGTACAAGAGATGCGGAGCCCTCGAGCGCGCCTCGGAGACCGGACTCTACTAAAGCGGCACGGAGCGCCCAACCGGTCGAGTCAATGCCTACGAGGAAGCGCGTAAGTTCCCTGCAAAGATCCCAATCTTGCTTCACCGCAGCAAGCCGCAACAAGTGCGAAGACTCATGCACCTGGAATCCGCCTTGTTGGAACGTATGCAGCACCAGCAAGTACCCTGCGGCAGTCTTCAGCTTGCTTTGCGCCAATGCAGTCTCGAAGAGCTGTCTCACGGGCGGCAGGTAGGAGAACAAAGTTCGCCAACTCCGAAGTTCTGTCTTCCTGGAACAGTTCACTATCACGTCCAAGTACGACGGGAAGGAAGACAGGAAAGCAAGTAGGGTCGGTAGGAGCGCAGTTTCTGGTGGTTCAGGCGGACAGTCGACCTCCTGATCCAGCACGTCGTGCAACAAGATCTCAAGAGCATGCGCGAAATATGGGAGCTGTTGATACGAGGTCGCCAAGTGTAAGGCTGCCGGTGAGTTGTAATCGGCAAGGTGGTAACGGAGTAAGTGAGGGAGGAACAGCTGAGTTCTAGTGCCTGGGCTGAACGTGGAGAAGTTGACGTCTCTGCGTTGTACAAGGTCTGCGTCCAAGCCGTGCACGACACCCTTCTCGACCATGATAGAGACGGGGTAGAAATCCATTGGGATCCTCACTGTCGGAGGAAGGTCGCGTTCAAGCTCACTGGGTGCACAAGCGAGTACGTCCTGGATGTCTGACCAGACGTGAAAGCTGGCCCCGTCAAAGAACCACAGCGAGTCGCGCAGACTATGGCCGATGTGACTGTTCGATGCCGCACTGCTCTGCGTGTCGTCGTTTCGCGCTGCACTCGCCAGGGTCGACACGTTGACTGGTTGATCTCTTAATAAAAGGTAGTACTCGACATCTTGAACTATGACTCGCATATCATACTTGAGCTCGCCCTGCTCGTTCATCGATGGTTGCAGCAGGACCAGCTTGCCGTCAACAAGGAAGAGCACCGAAGCCGTTGCTACGTCTTGCGAAGGGTGGCCGTGCTCCAGCTGATCTTCTGGCAGGATCCAGCTGATTGCGCGCACACGCGGCGGCGCTCTGATGATCCCATGAAAGCCGATCCGACCGACTTGCACCAGCTTGGCAGTTGTTCCGCTGGTCTCTACAATGTAGTGTAGCAGAGTGTTGTCGTAAGTATACACCAACAAGGAGTCTGCGCCCGAGGTGGTCATGAGGACAGCCGGCGCCGTCAGCTCCTGAGAACACACGGTACGTTCTAACGACTTGTCCCGGGAGTAAATGCGGATCTGATGGCGATCCCCGCATTCTACAGAAACAACAAGGAGGTGATGGTGCCAGCACATACCGCCTCGCACACTGAACTCGTCCTGTGCTTGTGAATCTTCGAATGTCCTCCAGCGCCCACTGCTGACGCTATAGTGAGCCAGACCTCGGCGCCCAGCTACCGCCACATATCTGCCGTCCGAGGAGATGACGGCGATCTTGATGGGCCACTGATTGACCAGGTACGCGCGCGGAATCTGCACAGTCTGCCACAAAGACATATCAGATCCCAGGGCTGTCAGATCAGTCACTTCATGTCCTTTGTATAGCGATATTGTATCGCTCGAGCAGAGAAGGCCGCGAGATACGGTAGCAGGCGATAGGCAACCGGTACACGCGTTCCGAGCCATATCCATGACCCATAAACGTTCGTCTTCGCGGCCAACGATAGCGAGTTCACAACCGCCGCCAATCCAGAACATGTCGCGGACACCTTGCAGCCATTGCTCGTCGTTCTCGAGTAAGAGCGAAGGGTTCGCTGTAAACGAAGAGGCAAGCTGCTTGCCATAGACGCTCCACAAGCTCCAACCCCTTTCGTAGCCCACCATCAGGGCATAGCCATCTGGCGAGTACCCTAGAGCAACAAGCTTCCCGGAGGTTGTGGCAGGCAGAGTTATCGGGAGCTTGTGTGACAAAGGAATGTTACCCGTGTAGTCTTTGACGACATACACCTCAACGGTGCCCCCCGCACAGCCAATGGCGATCAACGAAAAGCGTGCACCAATAGCAACGATGACGGCGGCGGCGCTAGCATTCTCGGGGTGGTGAAAGCAAAACCCTCGAGATGGAGTTCCGAAGCTGCCTACATTACTTGTCGCTGACTGTCGCTGCACAGCGTATGCTTTGCCATCGTTTGTCACCCAGCACGAAAGGTTCATCGGACGGTCGTGAACCATCTCGACCACCACACAATCGGCCGCCATCCATTGCATACCGCTGAGCAGCTCGGTGTTGATTTGCGAACGTCCACTCTCTGCGACCCAACGGATGCTTTGCGTTGCGGCAGGGTTTTGAGTTGCTACGATAAGCTCCTCGTCGAGGGCCAGGGCCTTGCTTATGCCAGCATCGATGCGGATCACCATGCGAAAGCGTAAGTGAACTTCACTGAAACCATCGGCCCCAGAGACTGCTGTCGCACTTGGTCTTCTGTAGCCGCTGTATCCGCCCTGACTGTCTTTCCGAGCATGGCGAGTCGAGTCCGGTAGCTTAGTCTGGTAAACGCGCGCGTTTGGATCTGTGGCAAGGGTGTACGTAATGAGATATCCCAGCGCTGTCTCAACCACGATGACCAACGCATCCGGACGCATGAGGAGAGCAATGTTGGGTCCGTAAGTCTTCATCGATTGGGCTGACCGCACGATCGCCGCAAGGGCAATCATGGGCTTGGTCTGCCAGACTGTGAGCGTCGATCGGGTAATGCTAGCAAACAAGCCACCACCACGCGAGATCTTTGCTGCCAGGATATCTTTGTCTCTGGGTACCCCGTCGATGCTACCTGGTGACCCATTGTCGTCTCCGGAACTACCGTTTCCTCCCTTATCTGCATGCTCTTGCTCACCCTCCTTCAGCGCATGCCCATTGCTCTGCTCCTGTGTGCCAGACAAACCTTGCTGAACCACCTCCGCGGTCGTTTGAAGTCCATCGTGGGAAACACCTCGTGCCGATCCCGACCAGTCTTCCGAAAGGGCGTAGACCTTGGGCGTTCCGACAGGCCAGTGCATGGCAGGGCTAGAAGACAGAGGCAGGTAGATGCACGTTCATAGTGGCGACATCTACTCTCCACGTCCTGGCTGCCACCTGCTGTATAAATCCGCGGTCCGCAAAGGCAGACGACAGAAGGCAGCCCATAACAACTTGGAGGCTCATCACACAGTGACGCTGCGGATATTGCAGACATGAGGTTAAGGCCCGGGCCGACCCCACGGTGTGGATCAGAGGGTCCGGCCCCGCCCCTCACGTGAATTTGAAGCTGCTACGCGGAGAGGCCTGGTGACATGAACGTACACCTGGTTCAGAATCCATGATAAATCGGTCGGCTTGAGCGTCGTGTCTCTCCGGCGTTATGGACGATTTCGCAAGTGATACCGACAGCGACTACACCAGCTATTGGCGGGACTGGGTGAGTGCCTTCTTTCATTCGATAACATCGGACGTGGGGATCCCATTTGTCCCTTGATCGCAACATCCCGATCACTCCTTCTCCTGTAATACAACTTGCCGGCTGAAAGGCGACTGGCAGATTCAATGGTACTCCGGTGTGGAAAGTACAGCCAGGGGCAGTCTGTTGATCGAGCTCTTCACCTTCACCACGAGACTTCATATTTGGGTTCTCGCGGAGAGTTCGAGGCGCTGCCATGGTTCGCTTGCATGTGGCGCGAGCAACACACAGCGAGAGCGTTGCGTCTTTTGATCTGCTCATGTTTGGCGAATATGTCTTGCGTTCGTGTCCCCTGGAAGACGCTGTAGGCTGACCCACCACCGCAGTTCATATCCTCTCGTGGCAACGAGTACTTCTGCGAAATCGATGAAGACTATCTTACGGACCGCTTCAATCTGACCGGCCTTAACACCGAGGTTCAATACTATCAACATGCGCTTGACCTTGTGACGGACGTCTTCGATATGGAGGTCGACGACGACATGCGGGAGCAGATCGAGAGGAGTGCTCGGCATCTTTACGGTTTGGTGCATGCACGGTACGTTGTGACCACGCGTGGACTTGCGAAGATGGTATGTTTGCTCCTCCGACTGCACCTAGCGATGAAAGTGTTGACAGACTTGCAGATGGAGAAGTACAAACAAGGTGTCTTCGGCAAGTGCCCGAGGGTCATCTGCGAATCGCAACACCTTTTGCCCATGGGCCAGAACGACGTGCCCAACATGTCACACGTCAAGCTGTACTGTGCCAAGTGTGAGGATATTTACAACCCAAAGTCGTCACGGCACAACTCAATCGACGGCGCATACTTCGGCAGTAGCTTTCACAACATCCTGTTCCAGGTCTACCCGGCGCTGATGCCTCGGAAGACCCAACGTCGCTATGAGCCTCGGATATACGGCTTTCGCGTATTTGCCAGCGCGGCGCTGATGCGGTGGCAGGAGGACAAACGTGAGGAGATGAAGGAGCGGTTGCGGGATCGAAACATGGAGACTGGGTTTGAGGATGAAGACGAAGGCGACGAAGAGATTGAAAGCGAGGAGGACGAGGGTGAAGAGGACCAGGAGGGAATCGATGACATGTTCGAAGGCGCAGGGCCCGTACAGCCTGTTCAGTAGTGACTCGCCTCGAGTGTTGTGGCATGGCGTTGAGTAGGTCTGATACCACGATACATTACTTTGCTCACGGAGGTGACAACGCGACCGCGCCGACCTCTGCGGATGCTTGTACTAACCGTCGGAGCGTGCAAACGAGCGACGGCTCACCTTCAGACCTGCTTCTCTGCGCTGTGAGTTTTAAAAATCCCCTTCATTTCACTGCTCCAGCAGTCACACGCTCGGACAAACAAGGCCTACCTTGGATCATTTGCAATATCCGACATCCGCGCTGCTGACATCCACGTTCAGCTGAGCATCAAGTCTCGGGCATTGTGTTGTAGCACACTCCCTCCTTCGGCTGACAAGTGAAGTGAGGTTCAGAGGTTCACATGCATCAAGAGCAACATCATTCGACAGTATCTACTTTCTTCACCTTCCGTTGCGATACTCCCATCAAACCTCGTTGCTCTCGAAGTCCTTACACTTCAACACTCTCGTCACTTGACGCAACCCACAGCGGGTCGCAATCGGCGCACAGCGGTTCAAACCGCACTACTATGGCCATGGCCGCCCTCAACCCGTTCGAAACCCTGCCAATCGAGGTCAGTCTCAATTCCGCGTTGCGCAATTAACACAATTCAGCATTGCTAAGGTGTCAAGCAGACTTGTCAGCATATTGCGTACCAGCTCGACTCCTCTCAAGATCTCTGCAACTATGCGCGAATCTGTCAAGCCACCCACAACGCGATCGAAGGCGATCGCTTGTCGTTCTGGCGCAGGATCTTTCTCAAGACTTTCGAGAGGCCTACTTGGAAGCAAGTTGGCAATCTCATGTACAAGACGGAGTACCTGAAGAGGAAGATCCGTCTCACGCACGGTGCGGACTTCAAGAATGATTCACAGAGCGCCAACGCCAAAGGCTGCCTCGAAGTCGTGAGGGACCTGATCGTTGGTACGTAGATGGAAACACGCTGTCCACCACGTCCTTCAATCGCTGACCAGATTCTGCAGATGCTTTCTCCGAGGTGAAGTCCAGGGATGAGGCTCTTGCATACGAGTCCAAGAACATGCAGTTGATCCGACACTTCACGGACAACCACGACATCTTACGTTATGTGCTGATCCCACCAAAACGTCCGAGCCGGCGCTCGGAGGAAGTCTCCTCTCGCCCGGATCCTCTGCTATGCGCTGTCCAGATCGTCCTCGCCCCACGACTCTTCGAGTTGGATTACATGCAAGGTCACTTCAGCTTTCCCGTTTCTCAGTCCATCGTCTACGGCTCGGCAGAGGAGATTCCGATCTTCACCGGCTGCAACGGCCTCGATGTCAACATGGAGTGGTTGCTCCACCAAGTGAACTTCTGGAAGTACCACATGCTCCGCGAGGAAGAATGCTCACTTTTCAAGCCTTATACGGACCTAGAGGACGACGAGCGCCCGCGTTTCTGGAGCGAGCAGTTGACGCAGGGTTACAACCAGCTGGGAAAGCACTGGAAGGGCAGTTATGCGTACCTTGATCGAGGCGTCATCAACTCGATCCGCCGTGGTCACGATCAAAACGAGCAGATACCCGACGAGTTCAACGGCGAAATAGATACAGGCAGTTTCCAGGACCTGCTGCTCGGCTTCGTCGACGAGGACGAGGCACCGTGGCCTCCTGCTTTCGAGCAGCACTTGCGGTCTCTCGCCCCACCAGTCAACCGTGCGAAGACGCGCGCACAACATCGTTCAGCCACACCCGAAGGATTGGCGGGCTTCAAGCCGGTCAGCTTCGAGTTCGAAGGTGAGGGTCACGATGCATCCGAGGACTTCCTCGCGCAGGGATGGCTCAACGCTTTGCCGACGCAGCATGGCATTCCCGGCTGGCAGCGCATGACGATGATGAAGTACTTCACAGACCCGCAGACCGGCGAGATTGACCAGGATGCGCTATGGGCGTACGAGGGCGTGGTGTTGCCTGGTGGACAGATGATGCTTGGGAGATGGTGGAGCCCGAACGATGGCACAGGCGAGAACATGTACTCTGGCCCGTTTATTCTTTGGTGCGTCGATGGACCGGTGGAGGCTTCGGATGGATGAGGAGTGCATGCGGAACGGGCTCAGCAGTGCCACGACACTGCGGAGTACTTGCAGACAGGTTGAGAGACACTGGGTAACAGTTTGCATAAGAACGAGTTTGGGCCCTCCGGAGGCGTACTTTGTCGCAAAAGCAATGGTAACAGCATTGGAATTTCGTGATCCCCAAGTCGGTAGCAAGGTATACATTCTCATGATTAAAGTCCACCCTGTTCCGGGGGCTACTCCTCTGAAGGGATTGAGCGCGAGCAGGTACAGCTCATACCTACCTTGAGCGCGGTGAAGCTCGAGCGCAACATGCCCGCGGAGGACGGAAGGATTCCGCTGCTCTGCGATCCTTGGACGCGTGCCAGCGCGAGCTCTTTTTTGTGTGAAGTCGTCGCAACAACAGTCATCTTTGAGCGGTCTCCCTGCAGCCCACAGCATGGCCGAGCAGCCCGCAGTGTCTGCTACTGGCAGCACAACTCATGCGGCTTCTCCGTCAAATCCAAGTGGCAGCGCACCGTCGGCAGAGGCGCCCAAACGACCGGCGATAGAAGGCAACCCTGCGTTGCGCGCACTGGGTGAGTGACGTCCAAATCAGCCTGCAAGGCTGCGTCGCTCGAGGTTTGGGCTAATGATCGACAGGTATCCCTCGCCTTCGCCTCCCGTCGCGCAATTGGACCATCTTCCTCTCCGTCATCGGTTCTTTTGCCGGCGCTGTCATCTACGACAAATGGCAGACCCGCCGCATCCGCGAGAAATGGCTCAGCACCGTCTCGCACATCGCCGCTGAGCCTTTGTCAGTGCGATCGATGCCGCGCAAACTCACCGTCTACCTTGCGGCGCCGCCGGGAGATGGGCTGCGGAGCGCGAGAGAACACTTCCATGAATATGTCAAACCAGTACTGGTCGCGGCCGCGATGGACTGGGATGTGGTAGAGGGCAGGAAGGAAGGTGATGTGCGGTTCAAAACGGCAGAGAGGATACGAAGAAGGCGAAGGCGGGCTGGTGAAGGTACACCGCCAGACGAGGATGACGCCCAGCACCTGCTTCAACTGCAACGAGAGAAGACCGGGACGACGGAGTATGACGGGGTGGCCGGGGATCTTGTCATAGGGCGACATACATGGAAAGAATATGTCAAGGGCTTGCACGAGGGGTGGCTTGGACCGGCAGACGCGCCCCCATCACCAGAGACGGCGGCCAACGAAAATGCGGCCGACAAACCTCCCGACGCAAGCGATCAACCCTCGGCACGGGATGCGTCCATCCAAGGCGCGGCGAGAACGGCAACAGACGATACCGGCCACCCTTCCACGGAGGCGTCGGGAGAACCTGGCGAGCCTTTAGCGAGCAAGCCCGCGGAAGACGAAAAGAAAGAAGAAGAAAAACCAAAACCTCGCAACCCTCAACCATACATCGATCCGTCAGACTATCAGACCGCTCAGCTCTCATCATCGACGCCCGAAACCATAGGTCCCGTTACTGCCATTCGCTTTCCGCATATCCTGGGCTTCCGAAACACACCGATACGCATGTACCGCTTCCTCACCCGCCGACGCCTCGCTGATGACGTCGGTCGTCAAGTGGCGGCTGCCGTTCTCGCAGCAAGCTACAGGCCGTACTCTACCGTCACCACCACGAACGAAGACAGCGCTTCAAGCATCGGAGTGAGCGTGCCGGAGCAATCGCAAATGTTGGCTTTCGAGGAGAAGAGCTGGTGGAAAACTGTGCGTGAGCCGCGGAAGGAGCATGAGGAGAGTGTGTGGCTCGAGGACGTGAAGCTTGACCAGCGCATCGCAAGCCGGATGCGCGTGTTTGAGCTGACGGACGAGGACAAGGACGGAGCAGAAAGGATGGCAGAACCGAAGTTTGTAAGCTAATAAGAAGGGCAAAGCGTTGGGTGAATGATGCTGCCAGACTTGTGACTATACTTTGATAGAAACGACTTGGTTGCTGATAGCCTCGAGTACTACCCCCCGATATCCACGGGTTGAACCCGCCGCCAGCGCATGTTATACCGCCGACGGCATCAATTCATAGCCCTATGCAATATAATGACATTAGAAGACCAGTGCTTCAAGAGAGCTACCAAAAGCAAGGATTCACCCTAGGCAGCCCCGCCTATCTCACAGAGACCACATCGAGCGACGACCAGTTCAAGGCTTGGAACGACGCCGTGAGAAGCAAGACGACGAGGTCAGGCGGCACAGGTGAAGTTCGCACTAGGAACGAGATAGAGGTCTCGGTACCGAATCCCAGCGTGGACGAAGAGGACGCGCTGCTCGACGGAGAGCTTAGGATTCATACCAAGAAGAGACCACACTCGGACACGGAGGACGAGGATCTCTTCGTCGATGTCAACGCCCAGATTCCGCCGGCACCTAGTCCTAAGAAGACGACTAGAACAAACAAACCGAGGCTCTACTGAACTATTGCAGGGTTAGGGTTAGGGTTAGGGTTAGGGTTAGGGTTAGGGTTAGGGTTAGGGTTAGGGTTAGGGTTAGGGTTAGGGTTAGGGTTAGGGTGAGGGTTAG
>Ga0268244_10000064_pt1 | contig 43642 bp, 45 predicted proteins | sample AgamicMgSfe_FD_200258 | JGI IMG/M metagenome (GOLD analysis project Ga0268244, IMG submission 200258) | Agave microbial communities from Guanajuato, Mexico - Mg.Sf.e (v2) (version 2) | ecosystem: Host-associated > Plants > Phyllosphere > Phylloplane/Leaf | place: Guanajuato, Mexico | collected... | reverse complement strand
ACGGGGTCTCGGCGACGATCCTCGGGCGGCTGACGGTGCCGATCTACGAGGGCGGGCAGACCTACGCGCAGATCCGCCAGGCGAAGGAGCTGGTGGGGCAGTCGCGCATCCAGGTGGAGCAGAGCCGAGACCAGATCCGGGCGGCGATCGTCTCGGCCTGGGGGCAGCTGGAATCGGCGAAGGCGCGGGTGATCGCCTCGCAGGCGCAGGTGCAGGCCAACGAGGTGGCGCTGAACGGCGTGCGCGAGGAGGCCCGCGTCGGCCAGCGCACGACGCTCGACGTGCTGAACGCGCAGCAGGAGCTCCTGAACGCCCGCGTGGCGCTGATCACCGCCCAGCGGGACCGGGTGATCTTCTCCTACGGCGTCGTGCAGTCCGTCGGCCGGCTCACCGCCCGCTACACGGCCCTGCCGGTCGCGGCCTACAGCCCGAAGACGCATTACGACCAGGTCAAGGACCTCTGGTACGGGCTGCGCACGCCGGACGGCCGCTGAGGCGAAACCGGTGATTTTCCCCTTGGACGTGTCTCCCGCGCGCTAGGTCCGGCGTCTCGGGCGTGGGATAGTGATTCTCTTAACGTTCCTTCCCGTCCCGAGCGCCGTCGAAGATGAGTGCAGCGAGTCCCAAGCCTCTGGACAAGGGCGGCGAGCCCTCGATGGAGGAGATCCTCGCCTCCATCCGGCGCATCATCGCGGACGATCAGGCGGCCAAGCCCGAGGAGGCGCCCCCGCGCGCCGCGCCGCCGCTCCCCGAGAACGACGACGTGCTCGACCTCGCCGAGGTCGCCGAGCCGGTGCGGCCCGCGGCCAAGCAGCCCGAGCCCGAGGAGACGATCGACTTCGACGCGATCGACTTCGACAGCCTCGAGGTCGAGCCCGATCCGCCGCCCCCTCCGCCTCCGCCGCAGCCTGCCCCCAGGGCGGTGCGTCCCGAGCCGATGATCGAGGAAGAGCCCGCCCCCCGGCTCACCTCGGAGGCGACCGACGCCAGCGTGAACCAGGCCTTCAACATGCTCGCCCACACGGTGCTGAGCCAGAACGCCCGCACCCTGGAGGATCTCGTCAAGGACATGCTGCGCCCGATGCTCAAGGCGTGGCTCGACGACAACCTGCCGGTGATGGTCGAGCGCATGGTCCGCGCTGAGATCGAGCGGGTCTCCCGCGGCCGCTGAGGCCCGGCAGGACCGTTCCGGGGGCAGGGTGGCGTCGCGCGCGTGTTGACGCGCGGGCGCGACGGGTTGAAAGCGGGCGCCATCCCCGCAGGACGCGCCCGAGCCCCGCATAAGCCCATGATGGACAAGACCTTCGATCCCGCCTCCGTCGAGGCCCGCGTCGGGCCGGCCTGGGAGAGCGCGGGCGCCTTCCGCGCCGGCCGCCCCGAGCGGGCCGGCGCCGAGCCCTTCTGCATCATGATCCCGCCGCCGAACGTGACGGGCACGCTGCACATGGGCCACGCCCTCAACAACACGCTCCAGGACGTGCTCGCCCGCTTCGAGAGGATGCGCGGGCGCGACGTGCTCTGGCAGCCGGGCACGGACCACGCCGGCATCGCCACGCAGATGGTGGTGGAGCGCCAGCTCATGGAGCGCCAGCAGCCCGACCGAAGGGCGATGGGCCGGGAGGCCTTCGTCGAGCGGGTCTGGGCCTGGAAGGCGGAGTCGGGCGGCGCGATCGTCCACCAGCTGAAGCGGCTGGGCGCCTCCTGCGACTGGTCGCGGGAGCGCTTCACCATGGACGAGGGCCTCTCGGCCGCCGTGGTGAAGGTGTTCGTGGACCTGCACGCGCAGGGCTTGATCTACCGGGACAAGCGCCTCGTGAACTGGGACCCCAAGTTCCAGACCGCGATCTCGGACCTCGAGGTCCAGCAGGTCGAGGTGAAGGGCCATCTCTGGCACTTCGACTACCCGGTCGTGGACGAGGCCGGCGCCGAGACCGGCGAGACGATCACCGTCGCCACAACGCGCCCCGAGACCATGCTCGGCGACACCGGCGTCGCGGTCCACCCGGAGGACGAGCGCTACACGCATCTCGTTGGCAAGCGCGTGCGCCTGCCGCTGGTCGGCCGGCTGATCCCGATCGTCGCCGACACCTATTCGGACCCGGAGAAGGGCACGGGCGCCGTCAAGATCACCCCGGCCCACGACTTCAACGACTTCGAGGTCGGGCGGCGCAACGGTTTGTCCGCCATCAACGTCCTCGATGCCGAGGCGCGCATCCTGATCGAGGGCAACGCCGAGTTCCTGGCCGGCGCTGACCCGGAGCCCGAGGCGCTGGCGCTGCACGGCCTCGACCGCTTCGAGGCGCGCAAGCGGGTCGTCGCCCTGATGGAGGCGCGCGGCCGCCTGCGGCTGGTCGAGCCGAACACCCACGCCGTGCCCCACGGCGACCGCTCGGGCGTCGTCATCGAGCCCTACCTCACCGAGCAGTGGTACGTGAACGTCAAGCCGCTGGCCGACCGCGCGCTCGCGGCCGTTCGCGCCGGCGAGACGAAGTTCCTGCCGGAGAACCAGGAAAAGATCTTCTTCCAGTGGCTGGAGAACATCGAGCCCTGGTGCATCTCCCGCCAGCTCTGGTGGGGCCACCAGATCCCGGTCTGGTACGACGGGGAGGGCACGCCTTACGTCGCCGCCGACGAGGCCGGGGCGCTGGCGCAGGCGGAAGGCAAGCACGGCCGCGCCGTGACGCTCACCCGCGACGCGGACGTCCTCGACACCTGGTTCTCCTCGGCGCTGTGGCCGTTCTCGACGCTGGGCTGGCCGGAGGAGACGCCGGAGCTGGCGCGCTTCTACCCGACGAACACGCTGGTGACCGGCAAGGACATCCTGTTCTTCTGGGTTGCCCGCATGATGATGATGGGCCTGCACGTCACCGGCCGCGTCCCCTTCGACACCGTCTACCTCCACACCCTCGTGCGCGACGAGAAGGGGGCGAAGATGTCGAAGTCGAAGGGCAACGTCGTCGACCCCCTCGGGCTGATCGAGCAGTACGGGGCCGATGCGCTGCGCTTCACCCTCTGCGCGATGGCCGCGCAGGGGCGCGACATCAAGCTCGCGGTCAACCGGGTCGAGGGTTCCCGCAACTTCGCGACGAAGCTCTGGAACGCCGCCCGCTTCGCCGAGCTGAACGGCTGCCGGCTCGACCCAAGCTACCGTCCGGAAGCCGCGCGCGAGGTCCTCAACCGCTGGGCGGTGGGGGAGGCGGCCCGCGCGGTGGCCGAGGTCGAGGCGGCGCTCGCCGCCTACCGCTTCAACGACGCGGCGGCGGCCGCCTACCGCTTCGTCTGGAACGTGTTCTGCGACTGGTATCTCGAGCTCGCCAAGCCTGTGCTCCAGGGGGAGGGGGCGAGCCCGCAGGCGCGGGCGGAGACGCAAGGAACCGTCGCCTGGATGATCGACCAGATCGCCAAGCTCCTGCACCCGTTCATGCCCTTCCTCACCGAGGAGCTCTGGGCGATCAAGGGCGCCGACCTTGGCCCCGAGCGCGGACTCCTGGCGCTCGCCCCCTGGCCGCGCCTCGAAGGGCTCACGGATGCGGAGGCGGAGGCCGAGATCGGCTTCGTGGTCGACCTCGTCTCCGAGGTGCGCTCGGCCCGCTCCGAGACGAACGTGCCGGCCGGCGCCCAGATTCCGCTGGTCCTCGTCGGCGCCGACGCGGCGGTGAAGGCGCGGATCGAGACCTGGCGGGACACGCTGATCCGCCTCGCCCGGCTCTCCGAGATCGGCTTCGCGGAGGCCGCGCCGAGGAACGCCGTGCAGCTCCTCGTGCGCGGCAGCGTCGCGGCGCTGCCGCTTGAGGGCATCGTCGACCTCGCGGCGGAAGTCGCGCGCCTGAAGAAGGAGGCCGCCAAGGCCGAGGGCGAGATCGGCAAGCTCGACGCCAAGCTCGGCAACGCTGACTTCGTCGCCCGCGCCCCGGAGGAGGTGGTGGACGAGCAGCGCGAGCGCCGCGAGGCCGAGGCCGCCCGCCTCGTCAAGCTGCGCGAGGCGCTGGGACGCCTGAGCGACGCGGCGTGAGGCTGCGGCGGCTCGCCGGCATCGCGGCGGCCCTTCTCGTGATCCTCGTGCTGGCCGTGGTCACGACGGCGCTGCCGCGGGACCCCGGCCTGTTCCCGGCGCCGCCGGCCGAGGCGGTGACGATCCACCTCGTCAGCCACGGCTGGCACTCCGGCCTCGTGCTGCCGCGGGCGGCCCTGGAAGGCGAGGGGGCGGGCGCGGCGCTCCGCAGCGTCGCGGTCCGCTTTCGCGCCTACGAACGGCTGGAGTTCGGCTGGGGCGAGGCCCGGTTCTACCGGGCGACGCCGACGCTCCGCGAGGTCGACTGGGGTCTGGCGCTTGCCGCCCTGTTCACGCCGGGCGGGCGCGAGGGCGTCGTGCAGGTGGTCGGATTGCCGGAGGACGTGCGGGGGGCCTTCCCCGCTGCCGAGATCGTGCCGGTGCCGGTCTCGAAGGCGGGGCTCGCCCGCCTCCTGGCGCGGCTCGAGCGCGCTTTCCGCCTCGCGGACGGCCAGCCGGTAGCGGAGGGGCCGGGCCTCTACGGGCCGAGCCTGTTCTACGCGGGCGCCGGCCGCTTCTCGTACCGCAACCTCTGCAACCATTGGGCGGCGCGGCTTCTCAACGCCGCCGGGGTGCCGGTCGCGCCGATCCCCGCGAGCCATCCCGCGGGGCTGATCCGTGACCTCGCGTGGCGCTCGGGGCTGCATCCGCTGCCGCCGAGCGGGGGCGGCTAGCTCGCGAGCTTCAGGCCGACGATGCCGCAGACGATGAGCCCGATGCAGGCGAGCCGCGCCGCCGTCGCCGGCTCGTCGAACAGGTAGAGCCCCAGCGCCGCCGTGCCGATGGTGCCGATGCCCGTCCAGACCGCGTAGGCGGTGCCGAGCGGCAGGGTGCGCACGGCGATCGAGAGCAGCACCACGCTCAGCACCATGCTCGCGAGCGTCAGCGCGGATGGGATCACCTTGGTGAAGCCGTCGGCGTATTTGAGCCCGATCGCCCAGCCGACCTCGAACAGTCCGGCCACGAACAGGATGCCCCAGGCCCAGCCGGCCGCTGCCGCCATGCTCTTCCGCTCCGCGATGATGCCGCGCCGCAGGCGCGCGATACGGCCGAGATAGGCGCTCCGCCGGCGCCCGCCACCCGCGCACCTGACGAAACCGTAACCTCGCCGCCACCGGCGCGTGAGGCCCCGGACCCTAGGAAGGCATCCTCCGCGGCACGCCTTTCCGGGGTGCCCGCAGACCGTCAGCCCAACGCACCGGAGACATCCATGCAGACCGAGCCGTCCCGTTCCGCCGCCCGCCGCTTCGACCGCAAGGCGATGGCCTCCGTCGCTGCGGCTGCCCTCGTCGCCGGCGGGGCGCTGGGGGCGGGCTTCGTCCAGCCCTCGACGCCAGCCCTCGCCCAGGCCCTGCCCAAGACCCCGATCGAGGCCCCCGAGCATCCGCCGGGCTCGTTTGCCAACATCGTCGACAAGGTGAAGCCCGGCGTCGTCTCGGTGAAGGTGAAGCTCGACGATTCGGCCGGCGACGACGAGGACGGCCCCGGCCGGGGGCAGAACCTCCAGAACGTGCCCCCGCAGCTGCGCGAGTTCTTCCGCCGCTTCGGCGAGGGCGGCCCGCAGAGCTTCGGCAACGGCGCCCCCCAGCGCCGGGAGGGCCGCGGTGCCGTGGGCTCCGGCTTCATCATCTCGGGCGACGGCTACGTCGTGACCAACAACCACGTCGTCGACCACGCCAGCACCGTGCAGGTGACGCTCGACGACGGCCGCACCCTCGACGCCAAGGTGATCGGCAAGGATTCGAAGACCGACATCGCCCTCCTGAAGATCAAGGACGAGGGCAGCTACCCCTACGTCCAGTTCGGCAGGAGCGCGCCGCGGGTCGGCGACTGGGTGGTGGCGATCGGCAACCCGTTCGGCCTCGGCGGCACCGTGACGGCGGGCATCGTCTCGGCGCGCGGGCGCGACATCGGGGCAGGCCCCTACGACGACTTCCTGCAGATCGACGCGCCGATCAACAAGGGCAACTCCGGCGGCCCGACCTTCAACGTCAACGGCGAGGTCGTGGGCGTGAACACCGCCATCGCCTCGCCGTCGGGCGGCAGCGTCGGCCTCGCCTTCGCGATCCCCGCCGAGACCGTGCAGGCGGTGGTCGATCAGCTCCGCACGGACGGAAAGGTCGCCCGGGGCTATCTCGGCGTGCAGATCCAGCCCGTCACCAAGGACATCGCCGAGGGCCTGGGCCTGCCCAAGGCGAAGGGGGCGCTCGTCGACCACGCCGAGGACGGAACGCCGGCCGCGAAGGCGGGACTCAAGTCCGGCGACGTGATCGAGTCGGTCAACGGCGCCGCGGTCAACGACGCCCGCGAGCTGTCGCGGCGCATCGCCGGCCTCAAGCCCGGCTCGAAGATCGAGGTCGCCTACCTGCGCGGCGGAAAGTCCGAGACCGCCACGGTGACGCTCGGCAGCCTGCCGACCGACACCCGCGTCGCCGACCGCGGCTCCGATTCCTCCGGCTTCGGCGGCGGGCAGACGCGCCTCGGCCTCGGCCTCGCGCCGGCCTCCGAGGTGGGCCTGAGCGACGAGGGCGTCGCGGTGGTCGATGTCGACCCGGACGGGCCGGCGGCGGCCAAGGGCATCGCGCGGGGCGACGTCATCCTCGATGTCGGCGGCTCCAGCGTCTCGAAGCCCTCCGACGTCGCCGAGCGCGTCCGCTCGGCGGAGACGAGCGGGCGCAAGGCGGTGCTGATGCGCGTCAAGAGCGCCAAGGGGGGCACCCGCTTCGTGGCGGTGGCGCTCGGCAAGAACGCGGGCTGAGCCCGAAGCCCGCGGCCTGAGTCCAAGTCCGGGCGGGACGGGAGCCGTTTCTCGTCTCGCCCGTTTCTTGCGTGTCGTCCGGCGGCCCTGCCGTGCCACCCGCCGTCCCGAGGTCCCATGTCCTCTGCCCTGCACCGCCGCCTGCCGCTCCTCCTCCTCGTGGCGTTGCCGACGGCGGGCGAGGCGCGGCCCTGGTCGTCGGGGACCACGATCTACGCCGATCTCTGCGAGCAGGCCGAGACCCGCGAGACGCGGGGGCACCGCATCACCCTGCGCCGCTCCCCGAACGGCAACGCCGTGCTCTACGAGGGGGCGGCTCCGGCCTCCGTGACCCTCGTGCGCTTCGACGAGGCCGCCGGGACGCTCGCCTTCACGGCGGAGACGGGTGCGGGGCCCGTCGCCTTCGAGGGCGTGGCCGGGAGCGGGGCGCTCACCGGCACCGTCACCGACACCTCCGGCGCGCACGCCCTGAACCTGCCCCGCGTGCTCCGCGTCCGCGCCGCGCCCTGCGGAGGCCGCTGAGTTTCCGCGGCCGCCGCGTCCGGGCTAGAAGCATCGGACCATGCGCGACCGGCTCCTTCGCACCGCTCTCCTCGCCCTTCTCCTCGGGAGCGCCTCCTCCGGCGCCGTCGCGGCGGACCGGGATCGAGCTCCGGGCTGCGACGCCCTCGCCGTCCGCCTGATCCGCGCCACCGGCGCCTCCCTCGCCGGCCGGACGGGGTCGCTCGCCGTGTTCCGCGCCGCGGACGCGGACCGCATGAGCCTCGACTGCCGTACTCCGCCCCGGATCGTGCTCGGCTCCCTCGACCGGGAGCCGCGGCCGGGCTTCTTCGTCCTCGCCGGTCTCGCCGCCTCGGGGCTGGCGGGTGCGGAGGCCGGAGCCGCCGAGATCCTGGCGCTGAACCTCCACCAGGCGTCGCTCCTCTCCGGCGCCCCCCGCGAGGGGCGGATCGGGCGGCTGCGGATGCGCTGCGAGACCGGTCCCCGGCAGGACGGACTCGCCGGTGATCTCAGCGTCTGCGTCCTCGCCGCGCTTCCCCGCCGAGGGGCCGCCCTTCCGCCCGCGCCCCCGCCGGGCTAGACCCGCCCCATGGCGAACCCGACCCCCGCTCCGACCCCCGGCCCCGTCGTGCGCGTGCGCGACGTCGCCTTCGGCAACCACCTGCCCCTGTCGTTGATCGCCGGCCCCTGCCAGCTCGAGGGCCGGGCGCACGCCCTGGAGATCGCCTCCGCCCTCAAGGAGATGACGCAGGCCCTCGGCATGGGCCTCGTCTTCAAGGCCTCCTTCGACAAGGCGAACCGCACCTCGGGCGGCGCCGCCCGCGGCATCGGCTTGGCCGGCGCCCTGCCGATCTTCGCCGAGATCCGCGAGAGACTCGGCCTGCCCGTCGTCACCGACATCCACGAGGCCAGCCAGTGCGCCCCCGTCGCGGAGGTCTGCGACATCCTCCAGATTCCGGCCTTCCTCTGCCGGCAGACGGACCTGCTGCTCGCCGCCGCCGCTACCGGCCGGGTCGTCAACATCAAGAAGGGCCAGTTCCTGGCGCCCTGGGACATGGCCCACGTCGCCGCCAAGGTGACCGGCGCCGGCAATCCGAACGTGCTGGTGACGGAGCGCGGCGCCTCCTTCGGCTACAACACCCTCGTCACCGACATGCGCGCCCTGCCGATCATGGCGGAGGTCACGCATGGGCTGCCGGTGGTGTTCGACGCGACCCATTCCGTGCAGCAGCCGGGCGGGCAGGGGGGCTCGTCGGGCGGGCAGCGGGAGTTCGTGCCCGTCCTGGCGCGGGCGGCCGTGGCGGTCGGCGCCGCGGGGCTGTTCATCGAGACCCATCCCGACCCCGACAGGGCGCCCTCGGACGGGCCCAACATGGTGCCGCTCGCCGAGATGCCGGCGCTGCTGGCGCGGCTCGCCGGCTTCGACCGCCTCGCGAAGGGGTTCGTTGACTGAGCCGGCGGGCCGCCCGCGCCGCTTCGAGAAACCTCTCGAAAACCTCTTGCCAGCCGGCCTCGAACGGACCTAGCCTGACCTTCCCGACGCCGGCAAACGACCGGCGCCTCGGCAGAAGAGAGGAGGTTGGCCATGACGCATCACGGCATCGTCTCCCGTTCAATGCGTGCCGCCGAAGACGGCGGGGACACGCCGCCCGACACTCACCGGCAGGGATAGTGGCTCGCCGTTAGGCCGAGAAGGTCGAGTTCCCCTGCGGCACGGGCCGTGGGGCGGGAAGCTCCCTTCGCGCCGACGAGCGTGGACCCTGCGACGAGGCCCGTCGACCGTCCGGTCGGCGGGCCTTCGTACGTTCCGGGCCTCCTTGCGGAGGCCGAGCCGCGATGCGCGCCGGCGCACCGCCGGAACCAGGCTGGGCCGCGTACGTTGACCCGGCAACCGAACGCAACTTCCGGAAAGGACTGCGCATGCGCAAGCTCGTCGCGATCTCCGCCGCCGCTCTCACCCTCGGCACCCTGGTCAGCACCGCCGCCGACGCTCGTCCGCGCGGCTACTATGGCCATGGCCACTACCACGGCGGCTACGCCTATCGCGGCGGCCGCCGCGGCATCAACACGGGCGCCGCCGTCGGCCTCGGCATCGCGGGCCTTGCTGCCGGCGCGATCGCGGCCGGTGCCGCTCGCGACGCCTACTACCGCGACGGCTACGCCCCGACCTACGGTTACGGCTACGCGCCGGGCTACGGCGCTGGCTACGGGTACGGCTACGGCTACTGAGCCCTCGACCACCGTTCTTCCCGAGGGGCGGCCGGAGCGATCCGGCCGCCCCTTTTTCATGTGCCTGCGAGGTTGCCTCGCCGGGCGCCTTTTTGCATGAGGTGCCGCCGATCACGGAGACGCGAGCCTCATGCCGATCATCGGGATCATCGTCGGCGGTATCATGACCGGCCTGATCTACTGGCTGATGTACGGGAACGGCCTCGAATACATCGACCAGTCCCTGCGCGACCGCCGCAATACCCGGAAGCGCCTCGAGAATCAGGCGAGTAGCCGGGCGGCGCCCCTGAAGGCGATTCGGCACCCGGCGGAGGCGGCCGGCGTGCTGATGCAGCTCGTGGCGCTGGCCCGCGGGACGCCGACCCCGGACCAGGACGCGGCGGTCGAGGCGCAGATGCGCCGGATCCTGGAGCCCGGCGACGATCTCGGCACGCGCCTCATCGCGATCCGCCATACCGCCGCGCAGGTGCGCGACCCCAACGAGGCGGTGAGCCACCTGATCCCGCTCCTGCGGGAGAAGCTCGATGCGGGCGAGCGCGACGAGCTCGAGGGCATGCTGGAGGCGGTCGCCGTGGTGCATGGCGGCCCGATCCCGGCCCAGGAGCGCCTCATCGCCCGCACCATGCGTCTGCTCGCCGAGACGGTCTGAGCGGTCTCAGCCCCGGCCGCGATAGGGCGGCACGCCCTGGTCCGGCACCCAGACCGCCTGCGGCGCCGGGCCGGTCTGCCAGAACACGTCGATCGGGATGCCGCCGCGTGGATACCAGTAGCCGCCGATCCGCAGCCAGCGGGGGCTCAGCAGCGCGCAGAGCCGCTTGCCGATCGCCACGGTGCAGTCCTCGTGGAAGGCACCGTGGTTGCGGAAGGCGCCGAGATAGAGCTTGAGCGACTTCGACTCCACGAGCCAGGCGTCGGGCACGTAGTCGATCATCAGCGTCGCGAAATCGGGCTGGCCCGTCACCGGGCAGAGCGAGGTGAACTCCGGCACCGTGAACCGGGCGAGATAGTCCGTGTCGGCGTGCGGGTTCGGCACCCGGTCGAGCCGGGCCTCCTCGGGCCGGGAGGGCAGGGCGGTCGGCTGCCCGAGCTGGAGGGTGGGGTCGGTGGTCTCAATGCTCATGGGCGGCTCTATACGCCGAGGCCCGCGCCAAGACACGCGGCCGCCCGCGGCACCTTGCCCAAGGGCCGGCCTTGGCGGATAAGCCCCGCGCGCGCCGTTCCCGGAGGATGCTTCATGACCGCGATCACCAACATCGCCGCCCGCGAGATCCTCGACAGCCGCGGCAACCCGACCGTCGAGGTCGACGTGCTCCTCGAGGACGGCTCCTTCGGCCGCGCGGCGGTGCCGTCCGGCGCCTCGACCGGCGCCCACGAGGCGATGGAGCTGCGCGACGGCGACAAGGCGCGCTTCGGCGGCAAGGGCGTGCGCAAAGCCGTCGAGGCGGTTAGCCGGGAGATCCTCGACGCGGTCGGCGGCATGGACGCGGAGGATCAGGTCGCCGTCGACGAGGCGATGATCGCGCTGGACGGCACGCCCAACAAGAGCCGCCTCGGCGCCAACGCCATCCTCGGAGTCTCGCTCGCGGTGGCCAAGGCCGCGGCGGAGGCTTCCGGCCTGCCCCTCTACCGCTACGTCGGCGGCGTCCAGGGCCGGGTGCTGCCCGTGCCGATGATGAACATCGTCAACGGCGGCGCGCATGCGGACAACCCGATCGACTTCCAGGAGTTCATGGTGATGCCCGTCGGCGCCGGCTCGCTCACCGAGGCGGTGCGCATGGGCGCCGAGATCTTTCACACCCTCAAGGGCGCCCTGAAGAAGGCTGGCCACAACACCAATGTCGGCGACGAGGGCGGCTTCGCCCCGAACCTGCCCTCGGCGGAGGCGGCCCTCGATTTCGTGATGGAATCGGTTCGGGCCGCCGGCTTCAAGCCCGGCACGGACGTGGTGCTGGCGCTGGACTGCGCCGCCACCGAGTTCTTCAAGAACGGCGCCTACGCCTACGAGGGCGAGGGCAAGACCCGCTCCATCGAGGAGCAGGTGGACTACCTCGCCAAGCTGGTCGCCGACTATCCGATCCTCTCGATCGAGGACGGCATGTCCGAGGACGACTGGGCCGGTTGGAAGCTGCTGACCGACCGCATCGGCGACCGCTGCCAGCTCGTCGGCGACGACCTGTTCGTGACCAACGTCGAGCGCCTGTCGCGGGGTATCGGCGAGGGCACGGCGAACTCGATCCTCGTGAAGGTCAACCAGATCGGCTCGCTCACCGAGACGCTCGCCGCCGTCGATATGGCGCAGCGGGCGGGCTACACGGCGGTGATGTCCCACCGCTCCGGCGAGACCGAGGACTCGACCATCGCCGACCTTGCGGTGGCCACCAACTGCGGGCAGATCAAGACCGGCTCGCTCGCCCGCTCCGACAGACTGGCGAAGTACAACCAGCTCATCCGTATCGAGGAGGGGCTTGGCCCGCAGGGTCGCTACGCCGGCCGCGGCGCGATCCGCCAGCTCGCGGGCCGCTGAGGGGGGGCCTCGGCCGCCTCGCCCGCTCACGGGATCAGCCGGTCCCGCCGCATCGCCTCGAACAGGTCGCGGAAGGCGTCCTCGGTCGGTTGGTATCCGGTGAAGCCGAGCCGGCGGCTCCTCGACATGTCGGTGACCACCTCGATCGGCCGACCGAGGTCGAGGTCCGTGTGCCAGGCGGAGGCCAGCCGGCCGATGTCGGGCTCGGCGAGCCCGTCGCGGGCGGCGATCTCCCGCCAGACCGGTCCGGCATCGGCCAATTGCGGTTCGAGGGGACGGGTCTCCCCGTCGAACTCCGCCGGGGCGAGATCGAACCACTCGGCGAGCCGCCCCCAGAGTCCGCGCCAGCGCACCACGTCGCCGTTGACCACGTTGAAGGCTTGGTTGACCGCCGCTGGCGTCGTCGCGGCCCAGAGGATGTGGCTCGCGAGCAATCGCGCGTCGGTGAGGTCGCTGAGGCCGTCCCACTGCATCTGGGAGCCGGGAAATCGGAACGGCCGGCCCGTCTCCCGGCAGAGCGTGGCGTAGACGGCAAGGGTGCCACCGATGTTCATGGCGTTGCCGACCGCCCGGCCGATGATCGTGTGCGGCCGGTGGACGCTCCAGGTGAAGCCGTCGCGCGCGGCCGCGGCGAAGACCGCGTCCTCCTGGTCGTAATAGAAGTTGGGCAGGTCGAGCCGGGGCTGGTCCTCGCGCAGCGGCGTCTCTGGCGGGTGGCCTGCGCTGTAGGCCTCGAAGGGGCCGAGATAGTGCTTCAGCCCCGTCACGAGGGCGACGTGGCGCACGGACCCCGCGGAACACAGCGCATCGAGGAGATTGCGCACCATGCCGGCGTTGACGCGGATGTTCTCCGCCTCGGTCGGTTGGCGCAACCACGTGGCGAGCACCACCACATCCGGTCGGTGTTCCGCGAGCGCCGCCTGCAGCGAGGCGGGATCCTGAAGGTCCGCCGCCACCGGCGTCACGCCCGGCTGCGGCAGGGGCCGGCGCGCGAGGCCGAGCACCCGCCAGCCCTCGTCCGCCATCCGACGCGCCGTGGCGCTCCCGACGATCCCGCTCGCGCCGACGATCAAAGCCGTCTCTGCCATGGTCCGCTCTCTCCTCTGGCCCGGTCCACTTGCCCGGAGGGAGATGGCGGCCCAGATGGGGCCGGCCAGACGGTACCCGAACGGGTCATAGTCACCTCCCGGTGACTGGGCTGGCCACACCGGAGGTCGCGATGGAGCCCGGCACGCCCGACCATATGATCCGCGAGGACTGTGCGCCGCGCCGGGTACTGGCGCTCTTCGACGCCAAGTGGACGAGCATGGTCCTGCACGTGCTCGCGACTCATCTCGGCGGCTCGGCCCGGACCGGCGTGCTGGAGCGGAGCCTGCCGGGCATCTCGAAGAAGATGCTGATCCAGACCCTGCGCGAGATGGAGGCGAGCGGGCTTCTCAGCCGCCACAACCACGGCACCGTGCCGCCCGCCGTCGAGTACGCGGTGACGCCCCTCGGCCGCCGCTTCGTCGAGCCGATCGACCTTCTCTACAACTGGGCGCGGGCCAACGCGGATGCTCTCGACGCGCTCGTCGCCCGCCCGAAGTCGAGCCGCCGTTAGCCGGCCGAGTGCGTTCCTCGGCGCATCCCTTAGCGTGCCGTTAACCGTCCCGGCGCATCGTGCGGGCATGGTCGTCCGCCGCCGCGTCAGAGCCGTCGTGTTCCCGCTCGTCCTCTGGAGCGTGTCCGCGCTCGTGGTCGGCTACTTCGTCTCGCAGGCCGAGAACGGCAATCGCGGCCTCGAGGCCAAGCGCGCCCTGAAGATCCAGGCCTACGGCCTCTCGAAGGAGCTCGCCGCGGCGAAGGACGAGCGGAGCATGTGGGAGCACCGGGTCTCGCTCCTGCGCAGCGACCAGATCGACCGCGACCTCCTCGAGGAGCGTGCCCGGCTCGTGCTCGGGCGCGTGCACGCCAACGACGTGGTCGTCATCGATCCCTGAGCCGGCCTCCGGGCGGCGCCGGCCTTCCTGCGAGCCCGTCGCCAGCGCCCTGACAGCTTCGGTACGCTGTCAGCCGACCGGCCCTCGCTTTCCCGAAAGGCCTGTCCTAGAACCTCGTCCAAAGGTCGAAGGTTCGCGGGAGGGTGCCGATGGATGCCGGAAGCGAGGCGGGCAAGGCCAAGCCCGAGACCACATCCGGACAGGCCGCCGCGGCCGAATCCAAGACCGCGCCGCAATCCGCCGGCCTCCCGAACGCGCCGCAGTTCACCCGCGAGGAGGACCTGCACGCCTATCGCGAGATGCTGATGATCCGCCGCTTCGAGGAGAAGGCGGGCCAGCTCTACGGCATGGGCCTGATCGGCGGCTTCTGCCACCTCTACATCGGCCAGGAGGCCGTCGTCGTCGGGATGCAGATGGCGTCCGAGGACGGGGATCAGGTGATCACGGGATACCGGGATCACGGGCACATGCTCGCCTGCGGCATGGACTCGAAGGGCGTGATGGCCGAGCTGACCGGCCGGCGCGGGGGCTACTCCCGCGGCAAGGGCGGCTCGATGCACATGTTCTCCCGCGAGAAGCAGTTCTTCGGCGGCCACGGCATCGTCGGCGCCCAGGTCTCGCTCGGCACCGGCCTCGGCTTCGCCGACGCCTACCGCGGCAACGGCAAGGTCAGCCTCACCTACATGGGCGACGGCGCCGCCAACCAGGGCCAGGTCTACGAGAGCTTCAACATGGCCCAGCTCTGGAAGCTGCCGGTCGTCTACGTGATCGAGAACAACCGCTACGCCATGGGCACCTCGGTCGACCGCGCCTCCGCGCAGACCGATTTCTCGAAGCGCGGCATCTCCTTCGGCATCCCCGGCGAGGCCGTCGACGGCATGGACGTGCGCACCGTCCGCGAGGCCGCCTCCCGCGCCATCGAGCACGCCCGCTCGGGCCAGGGCCCCTACATTCTCGAGATGAAGACCTACCGCTACCGCGGCCACTCGATGTCCGACCCGGCGAAGTATCGCTCGAAGGACGAGGTCTCGAAGATGCGCGAGGAGCACGACCCGATCGAGATGGTCCGCAAGCGCCTGATCGAGCAGCACGGCATCGACGAGGCCGAGATCAAGGCCACCGACGCTAAGGTCCGCGAGATCGTCAACGACGCGGCCGAGTTCGCAACCCACGACCCCGAGCCCGATCCGTCCGAGCTCTGGACCGACATCCTCCTCGAAGCCCGCGCCTGAGGTTTCCCGCCGGACGCTCCCCGCGCCCGTCCGCCCGCGCCCGCCACCGACAGAGCTGAGCTGCCCCGCCCATGGCGACCGACCTCCTGATGCCCGCCCTCTCCCCGACCATGGAGGAGGGCAAGCTCGCCAAGTGGCTGAAGAAGGAGGGCGATTCGGTGAAGTCCGGCGACGTGCTCGCCGAGATCGAGACCGACAAGGCGACGATGGAGGTGGAGGCCATCGACGAGGGGGTGCTGGCCAAGATTTTGGTCGAGGAAGGCACCGAGGGCGTCGCCGTCAACACCCCGATCGCGATCATCGCCGGCGAGGGCGAGGATGTCGCCGCCGCCGCCGCGGCCGGCGGCGGCAAATCCGCGCCGAAGCCGAACGGCGCCGGCCAGCCCGCCCCGACCCCGACGATGCAGGCGGAGGGGCAGGCCGACAGGCCGGCGGCCTCCGCCAAGACCACCGAGGATGCCCCGAAGGCGCCGGCCGCCCCGGCCACGATCTCCAGCGCCGCCCCCGCCGCGGTGATGGAGGAGTTCCCCGAAGGCACCGAGATGGTGACGCAGACGGTCCGCGAGGCCCTGCGCGACGCCATGGCCGAGGAGATGCGCCGGGACGAGGACGTCTTCGTGATGGGCGAGGAGGTCGCCGAGTACCAGGGCGCCTACAAGGTCACGCAGGGGCTCCTCCAGGAGTTCGGCAAGCGCCGGGTGGTCGACACCCCGATCACCGAGCACGGCTTCGCCGGCATCGGCGTCGGCGCGGCGCTCGCCGGCCTGAAGCCGATCGTCGAGTTCATGACCTTCAACTTCGCCATGCAGGCGATCGACCACATCATCAACTCGGCCGCCAAGACCCTCTACATGTCCGGCGGCCAGCTCGGCTGCCCGATCGTGTTCCGCGGCCCGAACGGCGCCGCCGCGCGGGTCGCCGCCCAGCACAGCCACGACTACGCCGCCTGGTACTCGAACGTGCCCGGTCTCAAGGTGGTGGCGCCCTACACGGCCTCAGACTTCAAGGGCCTGCTCAAGGCCGCGATCCGCGACCCGAACCCGGTGATCTTCCTCGAGAACGAGATCCTCTACGGCCAGTCCTTCCCGGTGCCGAAGCTCGACGACTTCGTGCTGCCGATCGGCAAGGCCAAGATCCACCGGCAGGGCAAGGACGTCACCATCGTCTCCTTCGCCATCGGCATGACCTACGCCCTCAAGGCCGCACAGGTGCTGGCCGAAGAGGGGATCGAGGCCGAGGTGATCGACCTGCGCACCATCCGCCCGATGGATTCGGCGACCGTGGTCGAATCGGTGAAGAAGACCGGTCGCTGCATCACCGTCGAGGAGGGCTTCCCGCAGTCCGGCGTCGGCGCCGAGATCGTGGCGCGCATCATGGTCGACGCCTTCGACTACCTCGACGCGCCGGTCCTGCGCATCACCGGCAAGGACGTGCCGATGCCGTATGCGGCCAACCTCGAGAAGCTGGCGCTTCCGAACGTCGCCGAGGTGGTCGAGGCGGCCAAGGCCGTCTGCTACCGCTGAGCCGCCCACGATGGCCGAGCGCTTCCAGGAACTCGCCGTCCCCCCCGACGCCCTCGAGAACGGGGGCATCGAGGTGCTGCGGGCGAGCGTCGTGGACGGCGCCGTGAGCATCGCGCTCCGCCGCTCCTTCGACGACCCCTACACCTGGGGCCGGCTCCTCATCGACCTCGCCCGCCACGCCGCCCGCATCTATGCGCTGGAGAGCGATCTCAGCGAGGACGAGGCCTTCGAGCGCATCCGCGCCGGGCTGGAGGCGGGGCTTCCGGGAGCGGAAGGTCCCTTGAACTAGGATCGCAACAGCCCACGCCAGGCCGCTGCCAGATCAGGATAAAACCGCCGATGCCCATCAACGTCCTGATGCCCGCCCTCTCGCCGACCATGGAGAAGGGCAACCTCGCCAAGTGGCTGAAGAAGGAGGGCGATTCGGTGAAGTCCGGCGACGTGCTCGCCGAGATCGAGACCGACAAGGCGACGATGGAGGTGGAGGCCATCGACGAGGGGGTGCTGGCCAAGATCCTCGTCCCCGAGGGCACCGCGGACGTGCCCGTCAACGACCTCATCGCGCTCATCGCCGCCGACGGTGAGGACCCGGCCTCCGTGCAGGCGCCCGCCGGAGGCGGCGCGAAGGCCGAGGCGCCGGAGGAGGCGCCGGCTCCGAAGCCCGATGCCGGTGCCGAGAACACCACCCCCGGCGGCGGCCACAAGGAGTACGCCCGCGTCGACACCGCCCCGCAGGGACCGGCGACCGCCGCGAAGTCCGGTGAGGGCGCGGACGGCAGCCGCGTCTTCGCCTCGCCGCTCGCCCGCCGCATCGCCAAGCAGGAAGGCGTCGACATCGCCGCCGTGAAGGGCTCCGGCCCCCACGGGCGGATCATCGAGCGGGACGTGCGCGAGGCGCTGGCCTCCGGCACGGCCAAGGGAGATGCGAAGGCGAGCGCAAAGGCCGACACCGGCAAGGCTCCGGAGAAGCCCGCCGCCAAGGAGGCTGCGGCTCCGCAGGCGGCCAAGGCCGCCGGTCTCAGCGCCGATCAGGTCAAGGGCTTCTTCAAGGCCGGCACTTACGAGGAGGTGCCCCTCGACGGCATGCGCCGGACCATCGCCAAGCGCCTCACCGAGGCGATGCAGGTCGCCCCGCACTTCTACCTCACCGTCGATTGCGAGCTCGACGCGCTCCTCAAGCTGCGCACGCAGCTCAACGACGGCGCCGGCAAGAGCAAGGACGGCAAGCCCCTCTACAAGCTCTCGGTCAACGACTTCGTCATCAAGGCGATGGGCCTCGCGCTGATGCGGGTGCCGACCGCCAACGCGGTCTGGGCCGAGGACCGCATCCTGCGCTTCGACAACGCCGAGGTCGGCGTCGCGGTGGCCATCGACGGCGGGCTCTACACGCCGGTGATCCGCCAGGCCGACCGCAAGACGCTCTCGACCATCTCCAACGAGATGAAGGATTTCGCCGCCCGCGCGCGCGCCAAGAAGCTCAAGCCCGAGGAGTACCAGGGCGGCGTCACCGCCGTGTCGAACCTCGGCATGTACGGGATCAAGCACTTCACCGCGGTGATCAACCCGCCCCAGTCGACGATCCTCGCGGTCGGCGCCGGCGAGCAGCGGGTGGTGGTGCGCGACGGGGCCCCGGCCATCATCCAGGCGATGTCCGTCACCCTCTCCTGTGATCACAGGGTCCTGGATGGCGCGCTCGGGGCCGAGCTGATCTCGGCCTTCAAGGCGCTGATCGAGAACCCGATGGCGATGCTGGTGTGAGCCGCACCCCGCCCCCGAACCACGACCGAACGGCCCCGCGCCCCTGAGGGCGCCCGCGGAGACGCGCATGTCCGACGCCTACGACGTCCTCATCATCGGTGCCGGTCCCGGCGGCTACGTCGCGGCGATCCGCGCGGCGCAGCTCGGGCTCAAGACGGCGGTGGTCGACCGGGAGCATCTCGGCGGCATCTGCCTGAACTGGGGCTGCATCCCGACGAAGGCGCTGCTGCGCTCGGCCGAGATCTACCACTACATGCAGCACGCCGCCGACTACGGCCTCTCGGCCGAGAAGGTCGGCTTCGATGCCGCCGCCATCGTCAAGCGCTCGCGGGGCGTCTCCGGGCGCCTCAACGGCGGCGTCGGCATGCTGCTCAAGAAGAACAAGGTCGACGTGATCTGGGGCGAGGCGGCGATCGAGTCCGCGCCGAAGGGCAACGCGCCGGGCAAGGTCGCGGTCAGGGAGACGAAGCGCGCGGAAGCCCCGAAGGGCGCCAAGGGCGCGGGCACCTACGAGGCGCGCCACATCATCGTCGCGACGGGCGCCCGCCCCCGCGCCATCCCCGGCATCGAGCCCGACAAGAAGCAGATCTGGACCTACTACGAGGCCATGGTCCCCGAGGCGATGCCGAAGTCGCTGCTCGTGATGGGCTCGGGCGCCATCGGCATCGAGTTCGCCTCCTTCTACCGCACCATGGGCGCCGAGGTGACGGTGGTGGAGCTGCTACCGCAGATCCTGCCCGTCGAGGACGCGGAGATCGCCGGCCTCGCCCGCAAGCGCTTCGAGAAGCAGGGCATCAAGATTCTGACGGGCGCCAAGGTGACGAAGGTCGAGAAGGGCGCGGATTCGGTCACGGCGACGGTGGAGACCGGCGACGGCAAATCGCAAAAGATCACGGCGGAGAAGCTGATCTCGGCGGTCGGCGTCGTTGGCAACATCGAGGGCATCGGGCTCGAAAAGCTCGGCGTCACCATCGAGCGGGGGATCGTCGCCACCGACGGGCTCGGGCGCACCAACGTACCGGGGGTCTACGCCATCGGCGACGTCGCCGGCCCGCCGATGCTCGCCCACAAGGCCGAGCATGAGGGCGTGATCTGCGTCGAGACCATCAAAGGGCTCCACGCCCACCCGATGGACAAGGGCAAGATCCCCGGCTGCACCTACTGCCAGCCGCAGATCGCCAGCGTCGGCCTCACCGAGGCCAAGGCCAAGGAGCAGGGTTTTTCCGTCAAGGTCGGCCGCTTCCCCTTCGCGGGCAACGGCAAGGCCATCGCGCTCGGCGAGCCGGACGGGCTGATCAAGACGATCTTCGACGCCAAGACCGGGCAGCTTCTCGGCGCCCACATGGTCGGCGCCGAGGTCACCGAGCTCATCCAGGGCTACGTCGTCGCGATGACGCTGGAGACCACCGAGGAAGAGCTGATGCACACGGTCTTCCCGCATCCGACGCTCTCGGAGATGATGCACGAGAGCGTGCTCGACGCCTACGGGCGGGTCATCCACACGTAGGGGACGTGCCTTGGGACGGCGGGCTTAGTAGCCCATCGCCACGAGGGTGAAGGCGGTCGCGAAGACGCTGCTCACGGCGAGCCCGAAGCCGGCCTTGCGGATGGCGAGGATCATGGCGCTCAAGCTCCCGGGCGCTTGGTGTGGGGTGAGGCCAGCCGGCCGATGGCGGTCCCGCCCTCGGCATCCGGATTGCGCAGCTCTCGGGCGCCCGGTGCATGCCCGTCCACGATCAGGACGACGAGCGCGAGCACCAGGAACAGCTTCTTGAGGGCCATCGGGCCGGACCTTCTCCGGTCGCCGGGTCGGGAAGGCGACGGTCCCGGTCCTAAGGCCGATGACGCGCGGTCCGGGTGCGCTGCCGCACGCGGATGGGGCGATCTCGCGGATGGCACCCTTGCATGGTGAGCGGGGCGTTAAGGAGCGCCGGCGCCTCAGCTGGCGATCTGCTCCGGCGGCTTCGCCTGCAGACGATCCAGCGCCGCGGTCGCCAGGTCGGCGAGAGCCTGCAGCCGCTGCACTGTGTCCGCGCCGGGCTCGACCCAGGCGCACCAGTAGGCGCCCAGCGCCGCGACGGGCACCGGCGCGCCGATCGGCGTCATGACGACGCTGCGCATCGAGGTCGCCCGATAGGCGGCGGCCGGCAGGCGCGGGTCGGTGTCGACGTTCGGGACCACCGCCGAGCGGGCGTTGAGTATCGCCCAGCCCGAGAGGCATTCCTTCAGCCGGAATCGGCGCCCCTGCCACAGGGGCCTGATCGCGTCCTCGGCCACGTAGTGGCAGAACTCGCCCTCTCGCAGGACCACGGCGATGCCGTCCGCGCCGGCGATCTCGCGGGCGGTGTCGCGAAGGACCGTCACCATCTCCTGGAGCGACGACACGCCCGACAGGAGGGCTCGGGCATCCTCGAGCCTCGAGTCCGGATGATCCGCGGGCGTCAGCCCGGGGGGGCCTGCATGAACCATGGGCCGAGCATAGCATCTCGCCCGATGCGATGCACGGGAGCCCCGCCGGTGGTTCCGCGATCTCGGATGCCGCCGGAGACCGGACCGTGCGCCGGCCACGAAGTCGCCGCCGGCACCTGCCATCGCCCGGCCGCGAAACGACCGACGGGAGGATGCCGATGCTCGACCGACGCCGGACCCTGGCCACCCTCGGAGCCGCTCTGCTCCTGCCTCCGGCCGCCGGCCGGGCCGACGATCCGGCGGCCGCCCTCGCGCGCCGGCTCGGCGAGATCGAGCGCGCGAGCGGCGGCCGCCTCGGCGTCGCCATGCGCGACACCGGAACGGGCCTGACCGTGGGGCACCGGGCGGACGAGTGCTTCCCGCTGTGCTCGACCTTCAAGCTCCTCGCGGCGGGCGCGGCGCTGGCGCGGGTCGATGCCGGCCGGGAGAGCCTGGAGCGGCGCGTCCCCTACACGGCTGCCGACCTCGTGGACTATTCCCCGGTGACGAAAGCACGGGTGGGCGAGGGCGGCATGGCGCTCGGTGCCCTCTGCGAGGCGGCCCTCACGCTCAGCGACAACACCGCCGGCAACCTGATCCTGGCGAGCCTCGGCGGCCCCGCAGGGCTTAACGCCTGGCTGCGCGGCCTCGGCGATCCGGTGACCCGCCTCGACCGGATCGAGCCGGATCTGAACGAGGCGCGTCCGGGCGATGCGCGCGACACCACGACGCCCGCCGCGATGCTGGCGGATCTCGACCGGCTCGCCCTCGGAACGGCCCTGACGAGCGCCTCGCGCGGGACCCTGGTGGCGTGGCTGCGGGCGAACCGCACCGGCGGAGCGCGCCTGCGCGCCGGGCTGCCGCCGGCATGGCAGGTCGGCGACAAGACGGGCTCCGGCGACAGGGGCACCACCAACGATGTCGGGCTGCTCTGGCCGCCGGGCGGCGCCGCGCCGATCCTGGTGGCCGCCTACCTCACGGAGACGGATGCGCCGCAGGAGCGCCGCAACGCGAGCCTCGCGGAGGTCGGCCGCGCGGTGGCCTCGCACCGATAGCGGGTCGTAGGCACCGGCCTCCGGCTGGTGCATATCGTCCCGGGCGGGGCCCGCCTCCGGGCCGGCACGGGAGAGGCTCTTGATTCTCGGTTTCTGGCTCGACCAGCCGGTCTGGCTGATCTTCGCCCTGCTGGGGGCGCTTCTCGCCGGCGTGGTGGGGATGATCCGCCTCGTCGCCACGCTCCCCCTGACGCGCGGGCGGTGGCTGCGCCTCACCGGCCTCGTCGCACCCTATTTCAGCAGCATCTCGGTCTTGCTGGCGCTCTTCACCGGCTTCGTGGCCAACGACGCCTGGGAGCGGCAGCGGCAGGCAGTGCGCACGGTCCAGACCGAGGGCGACACCGCCGTGGCGATCTACGATCTCAGCCTCGCCACCGTCTCCGACATGGCGCATATCCGCGCCCATCTCGCTGCCTACCTGCGGGCGGTCACCGGCGACGAGTGGCATCAGATGCAGACCGCGCAGGCCTCGCCCAAGGCCGCCGAGGCGCTCGCCCTGCTGCTCCAGGCGGTGGTGGTGCCGAGCGTCGGAGCGGATGCCGGCGCGGCCAGCCAGACGGCGCTCCTCGACCTGGTGCTGCGCCTGCGCGCCGCCCGATCCGACCGGCTGAGCCTCGCCCAAAGCAACAGCGACGAGACGAAGTGGCTCGCCCTCGTGATCCTCGCCAGCCTGACCCTGCTGGCGCTCGCCCTCGTCCATATCGAGAGTCCGCGGGCTCAGGTGACGGCGATGACGGTCTTCTCCATCGCCATGACCTCGACTCTCGGGCTGATCGCCCTGCACGAGCGCCCCTTCGACGGCCCGCTGCCGGTGAGCGCCAAGCCCCTGAGCGCCGCCCTGGCGCGGGTCGTGGCGCGGCCGCCGCCACCGGCCGCCGCGCCGTCTCCGGCCCCCGTTCCCGACGCCCGGCCCGAGTCTCCCCCTGCGGCGCCGGCCGCGCCCCTCGACTCGGGCCGTCCGCCGGGCTAGCGGGCTCGGCAAGCGCCGAGGGAGCGCGCGAGAAGGGGAAGCGTCATGGCCCACTGGATCCGATTCCGCAGGGGCGGGGAGACGGGATTCGGACTCGTCGAGGGCGAGGCGATCGCCGTGCACCGGGGCGACATGTTCGCCGCCCCCGAGGCGACCGGCGAGCGCGTGGCGCGGGCCGAGGTCGCGGTGCTCGCGCCCTGCGTGCCCTCGAAGATGATCGCCCTGTGGAACAACTTCCACGCGCTGGGCCGGAAGCTCGGCGTCTCGGCGCCGGAGACCCCCCTCTACCTGCTCAAGGCGGTCTCCTGCGTGCAGGACCCGGACACGGACGTGGCGCGGCCCGCCGCGTATGGCGGCCGCGTCGTCTACGAGGGCGAGCTCGCCATCGTCGTCGGCCGGCGGATCGCCAACGCGTCGGAAGCCGAGGCCGAGGCCGCGATCTTCGGCTACACCTGCGTCAACGACATCACCGCCTCGGACGTGCTCAACGCCGATCCGAACTTCCCGCAATGGACGCGGGCCAAGAGCTTCGACGGCTTCGGCCCCTTCGGTCCGGTGATCGCCACCGACGTGAAGCCCGAGACCCTGGTGGTGCGCACGATCCTCAACGGGCAGGAGCGCCAGAACTATCCGATCTCGGACATGGTGTTCCCGGCGGCCAAGCTCGTCAGCCTGATCTCGGCGGACATGACGCTCCTGCCCGGCGACGTGATCTGCTGCGGCACCTCGCTGGGGGTCGGCACCATGAAGGAGCCGGTCAACGAGGTCTCCGTCGAGATCGAGGGCATCGGGTCCCTCCGCAACCGCTTCCTCGCCGGCTGATTCGACCGTCCCGTCAAGCCTGTGGCGGGGATGCCGCACCGCTCCCGGATTCCGGCCACGCTTCGGCCGGACCGGGTTGCGCCTTAACCCTTCGCTCAGCACCCTGACCCTACTCGGATCCTTTGGGTGCTCAGCGAGAGGGGGCTTCATGCCGGCGACGCGGAACGGTCAGATCGGTGCGGTTCTCGCTCTCGCCCTGGTGGGCGTCTCCGGCGGTGGCTGCGGATTGTTCCCCGCCCAGGAGCTGACCACCGGCTCCATCGCCACCCCCGCCACCGCCAAGGTCGTCGCCGCGCCGACCGCGGAGGACAAGGCCTGCCTCGAGCGGGCCATGTACTTCGAATCGAACCGCAGCGACGAGGAGGGCCTGCTCGCCGTCGGCACCGTGGTGATGAACCGCCTCGACGCCCCGGCCTATCCCGGCCGCATCTGCGAGGTCGTCGGCCAGAAGCGCCAGTTCGCGCCGGGCGTCCTCACGAAGCCCGTCCGCGAGGCCGACAGGCCCCGCATCGAGCGCGTGGCGAACCTGCTCCTCGCCGGCCACCGCCACCCGGAGGTCGGGCAGGCGCTGCACTTCCACACCGCCGGGCTGACCTTCGGCTACGACAACATGCACTACGTGGCCAAGGCCGGCGGCAACGCCTTCTACGAGAAGAGCGACCGCGAGGGCTACCTGCCCGCGCCCGTGCCCCACGCCGTGGTGCGCACGGCGGAAGGCTCGCTGGTGCCCTTCACGGCCGCGACGCAGGCCGTCGCCCTGACCCTGCCCGCAGACGCCACGACCCGCTTCACCTCGGCCTCGTTCCGCTAGGCCGGGCGACACTCGGGCGCGCCTGTCGTCCCCGCGACAAGGCGAGCGGGCCTCGGGGTTTGCGGTGCCGTGGCCGAGTCCTTAAGTCGGATGGGAGCCTCCGGCCGCGCCGCCGGATGTCCTCGAAAGCCCGCTCCGCCGCGCCAGGGCCCCGATGGCCGTCGTCCTCGATCTCCTGAACAACGACCGCCGCCCGGCGGCGGTCCGCCCGCGACACCCGGAGAAGGCCCGCCGTCCCGACACGCCGGTGCAGCGCAAGCCCGACTGGATCCGGGTCAAGGCGCCGGGCTCGCCGGCCTATGCCGAGACCAGCCGCATCGTGCGCCAGCACGGGCTCGTCACCGTCTGCGAGGAGGCGGGCTGCCCCAACATCGGCGAGTGCTGGGAGAAGCGGCACGCCACCTTCATGATCATGGGCGACACCTGCACGCGGGCCTGCGCCTTCTGCAACGTGCGCACCGGCCTGCCGGGCCCCCTCGACGCCGACGAGCCGCAGCGGGTCGCCGAATCGGTGGCCAAGCTCGGGCTGCACCACGTCGTCGTCACCTCGGTCGACCGCGACGACCTCAAGGACGGCGGCGCCGAGCACTTCGCCCGCACGATCCGTGCGATCCGCGAGGCGAGCCCCGGCACCACGGTCGAGATCCTGACCCCCGACTTCCTGCGCAAGGACGGCGCGCTGGAGGTCGTGGTCGCGGCCAGGCCCGACGTGTTCAACCACAACCTCGAGACGGTGCCGGGCAAGTACCTCACCGTGCGCCCCGGCGCCCGCTACTTCCACTCCCTGCGGCTGCTGCAGCGGGTGAAGGAGCTCGACCCGACGATCTTCACCAAGTCCGGCATCATGGTCGGTCTCGGCGAGGAGCGGAACGAGGTGGTCCAGCTGATGGACGACCTGCGCTCGGCCGATGTGGACTTCCTCACCATCGGGCAGTACCTCCAGCCGACCAAGAAGCACCATGAAGTCGTCCGGTTCGTGCCCCCGGAGGAGTTCAAGGGCTTCGAGACCACGGCCTACGCCCGGGGCTTCCTGCTCGTCTCGGCGACGCCGCTCACCCGCTCGTCCCACCACGCCGGCGAGGATTTTTCGCGATTGAGGGCGGCCCGTCTCGCCCGCCTCGCGAAGGAGCCCGCCGGGGTTTGACCCTCGGCTGACCCCGCGCCCGATGCCCTCCTTCCGGATCACCCGCGCGGTGCGCCATACGCCGCAGCAGATGTACGACCTCGTGGCGGACGTGGAGCGCTACCCGGAGTTCCTGCCGCTCTGCGAGGCCCTGCGCGTCCTGCGCCGGCAGCCCGGCAAGGAGGAGGGGGCCGAAGTGCTCGTGGCCGAGATGGCGGTGGGCTACAAGGCGATCCGCGAGCGCTTCACCACCCGCGTCACCCTCGATCCCGGCGAGCGCAGGATCCTCGCCGAGTACATCGACGGGCCCTTCCGCCACCTTGAGAACCGCTGGGCCTTCAAGGAGGCCGAGAACGGCGGCTGCCTCGTCGACTTCTTCATCAACTACGAGTTCAAGAGCTTCGCCCTCGGCCTGCTGATGGGCCGCATGTTCGACCACGCCTTCCGCAAGTTCACCGACGCCTTCGAGGCCCGCGCCGAGCGCATCTACGGCGCGGCCTGAGGGCTCACGCCGCCGGCGCGGCGACATGCTCGGGACGGAAGCCGAGCCCGACGATGCGGGCGGGCAGACGCTGGAGGAGCGGCACCCGGTCGAGGAGCCGTAGCGCCAGCGGCGGCTTCAGCGGCGCCGTGGCGTCGAGCGCCCCGGCGATCACCCGGTCCTGCATCATCCGCTGCAGACGCTGCGTCGCCCGCACCGCTGGCATCCGCCGCGCCTGGACGCGGGCGAGGTCACCATCAGTGAGGCGCCCTTCGCGCAGGGGGGCTGCGAGGAGGTTGGCGGCGGCCACCGCGTCCTGCACGGCGAGGTTCACGCCGACGCCGCCCACCGGCGACATCGCGTGCGCCGCGTCCCCGATGCAGAGAAGCCCCGGCCGGTGCCAGCGGGTCAGCCGGTCGACGGCGACGGTGAGGAGCTTCACCGCCTCGAAGCTCGCGATCTCGTCGACGCGGTCGGCGAGGTAGGGCGCCAGCGCCGCCACCGCCTCGCGGAAGGCCGGGAGACCCCGGGCCCGCAGCGCCGCCTCGCCACCCTTCGGCACCACGAAGGCGCATTGCCAGTGCTCGCCCCGGTCGATGGCGACGAGGATGCCGCCGCGCCCGAACCGCCCGGCCGTCTCCTCCCGGTCGTCGGGCCGGCGGGAGAGACGGAACCAGAGCACGTCCATCGGCGCGCCGAAGCTTTTCCGCGGGAGGTCGGAGGCGCCGCGCAAGACCGAGTGCCGGCCGTCGGCGGCGATGACGAGATCGGCCTCGACCGTGGTCTCGCCCTCCGGGCCCCGCGCCCGCACCCCGTCGACGCGGCCGTCCCGCTCGACGAGCCCGGTCGCCTCCGTGCTCATCCGAAGCATGAACTTCGGGTGCCGACGTCCTTCGGTCGCAAGAAAATTCAAGAAGTCCCACTGTGGCATCATCGCGATGAAGCGGTGGCGCACGGGCAGGTGCCGGAAGTCGGCGATCCGGAAGCTTCGGCCGTCTACGACGCCCGAGAGCGTCTCGACGCGCCGATGCGGCAGGGCGAGGAACGTCTCGCCAAGGCCGAGCTCCTCCATCACCTGGAGCGTCGAGGGATGGATGGTGTCGCCGCGGAAATCCCGGAGGAAGTCGGCATGCTTCTCGAGGACCGTCGCCTCGATGCCGGCGCGGGCGAGCAGGAAGCCCGCCATCATCCCCGCCGGGCCGCCGCCGACGATGCAGACCTTCTGCGCATTCCCGCTCATCGCATGACCTTCCCGGTCGGAGCGGGCGGCGAACCCGCTCACAGCGCCGCTTCGAGGAGCCCCAGCGCCTCGGCGACGGCGAGGCGGCGGATCTCGCCGCGGCCCGGGTCGCCGTAGCGGCACTCCCGATGGCCAACGAGACCTCCGTACCGGGCGAGACCGAAATGCACGAGGCCGACGGGCTTCTCCGCACTGCCGCCGCCGGGGCCGGCGATGCCGGTGATCGCCACGGCGACATCCGCCTCGGAACGGGCCAGCGCGCCCTCGGCCATGGCGCGGGCGGTCGCCTCGCTGACGGCGCCGTGGGCGGCGAGCGTCGCCTCGGGCACGCCGAGCATCGAGACCTTGGCGGCGTTCGAGTAGGTGACGAAGCCCCGCTCCAGCACGGCGGAGGAGCCCGGCACTGCGGTCAACAGCCCGGCGACGAGGCCGCCGGTGCAGGATTCGGCGGTAGCGATCCGCCGGCCCGCCGCCGCGTAGCGGGCGACGAGCGCCTCGGCCTGGGCGAGGAGGACGGGGTCCTCGATCATGCCCGCCGGCTCAGCCCTGGCGCATGGCCGTCTCGGCCTGGGCGTCGAGCGTGTCCTCGGTCTCCTCCGGCAGGCGCACCGTGGCCGCGGCCTGGGCGGCGAGCCCCTCGGCGCGGCCGACGAAGCCGAGCTTTTCCGTGGTCGTCGCCTTGATCGAGACGGCCGAGAGCGGCACCCCGGCGATCGCGGCGATGCGGGCGCGGATCTCCTCGCGGTGCTTGCCGATCCGCGGCGCCTCGGCGAGCACGGTGATGTCGAGATGGTCGATGCGCCCGCCCCGCGCCCGCACCAGCCCGCAGGCATGCGCCAGGAACTGGTCGGAGGAGGCGCCGCGCCACTTTTCGTCCGACGGAGGGAAGTGGGTGCCGATGTCGCCGTCGGCGATGGCGCCGAGCAGAGCGTCGGTGAGCGCGTGCAGCGCCACGTCGCCGTCGGAATGGGCGAGCACGCCGCGGTCGGCGGGGATTCGCACGCCGCCGAGCCAGACATGGTCGCCCTCGGTGAAGGCGTGCACGTCGAAGCCGGTGCCGAGGCGGGTCACGTACTGGGTCATGGCGGCCCTCCCGGCCGGCTGGGCGTCCCCGGAGAGGGCGCGGTCGGCCTCGATCAGGTCGGAGGCCTGGGTGATCTTGCGGTTGGCGACGTCGCCCTCGAACACGACGACGGGCAGGCCCGCCCACTCGGCGAGCGCCCCGTCGTCGGTGAAGCCGTCGAGCCCGGCCTCGGCCGCGGCGCGGTGGGCGTCGAGGAGAGCGGGGAAGACGAAGGCCTGCGGGGTCTGAACCGCGCGCAGGGCCTCGCGGGGCGGCGTCTCGATCACGCGGCCGATGCCATCGCCGAGCGGCTCGATCCGCTTGACGGTATCGGTGACGGGGATGCCCGGCACCGCGGCGCGGTGCGCGCGGCCGGCCTCGATCGCCCGCGCGACGAGAGCGGCGTCGATGAAGGGCCGGGCCGCGTCGTGGACGAGCACCACCTTGGGGGGGGCCGAGGCCGCCAGCGCCTCGAGCCCGGCCCGCACCGAGATCTGGCGCGTGGCGCCGCCCGCGACGGGCTCGGCGAGCTTGGCGCGGGCAGCCGAATCGAGGTCCTCCAGGCACTCCCGGAAGAAGGCGCCGGCATCGGCGGCGATCACCGTCTGGATGCGGTCGATCGTCTCCTGGGCGGCGAGCGCGGCCAGCGTGCGGGCGAGGACGGTGCGCCCGCCGACCCGGCGGTACTGCTTCGGCAGGCCGCCGCCGACGCGAATGCCGCGTCCGGCCGCTACGACGACGGCGGCGACGGTGAAGCCGGTGCTCGACATGAAGTCCCTATTTCCGCGCCCACGGCCATCGACCGGCCTGGGCTGGCAGCGCGGGCGGGTGGCGCGGGCAGGCGTCGCCCCAGGCTCGCCGTTTAAGGGGGGGAGACTGCGAAATCAAATCGCGGCGCCGCTTGCGTCGCGGCGCGAATTGGCTATTTGTTGTGCAGAATGTCGAGTGATGATTATTTGAGCTTTCTCCGCGAGGGAAAGCCCGCTCCGGCCGGCGCGGCAGCGGTGCTGCTGGCACCGCTCTCCGGCGTGACAGACCTGCACATGCGCCGGATCGCCCGGCGCCTCGGCGCGAGCGCCGTGGTCTCGGAGATGGTGGCGGCGGCCGAGTTCGCCCGCGGCGGCGCGGAGGCGCGCCTGCGCGCGGAGGGCTCCGGCGTCGATCCGCACGTGGTCCAGCTCGCCGGCTGCGCCCCCGAGCCGATGGCGGAGGCCGCCCGCCTCGCCGAGGCCAACGGCGCGGGGGTGATCGACGTCAACATGGGCTGCCCGGCCAAGACCGTCACCGGGGGCGAGTCGGGCTCGGCCCTGATGCGCGATCTCGACCATGCCGAGCGTCTGCTCGCCGCGGTGCGCGGCGCCGTCGCGGTGCCGGTGACGGTCAAGATGCGCCTCGGCTGGGACCACGCCAGCCTCAACGCCCCCGAGCTCGCCCGGCGGGCGGAAGGTCTCGGCCTGTCGGCCGTCACCGTCCACGGCCGCACCCGCCAGCAGTTCTACAAGGGCCGGGCCGACTGGGCGGCGATCCGCGCCGTCGTCGAGGCGGTGCGCATCCCCGTGATCGCCAACGGCGACGTCGGCAGCCTCGCCGAGGCGCGCGAATGCCTGGCCGTCTCCGGCGCGGCCGGCGTGATGATCGGGCGCGCGGCGGTCGGCCGGCCCTGGCTGGTCGGCGAGATCGCCGCCGGCCTCGCCGGCCGGGTGGTGCCGCCGCTCGCGCCCGAGCGGCGGGCCGAGATCGCGCTCGAGCATTACGCCGGGCTCCTCGCCCTCTACGGGCCGGCGATCGGCATCCGGCACGCCCGCAAGCATCTCGCGGCCTATGTCGAGGCGGCCGGCTCCGGCCTCGGGCCCGCCGACCAGACGCGGCTCCTCACCACGCAGGACCCGGGCCTCGCCCGCGATCTCCTGCGCCGGGCCTTACTCGCACCGGCGGCCCCGGCCGCCATCGGAGCCGCGGCATGAGCGGGGAGCGGCACGGCGGCACGGGGACGGGACCGTCCGCGCTTCCGACCTCAGAGGCGGTCCTCAACGCCCTGCCGCTGCCGGTGCTGACCATCGGTCCGGACGAGCACATCCTCCACTGCAACCACGCGGCGGAGAGCTTCTTCGATCATTCCGCCAGGCTGATGCAGCGGCGGCGGCTGCGCGACTTCATCCCCTTCGCCTCGCCGATCATCGCGCTCGTCGCCGAGGTGCGCCGCCGGCGCGCCAGCGTCAGCGAGTACCGGGTGGAGCTGGTGCAGCCCCGCTCCGGCACCGAGCGCAGCGTCGACGTGTTCGCGACCCCGCTCGCCGACGACAGCGAGGCGGTGGTGCTGATGCTCCAGGAGCGCACCATCGCCGACAAGATGAACCGCCAGCTCACCCATCGCGGCGCGGCCCGCTCGATGGTCGCGCTCGGCGCCATGCTCGCCCACGAGATCAAGAACCCGCTCGCCGGCATCCGCGGCGCCGCCCAGCTCCTCGAGCAGTCCGGGGCCGAGGAGGACCGGCTCCTGACCCGGCTGATCTGCGACGAGTCGGACCGGATCGTGCGCATCGTCGAGCGCATGGAGCTGTTCGGCGACGAGCGCCCCGTGGAGCGCGGGCCCGTCAACGTCCACGGCGTCCTCGACCAGGTGAAGCGCTCGGCGCAGTCGGGATTTGCCCGCCGCATCCGCTTCGTGGAGGCCTACGACCCCTCGCTGCCGCCTGTCCTTGGAAACCGGGATCAACTGATCCAAGTCATCCTCAACCTCGTGAAGAACGCCGCCGAGGCGATCGGCGCCGACGCGGTCGATGGCGAGATCACCCTGTCGACCGCCTTCCGCACCGGCCTGCGCCTTCAGGTGCCGGGCTCTCGCGAGCGGGTGAGCCTGCCGATCGAGGTCGGCGTGCGCGACAACGGGCCCGGCGTCACCGCCGAGCTGCTGCCGGACCTGTTCGACCCCTTCGTGACCACCAAGGTCTCGGGCTCCGGCCTGGGACTTGCTTTGGTGGCCAAGATCGTTGGGGACCACGGCGGGATCGTGGAGTGCGATCCCGTCCCCCGCCGGACCACCTTCCGCCTCCTCCTTCCCATGTCGAGCGCCCGGGACGGGCGCGAATCGGTCGTGGAGCCCTGAGCCCAGCCATGCCCAACGGCAACATCATCGTCGCCGACGACGACGCCGCGATCCGCACCGTGCTTAACCAGGCGCTGTCGCGGGCGGGCTACGAGGTGCGCTCAACGGGCAACTGCGCCACCCTCTGGCGCTGGGTGGCGCAGGGGGAGGGGGACCTCGTCATCACCGACGTGATGATGCCCGACGAGAACGTGTTCGACCTGCTGCCGCGCATCAAGCGGGTGCGGCCGGAGCTGCCGATCATCGTGATGAGCGCGCAGAACACCTTCATGACCGCGATCCGCGCCTCGGAGAAGGGCGCCTACGAGTACCTGCCCAAGCCCTTCGACCTGAAGGAGCTGACCGCCATCGTCGGGCGCGCGCTGTCTCGTCCCCGCGGGGCGCCCGCGCCCGGCGCGGGGCCGGAGAACGAGGACATCCCGCTGGTCGGGCGCTCGCCGGCCATGCAGGAGATCTACCGGGCGCTCGCCCGGCTGATGCCGACCGACCTCACCGTGATGATCACCGGCGAGTCGGGCACCGGCAAGGAGCTCGTCGCCCGGGCGCTCCACGACTACGGCCGCCGCCGCGCGGGGCCCTTCGTGCCCGTCAACATGGCCGCGATCCCCCGCGACCTGATCGAGTCGGAGCTGTTCGGCCACGAGAAGGGCGCCTTCACCGGCGCGCTCCAGCGCTCGGCCGGGCGCTTCGAGCAGGCGGAGGGCGGCACGCTCTTCCTCGACGAGATCGGCGACATGCCGATGGAGGCCCAGACCCGCCTCCTGCGCGTCCTCCAGCAGGGCGAGTACACGACGGTGGGCGGGCGGGTGCCGATCAAGACCAACGTCCGCATCATTGCGGCGACCAACAAGGACCTGCGGGTCTCGATCCAGCAGGGCATCTTCCGCGAGGACCTGTTCTTCCGCCTCAACGTCGTGCCGCTGCGCCTCCCGGCGCTCCGCGAGCGCTCGGAGGACGTGCCCGACCTCGCCCGGCACTTCTTCCTTCTCGTCGAGCGCGAGGGGCTGACCCGCAAGACTCTCGACGCCGACGCCATGGAGCGCCTGAAGCGCTACCGCTGGCCCGGCAACGTCCGCGAGCTGGAGAACCTCGTCCGGCGGCTCGCCGCCCTCTACCCGCAGGAGACCATCACCGGCCCGGTGATCGAGGCCGAGCTCGACACCCTGCCCCTGGCGCAGGCTCCGGCGTCCGCCGGGGCCGAGCCCCGCAAGGGAGCTGGGGAGAGCGAGAGCCTGTCGGCGGCGGTGGAGCGGCACCTGAGCGACTATTTCTCGGGCTACCGGGACACCCTGCCGCCGCCCGGCCTCTATCACCGGGTGCTGCGCGAGATCGAGGGGCCGCTGATCGGCGCGGCGCTGGCAGCGACCCGCGGCAACCAGATCCGGGCCGCGGAGCTCCTCGGCGTCAACCGCAACACCCTGCGCAAGAAGGTCCGCGACCTCGACCTCCAGGTCTTCCGCTCGGCCCGCTGAGGGGGCGTCCTAGGATCCTGCGATCCTATGATCCGCGCTCAGGCCTGGCTCTGCTCGTGCTCGGCGCGCAGCAGGCGGGCGATCTCGAAGGCGATCTCGGTCAGCATCTCGTCGATGAGGTCGCCGAGGCGCGGGCGCTGCATGCCCTCGACCATGCCGCGCATGGCGATGGCGTGGTCCGCGAGGCGGTTGATCCGCCTCTGCTCGTGAAGGCGTTCGGCGTCCCGCTCCTCGGTGACGTCGATCACGACGCCGCTGCCGCTCGTGGGCCCGCCCGCCCCGTCCGTCTCGATCCGCCCGCGCATGACGAGGCTGCGGCCGCCTCCGCCGTCGGAGGGACCGGTCTCGAAGCGCATCTCGACGATGCCGCCGGCCGCGGCGAGGGCCGCCTCGACCAGGGGGCGGTCCTGTGGCCGCAGCCGGTCGAGGAAGACGGCGAGGGGGACGCCGTGGGCGGACGCCTCCTCCTCGAGGCCCAGACGCGCGGCCGATCCCCGTGAGAGGGCGATGCGGCTCGACGGGGCGTCGTGCACCCAGTCGCCCACGATTCCGGAAGCGTCGAGCGGGCTGTGGGGGTCTTCGGAGAGGAAGTGGATCAATCCGTCCGCCATGGCTGGCCTGAGGACCGTAGCCAGAGCCGTCGTGGTCCGCGCCGGACACCTGAGGTTGGCCAATCCGGTACGCGGCACGCTTCGAACAAGGCACGATTCGCCGGCAATTAAGCATTCGCGAGACGATCGGGCAACGTCAGATTGCTCCGCCGCCATGAGACTTTCTGCTGGATTAGGAGGGGCACTCCTGTCGTCCCGGCATCACAGGATCGACGGATCGGGGGAGCGTTTACGGGCCGTTAACCATGTTGGCCGAGAACGGGATCAGCGCATCCCTGGGTCACAGGATCGCCCTCCGACGGGTCCGGATGCCCCAGGCACCCGAATGTCCTCACGCCACGTCCACGCCCATTTCGCCGCAAGGGACGCTCCGATGAAAGCCATCACCTTCGTCACGCAGAAGGGCGGCAGCGGGAAGAGCACGTTGTGCATCTCGCTGGCCGTCGCCGCCCAGGAAGCGGGCCGCTCGGTCTGCATCCTCGAGATGGACCGCCAGGCCACCATCTCCGACTGGCTCGACCACCGCACCGCCGAGGGGCCGGAGGTCGCCCAGATCGACGCCACGCAGATCGACGCCGTGATGGCCCGCCTGCGCGAATCGGCCTACGATTACGTCTTCATCGACACCCCCGGCGTCGATTCGACCGGCACCCTCTCGGCGATCCGGGCGGCGGACCTCTGCGTCATCCCCTGCCGGCCGACCCCGGCGGATCTCCGCGCCTTCAAGCCGACGCTGGCGGCGATCTACCGCCTCGAGAAGAAGTTCGCCTTCGTGCTCAACCAGACGCCGCCGCGCTCCTACCGCATCCGCGACGCCGCCGACGGCCTCGCCGTGCTCGGCGTGCTGCCCGACGTCAACATCGTCGCCCGCACCGACCACCAGGACGCCATCGGCCTCGGCCAGGGCGTGACCGAGTTCAACCCCAAGGGCCAGGCCGCCGGCGAGATCCGCCGCCTGTGGACCTGGATCGAGAAGCGCACGCAGGTGGCCCGGCATGTCAAAGCCGCCTAAGCTCAGCCTCGCCTCGATCGTCGCCGCCGCAGCCCCTCCGGTCCGCGGGACGCTGCCGGCGAGGGTCCCGGCCGGCGAGGTGGTGCCCTTCGAGGCCCCGCCCCAGGGCTCCGCGGCGACGCCCCGGCGCGCCAACGCCACCCTCAAGGAGCGCGCCCGGCAGATGTCGGTCTACCTGGAGCCGCCGGTCTACGACCAGCTCCGGGACCTCGCCTACGCCGAGCGCGCCAAGATGCACGGGCTGATGCTCGAGGCGCTCGACCTGCTCTTCAAGCAGCGGGGCGCCCGCTCCATCGAGCAGCTCAACGAGGCGGCTCAGCGCTGACCGCCTCTCAAGGCCGCCGGATCCATCGCCGGCGGCCTTTTCGCGAGGCCGATCCGAGGCTTGCGCGCGGACGCTGAGAGCCTGCATCGGATCCGGCCGGCCCTCAGGCGCCGCATGAGGACGAGGCGCCACCCGCAACGTGGCGAGTGCCGGTCCAGACGGAGAAAATCCTTTCTGTAGAATGTTTTGCGCAGGCTCTCTCATGTGCGATGGGAGGGCAGGCGGATGGCTTCTCGCATATCCGCGCCCCACAGGCTCCGCAGCGTTCAGCTTTCCTTTACGCGACCCCGACGATCTTAAGCGTCGCGGGGGGATGGGGCCGGGTCAGGTCCCGCCTCCCGCGTGCCCCGCCGGCGCCTCCCCCGCCGGTCCGGGCCTGTTGCGTTCCAGGGGCGCCGGTTGGGTCCGCGTATGCTGCGTTCGACCAGGGCCCGTTTCGCGGGCCGGGAGGGCTTCCCGATCGGGCGCCTCCTCGCCGTGGCCGGCATCGCGCTCGCCACCGCCAATTGCAGCACCAACCCCGCCCAGAAGCTCGCCGCCAATGGCAGCGGCATCGATCCGAAATACGGGGTCAAGGCGAGCCCGCGCCTCTACAACGAGGGCGACGTCATTCCGAAGGGGGGCGGCCGGCGCTTCTCGGGCAAGCCCTACGTGGTCGCCGGACGCACCTACGTCCCCCGCGAGGAGGGTCGCGGCTACGTCCGCGAGGGCCTCGCCTCCTGGTACGGCAGCGCCTTCCACGGCCGCATGACCGCCAACGGCGAGGTCTTCGATCGGCACTCCATCGCCGCCGCCCACCCGACCCTGCCGCTGCCGAGCTACGCCCGCGTCACGAACCTCGCCAACGGGCGCTCGATGGTGGTGCGCGTCAACGACCGCGGCCCCTATCACGCCGACCGGGTGATGGACGTGTCCGAGGCCGTGGCCGAGGCGCTGGAGTTCCACCGGCGCGGCACTTCTAAGGTGCGCGTCGAGTATGTCGGCAAGGCCTCCGTCGCCGGCAGCGACGACCGCAAGCTGCTGGCCACCCTGCGCACGGACGGCCGCCCGGCCCCGATCGGCGGCGCCTCGCCGGTGATGCTGGCCGATCTCGGGCCGGACCGGGACACCGGGGCCGGCGACGGACTCGCCCGCGGCCGCGCCCCGCTCGCCTTCCAGCCAGGGGAATCCGCCGAGCCCGCCCAGGCGGCGCCGGCCCCGCGCCGCGCCGCGCCGATCCAGCTCGCCGGAGCCACCGTGGCGGTGCCCCCCGCGCTCCAGCCCGGCGCCCGCCGGGAGGGCGCGTTCAAGCCGGTGCTGCCGCACGCGACGGGACGCCCGCTCGCCGTGGCGGAGCTCGGCAGATCCGGTGCTCCGGACAAGACGAAGGGGGCCGAGCCGTCGCGCGTCGCCGCCCTCGCGCCGCCGTCCCGCAGTGCGGCTTCCGGAAAGGCCACCGGCGCGAAGGCCCGAGGGATTCAGGGCGAGGCGATCAAGGTCGCCGGGCTCAATCCGGGCCTTTCGGGTCGAGAGCCGGCCAAGGCGGTGTCGAAGGCATCCCAGGCCCAGGCATCCCAGGCCCAGGCATCCCAGGCCCAGGCATCGAAGGCCCCCGCGATGCCCGCCGCCGCCCGCCAGCAGATGGCCCGTCTGGCCTCCCTGCCGGCCGAGCCGCCGCGCCGGCCCGCCCTCCGCGACTCCGCCTCCCAGACGAAGCCCGCGCCGGCCCGCCGCTCGCGCTTCGCCGGGATCGACAACTGAGCGGGGCCCTCGGCCGGTCCGCGGCGAATTCGCGTTCGATTTCAGGCGCGCACCGGGGTAAGCTCGTCCGCGTGGGAGCGAGGCCGGCGCCCTCCGCGGCGGCCGGCGCAGTGACGAGAGACCCGATGCGCGTGCCATCCGTTGCCCGAGCCCTCTCGCTGCCGGGCCGCGCCGCCGCCTCCCTGCTGGTGCTGGCCGCGCTGGCGCTGCCGGCCGCCGCCCAGGTCTTCCAGACCGCCGCGCCCCACGCCATCCTGATCGACGCCGCTTCCGGCTCGGTGCTCTACGAGAAGGCCGCCGACGAGCCCTTCTCCCCGGCGAGCATGGCGAAGCTCATGACGACCGAGGTCGTCTTCGACGCCCTCACCAGCGGGCGGCTCTCCATGGACACGGAGTTCACCGTCACCGAGGACGCCTGGAAGCGGGGCGGGGCAGGGGGCGGTGGCTCCTCGATGTTCGCGCAGGTCAACAGCCGCATCAAGATGTCGGACCTGCTGCGCGGCCTCATCGTGCAGTCGGGCAACGATGCGGCGATCACCATCGCCGAGAACATGGCCGGCTCGGAAGAAGCCTTCTCCGGCCTCATGAACCAGAAGGCGAAGGCGCTCGGGCTCGACCGCTCGACCTTCCGCAACGCCACCGGCTACTCGGCCCCCGACCAGAAGGTGACGGCCCGCGACCTCGCCAAGCTGTCGCTGCACCTGATCGACGGCTACCCGGACCTGTATAAGATCTTCGCCGAGCGCGAGTTCACCTGGAACAAGATCAAGCAGCAGAACCGCAACCCGCTGCTCACCCTCGACATCGGCGCCGACGGGCTCAAGACCGGCTATCTCGAAGAGTCCGGCTACGGGCTCGCGGCCTCGGCGGTGCAGAACGGCCAGCGCCTCATCATGGTGGTCTCCGGCCTCAAGACCGCCCGCGACCGGGCGGCGGAGGCCCGCAAGCTGATGGAGTGGGGCTTCCGCGCCTTCGAGCCCCGGCAGGTCTTCGCCGCCGGCGAGACCGTGGCCGAGGTCTCGGTCTACGGCGGCGAGAAGGGCTCCGTTCCCGTGGTCGCCAAGAAGCCGGTGCGGCTCCTGCTGCCCCGGGGCTCCCAGGAGCGCGTCACCGCGAAGGTCGTGTACCAGGGGCCGCTGACCGCCCCCGTCGAGCAGGGCCGCGAGGTCGGGCGCCTCCGGGTGATGCGCGGCGACACCCTCGCCCTCGACCAGCCGCTCTATGCCGGCGAGACCGTCGAGGCCGGCTCGATCCCGCAGCGGGCGCTGGACGCCGCGCTGGAGGTCGGCACCGGTCTCGTGCGGCGCGCCTTCAAGAAGGGCGGCAGCGCCTCGTGAGGGGCCGCCTCGTCACCTTCGAGGGCGGGGAGGGGGTCGGCAAGTCGACGCAGGTCGAGCGCCTCGCCCGCACCCTGCGGGCGGCGGGCCGCGAGGTGGTCGCGACCCGCGAGCCCGGCGGCACCGAGCGGGCCGAGGCGATCCGCGCGGCGCTCCTCTCGGGCGCGGCCAAGCCCTACGGACCGTTCGCCGAGGCGCTCCTGTTCAGCGCCGCCCGCATCGACCATCTCGACCGGCTGATCCGGCCCGCCCTGGAGCGCGGCGCCGTGGTGCTTTGCGACCGCTTCAGTGATTCCACCCGCGCCTACCAGGGCGCCGCCGGGGGGCTCGACGCCGGGACGATCGCGGCGCTGGAGCGCGTCACCCTCGGGGGCCTCTCCCCGGACCTGACCCTGATCCTCGACCTTCCCCCGGAGACGGGCCTCGCCCGCGCCCGTGCCCGCGCCGCCGATACGGGCGGGGAGGGTGCCGAGGCCGACCGCTTCGAGGCCGAGGCGCTGGCCTTCCACGCGCGGCTGCGGGAGGCCTTCCTCGCGATCGCCGCCGCCGAGCCGGCGCGCTGCGCGGTGATCGACGCGGGCCTCCCCCCCGACGCCGTCGAGGCGGCGGTGCGCGAGGCGGTGGCGGATCGCCTGCCGGCCCTGCTGGCGCTTGGCGAGACCAGAAACCCCGGCGAAGTCCGAAACAATGCCGCCTGAGATCGAGCCCGACGACGCCGAGCCCGGCGACCTGCCGGACGTGCCGCGTCCCCGCAGGCAGACCCGTCTCATCGGCCACAGGGCGGCCGAGCGCGCCTTCGCGGGAGCGATCGGGGAGGGGCGCCTGCACCATGCCTGGCTGATCGGCGGCCCCCGCGGCATCGGCAAGGCGACGCTGGCCTACCGGGTCGCCCGCCGGCTCCTCGCGGTCCGGCCCTCGGGGGAGGGGCTCGAGGTCGACCCTGCCGATCCCGGCGCGCGCAAGGTCGCGGCGCTGTCGCATCCGAATCTCCTCGTGCTCCGCCGTCACCGGCCGGCGGGCGCCAAGGCGATGCCGACGCGCATCGGCGTCGAGGCCGCCCGCGCGGCCCTCGACCTGTTCGGCACCACCGCCGGGAACGACGGCTGGCGCGTCTGCATCGTCGACAGCGCCGAGGACCTCAACGCCAACAGCGCCAACGCCCTCCTGAAGATGATCGAGGAGCCCCCGGAGCGGGCCCTGTTCCTGATCGTCTCCCACGCGCCGGGCCGCCTCCTGCCGACCATCCGCTCCCGCTGCCGGATGCTGCCTCTGCGCCCGCTCCCCGAGGCCGCCGTCGCCGAGGCCATCGCCGGACTGCCGGCGCCCTTCCGCCAGCCGGAGCCGGAGCGCCTGGCCCGCGCGCTCGCCCTCTCCGAGGGCTCGGTGGCCCGCGCGCTCGCCATGCTCGATCCGAAGACCCTGGAGGTCGTCGGCGAGGTCGAGAGCCTGCTCGCCCGGCCCGACCGGCGGCGTGCCCTGAAGCTCGCCGAGCGGCTCTCCGGCCGCGACGCCGAGGCCCTGTTCGAGACAGCCCTCGACACCGCCTTCCGCTTCGTCTCCGCCGAGATCGACCGGCGCCGGGACGAGCCCCCCGCTCGCCTTGCGGCGCTGGCGGAGGTGTGTGAGAAGTCCGGCCGTGCCGCCCGGGAGGCCGCGATCTACAACCTCGATCGCCGTCCGGTGGTCCTGTCCCTGTTCGGCGATCTCGCCGAGGCGCTCCAAGGAGCCTGACCCGGGATCACAGGAACCCGGGATCCGATGAACCGCCGATCCGGGGATGCCCTGACGTGAGCGCCGACACTCCCGCCGAGGGCCGCGCCGGCCACCGCGGCACCTACAGCCTCACCACGGCGATATCCTACCCCAACGGCGCCCCCCATATCGGCCACGCCTACGAGGCGATCGCCACCGACGCCATCGCCCGCTTCCACCGCCTCGACGGCTACGAGGTGCTGGCCACCACCGGCACCGACGAGCACGGCCTCAAGATCCAGCAGACGGCAGCCCGCGACGGCACCACGCCCCGCGCCCTGGTCGACGCCATGTCGGAAAAATTCCGCGCCATGGTCGCGGCGCTGGGCTGCCGCTTCGACCGCTTCATCCGCACCACCGAGCCCGAGCACTACGACGCCGCCCGCGCGCTGTGGCGGCGCATGCAGGCCAACGGCGACATCTACCTGTCGAAGTACGTCGGCTGGTACTCGGTGCGCGACGAGGCCTGGTACGGCGAGGACGAGACCGAGATCGGGCCGGACGGCGGGCGCCGCGCCCGCGAGACCCGCACCCCCGTCGAGTGGACCGAGGAGGAGAACTACCTGTTCCGCCTCTCGGCCTACGGCGACCGCCTGCTCAAGCTCTACGAGGAGCAGCCGGACTTCGTCGGCCCCGAGACACGCCGCAACGAGGTCGCGAGCTTCGTGCGCTCCGGGCTGAAGGATTTCTCCGTCAGCCGCACCACCTTCGACTGGGGCGTGCCGGTGCCCGACGCGCCGGGCCACGTCATGTATGTCTGGGTCGACGCGCTGACGAACTACCTCACCGTCTGCGGCTTTCCCGACGAATCCGACCCGCGCCGGCGCTTCTGGCCGATGGACCTGCACGTCATCGGCAAGGACATCGTGCGCTTCCACGCGGTCTACTGGCCGGCCTTCCTGATGTCGGCGGGCCTGCCGCTGCCGAAGCGCGTCTTCGCCCACGGCTTCTTCCTCAGCAAGGGCGAGAAGATGTCGAAGTCGCTCGGCAACGTCGTCGACCCGATGGACCTCGTCGCGACCTACGGCGCGGATGCCCTGCGCTACTTCGTGCTGCGCGAGGCGCCCTTCGGCGGCGACGGCAACTACGACCACGAGGCGATCATCACCCGCATCAACGCGGACCTCGCCAACGATCTCGGCAACCTCGCCCAGCGCTCGCTCTCCATGATCGCCAAGAACGGCGAGGGCCGGGTGCCGCGGCCCGGCCCCCTCAGCGAGGCCGACCGCGCCATGCTCGCGGCGGCAGACGCCCTGCCGGAGCGGGCCCGGGAGGCCATGAAGGACCTCGCCCTCCACACGGTGCTGGCGCAGATCTGGGCCGTGGTGGCCGAGGCCAACCGCTACTTCGCCGGCGAGGAGCCCTGGAAGCTCCGCAAGACCGATCCGGCGCGGATGGAGACCGTCCTCTTCGTCACCATCGAGACGGTGCGCGCTGTCGCGATCCTGGTGCAGCCCTTCGTGCCGGAGGCGGCAGGCCGCCTCCTCGATCTCCTGGCCGTGCCGGAGGACGCGCGGATGCTCGCCGATGTCGGAGAGGGCGGGCGCCTCGTGCCGGGCACTGAACTCCCGGCGCCGAGCCCCGTCTTCCCGCGCTTCGAGCGGCCCGAGGCGCCGCCCGCCGCCTGAGACACGCGACCGGACCCGAGATGCTCGTCGACAGTCACTGCCACCTGGACTTCCCCGACTTCGCGGGGGACCTGCCCGGCGTGATCGCCCGCGCGGAGGCCGCAGGCGTCGCGGGCATGCTCACGATCTCGACCCGCGTCGCCAAGGCGGAGACCTACCGAACCATCGCGCACGCGCACCGCCAAGTCTGGCACACGGTCGGGACCCACCCGCACGGGGCCGCCGAGGAGCCCGACGTGCCGGCCGAGACCATCGCGGCGCTGGCCACGGACCCGCGCTGCGTCGGCATCGGCGAGGCGGGGCTCGACTACCACTACGCCGACGCCGCCCCGGCGGAGGTGCAGGAGCAGGTGCTCTGCGCCCATATCGAGGCGGCCCGGCTCAGCGGCCTGCCCCTCGTCATCCACGCCCGCGACGCGGACGCGCACATGGAGCGGGTGCTCGCCGACGAGATGAGCCGAAAACCCTTCCGGGCAGTGCTGCACTGCTTCTCCTCCGGGCGTCGGCTCGCCGAGGTCGGGGTCGAGCTCGGTCTCTTCGTCTCCTTCTCCGGCATCGTCACCTTTCGGCGCTCGCACGAACTGCGCGAGATCGCCCGCGCGGTGCCGCACGACCGTATCCTGGTCGAGACCGACGCGCCTTTCCTGGCGCCGGAGCCCCATCGCGGGCGCACCAACGAGCCGGCCTATACCGCCGACACCGCCCGCTCGCTCGCCGCGACCCTCGGGCTCGAGCCCGAGGCCTTCGCCCGCCTCACCACGGAGAACTTCTTTCGGCTGTTCTCCAAGGCACGGTTGGCGAGCGGGCCGTCGAGCGAAGGGGCGTGACAGGGCGGGCGCCTCTCCCGTACCAACGGGACCGGAGGTCTGGATGGCGACGCTGAGCCTGCGCATTCTCGGGTGCGGCTCCTCGGGAGGGGTGCCGCGGGTCGGTTCCGGCTGGGGCGCCTGCGATCCGGCCGAGCCGAGGAACCGCCGCCGGCGCTGCTCGGTCCTCGTCGAGCGGCGCGGGGAGGGGGGCGCCACCACGCTTCTCGTCGACACCTCGCCGGACCTGCGCGAGCAGCTCCTCGACGCGGGCGTCGACCGGCTCGACGCGGTGCTCTTCACCCACGCCCATGCCGACCACACCCACGGCATCGACGACCTGCGCCCCCTCGTCATCCAGATGCGCCGGCGCATCCCTGTCTACGCCGACGGCCTGACACGGAGCCTGCTCGAGGCCCGGTTCGGCTACTGCTTCACCCAGGCGCCGACGAGCGACTACCCGCCGATTCTCGAGATGCGCGACCTGCCCGAGGGCACGAGCGTCCGCCTCGACGGAGAGGGGGGCCGGATCGAGGCGCTGCCGCTGCCGCTGGAGCACGGCAACGAGGCCGCGCTGGGCTTCCGGTTCGGAGCCGTCGCCTATGTGCCGGATGTCAGCCTGATCCCGCCGGCGAGCGAGAACGCGCTCCACGGGCTCGATCTCCTCGTGATCGACGCCCTGCGCGATATCCCCCATCCGACCCACTACTCGGTCTCGGACGCGCTGGCGCTCGTCGAGCGGGTGCGACCGGCCCGGGCCATCCTCACGAATCTCCACACCGATCTCGACTACCGCAGCCTCGCGCGCCGCCTGCCGGCCGGGGTGGAGCCCGCCTATGACGGTCTCGTCGCAGAGGTCGCCTGCTGAGCGGGCGCCGGTTTTTTCACGTCCTTGTCAAAAACGGTGTTGACCCTTCGGTTCTGTCTCCGTATACCGCTGTTCATCGGCGCCGGCCGCTTCTGTTTGAGGCGGGACTGGTTGCCGGGTTGTCTGTTTTTTCTGGGGCTTCGAGCTTCGGGATGAGGCGACCCGCTCTTTTCCGACTTGTATGGGCTGGTCTCGGCCTGGGGCAACCTGGGGCGGTCGGTCTGTCGGTTGGGTGGGGGTGTAAGGGTGTGAGGCTTTGGCTTTCGGGCCTTGGTGTCGTGTCCTTATCCGTTCTTTGACATTGTAGGTTTTTGAGGAAGGGAAGCGTGGGCGGCGTTGTCCTTGCGGGTTGGGCCTTTTGGGTCTGGCTGTAGGGTATGATGCTGAGCCGACGTTTCTGAGCTCATCGGATCTGTT
>Ga0268244_10000063_pt1 | contig 43841 bp, 47 predicted proteins | sample AgamicMgSfe_FD_200258 | JGI IMG/M metagenome (GOLD analysis project Ga0268244, IMG submission 200258) | Agave microbial communities from Guanajuato, Mexico - Mg.Sf.e (v2) (version 2) | ecosystem: Host-associated > Plants > Phyllosphere > Phylloplane/Leaf | place: Guanajuato, Mexico | collected... | reverse complement strand
GTGTATATATAGTCCTATAAACCTAGGCTTATAACCTATTAAAAGGGGTAGACTAAACTATGTAGTAGAAGAGACTAAAAGTATAGGAACCCTCTAAGGAAAATGTGTTATCTGCTATAGAGCTACTATTATTACTAAAGAACTAAAAGGAAAGTAGGAGTAGTAAATCTAGATGAAGGGATTTCATCTAGACCCTAACAACTGTCATCTAGTCATATGACTAAGGGCTACATAACTAGATAGCTACTAATTCTTAATAGTTCCTATACTTTTAGTCTCTTCTACTATATAGTTTAGTCTATCCCTTTTAATACTTATAGTAGTTCTTTTCTTCTGTCTATACTTAGTAGAGTAGCGAGTCCTTAGTAGTTATTATAGGTTCTAAAAACCCCGTGTCTCTGCTAATGTAGATATTAGAGTAAAGAAGTAGTTATATACCTACCTACCTAGGTAGGCAAATATTATCAATATATTAGAGCTAGATTAGGTCTTTATAACTAGAATACTAGCTACCTAGGTATGGTACTAAACAATTACTCATTAGACTTTAAGTTATTTATTTATAATCCTAGTATTAGATACAAAACTAGGTAAGTAAGCTACTCTTTTACTATAGTGCTTCTAGATATCACACCCTAACTATTATGTATTCTAAATACTATGTAGTAAGACCTATGTGTAAGTAAAGTACCTACCTACATATGTAGGTGTAGATATGTGTGGGTCAATTTCGATCACATGATGATGCAACTCCACGCAGTATCGGCAGCCCAAATCCGGCTAGAGCGCGAGATGTCCGTGCGCTGAGCCTCAGTCTGCGGCCCACATCCTACGGTACATACCAGACAAGTCACTTCTCGAGTAGAACACCCTATCCTCGCCGCTCGCCGCAATCCACCGTCCGACACCTCGACTACCCAAGCGAGTACTGGTCAATGGGTTGACTGATCGTACTCACGCCAACGCGCCAAGAGCTCGTTCCAACCACGATAGCAAAAGCTGCCCCCTCCGTTCCCGGTCGCGGTAACAACTGCCCGCCAGGACTCGAGGCGATCAGCACCTGTGATGCGCACGAGCACATGACAGCGACACCCGACACACATTGCTTTCATTTTCCGTGAACGTCGCCACTGCATCGGCAGCGACCACAATGGACGCATCTATCGCTTTGTCGCCCGAGCCACACGATGTGGTCAAACCTATCACCGAACCCGTCACGTCAAAGCCAGCGAACGCTCTGACACCACCAACAAGCGAAGAGATGAATCACGAGCTCAAGAAGGAGGACGAAGAGTCTGATTTGAGCGATCTAGACCTGGATGATGATGAGGAGGAGGATGGCGAGGATATCGAGCCCGATCATTACTGGGATGACGGCAAGATCCCAGTCTTCAAGCCGACGATGGACCAGTTCCGCAGCTTCAAAAAGTTCATCGAGAAGATCGACAAGTATGGCATGAAGTCTGGTATCGTGAAAGTGATACCGCCAAAGGAATGGTACGTCATCCTGTGAGGCGCGCAACAGGGAAAACAGTGTGCTAACGTCACCATCCTGACAGGCGCGATTCCCTCCCGGATCTGGATGACTATGTCAAGCGCATCAAAATCAAGAACCCAATCATGCAAGAGTTCAACGGCACTTTGGGAACATACACGCAGCAAAACGTGGAAAAGCAGCGGTCCTACAATCTGCCAGAGTGGAAAACATTGACAGAGGAGACCCAACATCAGCCGCCGGCCCGGCGTGGTGAGAGGAGACGGAATCAAGAGAAGGTCGTTCGTGGTGGCGGCAATCTGCGCGGTCGCGCTGCCGCGGTGATTGCAACGGCAGACACAGATGGCAGCCCGAAGCCGAAGCGCAAGCCTGGTCGGCCTCGCCGCACCCCGCTTGCCATGCTTGCCACCGAAGACCAAGAGTCTGGAGACGAAAAGGGAAAGCGAGACGGTCGTGCACAAAATCTGCCGACGCCTGATTCTCCGGCTATCAAGCCCGCCAAAGGCAAGCCTAACGCCAAGCCAAGAGGACGGCCAGCTGGCAAAGGCCAGGCGAAGTCGGTCACGTCAAGGCGTCTCAACAACACTGCCGAAGCTGCCGATTTTGTCGACGAGGCCGACTTCAAGAACTTTGATTACCGCATGGATGGCCTGGATGAGTTCACGCCTGAGAGATGCGCCGAGCTCGAGACCCACTACTGGAAGAGTCTGGGATTCAACCAGCCGATGTATGCTGCCGACATGCCCGGTTCGCTCTTCGATGACACCACCACTAGTTGGAACGTAGCGAAGCTGGAGAACCTGCTCGATGTTCTCGGCACGAAGGTTCCCGGTGTCAACACAGCTTACCTCTACATGGGTATGTGGAAGGCGACTTTCGCCTGGCATCTCGAGGATGTGGATCTTTACAGCATCAACTACATCCATTTCGGTGCGCCGAAGCAGTGGTACAGCATCTCACAGGAGGACGCTCGAAAGTTCGAGGCGGCTATGAAGGCCAATTGGCCAGTGGACGCGAAGAGCTGCGATCAGTTTCTCCGGCACAAGACCTACCTCATCTCTCCCGATGTCCTCGCGAAGCAATACAACGTGAAGGTCAACAAGCTCGTCCATTACGAAGGCGAGTTCGTCATCACCTACCCGTACGGATATCATTCCGGTTACAACCTCGGCTATAATTGCGCGGAGTCCGTCAACTTCGCCACTGAATCATGGCTCGACTACGGTCGCATCGCCAGAAAATGCAATTGTGAGGCCGACAACGTGTGGGTCGATGTCTCTGAGATAGAGCGCAAGCTCAGAGGCGAGCCGACGCCCGAGTATTACGAAGAGACCGACGATGATGACGACAACCTCAGTGGCAATGAGGATGGCAATCTGCCCTCGCCACCGGCAAGCGTCAAGGGCAAGGCGCAGCGCGGCAAGAAGCGGAAGCGCGACGTCAAGGAAGAGAAGCCGAAGAAAAAGAAGAAGATCAGGATCAAGATTAAGGCGCCGACGCGCGAGCCTTGCGTCATGTGCCCGAACGACAACCCGTGGGAACCCCTCTTACCCACAGATACTGGCAAGAAGGCGCATCGGTCTTGTGCGCTCTTTACGCCAGAGACATGGGTCGACAAGGACGACAGTGGCCTTGAAAGAGTGTGTGGTGTCGCAACCATCGACCGAGCCCGGCTGGATCTCAAGTGCAACTTCTGCCGCTCGAAGCGCGGTGCTTGCTTCCAATGCTCATCGAAAAAGTGCACTCGCGCATTCCACGCAACATGCGCTCTGGCGGCTGGCGTATTGATCGATGGCGGCCTGGTACCGACGTTTGGCACAGATGGCACCGAATACTTCGAGGAAGGCTACGACTTTCGCTGCAAGTACCACAGGCCTAAGATGCCCAAGAAGGTCGATATCGACGCACTGGAGAGCAGCAAACGTATTCACAACTTCGCCAAGGATCTCAAGTACAACGATGTCGTCCAGGCACAGTACGTCGGTGGGGAGGTTTTTGCAGGCTCAGTGGTTGAGAATAGGCCCAGCGAGCTGAGTGTTGTCGTGGATGTTCTTCCTGAAGGGTACGTTTGCCTGTGTTATCCTCCAGCCACGGAAGAGTGTCGTACTAACGGAACTTGCAGTGACCGCATTGAGGTGGAATGGAAATGGCTCTGCGTCTTGAACCCAGACGATTCACTGAGGCCCAAGCCGACCGCTGGCGCCATACCTATGCCGGAGGGCATGAACAAGAAGCAGGTATCTGTCAATAACCGGCAGGATGGTGTACCCACGACAGACGAGCCATTCCACGACGACCCGCAGTATAAATGGTGCGACTTCTACAACGTACACATGCCACCGCCCGCCTACCAGTCAGTCAAGCTGCAGACACCGGCTAGGTTGACAGTCAACCTAGACGCGTCGGACCAGCTTTACTACTACTTACCGAACGCTTCGACGGAGGCGAAATGCTTCTTCACTGACACAGCGGGCAGCACGGCGATCGCTGCCAAGGCCAATTTCTTGGAGCGTGTGAATGTCAAGCCGATAGCCCAACCTTCAAGGATCTTAGCAGCTGCCAAGCCACCCGTTCGGCCGGTCGCCTCTCAGCCGCCTGTCTTGAAGCCATGGCCGATGGACAACCGCAACAGTGAGACGCCTCACCAAGGCATCTGGATTGCGAAGCCATACATCTACAAGCCAAGGGAGCCCGCTAGGCCGAACCTTCTGTGGGGCGTCGATCCGCAATCGCTTGCGACCCAGCGCAGCTTCCTCGCTGAGGCAGGCCGACGCCCATCAGAAGAAGGTATCCCGATGGCGCAGAGTGACTACCCGGACGACGACCCTAGCGTGGCCACACAGCCGCTGCGGCCATTCTCAAGGGAGCATTATTACTCCACCGAGACGCTGCCAGCAGCCTACCCAGGTCAGTACTCCAGCTTCACACAACTCGCTCGTCGACGATCGCAAGGCGCGCCGAGCTTGCAGAGACCGAGTTCGCACAATGGTGGCCACTCATCGGATTACGCGGTGAGCGAACAGCGCAGGACCGACGGCAGGCAGCGTGCCCCTACCGCTCCCATGCTGAGCCATCCGAGCTCTGCCTCGCTGCCACCAAATCAGTACGCCTCGAACAGCAGTCGGCCATCGTCGTCTGCCCAGAGCCATCCGTCCCCGCGGCCAGCGCCTCTCACACCCGCAACCAGTATCTCGACAACCTCGAAGCCCGAGACACCCCCCGGTTTCTTAGACAACCTTCAGAGGTACCCTTACCTCCGGAACAGCTACTTGCGTAGCCGCGGGCTGTACGAGTCACCTTACACCATTGGAGGAGGGTTCTCCTCATCGTATCAAGCACCTGCACTCGAGAGGTCTACTGGTTCTGGCACAGAGAAATTCCCCGTACACACCCCGTCCACTTCGATCTCTTCGCTTGCCGACATTGGCAGGCGCACGAGTTCTCAATGGACTCCGCCATCTCAGATGTGGCACAGCGCCGGCGTCAGCAATCAGCAGACGACGCCACCGCCGCAGCAGCAACAGGCAGTTCCCGCTCGCAAGTACCCATTACCGACCTATCAGACACCGTACGATTTCCAGCAGTCTTGCCAGATCCTGCCGAGTACGGCCAGCCGCGACGGGGCCCAGGCACGCTTGATGCGCGACTACGGCTACGGGGCATACGCGGCGCACGGGCACGCGCAGCCGCACCGCAACAGTTTCGGCCATCCGTACGACACGGCCAAAATGTGGCAAAGCCCGAAAGCACCGACGCCGAGCCCTCTTTCCGACCCCAACACGCCCGGTCTGCAGCAGTACACGCCGCCGATGTCCGCAGGCGCGTGGAGCTCGTTGCCTATGCCGGGAGGTGCGCCGCCCGTGATGCAGCAGCCGCACGATCAACACCTGCAACAGCAGCACCAGCAACACCATACGGGTTACGGTCCGACATTGCCGCAGATGCATGGAGGGAGCGAGACGTGGCGGTACAATTGAAGAGGAAGGGGATGGAGTTTCATGACTTTCCATGCTCGGTTTATTATGTATTTGGATGCTCCTCATGGGAAAGAAGGGAGGGGAGCACAATGTTTTGAGAGGAGTAAGGTGATTGGGAAGTGAACGTTGCTGCTTATGGACGGTCATGCTTTTGCGGTCGCTGGAATGAAAAAACAATGATGCATGAGAGGAGGGAAGGGCATGGGAACGGGAAGGGAAGGCGTTCTTGACTCCTTCGCTTCTGCTGTGGTTATATGGATTCGGCAGTCGTTCACTCTTACTGTATGTGTAGTCTCGGAAGAAAACTCCGCTGATCACGTGTACCTCCTTTCTTGCTACCACTTGAGCATGGCACCCTACTGCGTGTTGGGCGTGGCAGTACACCACTACATACCTACGTAGTAGATCACCGTCCTGTCACCTTCAACGTTGTGCACTTCGCGCCTCGTCCCCTCTTTCTCACCAGATCCTGCCTGACCTTGTGAATCTCTGTTCTCACTCGGTCAAGTAAGAAAGTCAAACGTCTTCCACTCCCAAGTCGCCTGTTCAATGCCGCCCAAGCTGCCAACCCATTCGTTGCCGGCGGAGGTCAAAAGGTCACTTGCATGTCTTTTCGAGCAATGGGATACGGCTGTCTTTCACGGATGGGTGCTCGTGCTGGGAGACTGCATCCTGGGTAATTGAAGAGGAGAGTGCAGAATTGAGAAGGGAAGGTGGTGGCACTTTGTCTGAATTTGTTCAAGAGCAGGCGGGTTTCGTGGAAAGATGGATTTGAACTTAGCTAGGTATATGATAGAACACACGGGGAAAAGGTCGGAAGGAGTCCTCGTGAGATGGTGGCCGCGGCCAAAAATGGGCGCAGACCTCTATTGGGGGTTCAGGAGGGTATCTCGCTCATAAATGCTCAACAGATTTCCCCACTCGCTAATCGTGCGACCGGCGCTCTACTCTATGAAGAGAAAAGGAAGAAGATTGAAAACGTGGAAGTCCAGACGCCCAGCGCAAGACTGAGCAAGCCCTCCGAGTTTCATCAACGCTCACGCGAAACCACACTGATTCGGGTACTTGCGTTCCGTGACCGGTGTCCCGATCAACCCCGCCTGCACCATATTATCCAAACCCCACCCGCCAGGGCCATGATAAGACCAGATGAACCAGCCATTGCTGCTGTGCTCGAAGGCGTCCATCTGAGCCTCGACGAACTGGCGCGTGGCTTTGGTGAGGGCGGGGCTGTAGTCGGCCAGGGCGACGTTGACGCCGCACTGGCAGCCGCTGACGGTGCAGGTCGTGCCGGCGGTCGAGGTGCCGTCCGGGTTGACGCAGACGTTGGTGCCCGAGGCCCATTCGCCGACGTAGACGGGCAGGGTGGCCGAGGAGGGGAGGAGCTTGGAGTTGGTCCAGTTGCAGGCGGCGGCGATGTGTTCCGTTTGGTCCATGCTGTTCCACTCCGAGTCCTGGTTCTGGTAGAGGTGGACGTCCATGCCAAAGTGCGCGTCGGACCTGGTGGCGTTGCCGTTGACCTGTTGGCCGATCTCCTGCCATTCCGAAGGGCCCATGAATCCGTCGTGCATGATTACTCTCAGATCTTTGTTCGTGGCCTTGGATTTGACCGCGTTGTAGGCGTCCTTGGCCCATTCCTGCGTCTTGGTGAAGTTGTTCTGATCCCAGGAGATGGGCTCGTTGACGAGCTCGAGGGCGAAGACGACGTCGGCATACGACTGCGAGCCGTACTTCTCCGCCATGGTTTCCAGGACCGCGATGCTGTCCTGGAGATTATTTTCCGCCTGCCACATGACCGCCCCCGATTGGCCGCTGTTGTCAAAGCCATTCTGGCTGCCCGGCGATCCGTGGCAATCGACGAGCACCTTGAGACCGTGCGTACGAGCCCAGCCGATAGCCTTCTCCAGATAGGCGTCAGCGCCTTGAATGTAGTGAGCGCCGAAAGTGTCGTACGCCCAGTACCCGATGGGAATGCGGAGCGCGTTGATTCCCCACGAAGCGATCTTCTCAACATCGGACTCCGTAAAGTAGGTACTCCAGTGCTTCTCCAGTGCCTCCTGCGCACCATCGGTCTGGTCGAAAGTGAGTTGGTCCGAGGCATCGTTGCCATCGAACATGTCCGAATTCATCCACTTCTCAAGGATGAGCCAGCCGCCAACGTTGACGCCGCGCAATTTGTCTGGCAGGGCGTCGCTGGTTGCGTTGCTCGATGAGTTCAAGTTGGTGGTGGGGTACGCCGAGCCAGAGGCTGTTGGCATAACAAATCCAGAACGGTGCCCAGATGCGGCGGTCGGGAAGAAGCCGGAAGGATGAGTTGCGATGGTCAAGGTCGGGAAGGCGGTAGGGTGAGAATCGGCTGGCCTATGTGGGGAACCAGCGCCGTGAAGTGAGGCTTGCCTGCTCATTTCTGCAACCAGGACGGTATCATACTGCGTCGTGTACACGGTAGTGGGAACGCGAACGGTGGTATCTACTTCGGACGCTACCCTGCTCATCTCCGCCGCGAGGACGGTATCAAACTGTGTCCTGTACACGGTGGTGGGGATACGAATGGTGGCATCGGCTTCCGCAGGTTCGTAGAAGTAACTCGCGGGTCTCGCATCGCTGATAGAAGTGAATACGACAGAGGCCGCCAGGACAGCGGAAGCCCATTGTCGAGCCATGGTTGTGGTGATATTATTTTCGAAATGCTCAGGACGCCGGGTCTCGCGCAAACGGATCGCAGTGTTGATCGGTGGCGATTCGACGTCAGATCGCCAGGCGTTCGTCTCGGAGGCTTTGGGGCCGCGCGGTGACTATCCAACGGAGTGAGGCGCGAGTGTGAGTATAGTCTGGTAAGTCTTTACCCAACACTTTGTACCGGAATCCGATATGCGCAAGGCGCGCTGCGTAATGAAATAGGCGAAAGAGGATGTTCTGGAAGGACAGTGGGATATAACGAAGGGATGTGGTCACTAGGACACACGATGCAACAACGAGACCGCGACACAACCGCAATGGACAGATGCGCAACGAAAAAGGAAGAAGGGAGTAGTGAGACGAAGGTTGACGAAGAGAGGTCAAGGAAGAGTATTACTATCCATCTCTCCTAGCTGCCCCATCGAGTGACCCAAGCGCGGCAGCGCCTTGCCGAAGGTGAGAGGAGCCAGTGGGTGCGCTGGCTGTGACAAGACGTATTGTGAGTGAAACGACTAATGGGGATAATAAAAGAGTCTCCAATTTTGACGATGGCCATATCAAACAAGAACATAGAGTAATTTCTGAAGGTCTTGGTTTCACCATGTCACGAACTCACGATGCTTTCTCTCGACATCGTCTGCCACCGTCGCTTGTAAGAAGAGAGCCGTCGTCGCCGAAGAAGATGAATCAGACCGAGGATAGACATGGCTGAAGGTGAAGGTGAAGGTGAAGGTGAAGTCTGATGAAAGAGCGGCGGTTGGCCTGATTCAAAGTCGAAACACTGGTGCGGCTGTCGGCCCGCTGCACGAGCCAAGGAATTTCCATTTATTATTTCAACACCTGGGCATGTTTTATCACGAACAATGAATAGACGCGCGTGTGTCGATAATCGCATCCGGACTTCTACCGACTGTATCGTATCGCAGGTGCCTGGTGACAATGTCATTGACAAGTACTCTCACAAAGACCTGCTCGTACTCGACGGACGCAGAGCAATGCGAAGCCTGGGACTATAGGGGTTATCGACAGTGTTCATCACAGCCGGCATGAACAGAAAGAGAAAGAAGGGAGATGAGCCAGCATTGTAGACAGCGCGCATCAAGACACTTGCCCTTGCCACACGGAAGACCGCGTAACTCGCCAGACGCGATTCCTGGAGGAAAGGGCGCGAGAAGGGAAGAGATGTGCCAGGACAGGAGAGTGTTGCTGCTGAGCTCCATCCAGCAGCTGCTAATTGAGCATAGAAGAGAACTTCGTGGTAGGGCCTTTACACGTATCAGCATTTTACTCGCCTTCCTTAGGCACCGGAGCATCCATGGCATTCAGGACGATGCACGTATAGGCATACAATCCGATGAAATGCACCATCGCCACCGTGCCCTCCTTTCCAAGCGCCTTTCCCGCCCGATCCCATAACTCCTGCGGCAGAGGCCCAGGTCTGCCCGCCAAGTACCGTGCAGCATCGAACGCGACATCGCAAGCCTCATCCAACCCGCTCGGTTTCTCTCCCTTGCAGATCTGCCCGACCTGCTGTTCGGAAAGTCGAGTCGATGAGATGGCGACGTTGCGGTGCGCGTAGAGCTCATATTCCGCCTTATAGTGAGACCCGGTCGCTAGAATGACCACCTCGCGCACTTCCGCCGACAAAGGGGAAGCTTGGTTGAGTCCGGCGACGTAACGCATGTATTGCAAACCCATGTCCGGCGCGGCGAGGAAGGCTGGGTATGGACCCACGAAGGCGCCATCTTTGCGTTTGAAGGTGAACTTGGCGCCGAAGGAGGAGTCGGAGATGGATGTCAGTTCGTCGTAGGCCTGCTGCTGGTGGGCTGAGAGTTGATCCCGAGGAACTGGTGGCAGACGAGAAGACATTGGGAAGAGTCAAGGCTTTGTCAGCTTGTAGGTAGTGTGATAAGATGTGGGAATGGGATGCTTTCTGTCGCACCAGATCATTGGGAGTGTACCTCCAGCGAGGTAAATACTGCGTCATTAGCATGAGGGGGAGGACCTCCTCACGTGCGCCTCTACCATAAGGTTGATCGCATTTGGTATACTGGCTGGCGAGACGGCGGTAGCGGCGGAGCGGACATTGTTCTAAACCGTCGGCGGAAACGCACGTGCCATGGGTTGTTTCTTGATGAAAGCTGATCGCAAAAGTCGTGGAGCTTCGAATTTATCATCTATCGCGTGCTCTCGAGTCTCAATCCCGAGTGAACACGGTATCTTCCCTCTACCCCTATCAGCTGTACAGCCAGGTCACCGTGTCCCGACCCATCGCATCGACCTCGATACTTCGGCGACAAGCATCCTCACCTGCGGCAGCGGGCATTCCCCCAGGACACGATGGCTCCCTCACTCGGCGGCGGTTCAGCGAAGGATGTTCAGAAAGAGTCGACGGCGGCAAGACTACTCGGCGCGGGTACGGATTCAAACAATCGACATCTCATTCGAACCTCCCCTGACTGATAGCGTAGGCACCGCCGGCATCTGCGAACTCATCATCTTCCACCCCGTCGACACCATCGCCAAACGTCTCATGTCCAACCAAGGCCGCGTCGCGTCACTCACCCAATTCAACTCGGTCGTCTTCAAATCGCACGCGCAAGACCCCGCCCTCGCCCGCTTCTTCACCCTCTTCCCCGGGCTCGGCTACGCGGCGGCGTACAAGGTCCTGCAACGGGTGTACAAGTACGGCGGCCAGCCGTTCGTGCGGGATTATCTGAGCACACACTACGGCGGCTCCTTCGACCGGACGTTCGGCAAGGGCAACGGCAAGGCGATGATGCACGCCACGGCCGGCTCGCTGATCGGCATCGGCGAGATCGTCCTCCTGCCGCTCGACGTGCTCAAGATCAAGCGCCAGACGAACCCGGAGGCCTTCCGGGGCCGCGGCGTCCTCAAGATCGTCGCGGACGAAGGGTTCGGTCTCTACCGGGGCTGGGGCTGGACGGCCGCGCGCAATGCGCCGGGCTCCTTCGCCCTCTTCGGCGGTTCGGCGGCGGCGAAGCAATACCTCTTCCAGCTGCAAGACTACAACAGCGCGACCTGGTTCCAGAACTTCGTCGCCTCCATCTGCGGCTCCTCGGCCTCGCTCATCGTGTCCGCGCCCCTCGACGTCGTGAAGACGCGGATCCAGAACCGGAATTTCGAGATCAAGGAGTCGGGCATGAAGATCATCACCAACATGATGCGGTACGAAGGGCCCTCGGCCTTCTTCAAGGGCCTCGTGCCGAAACTCCTCATGACCGGCCCGAAGCTAACGTTCTCGTTCTGGTTGGCGCAAACGTTGATCCCGGCTTTTGACAAGATCATGTAGAGAGGTTAGGCGACGCCGAGGTCAGTGGACTATAATCATGTATATGGAATGTTCTCAGCGAGCGGGCGTACGGTGTTAGATGGGAAGGATTGTACAAAAGCATGAATTCTGGTTATATTCTGTATATGTAGACTTATACCCGACCCTACTCATACTTCAAAGTTCATGCAGCGTTCTCCATGATGGGCCGTGGTATTCTGCTATTGCAACCGTTAAGGGGTGCCATCCCGTAGCGTGTGACTCGAAGCACCATTCCGTCAAGGTCAAGGTCGCTATGGATTACCCAGCACTGGAAGCAATCGATCTACTAGAACAGGCACAGACATTTTTCCATGGATCCCATACCTGACCAGCTGCAGCATGCAGCCATGGTGCGATCCGTATGAAGCAACTCTCAGTAGAATTGAACCTTAATCCCCATGCCACAGCAATGCAGGACCGAAGAGCAAGATCGAAAGCCATCCCTATCCCTTCATAGTGGGTATCCCCGCCGTAAAAGAAAAAACCCCCATGTCCCCCAAACGCCACGCTAAATCATCCCCATCCGTATTGAAGCCTCGCCCACAGGACCAGAACCCTACATCCTCGTAGGAGACAACGGCCTATTAAAGCCCCCGACCCGGTTCATGTACTGCCTGTACTCGCTCTTCTTGACCTTGTGTACGGCGTAGTTCTTGTCGTTGCCGGGGACCTTGGTGTTCTTCGTGCTGCGGAACCCGGCGAAACCCATGATCCTCGCCATTGTCGCTTCTTCGTCTTCGTCGAGTAGACTGCCCATCGCAATGTCGTTGTCGGGTGCGCCGCGGGGCTTTGAGCTTTTCGGTGCAGTGGTGGAAGAATGGTTGTCTAGAGGCTGTCGGGGTGGAGGGCGGTCGGCTGGCTTGCGTTGTGCTGGTGGTGGTGGTGTGCCCGAGGTCTGTCCGTCTCTTCCGCTTCTTGGGTGTTCACGTTCGCGATCTGAGCGGTGTGCAGGACCTCGTGGGCCGCCGCGGTACGGTGAGCGCTCTCGTCGTCGATCGTCGCGGCGCTCGCGGTGGGTGGGGGAACGCGAGCGCTCGTATCGCGGTCGATGGTCTCTGCTGTCGACGCCTCGTCGGCCATCGCTTCGACGACTGTCGCGCTCCATTCTGGTAGTGTTGGCGAATGTTGCGGATTGCGATTGTTCGGATTGGTGGTGTTGAGCCGACTTCATGCACGCAACGTGTGGAGGTCGAGCGCTTTCCATTTGCGTCGGCGTTGCGAACGCCAAGCCCGCCATACACGTGATCGTACATGGGAAGCAAACATGTTCCACGTTCAGCTGGCTATGAAATAGGAATGACATCTGTACTACATCGAGTGATCATATCTCATCCTCCTCTTCGTCGAAATCATCCTCGCTACCCATATCGTACAATATCCTTCCACCCTCCCCGCCACCTTTCTGTGCGTCAAAGTAGGGCAGCACAACACCTTCCCTATCTTGTCGTTGCTTGTCGGTGAGGCCGAGCGCAAAGGTTCCCTCGTCCTGACCGTCCGCGCTCGGCCCAGCCGCGCTGTCCTGTGCCGGTAAGCGGTACCCTGAATGGTCTTCCAACAGCGTGACAGTCTCCGCAGCTGTCGTTCGATTTGTAGTCAGGTGAGAGGGCAGGAAGTACCACTCCCTCACACCCCGACCACTCTTTCGCCGGTGCTCCATTTCCAAAACTAGACCTTCCCTGCCATTGGCGCCCTTACCTTGCAGCACACCCTCTACCCCTTCATCCAGTCCAAAAGATGGCTCGACGTGACTTCGGGCGCGGGCCTTCTTCGCCAGAACATGATGCAGAGAGTGCAGCGTGAAGATGGTCGTGGCGAGATACCTTAGCAGCACCAACGGAGCCGGCGCGTAAGGGTCTTGTAGTGACATGGTACTTGTAGGGACATCCGTGTGGTATACCGCCAAGAGCGAGGTTGTGGGTCCGATGAAGGATGACAGCAGACCGGGCAGGTTCGCAGGCTCGGTCGCGATCAAGGCATTGAGACTGTCGAAGATGAGCAGCTTCCCTGATCACGTCGTCAGTCTTTTGCTTTGGACCCACGATTGCTATGCTTTTGTCGTACGTTTCCCTGGTTGCGCCTTGAGTACATTGCCGATTTCTGCCTGCCAAGCAGGTAGGTCGTGTTTCCAGACGTTTATGCAGACATCTACCCTGCGAGGCGCTTTCAGTGTTTCGAACGAGACGAAGACTGTCTGAGTGCCGGCAACCTGACGTATTGTTAGCCATTAAGTGACGTGAGGGTTTCGAGCGGCATGGTCCAGTCCTCACTTGTGCGCGCCGTATGTATTCGGTGATCAGCGGTTTGGCCGATTGCTCGAGACTATCGAGGGCAAGCGTGAAAGGCGAAGCGGCATCACGGAGACACAACAGTTTGGATACAAGTAAAAGATTGTGCGTGCGACGATGTTGCAAAGTGGACGGAGGCATGATCGTCGGTGAGAAAGTTGTCAGAGAAGATCGTTGGAGAGTGGCGTCGATCCCAAAGAAAATCAAACGACAACTTTCATAAAACATGTGTGAATTCAAGCAGAGATTCAATCGCTACCACTTACTTGAAATCTCGGTCACTGAATATAGGTAGCACCAATTTCTAACCTATCGCTGAGCCCGCTCAACTAAGTCTAATCTCATAAACCGCCTGCTCCAAACACCCCGGAAGGCCCATTCCTACTGCTCGGGCTCGGTCGTTACCTTGGCCGACTCGGCGTCAGCATCTTCATCGTCTGTCCTGCCCTTGTCATTCTTCGGCTTGTCGTTCTCATCCTTGACGGCGGTCTCGCCCCAGTACTCCTCCCTTTGGACGTCCTTCCAATCATTGAATTTGCCCTCCTTCCGATCGCTGCCCGCCTGCATCGCTTCCCCCCGCCATTTCTTGGTCTCCTTACCGTCCTTCAGGTCGTCCTGCCATCGTCGGAGCGCTTCTTCAAGATGAGGTCGGTATCGGGTCTTCAGTGGATTTACAGCAGCGTCGTGCGGCTCGTCACCTTGGAGAGGCTTCGGTAACAGAGAGTAGAGGTGTTGCTGCGTTTCTTGTGGCAGCGCTGACCACGCGTCCTCCTTGCGTAAGATGACCTTGAACACATCAGATCGTGATGCTGGAGTATGTGCGAGTGAGCCACTTACGGTCAGATCAGCTTTGCTCAACTTCCCACGCTCAGCCGTGAGCATGCGCTTCTGTTGAGCAGCCATTGCAAAGCGGGACCTAGGGCGAGCTACTGTGCGGGTGCAAATGTGATCTCAATAACGTTTTGATATGTGGAAATGGTTGTATACTCCTGGCGAGATCCTCTATGGCGACAACGATTCAGGTGAAGTCTGTTTGCGATCGTAAGGCATATGTTGATTCTGAAGACTGTATGTAGCAAACAGTCGTTAGCTGTGTCGGAAACATTGCGCTTGCGCCTCGATATACCTCGTCCCTGAGGGAACCCCTTGCTGATGAGAAAGAACTGAGAGGTCACTAGTTCATCTACCGTGAAATCGACCATCGGAGTCTCGTGTAAACGGTGTGGACAGGGTCATCGACCTGAAGAGCGAATGCTCACGTTGTCATCACCGTCGTCAGCTGTAGAACCCGTGCCGCCGCGTCGATACCGCGGCAGGTACTATTATCCCAGCACGATGTCGCGGTACTCGACGGGGTTCTTCCAATGGTCAGGCTAGCGACGAGTCGTTTATCCTTTGTAGCAAAGGCTTCATGGTAATGTTGGTATGAAGCAGTGACCTGCTCAAATGCCTAAGCGTGCTAGAAACGATTCTAAAGGGCCACGTCTGTGGTCGTCGTTCGACCAAGAGCACAAGAGACGACGATACCCAGCAAAAGTACGACATACCGGATGATGAGTGGCTTCACGCTGCAACTCGATTCTCCGGGTTTCAACCTGTAGTAATTCGAGACTGTACACAGCGTCAAGACAGGTAGCTTGTCGTCGGTCCGGTCTCGACTATACGGTGAAAGGCGAATTCTGCTGGATGAAAGCTGGAAGCGTGCACATTTGCGACCTGGCGGCTGTATTCGCCTGGTACGATTGCTTGCCTTGACCGAAGGATTGTATATGAGGTGTGTAGTGATTCAGCTGGAGTGGTTTCTTGATGGACGGATGGATTTCGGGAGAGGGACCACTTCACCTCATCACAAGTTGACCCTTGTCAAGTTCTCAAGTTATGATCAACTTTCCCGATGCTGCCATATACTGTTCCATATCCTGCTTACTACAGTAACAAGCAAATACTGACCTCTCCGTCCTCGCAGTCGCCATGATCTATACTACCCAGATCGTGCGTCTTGATGGTAAGCGCAGCACACCGGGATTAGAGAACCTATCCCTGACCACTCCCAGGACTCATACTCGTCGCCTCGGTGGATGACCAGCAGGTACAAGAGGTCGGCGAGCTCAAGCAGCAGATACGTCAAGTCATCAAGCGAATCACACCCTCCTCGGAGCCCCGCGCGAGCATCGAATCGTCGAAATATACTATGCAGTAAGCGTGCAGTCGCAACACCAGCATCCCCCCTTCTCGCGAAGGATCGCGTCAGCTAATCGATCACCGCACCAGCTATGTGCTCAACGATTCCCTCTGCTACATCGCCATCACCGAGAAATCGTACCCGAAGAAGCTCGCGCTCACCTTCCTCGAGGACGTAAGAGCGGAGTTTCAGACGTCCTACAAGCGCGACGACTACCTCAACCCACAACTGCGGCCATACCAGTACTCCGAATTTGAGCGCTTCATCGAGAAATCAAGGAAAACATACCAGGACAGCCGCGCGACGGACAATCTGGGCCGGCTTAATGACGAGCTGAAAGATGTCACGCAGGTCATGACCAAGAACATCGAGGATCTGCTGTACCGTGGCGACAGCCTGGAGAAAATGGGCGACATGAGCGCCCGGCTCAGGGAGGACTCGGTGAAGTACAAGCGGGCGGCGGTCCGGATCAACTGGGAGCTGCTCCTGAAGCAGTACGCTCCCTTTGGTGCCCTGGGTTTGATCATTTTGATATTGCTGGTCTGGCGCTTCTGGTAAGCGAGTCTGGACCCTGTGCAGAATAGCGAAGCACAGCATGTTAGCATAGCGCGGCGCATGGGTAGGAGGATGTGTTAATGTCACCGGCTGGCCTTGCTTACATGATACCCGGAAGGCAATGAGCCAACTATTTATGTACCAAACAAGGACCCTTTCGACTTTGGGTTGTCATGCTCGAAATTCCGTGCCATCTCAAAGAGGCCTTATCTGCGGCCAGGCCCACGCCGCTTCCTTCCATCGAGCAGTGTCTGATCTACTGTGACAAGCACTGCGCATTACCACCCCATACTGTGAGGTTGTGTTCACGTCGCAGCTTATCTGGGTGGCGAGATGACAATGAGCGCAACGGTAAAAACTCCTGCCAAGGACCCAGACATAGAGATCGGCTTCCCGTCATTCACAGCAAACGGTGAGTAGCGTTTGCCTGCTACTACCTTGGTGCACGTTGAGCACAATACTGAGCGTACGGGAGCGTTCGTGGGTGTCAACATGTTGGTAGGCAAATGAACAACGAATACGTCTTGACAGAAGGGAGAGGATGCGGCTGGAAATCTAGGTAGGCTGGATGCGTATTTTTTCAACGGCACACTCGTCCGTACACCGTCACGCAGCTTCCTCCAGTACGCTAAGAAAACACTCCCAGTACGCTCTCACGCTTCGCCAACATCTCCTCCCACTCGGCCTCCGGTTCGCTCAGAGCAGTCACCGCACCACCAGCGCCAATGCGCCACATCCCAGGCTCATCCGACCAATTGAACGCCGTCCTGATCACCACCGAGAAGTCTCCACCGCCCCCCACGTCGAAGTACCCGATCACGCCGCTGTAGAGTCCTCTTGGGCGGTGGCCTTCGATTTCAGAGAGGAGCTCGCAAGACCGCTTCTTCGGAGCACCAGTCATGGACCCGGGTGGTAAAGAAGCTTTCAGTGCCGCGATGCCGTGTTCTGGGCTTGTCACATCGCCTCCGATGACGGACACAAGCTGATACACTGTCTCGTACTCTTCCACTGCCATGAGTTTAGGCACCCGCACGTTCTTGACACTGTACATCATCAGTCAGAGAATCCCTTTGCTGCTATTGACAGAACAGAAGAGGCACTTACCTCGCCACACCATTTAAATCGTGCCTGATAAGATCCACAATCATCAGGTTCTCAGCACGCTCTTTCGCCGATCCCAGTATCTCTTCCGCTTTTACACGTGTCATGCCGGGCGTCTTCTTCACGGTGCCCTTGATCGGCCGAAACTGACAGGTACCACTGCGAGACCATGAAAGAAATCGCTCGGGACTACTGCTGATAACGTTGGCTCCGGGAGAGCCGTGCGTTCCAAGGCGCAGATAAGCGCCGAAAGGGGCAGGGTTCGCTCGACGAAGCTTTTGGTATAAGGTCCAAGGGTGAGTAAAGCACCGAACGACGGTCTGATCGGTGAGGCAGAGCTCATACGACGAACCCGCTTGCAGATGAGCTTGGCAGTCGCCGACCTTTCGACAGTAAAGAGCCTTGTCGGGTTCCGAAAGTACGTCAGAGTTCTTTCCATAGACATCCATGTTTTGCGTCTGTCTACCGTGACCGATGCTTAATTGAGAGATGGCTTGCTTGGTGGAGAGGATCCATGCGTTGTCTGATGCAGCGATGCTCTGGATGTACACCGTGCGCTGGACATGATCGACCACGATGCTGCGTTCCGCCCAAACGAACCACGCTTGCGGCTGGTGAGTTGGGGCCGCAAGAGGCACATCGATCGTCTTTAGACCGGCTTCATACGATACATATCCCAACAGACCACCCCAGAAGGGAACCGTCGGTGGGCCATCAACAGCACGAAACTCTTGCATGCGCTGCTCGCATTCTTCTAAGGAGTAAGCAGATCTTCGTGCATCACCCTGAAGACCAATGATGCTGAAGCGGCCAGTCTCGCGATTCAGTGGGCGACCGTCACGTGTGCCTGACTCGAGTAGTATGGGCTCGTCGGGTTCCTGCAGCGCCTCGATAATGTTGATGACTTCGATGGCGTCGTCAAGGACAAGAACAGTCCATTGCACCTTAGGGTTGGCAGATAGTGCAGTTGCCTGAAGGTTGTGTGGGGAACTTGAAGCCACCATGCCATCGTGAAGCACTACTCCGTTCGTCTTGATCGCCTCGCTTCGGCCCCGACGATGAGATGTATTCCATGCGCACGCCTGTCGCCACCACTTCGAGATCAGGAGCTGGCCGTTCGTGTTGGTGCAAATGGACTCTGGGTGGTACTGAACACCCCAAAGCGGTTTGCCGCAGTGGCGCGCCCCCATCAGAATTGGCCCATTTTGGGTATCACTCAAATCCCAGGCCAGAGGGACCAATTCCTGGGTTGTCCGTGAAGGCGTCCACAGGGCGTTTTGCACATTGCAGTCGTCGAGTTTGACGTGCAGAGAATGGTACTGAGTGGCGTTGATGTCGCCGCTCCCATCGAAAATATCCCGATCACAGTGCGTCACCGCGGTAATCAGCCCATGACGGGGCTTGCGCAGGCGCTGGACGTTTGCTCCATACGCCAAACAGAGACTCTGAAACCCCAAACAGACACCCAGGACAGGCGGTTGCTGTTCCTCGGGAAGGCGCCACAGCTTGCCAATTAGCCCAATGTCGTCCGCATTAGCTGGATGACCCGGTCCCGGACCGGCGACCACGGCATCGAAGTAGTTGAGCAGTCGTAGAATGGCATCGTCGTTGAGGACGAACCGGGGATCATCGATCTTGATGACAGTAACGGTCACTGGTAGGTGATCATGAAGCAAGGCGATGATGTTGTTCGAAAACGAGTCGTAGGCGTCGATGAAAAGCAAGCGGCCGTTCGTCATTCACGGTGAAAGATAGTAACGGCCCTGGAGGTTGGTGACTGTGTAGTATAGCCTCATAATATTGAGGTTCGAGGGTAAAGATAAGGTGTGTTACTTCTCAGTGGCATTTTTTTGCCTTCTTCATGACATAAGCATACCTTTCGGCTCAAGCCGAAAGTCCAACGAAACATCAGCAAACATCAGCGCGTGTCCTCCGTGCATCACCTGCACCTGGAGTCCTGAGCAGCGCTCCTCGAGACCCTTATTGTGCGAACATATAGAGATGTCGCTCGCGATTCTTGGTCAACCGCCTCGAAAGGCACGGCAATAATGCACTTACCTGTACCGTCTTAGCTCGCGGACCTCGCGTCTCTCGCATCGGACCAGGGACTCTTGAAGTCCTGAACAAGCCTCCCGGAGCGCGCTCATCAGGATCTCCTTGTACAGTACTGGTCATGTCGAGTGGCCATGATTTAAAGCCGCCGCGCGAGCCCAAGTTTCCCACGCACAACGCGCCGCGTGTCTGGTTCCTGTCATGTGCGAACAGTCCGATCGGCATCAGCCTGTGTCGGCACTTGCTGGCGCATGGCGATCATGTGGTGGCGGGCGTGATGGCGGCGGAGTTTGAGCAAGAAGAAGATCGAAGTGCGGACTTCAAGGAGTTTCTGGAGGAGGTGGGCGCGCAGCAGGATAAGGAAACGTGGCGCGCGAGACTGAGAGTGGTTGCCCTGGATGTCAGGATCATGGCGCAGTGTCAGTCAGCCGTGGCAGAGGCCGTGCGGAGTTTCGGCCGGATCGACATCCTCTTCTGCTGTCATAGCGAGGTGGTTGTCGGGACAGTGGAAGAGCTCAGCCAACATAAGGCGTTGACCGTTTCGGTGTTCGAAACCGTCTTCTTCGGTCCTGTCAACATCATCAAGTCAATTCTGCCGATCTTCCGCGCCAGCAAGAACGGACACATCGTCGTAGTCACGGCTATATCAGGGCATCTCGGCACGCCAGGCTTAAGCATGTATTGCGCTTCGCAGTGGGCTATCGAGGGATACTGCGACAGCCTGGCCTACGAGATTGCACCGTTCAACATCAAGCTGAGCATCGTGCAGCCGAACATGGAGGTCAATGTTTTGACGCATAAGATCACGAGCGCGCCACCCATGAGCGCTTACGCCGAAGACACGAACCCTGCGCCACTGTCACGTAACATCATGTCCGGCCTCCTCGACCGCTTGGAGGGCAGCGCTGAGCCGACGACCGGAGATCAGCTGCATAGCAACGAGGTTACGAGCTTGTATCCGCCACTGAGCAAGGCTATGAAGGAGCGCTTGGTCGCTGAGACCGTCCATGCCGTGGCTGCGATCGGCGGCCACGACAACCCACCCGCGAGGCACATCGTCGGCTTTGAGGCTGTCACGACTGTCAAAGAGAAGCTCAAGACGGTTAGTGAGGAGCTCGAGGACTTTGTCGAATGCAGCATGGCTGTCGACATCGAGAAGGATGAAGGGACTTCGACTTCTGCCCCCACGCATGTACCAATACCTGGCTGAGACGCCTACTCACTTACTATATCAACGGTAGTATACAAGCGCGAGGACATGCCGGACCTGAGAGAGAGCAGGGATCTGACTTTGTCGACAATGTGAAGACAGCGGCTGGAATCCCCGCAATCGAGCCCCAGCTTCCCCGCAATCTGGCGCCTCACTTCACATGGAAAGATTGGGATCCTTGGACGTTGCTCGGGCCACCTCGTACTGATATGATACTCTTCCGTCACTTTCTGTTACGATGGCATCTATACACCGAGAAGCGAATCTCAAGCGTCACCCCAAGGAGAATCACTTTCCGGCGAGGATGTTGACTGATACCATACGCGAACAATGACACCGGACACACAACAACGGGAACAGCACCAGCTTCCTGCATTGCCCACCACGATCTCCGCAACCCCGAGTATTACCCAGACGACGTCGAGCAAAGTGCTTCGAAGAGCTTGTGATTGCTGCCGGAAGCGCAAGGTCAGATGTGATGGGACGGAACCTTGTAGTCCTTGCAAGAAGGCTTCGATCCGATGCGCATACCTACAGCCGCCCAGAAAGAAAGGCCCGAAGGGGTTAAGAAGCTCCAAAGTGCTGCATGCGCTGCGACGAGTAGAAGATACTTCGAGTGGGTCTCCAACGAATCCACCGCATGTCGAACAGCATGGCGCCTTCGGAGGTTGCGGATGGGCGTCGCAGAATACGTCTCCAACCGCACCTTCATACTCAGGCGAGGTTCCGCCTGCACCACCTGAAATGGCTTTTGGTCCACACGCGAACCTGACGCCAGACCAGAGCTACTTACCCCTGCAGATTAGGATCGCAATGCCAGCGCAACCGCTCACACGGCCACCATTGGCACCTATATCGCATCCTTCTTCGCATACGCACGAACCTGGCAATCCGACCTGGGACATGCAGACCGAGTCAGTCTCATCTGACCCTGACATGCCTGCCATCATCTCGCCAACGATGTCCGAGCCCTCGACAAGACAACGGATTCCTGCTGAGCAATTCCTCCCATATGTCCAATTGTTCTTTGACTACATGTTTCCAATCATGCCGATTATCAATGGCAGCATATACCTCGACCCTGTTTTCTATACCGATACCGCCACGTTTAGTCCGGATATGTACTGTTTCTTGTGCGCGCTTTCGGCAGCGACCGTTGTGCAGCTTGACACATCAATTCCACAACCACCACCTCTTCATCCGACCAAGTCTACCGATGATTTCTTCGCCGAGGATTGCTTGCGAGAAAGGACCACCTACGACTACATCGAGAACCTTTCCACGCTCTCGGTCATGGTATCCTTCTTCCTGTTCGCTTACTACGGTAACCATGAGCAGCACGTCAAAGCGTGGCATTACCTGCAGGAGAGCATCACGTTCGCCGAGAATCTGAATCTGGACGACGAAAACTCATACGCCAAGCTGGACCCTGTGGAAGCGCAGTGGCGCCGTCGCCTTTACTGGCTGTTATTCGTCACCGAGCGAGCGTATGCGGTGCAGAGGCGAAGGCATGTGCGATTGCATGCCAGCGTCCAGTTACCGGCAGTGTTTGAGAGCGAAGACCCACTACTTCTGACTGGCTTCGTCAATCTAGCGAACCTCTTCTCAGCTGTTGATGACAGCTTCGTTTCGGCATGGCGCGGTTCGAGACGCCAGAGCCTATGCAGCGAGGCTTGGCTGGTAGAGACGCAGAAGCAATTGGACGCGGCGTCACTGGCACTCGACAACGTCTCCGAGACGCAGCACTTGGACATATCCGTCACGAGAGAGTGGCTGCATGTGTTGGCCTGGCAAATGGGCGTTAGCAACGGTTTGATCTGGGGCCGAGGTGAGGGCGGGATGAGGCTGGATTACCCCATTGAGCTGGCCAGGAGGGTTGTGCAAATCACCAGCGGGGCAAATGCCCTGGCGCTTGACTCGCATGGCATAGGCATGGTAAGCGTGCCTTGCAGGAGCGGTGTGCTTAGCTGTGCTAACACTGCCACAGGAGCAGAAAGTGTTCGACATTGCAGGCTGCCTTGCCGACGTTCTACGCTGCACGGCTGGTGACACTTCAGCTACCTTTGTCGAGGGCAAACAGTACCTCGACATTCTCCTTAAGCAACTCTCGAGTATGCGCGGGAAAGAGTCGCGCTACTTCAAGCCTCTAATGTCGAGAATGGAAGGCTTGATGGGCTATGAACTCAACACGCAAACCCTCCCTTTGCCGACTGAGGCACCCGCAGACTTCCTGCCAGTGGTCTCACCTGACTTCCTGACCTCTGGACCACGCTTCAGCATGGTGGGCTCCATGGGCATGCTACGCACGCTTTCGATGAGCAGCGGCTTGGGCATACCGGGCCTGAGTCTTCCGCACGAGGATTGGCAGCAACGGCGGCCCAGTGGCAGGGTCTACGATGAGAGTGAAACCAAGGCTATGGATGCGTGGCTCGTGAGTCACGGTCCTCCGCAAGCCGTATGAGTGATATTCTTTCCTTTAAGAAGTTTGATCTGTTCGTTTGGTGTAAGCTCAGCGTCTTGATACGAGACTTGGCACTCGACTGTCGGGGTGCCGGCGTCCCGCTTGTCTACGATGCGTTCCAATGTGTCTTCTGCCTTCGCGGCGGCTAGTACTCTCTGTTGCGCTGACGGTGGACATAAGAAGATCATGGCGATGCGCGTATGGGTGGCTCGATCCTGTCGGTCCATTCACATGCGTCAGGAAAAAGGTAAGGGAAATGGAGTGTCTGGCCTCGTACCATCGTCACTGAGGTTTGGAAGTGTCGTGGCTCTCATTTCGAGTGGGAATGAAGCAAGATAGTACAGCTTTCAAACCAGCACACCCCTCACTTCTTATCGGGGATCAGCTTCTCGAGCAAACCGGTCCCAGTCCCTTTGCCTCGCCGACCAGCCACCTCGGACGCATCCTTCGTCTCGGGCTTGTTCGCCTTATTGGCTTCGAGGCGGTTCTCCATCTTGTCCGAGCCGGCGCTGTCACCACGGGCGGCCGTTGAGCGATCGGTTTCAGGGCCTGCGCGCGAGCGATGAACGATGCACGTTTGTCACCCATCCCCTGCGTTCGTGGCGTGGGCAAGGACATGCGTACCTCCTTCGGAACTTGCGGTTGCCTCTGCTCTGGGGTCTGCCATGTTTTGTTGTACAAGATGTCTATTCGCTTACTGAGCGCATGTGTATCCGAGACGTGTCTTCAGCAACGAGAAGTAGCTACCTATGTCTGTACGGTAGGTACACGTACGGTGGAGTGAAGGAGGGGATGTGGAGTTGAGGGACAGTGTGAAGCTTGGACCATGCACCTTGGTGGCTGCAAGTCGCGTGCCCGCCATGACACACCCACATTGTGCTTTTCATCGTCGACCAAAGTCTACGACACTGTGCCTCCGATGTGAGCTCACACACGAGTGAACCCGCCCACTGATCGGCGCTCTTTTGCAGCCTCGACCGAACTCCCTCGGACACAATGACGACGCAAGGCCAGCCTCTGGACGAGATCCAGGCGCGCCGGCCAGACGTGCTGCAATGGTGGGCGGATGGTGTTGAGGGTCTGCCCGGGCCCTTCATCCCAATGGAAGAGCGCATGATCTACCGCTACTTCTCCGAGCAGCCGTTCTTCGACTGGACGACGAAGAACGGCATCACTCTCAGCCAAGCGAACACAAACTGGGACACGTTCTTGAGGGTTCACAATCGCAAAGCGTTCGAGACGCAGCTGCGGTCGCAGCCGGGGGTGGAATACATGATCACGGGCGAGCCGCAGCAGATCTCCGACGCGCCGCTGGGAGTAAAAAATGGCATGTGGACGATCAAGAAGCAGGAGCGATTGAGAGGCGACCGGGCGCCGGATGGCTCATTCCCGCATACCGAGACACTTGGGACATACTTTATCATCGGAGAGAACGTGTACCAAGCGCCCAGTGTGGCGGATGTGATTGGCAACCGGCTGCTTTCGGCGACGACGAGCTTGTCCAAGTTTTTCGACAAGGCCGTGAGCTTGCCGACGTACACGCCCACGACCGGCCACACGTACCTGCCTCACACCGTAAAACCCACCGCCACCGGCTCAACTACAGCATCACCAGCCAGGTCAAGAGAAGGCAGCGTAGCGCTCAGCATGGACGCGCCATCACCTCGTCCGGGCTCCGTTGCGCCTGAAGGGGATGTGAGTGCCCAGGCGCAGATGACCAGCGCCCAAGACGCCAGGCTCCTTCTACAGAGCTTGCAACTGTCTATACAGTTCGGCGACGAATACATGGACGAGAACCCCCTCGTCGGCGAACCGGGCTCGTTCAGGTTCACGACGACGGCTCGAGACGTCAAGAAGCGGAAGCAGGTCGAAGAAGCGGCCGCGAGCAGAGCGCGAGAACAGAAGGAGAACGCAACAGCATCATCATCGTCACGGGCGGCCAGTCCGAAGGCGGTGGAAAAGGCTCCTTCGCCCCCGCCGGTCTTCACGGAATCAAAGGCCAGCGGGAAAGGCGAGAAGGAGAAGTTGATGAGCGAGAAGAAGAGGCGGAAGAAAAGTAGGACGAATGTGCAAGGAGGTCCGACGACGCCTGGTGGTGCGACGATGAATCTCTCGGGCCCGAATTCGGCGAGTTGAAGCTGCTGAAAGAGGCGGAATGGATGCATTTTTCGAGCGTGATACCCAATGCATTGCTGGCTATGTAATTGTATGTAGTCGACGACGACCGTCGACGAAGGACGGCAGGATAGAAGCTCGACAGGTGAGGCAAGGCGGATGTTATCGCTAGGGGACAAAGGCAGCGAAACTCGTCGATTGTTCTCACGTGTGCAAGGCAATATGAAAACGGTACAGACTTCCGTGGTCGCCAACAACCCCACCCTCGATCTTGGGAAGCATGCAGCTGAGATGCAGCTGAGACGCAGCATTGACCCTTTGCCACTACCACGCAGTCTTCGACTTCGCAACAGTTGATCAGCATAACAACACCGGATTTACGCTGCCGCCACAACGTTTCATCGACAAGTCACACCTATCATAACCCGGAAGTCATCCAGCGCGACACCTTGTACCGGCCCACCCTCTCCATGTTTCAGGCGGATTGGGCCTTCTCGACGGGGTAAATGCCTTGGGCCCGTTTTCGCCTCGTACCTTGTCCCGCTGCACGTCGTGCCGATGGTTATTCTTGACGATGAGAGGCCATCAACACGGATCGACGCTGCATGCCCCGTTGGCGCCGTGCGTCGAACGGCACGGGAGAGTCGATTGCTAATTTTGTAACCATGAAAATATATGATATGCTCGCCAGTGTGACCAGCGCCTCACGGCCCTCACCTCGTCGTCCACCATCATGGCTCGCTGGGTACTGCTCCCGCTGTTATGTTCCTTGAGTCTCATCATCACCGGAGCCCAGGCGGATGTGCCCACGCTCAGCGACGCGCTCACGGCGACCGCCGATCTGAGCACCCTGCACGACCTACTGACCAGTCAATACCCGGATCTGCTGAAGAAACTCGAAGCGTCGGATTCGAAGAGCCCGATCACCTTGTGCGCGCCCTCGAACGCCGCCTTCGACAAGATACAGAATTCCGACATCGTCGGACCCGCGTTGGCCAATAATGACACGGCGACGGTTGAGAACATCCTCAATTACCATGTCATCCCCGGCGAGCATACATCGAAGACGTTGACCTCGTCCTTTCAGTTCCTGCGCACGCTCCTCGTGGATCCGAGCGAGACGGGCGTCTCGGGCGGACAGAGAGTCGCGGCGGTATTGCAATCCGGCGATCCACCCGAGATTGTGTTCGTCTCCGGCGAGGGCACCAGAGCCGTGGTCTCGCAACAAGATATCGCATCACGGGAGGGTAAGCGCTTGTATCAGAGACCGCACGAGCGTGGGCGACTGACTCGTCCTGTCATTCGCAGAGTCATCCAAGTCATCGACTATTTCCTGATCCCACCCCAGCCATTCGTAGACACGGCCTCCAGGTTCGGCCTCGCCGACGAAGCGCACTCCGTCACCTCCTTCCTCGGCGCCGTGTACTCGCTCCCGGACAAGGCCATCGCCACCTACCTCAACACGACGCAAAACGTCACCATCTTCGTCCCGGACAACATCGCGATGGAAACGGTGTCGGGCGCCCTCGCCGCCATGTCCGCCTCGACCCTCGCCGACCTCCTCCTACCACATCTTCACCAGCGTCGAACCCATCTACAGCGCCAACTTCACCAACGGCACCACGCTCGCCACCCACTCCGGCCACGACCTCCAGATCCTCTTCAACTCCAACAGTTTCTTCATCAACTCCGCCCGCGTCCTGACCTCGGACCTCCTCCTCTCCAACGGCGTCATGCACATCATCGACAACGTCCTCCAACCCAACGCCACCACCGCCTTACCGAACCCCACCCTCGCAACACAGGTCCCCGTCCTGCCTACCACGGGCGGCACGTTCAACAGGTCCGCGGCACCGTACACGACTTTCGCCCCCGGTTGGACAGATAGCGCCGCTCCGCTCGACGCCGTCTCTACAACGGGCGATGGGGCGATGGGAACACTGTCGTCGACGTCTACCGGCGCAGCGCACGCGGCGACGGCGACGAAGAAGTCTGGCTCCGCGCCGCCTCGAGACTGGGGTCCTTTGTTTCCGGTTCCCGCGCTCGTGGCTGGCGTGGTTTACGGTATAATGTGAGATGTTGTTGCCTAGTTTTGTGGTGTTTCTCTCTTTTCTTTTAATGATATACAGGAACATGTACGAAGTCCCAGATCATTCTGGATCTCCTCCTAAGTATTACGGAGCGGGCTGCGATGCCACGGTGGGTCATGAGATTGCAGGGCGACAGGCACCGCTAAGCAGGTCACGTGTATGACGATCACATGATTACTCGCGGCATGATAAGACTAGACGAATGAAGTTCACGTGTGTAGAAGCGCCTGCATACTGTACCTCATGTACTGACACGTGACGACCATACGTTATCTTACCAAAGGAACAAATCTCGCTCCAGGTTGCCGTTGCCGGTAGGTGCATAGGACCTCCCTACCAGGTGTCTTGGAAGTGGCCATCAGTTTAGCACGAACATACATCGTAGTGCTGTGTTCTGTGGACACAACTCCCTGCCCCTCCGTTCCCTTTCCAACTCATCATCACTCACCCAGCCTTTCCCCCCCTTTACCTTCTCCTCACCCACCTCCTCCAAATCAACATCATCACCACGGCGAGGAAACTTGCTCTCCCCACCAACGCGAGCGCGACCGCCCGGCGGACGATGTCGTAGTATCTACCCCTGTCGTTAATCTCCGGCAAGGAAAACTGCACGAGTCGATCAACGCACCCTTCGAGCATCGTCGCCACCGCCGCCTTCCGCTTCTTCACATCCCCGACTCCGCTTCCCGTCCCCAGCCCGTGCAGACCCGTTTCATCGGGTTTCCGTGCGTCGGGCACGGAAGTAGAAGAAGAATCGTCCTTGTCGGTTGTGCTGAGCTTCGTGCTACCCGTGAGGGAAGAAGCCAGACTCTCGCTCACACCGCCAAAGGCCGGTTTATGCAGGATGTCTCCGACCTGTGAGCCGGCTTGTAGTTCGGCGCGCTTGCGGTGCTTGAACCGGTACGTCATGAGCCAGACGACGAAGCGAACGTCCAGCGGGGTGAAGGTCGGGTAGGTCCAGAGCGTGAGGGCGTCGTGCGGTGGTATGAGGTCGAGGATATCAGACACCACGCCTAGTGTCAATCCCCACAGCAAGAGGGGGCCCTCTTTCGCGGGAGGAGGGAATTGGTTGAAGATGTCTGAGCGATGAATGCGCGAGGCGAGGGCCGAAGCGCGGGAGGAGATAGTGGAAGGGGCGTGGCGGTTATCTCCGGGGTGGGCCGAGGGTTTGGAGGATGCGGAGTCCGGAGCGGGAGTCTCAGCGCTGTGCAGAGACTCTGTGGGAAGAAGGGAGATGGCGGCGAACATCATCTTGCCGAGGATCGGGCTGAGCATCCACTTACGCACGCCGGTTTCTTGGTTCGCGAGACGGCTGGAGACGTCTTCGAAGGCGACTGTGCGTTGACGAGGGGAAAGCAGGCTGCGGATGGGGACCCAGTGGGTCGCGGCGACCTCGGTGGGCTGCAATCTGAGCGGTGGGACATGGTTGGTGGTGAGGAGGAAGACGTAAGGGCAGAGGACCATGAGCGGTTTCTTGCCCCAATGCGTCGTCACGAGACGTTGTGGGAGGTTGCCGCACTCGATCGAATAGCGCTGAAGGTCGAGGCCGACTTCTTCCCAGGCCTCTCGTACCGCCGCCGCTCTATCGTCTGCGTCTTCCGGGTCGCGCTTGCCGCCCGGCAGGGCGATATGTGATGTCCATCTGTCTCCTTTCCGCGACGCGCGCTTGATGAACAGTGCCTCCGGTTCGCCGTGCTTGACCCACTCTTGACCGAAGAACGTGTCGAGGTCGTCGATCTTCTCGTTGTTCGCCGGCCAATGCGCGTAGGAGGGCTTGATGCGGATGACGAAGGCGACCGAGGCTCGCTTCTTCACCGGCGCGGGAGAGGATATGATCCAGTCGCCTGCAGCCGCGTGTCCTCCATGCGCCGAGGAGTCCTGGGAAGGCAAGACGGGATATGGCGAGGCTACGAGCTCTTTCAAGATCGTCTCGACCTGCGTGACCAGCTGCGGCGCAAGCGGAGTCGTGGCCATCCTATTGAGCCCGCTGGAAGATAGGTATATGGAGGGAGAGTAAGTGGATTGAGGGAAGTAAGATCTAGCACCTACGTATCATGCATCACACGCCGGTCAAATGACAATTGAAGGGATCTCACCCGACATATGGAGCGAGAGAGTGAGAATGATCCATCTGATAAGGGAGGGATGTTTTGTCGCGTGCTCGCAACGACGCGGTTATGACAGTCACGTGCTTCGGTGGATGCGGACGGGCACGGCCGAGCCACGCTTCATCCAATGCCAACACGATTGGGCGAGGGAAAGTGCTCGCGGTCGGGCTAGTCACTTCATCAATTCAAGTTGTTGTTGCATGAATTTGAAGATGCTTCCCATCCTTCACTCCCTTCTTGTTATTACACCGCCGCATTGAGTGAACATGCGTTTCGGCAGGATCCTCGCCATCGCTACCTACCCACCATGGCGGGAGAACTACATCGACTACGCCAAGCTCAAGCTGCTGCTGAAAGAGGACGAGTCCGCTCCGAGCTCTCCCGCCGGCGAGTCTCCAAAGGATGACTGGACGGATGAGGACGAGGGACGATTTGTGGACGAGCTGGTGAATGTGCAGCTGGAGAAGGTGCACAATTTCCATAAAGAGACGTACGAGAAGCTCCGGGATCGCACGGCCAAGTGCGAAGCCAGGCTGGACTCGGTCGTTGTCGCGGAGCGTCAGGTGGACGGCGCGACGGAATCTCAGCCCAATGGAGAGGGAAGCAGTGATGGCAACGACAATGGCAGCGGCAAGAAGCCCGTCCCTAGCGAAGAGGAGAAGCAGAAGATTTTGAATGAGGTTCTGTCCGAGCTAGACCAGATCACGAAAGAGACCAACGAGTTGGAGAAGTACAGTCGCATCAACTACACCGGCTTCCTCAAAGCCGTGAAGAAGCACGATCGGAAGCGAGGGACCTCGTACCGAGTGCGCCCGCTGTTGCAAGTCCGTCTCGCAGCTCTGCCCTTTAACAAAGAGGACTACAGCCCGCTGCTTTACAGACTGAGCGCCATGTACAGCTTCGTCAGGCAGCATCTGGATGGCGCGGAGAAGCGCGGGATCAGCATGAGTGAGGCTCCGGAGGGCAAGGAGGAGTATGTGAGCCACAAATTCTGGGTGCATCCGGACAACTTGCTCGAGGTCAAGACGATGATCCTGCGTCGCTTGCCTGTGCTGGTGTACAACCCGCAGACGGCCAAAATCGCGGAGGGCAGTCAGCCGGATCCGTCCATCACGAGCATCTACTTCGACAATCCCGCCTTTTCTCTCTACACGAAGAAGGTCGACCAAGGCGAGGCGTCTTCTCTGCGGCTTCGATGGTACGGCCAGCTGAACAACAAGCCAGAGATCTGGGTGGAGAAGAAGACCGTCACGGAAGAGAACGTGAGCAAAGCGTCCCGTTTGACCACGAAGGAGAAGTACGTGCAGCGGCTCATCAAAGGCGAGTATCACCTGGAAAAGCAGATCAAGAAGCTCGAAGACCGCGCTGGACCCGACAGCCCCGAAGTCACCGAACTCAAGTCCTCGACGGAAGAGATCCAGAATTTCATCAAGGAGAATCAATTGCAGCCCGTGCTGCGCGCGAACTACAGTCGCACTGCCTTCCAGATCCCGGGTGACAACCGCGTGCGCGTCAGCCTCGATACTGACCTCGACTTCATCCGTGAAGACGCCATTGACGAGCGTCCATGCCGCGATCCCGAAGCTTGGCACAGAACCGACATTGACAACAACGAAATGGTGCATCCCTTCTCCGCCATCCGCAAAGGCGAAGTCAGCCGCTTCCCGTACGCTCTGCTTGAGATCAAAACCCGCAATACCGGCCGACGAACCGAATGGGTCGACGACATCATGCACAGTCATCTCGTCAAAGAGGCCCCGCGATTCAGCAAGTTTGTGCACGGTGTCGCACAGCTCTTTGAGGACCACGTGAACACCTTCCCCTTCTGGCTGTCGGAGACGGAAACCGACATCCGCCGAGACCCGCACGAGGCGTTCGAAGAAGAGCAGGCGAAGAAGCAAAAGAAGATCGACGACGAGTTTGCGGTAGGCAGCTTGCTGAAGAGCCGATCCGACTTCTCCCCTATGCATCGTGCACAGCAAGGTGGCGCGGTCTTGAGCCCCGTCGGCTCGCCTAACCTGAACGACTCCGCAGCGAAGCGCTCCGGCCGCCCGGACTCGCGAGCCAACAAATCCAAGCTCTCCGACCTCGGTCGTACCACCGCTGCAGCCGAACAAACGCAAGTCAACGAAACCGCCGGCGAACCGGACGACGACGAAACGGGCACGCAATCCCACGGTACCGAACGCCGAACGCTCCCCGGTGGCGTCAGCGGGCTGAAGAACCTCTTCCCCGCCTTCTCCTCCAGCAAGTACGCCCAAGCTCGACGCTCCGGTCGCACGCAATTGCCGCCCGGCGTGCACAAACCGGCGTACTGGATCAAAGACCAAGGGCCGGTGAAGGTGGAGGCCAAGGTCTGGCTCGCGAACCAGCGTACCTTCATCAAGTGGCAGCACGTCTCGGTCCTGCTGGCCTCGCTGTCGTTGGGACTGTACAACGCCGCCGGTAAGGACAACGACGTCGCTCGCGCGCTGGCGATCGTGTACACCGTCGTCGCGGTGTTGACGGCCGCGTGGGGCTACGGGATCTACATGTGGCGGACGAACTTGATCGAGCGCCGGAGTGGGAAGAACTTCGACGCCGTCACGGGGCCGATTGTGGTTTGTGTGGGGTTGATCGTGGCTTTGGTGCTGAATTTTGCGTTCAAGGTGAGTTTTACTACTTCAATGCAGGTCAACCATCTGTCGGCGATGCTAACTTTTGGGTTGTAGTACCGCGCCGTGCTTGAGGAAAGGGAGAAGAAGGGACTGGCTGAGGTGATTATGGAGGTCGGGGCGAATGGCACTGGGTATCTGATGCACAACTGGAGTGATCTGTGATCGTGGAGGGAAGGAGGCGGAGCATCCGTAATGTACGTATTGGACTATATCGTGTACAGTGATAGATTGTGTACAGTGAACAGTACTTCACTATCAACCGGCCTCTCTGCTTCCTGGAGGCTTTCGCGTGACATGCCTCTTCCATCTCTGTGCCATCTGCTGCTCGACTTACGGATTTCCCTGCACAGTGGGCTGGCCGCTGGAGGGCTGTGGTGGTCTGCTGAGTCATCCGGAGGTTTGACCCTCAGGATCCAACCTCACCTTGCTCATCAGCTGCTCATCTATCCTCGACACCGACACCCCCTACCTACCAACTACGTCTCTCCCGTCATCGCGGCATAGGTAGGATGTCGACACGACATGACCGATGAGACACCGCGGTGCCGCCGTCTTTTCACAAAGATCAAGAAACGATTGCAGTGCTGGCAACTTGCACCCGCCGGTTCGCTTCGTCGTAAAACTGATGAAACGCCCTGATGGTAGGCTTGGTAGCACGGCTGGCTTGGACATTCGATTTCTTGACTTGCGGGCGCAAACGTCTCAGGTAAAGGCCGGACTAATTTATCGACGCTGCTTTCCATTTTCTCCATCTATTCCAGTCGACTCAGGTTACAGGTGTATGCGATCGGTGGTGGCTGCGTTTCGGGCGTCTCGTTTACAACTGTGGTACGAGCCATCTGACTTGTAGGCATTATGAGCTTGCCTCTCTGAATGCTCAAAGGTAGTATAATATTCTCCTACCTTCTCTCTATTGACCTACTCGTTGTGCCAATACACGCTCTTCCGGTTCAAGACCACTGCCACTCGTTTCTTCTTGTCCTGGTGACACTGTCCATTCATTCTTCTATACAAATTTGCATATCGTACCAGCTACCCTCCACCAGGATGTCTCTCCTCCAGACCGCTGCCCTCATTGGCACGCTCGCCGCTTCTGTGGCCGCCCACGGCTATGTCCAAGGCGTGGTCGCCGCCGGCAAATACTATCGAGGCTACAACCCGTCTTTCCAGTACGTCAAGCCACCGCCGGTCGTCATCGGCTGGTCCGATCCTCAGGATCTCGGGAACGGCTTCATTGCTCCGAGCAGCTACTCCTCACCGGACATCATCTGCCACCTGGGTGCTACCCCTGCCGGCACCGCTGCCAAGGTTGCCGGTGGCGATAAGGTCGAGCTGCAGTGGACGCCATGGCCTAACAGCCACCACGGTCCTGTGATTGACTACTTGGCCAAATGCCCCGGCAGCTGTTCCAACGTCGACAAGACGACGCTCAAGTTCTTCAAGATCGACCAGGTCGGCCTCGTCTCCGACGCCACCGTCCCCGGCACCTGGGGCACCGATCAGCTCATCGCCAACAACAATTCCTGGTCCGTCACCATCCCCAAGTCGATCGCGCCCGGCAACTACGTCTTGCGCCACGAGATCATCGCCCTGCACTCCGCGGGCCAGGCCGACGGTGCGCAAAACTACCCGCAATGCATCAACCTCGAGATCACCTCCAGCGGCACCGACACCCCAGCCGGTGTCGCGGGCGAAGCTCTCTACAAAGCGGACGCGCCGGGCGTCGTGGTCAACATTTACTCCTCGCTCAGCACCTACCAGATCCCCGGCCCGACGCTCTACAGTGGTGCGATGGCTACCAAACAGACCAAGGCCGCCGTTCACGCTGCGGTCACCCCCGTCCCCACGGCCAAATCGACCAAGGGTGTTCACCAGAGAGATTTCAGGGTTTGATGTGCGAACGCGGGGCTGACTGTTGCTTCGATCCTTCGGGTTTGTGGGCAAAATGGGTTGCTGCGGGCAGGATTTCCTGCTGTATGCTCGATTGCGCATGATCCAGGGCTTTCTCTCTCATTGTACATACTCTTTCTTGAATGAATCTATTGTGAGATGAGTTGATGATGGTTTCTTAAGTTGTTGATCTATGCTATCTGCAACTTGGTAATTTGGGGAATTGCACACTTTGTTACTCGGTACTGCTCCGTGACGAACCCAGCCTAACGGAGTATGGACTCTCGAGCCGACTGCGGTGTCCGCTGGAGAAGACGCAATCTGATGAGGATCTGTGGTACATGTAACATGCAATCTTGCACACCGGCCCAGACAGTACTGTAGGTAGTGTTTTACTTGATTGAGACCCCACCGCCTGCGCATCCTTTGAGATAAGGGCTGAAGGACCAACGGCCCTTTCCAGGTTGGATCGGTCGAACGAGAGGGGATTTGAGCAAGTTTGCGCGGTGCATGAGGAAGGACCGTGGTGTATAAAGACTCGCGGCCCATGCCCATTCTCGCACTCCCTCATCAGTGTCATCACCAGCAGGAACCGGGCGCTCGTCGGCTGCGCTGAGGTTCTGGTCAATGAACCGCACATGTGGCATCGCCCGATCGGAACCCCAGCAGGTGGACGATGGTGTTGGAAAGCAAGGGCGTTGGCAACTTGTTGGATGTTCCAGGTTCGCATGAGATGCGCCGACATGCTGGCCGAGGCCAGAGTCCACTCATCACGTGGCGGGTAGCGGCGCTAGCTGCCCGCTGTGCACTTCATCTCTCACGAGCCCCGTTTCAGCCATCGACTACACGTCTCAAGTATCATCTTCCCGCACTTTACATCTGACACCACCCAGTCTTCTTGGGACTCTCGGCATCCCTAGCTCACGCATCTCTGAGATTGATGGGTGATGAGCGGGATGCTGACGGCCAGGAGAGCCCTCGATCCCAGCCCCGACTGAACCCGAATGATCGCGACACGCACTTGGCAAGTTGGGATGAGCGTGCGATGCAACTACGACTACGACCAGCTTCCGAGATCATCGCCCAGGCCTGGATCACGGATGAGCAGAAGCGTTCATCTCGGTTCGCGCCTGGTGAACGGGTCTCTAGTCCCACCGACGAAGGCATGTTCAAACTTCAGGTCCGTGTCGATATGACCAGACCGCCCGTCCGAGACACTTGTCTGTGCTGGGTCCTGACTCCTGAGACTCCTGACTCCTGGTCCTTTTGACGAGAACGCCAAGAAGTCGTTTACTGGTCTCCGACCTGGCGTACGGGAGGTCTCTCGACGTCGCATGCGTAGCCAACCCTATCGAGATGCATCTAATAGATTGCCTGTAATCTTCGCTTCGGATTGGATGGTCCTGATCAGAACAACGGTGACATGCGCTCTCGCGGTGAGTATATGTAGCGAACCTGCCACTTCTGGTATCAACTTCCTCCTCTTCTCAAGCACTCACAAACTCTTCTTCCAACTCACCAAAGTCACTCGTTGCACAGAGTCCGTTGACCGGCTAAAACTCTCATTCTTTTCGAAGTCCTCGACCTACCCGCTCTCTTCCGCCTCGAAAAAGTCTAATCCGACTTTCCCTACTCCCAGCTTGCAAGATGTACTCCTTCACCCTTCCCGCTGTCGCCCTCGCGGCCCTTGCTGCTCTCCCGAGTGTCAGCGCTCACGGTTACGTCTCCGGCATCGTGTCCGGCGGCAAGTGGTACCCGGGCCCGAACACGAACTGGGTCTACCAGCCTACCAAGCCGCAGCAGGCGGGCTGGTACGCGAAGAACCAGGACAACGGTTTCGTTGACCCTACCACGTACACCACCTCGGACATCATCTGCCACAAGGACGCCACCCCGGGCACCACCTCCATCCCCGTCACCGCCGGCTCGAAGATCGACCTCCAGTGGAACACCTGGCCGGACAGCCACCACGGCCCGGTCATGGACTACCTAGCCAACTGCAACGGTGACTGCTCCAAGGTCGACAAGACCTCCTTGAACTTCTTCAAGGTCGATGCCGCCGGCCTCGAAAACGGCTCTCCCTCCCCTGGCACATGGGCCTCCGACAAGCTCATTGGTAAGTGTACCTGTCGATCTGCTTTTCGGGACTCGCCAAGCTAACTCATCTGCAAGCGAACAACAACACCTGGACCATGACCATCCCCTCCGGTCTCAACGGCAACTACGTCCTCCGTCACGAGATCCTCGCGCTCCACAGCGCCGGTCAACAGAACGGTGCCCAGAACTACCCGGTAAGAGTCCTGTCGATCCACCGCGGACCGATCATCCGTCACTAACGCATTCCCACAGATGTGCATCAACCTCAAGATCTCCGGCTCCGGCACCGAGAAGCCTTGCCTTTCCGGCGCGGTTTGCAAGAAGGGCACCGAGCTCTACACCCCCACCGACAAGGGCATCTTGATCAACATCTACACCACCCTCAGCAGCTACCCCATCCCGGGCCCCAAGGTCTGGAGCGGGCTCAAGAAGCGCGTGGCCACCGTCTTCTCTGCTTGAAGAATGTTGGTGTGATGATGACGGACCAGGAAGTGGGATGGGAAAGTCGCTTGTTTAGGAGGAGCTTTCGGTGGCACGGGGTTTTGACGTTGGACTTCGATTTTTATTCCGATTCGAGATTTTGTAAGAGACACTCCATGCTCGAGACGGCCTCGTATTTTTCTCCTTGTTTTTTTCGGTTGGACCGGTAGTTCACATGCACCCTTGTCTCTCCTCGAACCGCGAGACCGGGCTTTCTCTTGGCCGTCAAGCACATGGCCTTCCGAAGGCTTCACAACAACAATAACAACCATGTGTGCGGACCTTTGACCGTGTGCTCTGGTATATACATGTAGCTGTAGTCCTACGCGAAGGCTACATTGTGACACGCGACACTGCGACTTGAGTAGACACGGGGGTCAAAATGACATGGCGATGTACATGTCAGGGAATGCTCCTGGGTTGCCTGTTGTGTCCTCGAGGCAAAGTGAGAACGATATAACAAGGCAAAAGCAAAACGTACAGCAGCGGGGATTCGCACGTGGTCACCCACCGTACTACTAATCCGCCGGTTCGCAGCTTAAGTACACCAGAGCGAACGGGATGGTCTGTTCTCTGTGACCTGTGGCCGTACGTGAGAGTTGTCGTCGTTTTGCCGTCCTTGTAGACTATTACCCACCGTCTCTCGCGCTTTTGGCTGTCGTTAGGCACTCCGACCGCCTCCTTAGTTGGTTCATCAGAGGATCTTGTCGAAGTCGAGTTTCATGCGGTTCTCGGCACGGGATGGTGGAAAAATAGCATAGAAGGTGAAGCAGGGAGCGTGGAACATCAAGGCCGTCTTTATCATGCACTTTGTTGCCTGTCCGAGTATGCTCTCCCTCCAGTCTCAAGCAAGCTCCGTCGAGCGCGGTGTCTCCATGGCATTTCATTTCACCACCGCGACCGTACTGACTTCCGTCGGGTCATCGATGATCTTGGGTGGCAGGATAGATCCCTGAATCGTTACGGTCATGGAAATACCTTGCCCGTCACATCTTGCCTTGCGTCAAGTCGAAGCGGACGTCCTGCGCGCGAACACGGCGGAGGCGGTTCGACCGCCAGTGACCAAACGGTCAGAAACCGAGGTCAGCCTGATGAAATGGGTCTGCGCTTATTGTATCACTTCTTGTCGCTTCGTTTGTCTAATACGGTTTCTGATGCTCGTAAAGGGCAAGGTCGAGTATACAGCACCAAGAGCCTTGGTTGTGAAGGACGCGACGTCAACGTGGCGAGCGCGGGCCGATTGCGGGAAGGGAGAGACCTCTATTAGAAAGGCCATTCATCAACCATTGAATAATATACATCCCAACCCACCTAACAAGACAGTAACCAACCGTGAAATCAGGACGATACGATGGCTGGGCCCCGACTACCGTTCTTGTGGCCGGTGTTGTTCAAGTCGGAGACACCGGCCATGCGCTCGGTCCGAGCAGCGGCGCGGATGCGAGCCTTGCACTCGACCGGGCCTCGCCAACAGCAAGAGATGATCGCGCAACGATATGGTTCCGCGAACGAACCGCCTCCACACCTCGGTGGTGGTGGTGGAGGAGCAGGAGGAGGAGGCGCTATACGGCCGCCTTCCAAGCAAGGTGCTGCTTCTGAGCAGACGAAACTTCCGAAAATCGGCGACAAGCTGCAGCACGATGGCGAAGAAGAGGTCAAGGCTGACCGAGGGGAGAAGAAGACGGCGGAGTCCGATAAGCGTGCTACGCCGACGACTGTTGATGGTAGTCTCGCGAGATCTTCCGCTTCCGACCCGATCCTCGACGCCGCGGACTCCTCACCTTTCAACGAGGCACCAGGCTCACCGAGACAACTCGACAACAAGCCATTAGATTCGGTCCTGGACAGCGTCGCACAGCCCGCGCAACAACAATATCAACAGCAAGAATCGCAGCCGACCGTGCCGGAAGACCTCCACCCGGACGTCTCCGTCGACGAGCACGCCCCACCCATCAAAGCGCCTCACATCGAAACCCCGCGTCACGTCCACCACTTCGACACCTACGGCCTGGTCAAGCGGCTCGCCGACTCCGGCTGGACCGAGTCGCAGGCCATCACGAGCATGAAGGCGGTGCGGCTGATGCTGGCGGACAACATGGACCTGGCGCGCGAGGCGCTCGTGTCCAAGAGCAACGTGGAGAACGAGACGTACCTGTTCCGCGCCGCGTGCGCCGAGCTCAAGACGGAGATCACGGCGCGGCGGAAGGCGGAGCAGGAGAAGATGCGGACGGAGCGCACGCAGCTGCAGCACGAGGTCGACATCCTCGGGCAGCGGTTGGGGCAGGAGGGCGCGTCGATGAAGGACGAGTTGAAGGGCATGTTCGACGACCGCAAGATGGCGGTGCGGAACGAGCAGCGCGGGATGGAGTCCAAGGTGCAGCAGCTCAATTACAAGATCACCGTGTCTTTGCAGGCGGACGCCCGGTCGGAGGTCGAGGGCCTGCGGTGGGTCATGACGCGTCGTGTCATCATTACCTTGGGGGTGATTGTCGTGATGGTCATTGGGAGTCTGAGGTTGTACTCGAATGCCCTTCATGAGCAGGAGCTGGATGCCAAGCGGCGCGCTAATATGAGAAGCGGCGGAACGCAGACTGATCAAGGGAGCGGCGAGTTCGTGGGTGAGAACGGAGGGAGGCGAGAGCGAGAGGGGAGGTTGATGGGAGGCGGGGAAATGTTGGTTAAGGATGGGGAGAACGTTCAGTTTGTGAGCCTGGGTTAAACCCTGGTGGTGATTGATTGCAAACTTTGGCTTGGAAAACGCGTTAAGAAATCACGGCGTTCGTGAGGTGGCAAAGGAAATCTTACTAGATCGTTGATACCCTCAAATTCCCTCCGAACCCTTTTGCACGTCTCGCAGATGGAACTATGAAAAGGTATTCACTCGCAAACATCAACATGTGTCTCATTAACGCGAAGGTCTGTCAGGGTCAGAGCGCCGCCTTCCCCGAAGCCCTGTTCTGCACCTCAATCGCCTGCTTGACGGTCGATTGCAGCGAGTCCAACCCATCCTCCCTCCCGATGAGAGCATTATCGCGCTTCTCATACAGCGTCCCGCCTTCCGACCAGATCCGCCTCAGGGTCAGACCGCCCGCCGCCGGCTCCCCGGCCTCCCAAGCCCGCTGCTCGAGTTCCTTCAGCCGGTCGAGACTGGTGTAGTCGACGCGCCACGGCTCGCCACCAGTCTGCCGCTCGAACTCGGCCACGAGCTCCTTGGGCGTCGTGGTGAAGGAATTCACCCGCAGAGCCCGGTTCCTCGCTTCCTCCGGATGCAGCAGCGCCGCGACGACCAGCTTACCCACGTCCCGCATCGTCGTCAGACTGACTTTGCCATCGCCGGAACCGAGGAGGACGGCGCGCTTGCGCTTCACGTCGAAGGTGCCCGTTTCTTCGTCTGCCGTCGGGCGCGCGGAGAGGAACAGTCCGGTATCGGCGTCACCGTACGGTCCCGTGACGACGTAGGTGTACTCGAGGTCCTTGACGTCCCGGAGCGCGGCGCGGACCTTGAGTTTCTGCTGGTGAGGTTTCTCGTGCGCCGAGGCCGGGCCGAACTCGATGTCCGTGCCGTACTCGGACGGGAAGAAGCGCTTGATGGCCGGGTGGGCGTCGGCGAGCTCGATGAGGCGGAGTTGCTGGTGGATGATAGGCCGGCCGACGCAGGAGACGACGGTGTCGTAGGGTCCGCTGCTGAAGGCTTCTGTCACGGCGTCGGCCGAGGCCAGGTTGCCGGCGATGATCTCGACGCCTTCGGCTTTGAGGCGGTCGACTTCTTCGGATTTGGTCCAGAGGGTGTTGGAGGAGGTGAAGATGGCGATCTTGTCGAAGGAGGCTTTATTGTTTAGGATGGCGCGGGTGATGTGCTGGCCGACGAGGCCTGTTGCCCCGAAGATGAGGATGTTCTGCGTCTTCGCGGCCATGATGGCTGTGGTCTACAGAGGGAGGTTTGATTTGTTGTATTTGAGGAGGAGGATTGTGTCCATCTTTCCCATCGTTGACGATACATATTCAGGCTGAGGCTGGGGGTAGATTAATAATAATGACTCCATGGCAATCACCTTGCTTCATTGCCGCCGCCCTCGCAAGGGTCGGGTCGACAGTGCTGAGTGAACGTGGTGTCTCCAATCGCTGCCGCACGCTGCGTGACAGCCAGGTCAGCTGCGGGGGATCCCCCATCTCGTACTTCCGTAACCGACTCGTTGTTCTCCAACACCATCTCGACCGACAGGTACTTGTCATTTGGACAATGCCATGGAGTTGACCTTCGTCCATCAGTACTCGGGCGATGCGCCGAAGCGGAGACGGTTGGCGAGAGCGTGCGAGACGTGCAGAGCGCGAAAAGTTCGCCGAACTTCCTCAGCATTGGATGAGGATGAATGTCGAGTACTGACTGATCGGCATGGCAGAAGCGATGCAAACATGTCGCAGGTGTCGAGCAGCTCGATGGATCACTGTCAGATACGACAGGCCCACCGGCCGGAGAACGTTCCGTCGTGACATCGGCAGGCAAGAATCAAGATCATCGCGGCCAACCACAAACCAACGGTCATGCCTCCACCGAGGCCAGCAGCAGCACGCCGCAATCGACCGGGAGGCGCTTCTTCAGCGATCTCAACCCAGAGGCGACGTTCTTGAGTCGTGCTACATCCAGTGAGCGTAATGATCGCAAATCCCCCAGCGACGACATCGGGGTATGGGTCGACAAGCGCGAATGGGAGGCTTTTGTCCAGCAGAAGACCTTTGTCCCCAATCATGAGACGCGCGAAGACCAGCGTCCGCATCCGACTTCGCTGGCACCGCTGGTCGACATTTACTTTGCCAAGATCCATCCTATCCTCCCGCTCATGGACGAGACCGAGTTCCCCAAAGGTCACGTGGGCGGCATCGGATTCGGGCCTTTGACGCACGCGCTCTGTCTCGTGGCGGCGAAAGACCCGGCCGCGGCACCGTACCTCAAACTCGGTCACGGTTCGTCGACTTTGCAGCCGCGCGAGTTCTGCAGTCGACTTCACGCGTCGGTTATGGGCGCGCTGAAAACGCCGTCACAGTTCGACAAAGTCACGTTGATCCGTATACTAGCGTTAGCGTCCCTTCACAACAACGAAGGGATGGAAGGGGCTGAGGAGGCGTCGATGTGCCTGTCGCAGGCGATGCACCATGCCCAAACGTTAGGAATCCACCTGGGCCAACACTCCAGCCCCGAAGCGAGCCACAACGCGTCGATGAAGCGGCTGTTCTGGTGCCTGTGGGCGCTCGACCGCATGAACTCGGCCATCAACGGTCGACCGATCATGATGAGTGACATCGACATCGCCATCGAGCCCCTCGTACCCGGCGAGAGCGGCTTCCCGGCGTTCGACGCTTGGCTTCGAGTGGTGGACTTACTCAACAAGATCATCGCCTTCTACCGACCTAACTACCCCACCGAGATCACGGGCTGGCAGGACTCCTATCCCGGGTTGGAAGAGATCTTCGACGAGTGCGGAGCCTGGGGCCTGCCGGAGTCGATGCGCGCAACGATCCACCTGTTCTACCTCGCCGTGGCGGTCCTGTCCCACCGCTCGAGAGGCGTGAAACAGATCCCACGCGGCACTCACTCTTCCATCCGCCAACGGCTCTGCGCGATCGAGATCGTCCGACTGCTCGAGTCCGACCACAGCCGGGAACTGCACCAACTGTCCATCATACCCTACGCGGCCTCGCTGGCGTTATCGGTCTCCTACAGTCATCTACGCCAGTCGCACCTTCGGCACCAGCAAGAAGACGCGCGGAAAGACTTTCGCTCCTGCTGCAGGATTTTACAAAGTCTCCGACGGACGTGGAGTTCGGCGGACACGATGGCGACTTTAGGGAGGAAAGTGCTGGAGGAACTCGACAAGGCGCCTTCTCTCGCCTCCTTTCGAGTCCCGCGTAATGTCGAAGCGGCGGCCGGTGGTGAGAAAGACGTGCCCTGTATGCCGACGATCACCGGCCAACGGACTGGCTTGGAAGAAGCCGTGCGCGAGGCCGAGTCGTCGCGAAGTACGGAAGATCAACCACCGCCGGCAGTAGGAGTTGCACCAGGTGAACCGGCGGCCGCCGTGGTAGACGGCACGATGAGCATTTTCGACGGGATGGACGACGTCTTCGACACGTATCTCGACCCTAACTATCCCGTCAATCTCGACGATTTGTCTTTTGTCGACGATCTGCAGCCGTTTGGTTGGAGTGAGAACAATGTTTTATAACAGCACTTTGACCCGATCTCGCTCTCAGATGGGCTGCTACTAGCATTCGCAACGTTACTTTGCGATGGTTGATCAATCGGCTCTTCGGAGTATAAGTATATCACCAGGTATGTATGTTTAGACTTGGAGAAACAATTATCACGTGACAAGTGTAAAACAGCCGCGGCGATACTGGAATGATTGATATTGCAGATCATGACGTGCCGCACCGCGGGCGAATCGACAGCACTTGACATTTCCAAACACTGGAGATCACAGTTCCGTTTCGCCGTCATTCCACAAACGCAAAGGGCCAACGCAATTGTATAATAGACTTCCAAACACACAGTCAAGCAACGGTTAGTCCGCATCTCTCGACCTTCAAGATTCTTCCCAATTTCCCTCGGTTCCAAGAGCCCAAGGACCATACCTACCACCTATAAGCATCGACAAGAATCAAAAGACCGATCGAACAGATTCCCAACCCATTCTCCTACACCACCGACGCCAAGAGTCCAAGGAGCAACCATGAAACCCACCACGACCTTCCTCGCCCTCCTGGTCAGCGCCGCCGCGACCGCGCAACAAACCACACCATCATCAACCCTCGCGACCACATCCTCCATCCCAACCATCTCCGGCGGCGGTGCCGCCACGGGCTTGACGACACTTTCCGGCTCATCATCGTCCGCGGCCGGATCCGCATCCACCTCCTCGCCCGCGGCCTCGTCCTCGACCGCAGCAGCATCCGGCGCCGCAACATCCACCTCCCCGAGCCCCGGCAGTCCCGGCAACGTGCAGCAGACGGGCGTGAGCGCGGCGCAGAGCGGTGCCTCTTCGGCGGGGTTGGGGGTGGTCGGGTTGCGGTCGGAG
>Ga0268244_10000060_pt1 | contig 44938 bp, 42 predicted proteins | sample AgamicMgSfe_FD_200258 | JGI IMG/M metagenome (GOLD analysis project Ga0268244, IMG submission 200258) | Agave microbial communities from Guanajuato, Mexico - Mg.Sf.e (v2) (version 2) | ecosystem: Host-associated > Plants > Phyllosphere > Phylloplane/Leaf | place: Guanajuato, Mexico | collected... | reverse complement strand
AGTAGGGCGCCGAGGTGTAGGCGAGGGAGGGTTGAGCGTGATGGGCTGGATGGAGGTTCGGCTAGTCAGCTGATCATCATAATACATATGTACGGTCTCGATCCGGGCTCTGGGGTGCTCACCGGCATATTCGGCGTATGGGTGCTGCTGCTGCTGCGGCCGTTGGAGCATGCTCCCGTTGCCGCCCGTGTGATGGTCACTGCCGAAAGGCTGCATGTCGTGGTGCGGAGAACGGTGCGGCCACGTGCTTCCTCGTGTGTGATGTGATCCACCGTTATAACCGATACAGGAACGAGGAGGAAACGCCCTTCTACCTAGTAGTCGCTGTTCTTGGATATCAATGTCAATAACTGTGCGACGGGACTGGTGGAGGGTTACGGTGATTTACCACGTGCGTTCCACAGAAGACGAGGGAATAATAGATCAAGATTCAGGGCAGAGAAATATTTTACATAAAGTCAAGTATGTACTGTACGAGGAAGGTGGCAAACCCCCCCCCCTGGTTTGAAACGGACGGCCCGCTACTAGTCTCCTCGGCGATCCATAGGTACCCCACGACACGCGATGACATCAAGCCCGACTTCATCGCAACTCATCATTCGAGGGAACACAGTGTCTCCTCCTGTATGATACAGCGTCTCTGCTTCTGATCCTCCCCTTTCCCTTCTCACGGACACCAACTCGATACTCAAAGAGATGTCGGTCAAGATGGAGGATAGAGAATGCAGAGACGTAGATCAAGAGACTACCGATCACTTGTGTACATGTAGATTGCTACCTCCATACATGTCACAAAGACTTGTACACCTCTCGTTTCCCGAAAACATCAGGTCAATTCCTCCCACCCGCTCGTATCGTGTGATGATGAGAGGACAAATAGCACGTTGCTGTCTTTGTTTTGGAGAGATCCACGGCGGCAGTCGAATCAATGGCAGGATTGAACGGTATCGAGAGTGTTGGGCGCTGCTCGCTCGCGTCATCCTCGTACCCACCGAGCAGGAGACGAAAGTGCGCTCGATACTCATACGGACCGCGGCACCGACGTTCCCTATAGCGCCTTCAGCCTGGAAGGCAAGAAGCGTCTCCGTCTAGTTCCAAGCCATCCAGACTCTCGATGCTTGTTTGGGAAGTCTAGAAGATGCGTTGTCGAACCGCCTGCAGGGGGAGATCCAGCAGAAGGTCACTACATACCTCTTGGGCTCTTCCCATCTCCGTCGTGGTCTGCTGTTCGGCCAAGTCCGACCCGTGGCCGTCAATGCCGGCAAGTTCGTGATCACGAGGCCACTGCCGAGCAAAGTGACCTGGCGGCCCTGCGATACCCTCTACGCCGCTTACCATGAATATGCGGGAGGCCAATATATCGTTGGCTCTGAACCCAGGAGGACAAGACACAATCACCGCCGCCAGCATTGGTCGGATCCTTCGTCACCTACATGGATTCAAACAGTCTCGCAAGCTCGCGTCTCGACTACATCATCGCCGCCATCGATGTCAACGGCTGTCGAAGCATTGGCCTGTACCCTCGAGACGCGGCGTCTTAGCCCGCGACTTGGCCTTTGGTACCGCGTCATCCGCCGTCGAGATGACCTCCATCTAGCTCTCCGTTGGAAAGGCCTGTTTCTCCAAGATATCTAGAATGCCTACGATGGCCGCCTTCACCCACTATGGGATACCTTTCCCCCTCCGTCGCAAGACTCGATATACTATCTTCGCGAGCCCGGAAGATTCCAGCCTTGGACATTCAGGATGAAACGTCACAGTCTACTAGAGACCCCTCGGCGAATCACAGTAGCTCTCCGTCCTACAGGAATCGGGGATTTCGAGATTCACGGCGAATCATCGATGAGCACGGCTTTCGAAGTTTCCTTGCGCCGATTCACAGTAGGTCTCGGTCCAGGATCACGGCCGGCTGCGTCATAAGCTGGTGGTCGGGTCCGAACGACAATAAGGTCGAGGTAGAGTACGATGACTGATCGAGAATCACGAGTCATCCGGCATGAATCGCTGCGTGTTTTGGCATCCTTATAATCGGCTTATGAGGCCTTATCGGCATCAATCCTACATACGTAGAGATGTGAAGAAGTCGGATGATTGATGATCGAGTAAATTTGGTTTATCTGGATAGAATATCTGGTGTACTATCATTACCTAAGCCGAGTAAAGTAGTGCCGTCTAATCTCACATCGGGCATTGTACGCCAGTTCTAGCGCTCGGTGCACCTCACAATTTATTATCACGCGACGTTTGAGCCGGAACAGGTATAATAAACCATTGATTTACTGCGAAGCACGCGTTCAGGGGTGAAATTGATGTTAGGCTACAAAGTACGCTTAACAAGGTCATCCATCCTGATCCGGATTGAATCTATCCTACCATGTCCGGTACGTGCACCTGGCTCTTGAAGTCCATCGTCGCGGCGCACGATTCGCTGATCACACCATCGTCCTGACAGGTCGAGGAGGCGGCCGAGGCGCGTACTACCGCGCGAAATACGGGTCAGGTCGAGGCCGTGGACGTGGCGGTGTATCGAGCAACGGTGCTGATGCGCATCATGCCCCCATCTTCAGCAACAACACGCAGCATGACCTTCCTACCGCCAGCGGCAGTGCAAGGCCCTGGGTGCAGCTGGAGCGCGACCTGAAGTCCATCGACGGTCAGCAGTACGGCGCATACAAACGACTACTGGGCAAGTATGAACACTCCTCTCCTAGCTTCACTCTCTCGATCGACCACGTCCAAGGCGATGCATACGCCGCGCCATCTCGCGTCCGGGCCATCATGCCCTGGGCGCAGACGGGCCTGCCGAACGAGTACCTCCAATCCGACACCCGGCGCATCGCCCTCTGTGATTTTGTCACGCGCGTCTGCGCTTCCATGATCCGAGCCAGGTCACTCGATCGTAACATTGGGGAGGCCAACGGCGGCTGGTCGGGTCCCAAGGGCGGTGCGTTCGGGTTGAACGCGCCGGGACAGGAGGTGCTCCCTCGGACGAGTGCGATGATCCGCGACACCGGAACGATCGAGCTTCGGTTTACGGCGTCCCTGCCGGCAGCGGGACGAACGGTCCTGGGTCAGCAGGCGCATCAGATCTTAGCTGTCAATCTCGTCCAGCTCATCAAAAAATCTCTGCTGAAAGACAATCTGGACCAGGGGAAGTTGAGACAGCACATTGTGTCGGTGGAGAACCAGCAGAGTCTTCGGGAGCAGTTGCACCCCAATGGCCTTGTGGCATTCGTCGCGAACGGTTCGATACTACCGCGAGCATCCGGTGCCTCTTCCGTACCCATGAACGCCGCGACTGCGACACGCTTCCGCTCCCCAAAGGAGCTCGAGGTCACTTTACCACTGGCTGACGGCACGAACGTTACTGGCATGGGTATCGCACCGGGCATCACGCTCCTGACCGGCGGCGGTTTCCACGGCAAATCGACACTGCTCGAAGCGATCGAACTCGGCATCTACAATCACATCCCGGGAGACGGCAGAGAGCTTGTCGTCACCGATCCTGCGGCCGTCAAGATCCGAGCCGAAGACGGGCGAAGCATCTCTTCCACTGACATCAGTCCGTTCATCTCGACCTTGCCGGGTGGGAAGGACACGCAGCGCTTCTCCACCAACGACGCCAGCGGCTCGACTTCGATGGCGGCCAACATCCAAGAAGCGCTGGAACTGGGCTGCAAGACCTTACTCATCGACGAAGACTCCTCGGCAACCAACCTGCTCGTGCGCGATCAACGCATGCAGTCCCTCATCCGCAACGAACCCATCACCCCGCTCGTCGCCAAAGCGCGAGCGCTGTACGACCAGCACGGCGTCAGCACGATCATCGTCGTCGGCGGCTTGGGAGACTGGCTCTCCGTCGCGGACCGAGTCATCGCGCTTGAAAGCTACGTCCCACGCTCCATCACCGACGACGCCCGAGCCGTCGTCCAGCAATTCCCGAGTCAAGTGCACCAGGTATCGCAATACGGCACCCTGCCCGCCCGCAGCATCCGCGTCGATCTCCGAGGGTTCCGAGCGCCGTACGCGACGAGCAAATGCTTCATCGCGCTGAAACCGCATGCCAAGGACCCCGTCGACGACCCGGCCGAAGCGGAGTCCGGCGTCGATCTCGGCGGGTTGGATCAGGTGGTGGAGGTCGGGCAGTCCCGGGCCATTGCCGGTTTGCTTGCGCAGATTGCGAGCGAGACGAGTGGGAATGGGTGAGGGGTCTATCCATAGCTGCCAGGCTCACCGAGTCGTGCTAACGCTCGAGCAGGCTTCTTCCGTTGCAAGCCGTGCTGCAGAAGCTTGAGCCGGGGGTCGGAATCGATCATTGCTTGCCTGTGTCCTTGCCGAACGGTGACTTGGTGGGTGTACGACGATTCGAGCTGGCCGCGGCGCTTTCGCGACTTCGAGGTGTGCTTACTACGGGGTGATGTCAGGAGACTACAAGGGCATTGCTACTGTAGTGCCACTCTGCTGCGAGGATTGTCGATCAAGTTAAGACAAGAGACAGGCAGTGTATGAACCGAGAATAGAGCGTGGGAGGGCGCCCCTGTCTCTAGTCAACAGCTGCTGCGCCTTGTACTGTGTCGTGGGTAAAGTACAGTATGATGTTATGGGCGGAGTGACAGGGCTCGGTCATTCACACGCTGACACGGTAGCAGCGGCATTGATGTGCAGGGTAGATCCCACGCTTCAGCGCAAAAGGGATCCGAGTACCGAACATTGTACATACTGTAATAATAGGTAAGAGCCGAGAGTTGCAGCTGATGGATGCCGGATGGAGCCAAGAGCGTCTCGCGGGCTGCGCCCCCTTTCCATCGGTCGGAGCCTGAAGGATTGAATATAGTCTTCATCAGTGTTGCTGGCTTTCTTAACTCTTGTGGTTATCGGCAGCTTTTCCGCGGTCCCGAAGCGACGAGGCCGAGAGGGATTTTCTTCTTTCACTCGGTTCTGGCACTAATAGGACCACACGATCCGATCTCCGCGTCGGGGGAGGGTTGAGGACGATTGTGGATGGTCTTCAGCCTCACAGGGTGCCGAGTGCCGAGCGCCGAGTGCTGAGAGTGTACCTATCTACCACGCCTACCTAGCTAGGTAGGTACTTTTCCATCTCTCGTATTCTGTCTCGCCGGACCAAAGTCTACATATTAGTAGTCAGTAACAGGGCGTAGTCGGGAAAATCGGGACCGTATGGTCACGCTCATATCTCAAGTCGGAAGTCGGGAAGAATCCTTCGAGGCGAAGTTGGGAGTAATAAGAGACAAAGGTGCTACCGCATCTCCGCACCTGACAACTCGAACGCTCCGACGCTCGTGACGTCCTCCATCCTTTACATCAATAAATACATGTAAATCTATCTCAACATCAAAGACCTTCACTACTCGACATCAGTTTGCGAACAGCAGTCATCCGCTTGGGTATCCACTTCATCCACATTACTATCCCGACAACCGTCAACCTCAACCCCATTACACAACACACCGCTCACTCGCAGCACAATGAACGGCGCCACCGACAATAACGGCAAGATGCCCGTGAACGGGGAGTCCACCGCTCGACGCAACCACGACGACCCTCTGGTGAAGGTGCAACCCCCACGGCGAGAGGACCTCCAGCCCTCGTACGCGCAAGTCATCCGACCCGACACCGAGGACGAGGCGCAACACGGCTGGTACGGCGCGTTGATCAGCAGTCTGGGCTCCTGCATCGGCACCCTGGGTGCGGTCCCCTGCTGCATCTGCTGCCCGAACCCCTTCAAGTCCGTCGACCAGGGCTCCGTCGGCCTGGTCACGCGCTTCGGCCGCTTCGACCGCGCCGTCGACCCGGGCCTGGTGCGCATCAACCCGCTGTCGGAGAACCTGATCCAGGTCGACGTCAAGATCCAGATCGTCGAGGTGCCCAAGCAGTTCTGCATGACCAAGGACAACGTCAACCTGACCTTGACCTCCGTCATCTACTACCACATCACGTCCCCGCACAAGGCCGCCTTCGGCATCGCCAACATCCGCCAGGCGCTCGTCGAGCGCACGCAGACCACCCTGCGCCACGTCATCGGCGCCCGCGTGCTGCAGGACGTCATCGAGCGGCGCGAGGAGATCGCGCAGTCGATCCGAGGTGAGACAGATCAAGACGAGACACGCTGAGGAGTAGTTTTCTAACCTTGCTTTTCAGAAATCATAGAGGAAACGGCTACGGGCTGGGGCGTGCAAGTCGAAAGCATGCTGATCAAGGACATCATCTTCACGCAGGAGCTGCAGGACAGCCTGTCGATGGCGGCGCAGAGCAAGCGCACGGGCGAGGCCAAGGTCATCAGCGCCCGCGCCGAGGTCGAGAGCGCCAAGCTCATGCGCCAGGCCGCCGACATCCTGTCCAGCGCGCCCGCCATGCAGATCCGCTACCTCGAGGCCATGCAGGCCATGGCCAAGAGCGCCAACAGCAAGGTCGTCTTCATGCCCGGCCCGCCCGCGCTCGCGAGCCAGATGGCCATCGCGGATCAGGTCGGGGAGGGCCCGTCGTCGTATCAGAACCAGAGCCAGAGCCAGAGCCAGAACCTGGAGGGTTATAGCATGGGCAGCGGGATGCAGAACACCATCAATGCCCGGATGGTGGAGAATATGTGAGGGCGGGGGATGAAGGCAGAATGACTGGGTCGGGTAACGCGTTATGATTGTTTGTTGATTTGGTTTTTTGTTACAGCAGATACCCTGTGTTTTCGTAGTGTGCTTTCGTTAATATGCCGGTTTTGCATGACTTCCACTCCATCAAGAAAGTGTCATCTCTTCTCTCTCCCTTTCCTCATCGCAGAAATTGCACAGCCCATTTCATCAGCAGCAGTCACCGTCCGTTCCGCCATCTCAGATAACGCCTCTCGCTCCACCTCCCATCACGTCCAGCGCACCGACAGACCCACTAGTGCAAAGCCGCACAATCGAACTCCATCTCCGCCTCACGGATTAACGCCGCCAGACGCTCGCTGTAGTGCTGCTCCGCCGTGCGCCCCGTGGCATCCTGCTTCTGGTCGTCTCGGGCCAGGCGGGCGAGACGCTTCAACCCGATCGCGACGTCCTCCTCCGCCACGTTGGCCCAGCTGCTGTACTCGGAGACCTCCTCGCTGCCGGCCGTCGGGGTCGTCTTGGATGGGTCTTCTGCTGTGGGGGTCGAACCGCTGGGTCAGTTGCTGGGAGGAAGGGGGGCATTTGGGGCATGCCGGGGATCTTTCTGAATTTCAATGAAATAGATTTCGCGCCTTACCGTCAGATGCGTGCTCGCCTTTCTCGGACGGAGGGGCCGTCGCGCCGCTCGGCATGCGCTTCAGCTTCTCCGCCAGGCTGGCCACGTCCAGGCCGTCCGAGTCGCCGAAGACGGACAGCGTCGTCGGGCTGTTGATCGGGGGGCCGGGGTAGCTGATGCTCGGGGTGCTCATGGCGCTCAGGGAGGTGATGGCCGTCATCTGGCTGTTGCTGCGCGGGCGGCCGGAGGTGAAGCGGCTTGGGGTGTAGCCCGGCGTGGCTGTTGGTCTGTCAGTCAAAAGGCATGGTGAAGGGGCGAGAAGGGGCGTGGGACGGACTGTCACCGCTCGAGGTCTCTTTGGCTTGATGTGAGTCCATGATCGCGGAGGTTGGAGCTGTTATGGGTTTGCGGTTCGTTCCCTTCGTCGTCGTCGTCGTGTTTGCTGATAGCTTCTTTCGTGGTTTCAAGTGTGGGTGAGATGTTTGTGACGTGGATGTTTGTCGAGTGAAGGAAGGAGTGCCAAACGTGAGACTTTCACCGTGTGTGGATGTTGTGGTCACGCGACAAGGTGAAGTGACGTTGGTTCAATGTTCGTCGTCTGCTGAGCACCAAGGCGTCGGGATGACGGACAAAGGAGAGAACACTAGGGAACAAAGACTGTCGATATACCTCAGACTCACTACGAGGTGATAACCAGAGTTCAGCTTTACACGCTTCCATGCACTGGTCGTCGTGTATTCAATCTCCGCGCTGCTATGGCATGATCACGTGACCGTAGCACGTGCTCAGAGAGGTTCGTTTGCAACTTTCCTTGTCCAGAGGGCAGGTTATCAACCTTTCAAGTGACCGCTCCACGGTAAGCCTATCTTGCTCGCCGTGGTCCAGTAACCCTTTCTCTCGTACTGGCACCATGGGTAGAGATCCAGCCAGGTCTTTCACTTGCAAATCAAGGCGAAACTCAATCGTTTCCGGCAAACCCAGAGTACGATGGAGGCCAGACTGTCCATCACGCCTATCTTTCTGATGAGAAACAGTATGCTCTCGACGCTGCGTTGCGCGCTCCCTGCTTTCACGTGGCAAGGCGCACCGCGCTGGAGTATACCTTGCCTGGAGGAAGCTGAAGGGACTCTTACGATCAGGTCATTCTACTTGCGCCGGACTTCATGCCTCCAGTCTGGAGCCAGGCTGCTCCATTCCTGTATACGGACAGCCTCAATGCCACGACCAGTGTTCCTTGGGCCAGCTTGCCTGCGCTCGTGAAGTGGCATAGGATCTCCTGAGCAGCATGGATCTGAGGATGAAGAGCGACACCGGCGTGTGAGACATAGCTGGAGGTTCGTTCCCATTGCACATGTTCATCGCAAGTCCCGGTCCTTTTCTCATGACTTCCACCCTTCCAAGAGCATGTATCTTGCAGCAAATCGAGCGAGAGGCTTCATCACTTGCCCTCTGCATCTGTTGCACGGCACATGACACCGCCATAGCCGCCAGCACATAACAACCACTCTTTTTCGGCTGCGGTTTTCAAAAGTCGAACAGGTTACAAAACCATCATTCACTTCACGGTGCTTTGCTTTCTCAGAGAAGTTGGATCGGTCGGCCTTGGCAACTGCCTACCGCGCTCGTACCTTCAGCCTCCGCCATATACAGCAATTCCCGGATCCACTTTCCCTCGAATTTCCACACGTTACTGTATCGCGGAGCATTCACCTCTTCAACTAGTCCAACAAACATATCTCGAGTATAAACCACACTTTTGGCTTCTTCCCATCCTCCGACAACTTCATTACGATGGCCGACCTTGCAACTCCCAGCGCGGCCGACATCGGGACAATAGGCGCAGGTGCTCAGACCCCTACCAATGCCGCCAGCAAAGACAAGGCCGCACCAGCGAGCAAACCGGAGAGGCCCGATGAGGAGGCGTACAAGGCCGAGTTGGCCAAAGCCGAGAAAGAGCTGCGGGCATCTGAGGACAGAATGGTACGTTTCGTCCGAACCGGCAACATGCATTGGCACATTTAGGCGGACTGCTGCGAAGGCGCTTGGGCAATGGTGCGTGAAGGCAAGTGATACTGACATCGATTGCAGAAATCGATCAAGGCCAAGCTCGACAATGCGAGACCGAATAACAAGGACTCTCCTTCCGGCAAGCGCCAGCAGGAACTACGCGCTGAACTGCAGACGATCCGCACGCAGCAACAGTCGAGCAAGTCATCACGCACGCAGGTCATGGACAAGATCAAGCGTCTTGATGAAAACCTCAAGAGTCGCATCAACGAGCAAAAGACCGCCCGCAGCAAGGTTCAATTCAAGTCGGTCGACGAGATCGAACGGGAGATCGATCGTCTGCAGAAGCAAGTGGACAGCGGTACTATGAAGATTGTTGACGAGAAGAAAGCGCTCGCGGATGTCTCTCAACTAAACCGGCAAAAGAAGGGCTTTGCTGGCTTTGAGGATGCCCAAAAGGGCATCGACGATGTCAAGGCGCAAATCGCGGAGCTCCGAAAGTCTCTCGACGATCCCGAATCGCGAGCGATGAGCGATCGCTACACCGAAATTACCACCGAGCTCGACAAGATCAAGGCTGAGCAGGACGATGCTTTCAAGAACCTCAATGCCATGCGCAACGAGCGGACGAAGGCCCACGAGGAGCAGCAAAAGAAGTACACTACCGTCAAGGAGATCAAGGACCGATACTACCAATCGAGGCGTGCTGCGGTGGATTACGAACGGGAAGCGAGGAGGATCCGTGAGGAGAAGCGACGCGCGGAGAACGATGCGTACCACCGGGGCCGACGACAGGAAACCGCCAAGGCGAAACTCGACGAAGCCAGTGCACCCGCATACCAGGACGAGCTCCGGATCGCGAACAACCTCCTCGCCCACTTCGACCCGTCATCGGCCTCGAAGCAAGAGGTCGCCGGACCCGGCAAATTCGCCGCGACCGCATCTCGAACCGTGGACGAATCCGGCTTCAAGGGCACGCGGTTGCCCAAGAAGGGCGAGGAGGAGGAGTCCTCCTACTTCGTCGGCGGCAAGGGCAAGAAGAACAAGCGCAGCCGCGGCCAGGCGAGTGGAGCCGCGTCGCCGGCGCCCGAGGGAGGCAAATTCAACCTCGACATCGGCACCATCGACAGCTTGGGCAGGATCGGCGTCGACCCGCCCATGTCTCAAGGCGATGTGCCTGCGGTCGCTGAGAAGCTGAAGGAGAAGATCGCGTTCTGGAAGGGCGACCAGGACCGTAAGACGAAAGACGTACGTTTTCCGCATTGTGCACGTTTGTTGTCGGTGATGGGACGGTATACTGACAGGGCTAGCAGAACATCGCGAAAGCACAAGCGGAGATCGACAGGCTGGAAGCGGAAGCCAACGCCGCCGACTCCAAGCCAGCAGGCGACCGCGGCGCCGAGAACGCACGCAAACCCGCAACGACGGAGAAGCCACAGGTCAACGGGTCTGCAGTCGCTGGCGCCGAGGCGGATCCGGAGAAGGATGCCGCCGGCGAGGTCACCCAACAGATGGACAAAGCGACGATTGAGGACGAGACTGCCCCAGAAGGTACAGCTTGATCGATCACTCACCCAGCCATCATCCATCACAGGAAGTTTACGAGCTTTTCTCTTGTGGTTCTTATCTTCCTCCCTCATATTTCTACCACAGTATGTATGCATCTGGGCTCAAGGGAGGAAAGGACTCTGAAAAGTTGCATGTTTGGACACGGTCCGGTCCATCAGATTAGCGAGTCTCTGTTTATTTTCAGCGTTTGTAAAGGGCATGTGAACATCCAATAACTCATCAGACCAACCGATGCGTTCGTTTTCCGCCGTGCATCATTACCTTCCAACGCCTGCGCTAAAGTGATACTGTACATCGCTCGAAACACTGGGTGGGATATTGAGATATCACAAAGCCTTGACGCTCCGAAAGAAGGGATTCGCCAATAAAGCCTCATTCCCCGCCACCAGCGCCTTCATCCTCTGCACCTGCTCCTCTTTGCCCAACTGTTCGGCTTCCACCTGCTCTTTCCACGTGACGAGAATCTCCTTGAGCATCTTGCTCCCGGCCTCGACCTCGTCCTTGCTGGCCTGCACGTCCACGTCCTCGCGCTTGCCGGAGAAGTCCTCGAGCTCGTCCGCCTTGCGCTTCGCCATGTTGACCACTTTGGCGGGGAAGCGGACGAGCTCCGCGACGTGGATGCCGAAGGACTGGTCGCTGATGCCCGGCACGACTTTGTAAAGCAACGTGACCTCGCGCCGGTGGCGGTCCGCCGTGGCGTCTCCGTCGTCCATAACCGTGTCTCCTGCGGCGCCGTCGCCGATGTGCGCCACGACGTGCAGGTTCTGCACTTGCGCGTAGGTGTCGTGCAGCGCGGTGAGTTCGTGGAAGTGGGTGGCGAACATGGCGAAGGCGCCGATCTCCTTGACGATGTGCTCGCTGATGGCCCACGCGAGGCCGAAGCCGTCGTAGGTGCTCGTGCCGCGGCCGAGCTCGTCGATGATGACGAGGGATTCCCGCGTCGCGGTCTTGAGGATGTTGGCCGTCTCGAGCATCTCCGCCATGAAGGTGCTCACGCCCTTGAGCTGGCTGTCGCTGGCGCCGACGCGGGCGAGGATGCAGTCGAAGAGGGTCAGCTCGGCTTCGGCGCAGGGGACGAAACAGCCGATCTGGGCCATGAGCGCGATCACGCCGATCTGCCGGATGTAGGTCGATTTGCCGCCCATGTTCGGGCCGGTGATGATGAGGAATTCGGACTGGCTTCGCACGAGGGAGACGTCGTTTGTGATGAATGAGATGTCGTCTTGCATCTCCATGCATGGATGCCGGGCCTCCTTGAGGATTGTATTGCCGGTGCCGCGAGGATGTAACTTCGGCCGGACGTATGCCGTAGGCGCATGCACGGAGACGTGTGCGAAGCTGACGATGACATCCAGATGGGCCAGTACACCGGCCAGCTTCTCCATGACCGGGCAGTAAGACGCCGCCACGTTGACCACCTCCGTCACCAAGCCGCTCTGCGTCCGATTGTAATTCTCCGATAGCTGGTCGAATTCGCGTCGCATTTGTGTCATGGATGTCGTGGTAAAGAACACGCCGTTTTTCTGCGTCGAGCACTCCTGATACTGCCTCTTGTTCCGAATGGCGCCGGCTTCATTTCGCGTCAGACGAAAGCACCATCCGTGTACCTTGTGGTTCTCCAAGAAGAGCTTCTTCTCTGTATCTTGGTTCAGATCATCACCGACTTTGGCATGTTCCTGCTCCATGTTGTAGCGCAGCTTGTCGAGCTTCTTGCGAATGATCCGCAGGCCATCGTCGAACTCGGATTTGATCACAAACTCATGGTTGTCGAGAGCGTCGAGATCCACCGTGGTCTCGACCATCTCCTGCAACCTGCCAAGGCTGTCAGAAAACAAGCGCAAATTCGTCGTATATTCCGCATCAAGGGCGTCTTTGTACGCCTCATCCATGACGCCTTCAAATGTGCCGATAAAGTCAGGGAGCCGAATTGCGACTTGGTAGGCGCGGACGACATCTTCGAGATTCGCCTTCTTTCGTTGGAACCTCTTCGCCAGCCGGTAGAGGTCCGGTATGGACCTGAGGTGCTCTTCTTGAAGTGTTTGTCTCAGCTCGGTGTCGTTGACGAAGGCCTCCACCAACTGCTGACGCTTTTCGATTTCTTGTAGGCTCATCAAGGGTTGCTTTAGCCATTGAGCGAGCAGCCGGCTCCCGACAGGCGTCTTGCAGTGATTCAGCAAGCCGTACAGGTTCATGGTCTTCGAGCCATCCTTGGGACCAGGCATAAGATTAAGAGCCTTCAACGCAGACGAATCGAGCTTCATATACTGGCTGAGATCGTGTTGATAGAGCTGATATTGGCCGAAGTTGGTAGCATCAGACATGGCACCGAGATACTTGATGAGTGCAGCAGCTGAACTCATGGCCAGCTTCAGGTCAGTCTGCGGTAGACTTCCGGTCGCTCGCTCGTCGCGCAGCAGTCGCGTCAGATCTTGCTCGATATCACGACTACCGAAATCCCCTGCTGGCCGTTCTGACACGGCGCAGCCGCAGTTGTCCGCGATCGTGCGCAGCTTATGAAGCTCAGGGTCTTTCTTCGTGCCATCATACTGGAGGAGACACTCCCGCACGCCGAGCTGTATGAGCAGTGACTCGAAGTTGGAGTAGATGTCGTTGTCTGCAAACTCGCTCACCCCGAGCTCTCGAACGCTGGCGTCGGCGAAACATACACCGACCTGGCGCGCCTCCGTCGCTTTAGCGGAGACTTTGACGGCAAGGATGATGGGTGCCGAATCCACGTAACCGCCCAGTTCGTCTTCAATGTCCTGAAGGTTGCCAGGGGAAGCTTGCTTCACGACTTTCCATTGATCACGGCCGGAGCTCTCCAGAACCTCGACGCGCTTGCCCAGCCGGAAAATGGCGTCTCGGAGGAAGCTCTTGTAGGCGGTGAAGGTCATCGTTACCGATGGCAGGCCAGGAGGCTTCCCCAAGGTCTTGATCACGGAGGTCGTCTTGTACTGAACTTGCGCAATGAGCATGGCATCGTCACCGTGAGCGGAAAGCCAGTCGCCACGATCAAAGATGCGGACGGTGTTTTCCTTCTTGCCCGCTTCGAGCTGCTGAAATGTTCTGATGAACCCGACCTCATTGTCCAGCTTGAGCTCTGGTCGGGACGACATGGTGGGTGGTGGGTGGTGAGTGGTGTATGGCTTGTAGACCTTTGCAGTCGATGAAGACGCGTCGAGAAGGGCGGGACGCGTTAAGTGGGCTTAGTCATGTTACGCCCAAAACGTGCGCACGTGGGGTCATGTGATGAGATGATTGAAGTCGGAGATTGTTGAGCGAATGGCATCATCCGCAGTGGGTGCCTGAGCTCTGCCTGAGCCCCACGCTCAATATTTTTCCCAAGCTGCGGAGGGGTAACTCCTCCTACATTCACATTCAATTTTATTTCCTATTGTCTGTCCCCAAATCCACCACCCATTTCACCTTGTCTTGCACCCTCCCACCCATCGTCCGCTCCATCTATACTACACTCGACGCCGTACATCAGTCACAATGGTTCAGACCAACGGCGCGCCCGCGAAGAGCGGCACTTTCCTGTAAGCGAAGCAATCGTACCGTACAGGCCGACGTGATAGATACAAGCTGTCCTGTACTGACGCCCCTCACAGTTTCACCTCCGAGTCGGTCGGCCAAGGACACCCGGACAAGATTGCTGATCAGGTCTCCGACGCCATCCTTGATGCCTGCTTGAAGGAGGACCCACTGTCCAAGGTCGCTTGTGAGACGGCCACCAAGACCGGCATGATCATGGTCTTTGGTGAAATCACCACCAAGACGAGGCTAGACTACCAGAAGGTCATCCGTGGTGCGATCAAGGACATCGGATATGACGACTCGGAGAAGGGTTTCGACTACAAGACATGCAACGTGCTCGTCGCCATTGAGGAGCAGAGCCCCGACATTGCACAAGGTCTGCACTACGAGGAGGCACTGGAAAAACTCGGTGCCGGTGACCAGGGTATCATGTTCGGTTATGCCACGGACGAGACACCGGAGTTGCTGCCATTGACCATCATGCTCGCACACAAGCTCAACAAGGCCATGACCGATGCCCGCAATGACGGCAGTCTCGCCTGGCTCCGACCGGACACCAAGACCCAGGTGACGGTCGAGTATGAACACGATGGTGGCGCGGTGGTCCCCAAGCGTGTAGACACGGTCGTCGTGAGCGCCCAACATAGCCCAGACATCACCACAGAGGAGTTGCGCAAGGAGATCAAGGAGAAGATCATCAAGAAGGTGATTCCGGCGCACTACCTTGACGACAAGACCATCTACCACATCCAGCCATCTGGTCTCTTCATCATCGGTGGTCCACAAGGTGACGCCGGACTCACGGGCCGCAAGATTATTGTCGACACGTACGGTGGCTGGGGTGCTCACGGTGGTGGTGCCTTCTCTGGCAAGGACTACAGCAAAGTCGACCGTTCGGCTGCCTACCTGGCTCGCTGGATCGCCAAGTCCCTCGTGCACTCGAGTCTGGCCCGCCGAGCCCTTGTGCAGCTGTCGTACGCCATCGGTGTCGCCGAGCCGCTTTCGCTCTTTGTCGAGACGTATGGCACTTCCGAGAAGAGCTCCGACGAGCTCGCCGACATTGTGCGCAACAACTTCGACATGCGCCCGGGTGTGATTGTCAAGGAACTCGACCTCGCGAAGCCCATCTACTGCGAGACGGCCAAGAACGGCCACTTCACCAACCAGAACTTCAGCTGGGAGAAGCCCAAGACGCTCAAGTACTAGGAGTCTGACTCTTCGACTTCCGCTGGCCCATTCAACCCCAGCGGTCCCTCTCGGCATCATCCGGCGCTCAACTCCCCCTCGCCGGCGGCGTTTACGGAATACCCCTCCTTCACAAGAGTCCACAGAAGCATCGGCGAGCGTACGAACGAGATGCGCGCGTGCCCCGGGGTCGCTCAGGGCAAGGTTTGATATAAACATGACGGGTGCGATTATTCAACATAGACTCTGAGCGAACGGGTCTACCCCACGGTGGCAGGAAGCTTGTATGGCTTTGCAGCCTTTTTCCCAATATTTAGCGTCGGCGTTCAGGAGGTGACTTCAACAATCAACTCTGACCGCGACGGAAAGACTACCATATCGCGCTTTGAGATAGGAAATTATATGGAGATTGATTGCTTTGTTATGGACTGTGCCCGTGATCTCGTCCTTCTTGCCGCGTCTTATTTACATTTTGATGTTGCATCGTGATGGTGACATCTGACTGGCATGTCAAGACGCCTTCGACGAGGTTATACCGTCCCACCTCTCACCGACGCATCAATGGACAGAGCTCGGATCGACCGCTGTGGACTGGTTGAGTCTGATCGAGGACAACGAGTGGGCCCCAAGTCTCCACCCTCCTAAAGTCGCAAGAATCGTTGTCTGCTCTCCTGATGATAACGAACCTCTTTTCTTCCTTCGCTGTCGTCTGCCAGGCAAGAAATCCTCCGACGACTCTCTGAACCGCACGTTATTGCTGGGCGCCACTTGCGTAGGTAGGTACATAGTAGGTAGATATACTAGTAATCTGGATATAGGAGATTTCCCGGGACTTTGCCAACCGTCTCGTTCGACACGAGCGCATCGGACGGCATGCCAGCTTCCCTCAAGTTCCAATGATCGTGTCGTGACGACACCTCCACCGTGGAGACCCGGATCTTCTTCATCATCAATGTTAGGTTGTGGAGGATGTGGGACACGTGGGAATCGCGGGTCGAAATGCAATAATCCCACCTATGGTGTTTGCGTACTGTATCGGCTGTTACTGTCCGGACCGCATGCTGCCCACCCTGCCTGCTACGCACTCGGAACTCCATGCCGATCGAACCGGTCGTCAGAACGGCTTCCCGCGTACTTGTAGGGTACCTGTCACGAGTGTCACACGCAGAGATAAGTACAGTACATGCGGTTTCGAACCGTTGTCTTTCACACGACACTTCCTCGCACTCCCTGTTTCCGTCTTTCCCTTTTTCTCTCCCTTGAATCGACTCACTCCGTCGCCCCTTACGAGAGACGACGATAATACCGCCATCATGGCAGGCTTCACGTTCCCAAAGTAAGTCGTTTGTTCCGGGAAGAGCAAGGTCAGGTGCTTCGCATTTACTTCAGGATGATAATCTGCCACAATGGGTCATGAGGCTTTGGGAGTTCGGATGCTTGAAAGGGCTGTAAGATCCGCCAAACGACAACTACATCGTTCTACTCCGGCGCTGGTTATAGGAATCGGGAAAGAGACCAAACAGGTCACACAAAAGAACAAGCCCATGGTGGCTCGCTGGTGTTCTATACTGGCGCATTGCTTCAGGCGAACTCCTACCATGTCGAAGGAGGAACACACTACCGGACACGAATAGCTGCAATCCACACACAGTACACTACGGTCAATTCGCTACAACTAAAAGCTGCCCGCCACTTGGTTGTGCTTCATTCGCGGTTCAATGCTGATCTTTGAACCTCAGGACTTACAACACTTACTTCCTCGCCATCATCTCGACCATCGGCGGCATGTTGTTCGGTTTCGACATCAGTTCCATGTCCGCCATCGTCGGCACGACCCAGTATCTGGACTACTTCGACAATCCCGCGGGAGTCTACCAGGGCGCCATCGGATCGGCTCTTGCTGCTGGATCGATTGTCGGTTGTTTGATTGCTGGCCCGATATCCGACAAGATCGGTCGACGGGACGCGGTAGCGTTTGGTATGGACAATTCATATCCATACATCATCTCGAACCTATGCTGAATAGTTGACAAAGCCTGTCTCTGGTGGCTCGTTGGCACCGCCGTCCAGGTCGCGACCATTTCCCGCGGTATGCTGATCGCTGGCCGCATGCTGAACGGAGTCTGTGTGGGCATCACCTCCTCTCAGGTGCCCGTCTATCTCGCCGAAATCGCCAAGAAGGACAAACGTGGTTCCATTCTAGTCATCCAACAGTTGGCCATCGAGGTCGGTATTCTGATCATGTTTTTCATCGGTAAGCATTACCATTCCTAACCTGACCAGAACAGCGCTGATAGACGCTCCAGGTTACGGCTGTTCTTTCATCCCAGGTCCAAGTGCTTCTTTCCGCACGGCGTGGGCCATCCAATTCGTCCCATGCGTGATCTTACTCATCGGCCTCCCATTCCTCCCACGATCGCCTCGATGGCTAGCAAAGGTCGGCCGAAATGAGGAAGCCGTCACTATCTTGGCGAACATCCAGGCTGGCGGGGACCAGAGTGACCCGACAGTACTGGCCGAGTGGGAAGAGATCACCACAATCTTAGCGGCGGAACGCGAGGCGCCTCCAGGTTGGCGTCGATTCGTCCTGAACGGCATGTGGCGTCGTACACTTGCGGGCTTCAGTGTCCAAGCGTGGCAACAGATGAGTGGTGCAAACGTGAGTTGCACAAAACGTGTCAAGGGCGCAGAACTAATCTAGAACATCAGGTCATGACCTATTACATCGTATACGTCTTCTTGATGGCCGGTCTGACGGGTAACGCCAACCTCACCTCCGGTGGAATCCAGTATGCCCTGTTCATCGTCTTTACCTGCGTGACTTATCTGTTCATCGATAGTAAGTATCGTTCTCACCTCCGCCATTGCTGGCCATCACTAACAAAATCGCAGAAACCGGCCGTCGACCGCTCCTCATCTGGGGCGCCGTCGGTATGGCCGTCTGCCACTTCATCATGGGCGGTATGCTTCAGACGTACGGTGTCGCGGTCCCGGGCGGCGTCCAGGGCAACGCCAACGTTCTCGTCCAAGTGAGCGGCTCGCCCGCGTACACGGTCATTGCGTTCTCGTACATGTTGATCATCGTATATTCCCTGACCCTGGCACCCATCGCGTGGGTGTACGCGGCAGAAGTCTGGTCTCTCGAGACTCGTGCTTACGGCATGTCTATTGCCTCACTCGGCAACTGTAAGCCATCCTCATCTCGTCTACTCTCTAAATCTTCACTGACTTCCGATCCTCCACAGGGGCCTTCAACTTCGCCCTCGGCATGTTCATCCCGCCCGCCTTCCGAAACATCGGCGGCTTGACCTTCATCGTCTTCGGGTGCCTGTGCGTCGGCGCCGCGATCCAGGCGTACCTGCTATACCCGGAGACGGCGAGGAAGTCGCTCGAAGAAATCGAGGAGATGTTTCGGCCCGGGGGTCCCAAGGCGTGGCAGACGAGGCCTGGAGAGTCGCATTTGGAAAGCATTGTCGACGACGTCGTGGCGAGGAAGGCTTCGGTGCAGTCTGAGGAGGGTGGGCCGAAGCAGGTATTGCGGAAGGATGGGACGGTTGGGACGGCGGAATCGTCGGATACGACGGAGAAGAAGGAGACTGTCTGATGGTGTACGTTCCCGCGCTTGAAGCCGAGGGCTCGGACGTCGTTCGTCATTTGTAGGTGTTTCAGCATACTGTACATAACATGCATCTTACAGTGTACAACAATCTTGCCCTCCACTCTGCTTTCCATCAGCTTTCCTGCTAGCCGCAATCGATACTTCACAATAGTAGACGTTCCCTAGCCAAAAGCCACGGATCAACCACATGTGCTGGTCGCTTTGCTCGTTTCGAGGAAATATGCAAGGCAACTACACGTACTTATGGCAAGCACATGCAGCCATCGGATGAGGACCAGTGCATGTGATCAAGCACGTGGCACAGCTTAAAATAGCAGAAGTTGGCAGGGCCGGTCACACCGGTACCTGATACTCCCGCATGCCCTCGGTGCTAAATAGCACCACGACCATCTCACCTCGGTTGTGCAAGTCGTCCTGCGCACACAGCTTCTTCAACGCGGCCAGTGTTGCCGCGCCGCAGGGCCCGGCATTCACACGGAGTGATTGTAGGTACTGCACGCACTCGTGCGACTCCACGTCCGTCACCGTCACGGCGGCGAACGTGCCATCGTGCAGGTCCGGCCAGGCGGTTTGGGATGGCGTGCCACAGTTCCTGGGAGTGGAGGTTTTCACCGGTTAGCACATGTCCCAGGTGAGGAGAGATTGGACTAGATCGATCAGCTTACATCCCACACATGATCGTGTCGGCCGTCTCGATTGGGGTGAGTTCGCCGCAATGGAGGGATTCTTTGAAGCAAGCCGCCGTGTCTGGCTCTACCGTGACGATTGCGCTCGCCGGATCCAGGGCCTTGTAGTGTGCCACCACCGAGTGCGCCCAACAGCCGACGCCGACGGAGGCCACGGCCAAGTTCGGACGTTTCCCACCGGTTATGTCTGCCACTTGACGGTCGGCCTCCGTGAGCATGGTGTCGTATCCTTCCGTTACCCACTGAAAGATCACTCAGCCACAAGCCAATGGCGTTCCGACGGTAGTGCCACTCACCCTTGGGATTTCCTCATAACCCGTCCAACTAGTATCCGCCACGATCAACGCGCCAGAGGACTCGGCGTCTCGCTTCGCAGTCGCCAGGGCATCGTCATATGAACCGCGATCCAGCACCGTCACCTTCGCGTCTTCGCCTCGCAACAGACCAAGCGTGTACTCGTTCAGGTACCCGGGTACGTAGAGTGTCAAGGGTACGCTCAGATACTTTGCCATCCTCGCCACGGCGCGACCCCAATTGCCCTCTGAGCACGTCACGAGACGGATATCGTCCCTGCCCTGTAAAGCTTCTCGCAAGCCGGAGAAAGTGGTTGAGCTCGGAAGACCGATCCGTTGGCAGAGAGCTCGATGTACCGCCCAAGAGGCGCCGAGGATCTTGAACGAGGGCAAACCGAAGCGGGTGGACTCGTCCTTCATGAAGACATGAGCGAAGCCAAGATCAGACGCCACCGCGGGCAGATCGTGCAGTTTCGTTTCGCCGTAGTCTGGGAGTTGCTTGTGGAATGCCTCAATCTCCGGGTCGATGTCGTTGTGCCAGCTGGTTTTGAGCGTACGTTTATTCACAAGAATGGCAGGTCGTGTGAACTCGGCACCAGTATGCAAGTGCTTGACCTTGTAAGAAGCCATCTCCAGGCGCTGAGATATTGCACCGGAGATGGAGGAAACGACCGAACGAAGATTGAACGCGAAGGCAGAGTATCTTGAAAGAAAGAACTTAAGGTCTGATGAAAGAGTCTCGAAGTGGATATTCCCTTCTTGGGCGTGCACGTGTGGTGAGGATCCTTCGCAGCATCAGTGGCAAGAACTTCACTTTGATGCTCCGGCTTCAGGGAGCTCTGTCCGTCTACTCGGTATTCATGGCAAAAGGCGTGTAATGATGTGAGTGCAAATGTGTGAATCCGGTCTCAGCGGCTGGACGGTCACGTGTCGGGGTTGTCTCGTTGCTTCATTGCGTCAGCAGTGGGACGTGTCGAGGTTGATCTCAACATTCACGTGCGATCACGAAACGACTTGCACCCTCACACTGCATGTAGAAGGTGGGTAGAGCTCTCCCGATTTATTATCTGCCTGTATATGCAGTCTTCACCTTTCACAGCCCTTTCCGCCTCCCAGGCAAGCACTCTTCTCTTCCCGCAAAGACAACCAGCTCAACATGGCGTCCGAGAAGAAGAGCGAGCGTGGCATTCGCATTGCGATCGATCGCGGAGGAACATTCACAGACTGCGTTGGCAACCCGGGAACGGGCAAGATGGAGGATGATGTCCTCATCAAATTACTCTCGGTAGACCCTCAGAACTACCAGGACGCTCCTTTGGAAGGAATCAGGCGGTTACTGTCGAAGTTTCAAGGTAAAGATATCCCACGAGGACACACGCTCGACACGAGCAAGATCGAGAGCATACGCATGGGCACCACCGTGGCCACGAATGCTCTTCTAGAACGGAAAGGTGAGGATATCGCCATGGTGGTCACAAAGGGCTTCAAGGATTGCCTAGAGATTGGTAACCAGAGCCGGCCCGATATCTTTGACCTTGCGATTCGAAAGCCGGAGGTTCTGTACAAGCGTGTCGTGGAGATTGACGAGCGTGTGACGCTCGAAGACTATGCCGAGGATCCTCAGAGACACGAGACGGAAACTAAAACGGCAAAGGATGCCGTAGAAGGTGCAGAGCTCGTGAAGGGCTTGTCAGGAGAGACGGTGCGGATACTGAAACGGCCTGAGCACGAAGAGATCAAAAAGCAATTGCAAGAGGTGTATGATTCGGGCCTCAAAAGCATAGCAGTATGCTTGATGCATGGATACACGTACCCCCAACACGAGGCGCTCGTTGGCAAGATCGCGCGAGAGGTTGGCTTCACACATGTCAGTCTTTCACACGAGCTCATGCCCATGATCAAGCTCGTTCCACGCGCGACGTCTGCCTGCGCCGACGCTTACCTCACTCCGGCCATTCGAAAGTACATTAACGGCTTTCAAGAGGGATTCGAAGGTGGGTTAGGTTCGGCGAGCGTGAAGAATGAGAAAGGCGCCAAGGGTGCGCGATGTGAGTTCATGCAGTCGGATGGCGGATTGGTGGATGTGGATATCTTCTCTGGATTACGCGCGATTCTATCAGGACCCGCTGGCGGAGTGGTCGGATACGCACTGACGAGCTATGATCCTGAAACGAAAGTTCCAGTTATCGGATTCGATATGGGTGGCACGAGCACAGACGTGAGCAGATACGGCAGTGGAAGGTATGATCACGTCTTCGAGACAACGACGGCTGGTGTGACGATTCAGAGTCCACAATTGGACATCAATACTGTTGCTGCGGGTGGTGGCTCGCGGCTCTTCTTTCGTAATGGTTTGTTTGTGGTTGGGCCAGAAAGTGCCGGAGCACACCCGGGTCCATCCTGTTATCGCAAAGGTGGCCCCCTAACTATCACTGATGCCAACCTGTTTCTCGGCCGCTTGCTACCGGACTTCTTCCCAAAAATGTTTGGAGAAAAGGAAGACGAAGGTCTCGATGAGGCCGCGAGCGAGAGCGCGTTCAAGCAGCTTACGGATCAAATCCACAAGGAGGTCGCTGGCAGCGGCAGGAACGACAAGGAGATGAGCATCGATGAGGTGGCGTACGGTTTCATAAAGATCGCAAATGAGACCATGACAAGGCCAATTCGATCATTGACCGAGGCAAGGGGCCACGACACGAGCAAGCATCGCGTGGCGACCTTCGGCGGCGCAGGCGGGCAGCACGCTGTCGCGATTGCTGAAGCGCTTGGTATTGGTCAGATCCTGATCCATCGGTATTCGTCTGTCCTGTCTGCTTACGGCATGGCGCTCGCGGATGTGGTTGATGAAAGGCAGGAGCCGGAATCCAAGGTTTGGTCGAACAACGACGACAGCGTGAAAACATATCTACAAGGCAAGATGGAGGACCTGAAGAAGAAGTCTGCGGCTACATTGAAAGATCAAGGTTTCGATGAGCAGAGTATACATTTCGAGGAATATCTCAATATGCGATATCGGGGCACCGAGTCTGCGCTTATGGTCGTCAAGCCTTCAAAGGAGGAGGCCGAAAAGGAGCACGATGGCGACGAATGGGCGTTCGGCAAAGCCTTCATAAAGCAGCATGAGCAGGAATTTGGTTTCACGCTTCCGGACCGGGATATCATCGTTGACGACGTGAGAGCAAGAGGTATTGGCAAGACCTTTGAGGGGCTAGAGAAAACTGTAGATCAACAGCTGAAGGAGATCAAGCCTAGAGACCTTGGCAAGGACGAGAAACAGTACGGCAAGCGTGCGGTATATTTCGACGGCGGACGACGGGACACAGCGGTATACAAGCTTGAGGACCTGGAAGTCGGTGATAGGATCAAAGGTCCGGCCATTATCGCTGACGGCACTCAAACGATTGTTGTCACGCCCGAGGCTACGGCACTGCTCATTCAAACACACGTAATTATCAATATCGGAGAGAGCGACCTTCAAGACAAGAAGGTGAACACGAAGGAGGTCGATCCGATCATGCTTTCGATCTTTGCACATAGGTTCATGGCCATTGCGGAGCAGATGGGACGTGCACTGCAGAAGACGAGCGTCAGTACGAATGTCAAAGAGCGGCTGGACTACTCTTGCGCTTTGTTTGACTCGGATGGAGGCCTCGTGGCCAACGCACCGCATTTACCGGTACATCTGGGCTCAATGTCGACGTGTGTGAAGAAGCAGGCAGAGATCTGGCGTGGCAAGCTGAAGAGAGGCGACGTTCTGGTCAGCAATCACCCTATGTTCGGCGGTACGCACTTACCAGACATCACCGTCATCACACCAGCCTTCAGTGGCGATAGTATAGTTTTCTATGTGGCGTCAAGAGCGCATCATGCAGACATTGGCGGCATCCTACCTGGATCAATGCCGCCGCACTCACGGGAGCTGTTCCAGGAAGGTGCAAGCATCAAGACGGAAAAGCTGGTCAGCGAAGGCAACTTCAACGAGAAGCGAATCACGGAATTGCTGTTGGATGAGCCAGCGAAATATCCTGGATGCAGCGGGACGAGGTGTCTCGCCGACAACTTGAACGACTTGAAAGCTCAGATTGCTGCGAACCAGAAAGGCATCAATCTCATCAGCACCTTGATCGAGGATTATGGCGAGGACGTGGTGCAATTCAACATGAAGAACATCCAGGACAATGCCGAGCTGAGTGTCAGGAACCTGCTGAAGAGTGTCAGCAAGAGATTCGAAGGCAGAGACTTGAGCGCGGTAGATTACATGGACGACGGCTCGCCAATCAAGCTCCAAGTGACCATCGACGCAGAGAAGGGCGAGGCAGTCTTCGACTTCACTGGTACGGGTCCGGAGGTTTACGGCAACACCAACGCACCAGAGGCCGTGACATACAGCGCCATTATTTATTGCTTGCGGTGTTTGATCAAAGAAGACATCCCATTGAACCAGGGCTGTCTGAAACCAGTCAACGTCATCATTCCGAAGAAGTCGTTCCTGTCGCCATCGGGCACGGCCGCGGTCGTGGGAGGGAACGTTCTGACGAGTCAGCGGGTCACTGATGTGGTCCTCAAGGCGTTCAATGCATGTGCTGCCAGCCAAGGCGACTGCAATAACCTGACGTTCGGTTTTGGCGGAAACATCGAGGGGGAGAAAGCAGTCAAGGGGTTTGGCTATTACGAGACCATCGCTGGCGGTTCCGGCGCCGGACCCGATTGGGACGGGACGAACGGCGTGCACACGCACATGACCAACACGCGCATCACGGACGCCGAGGTCTTCGAGCGCCGCTATCCCGTCATCCTGCGAGAATTCAGCTTGAGAGCGGGCAGTCACGGCGCGGGACAGCACAAAGGCGGCGATGGCGTGGTGAGAGATATTGAGTTCCGCATACCCGTCCAAGTCAGCATTTTGAGCGAGAGGAGGGTGTACCATCCTTATGGGTTGGAAGGAGGACAGGACGCTCAGTGCGGGAAGAACCTTTGGGTCAGGCACGTGCCGAAGGTGGAAGGCAGTGATGCAGATGCGCAGGCCAACGGCCATATTGACAATCGCGGCAAGGAAGATGCCAATGCGGAAGAAGAAGTGAGGTACATCAACCTGGGCGCCAAAAATACTGCGGCTATGAAGGCAGGGGAGCGCATCATCGTCATGACTCCTGGTGGAGGCGGGTGGGGACCGGTGGGTAAGGACAGCGAGTCCCGACAGCACGAGCGTCAAGATCCGAAGCATAGCTGGAGAGGTGGAAGTATAGCAGGTCGTCAAGCTGACGCGGAAGCATCTGCATAGTTGAGAAACGAAGTGATGAAACTAGTATTCGGGCCAGCTGGAGTCTACCTCTTTTCTCCACGACTCAAACCCGCCGGCAATGTCTTTGATTCGGATCGGAATCTGCACGCGATCCAAAGCCGTCTTGACAGCTAGCTGCGAATCATTGCCCAGGCGGCAGACAACGTACTTCTCCTTCCCATCGCCAGCCAGTACGCCCTTTTGCGTCGCCGACTCCAGCCAAGCGCCGGCGTCACCAGTCCATGGAACGTTGACCGAGTCTCGCAGAGCGCACATTGCATACTGCGTCTCGTCTCGGACGTCGATCAGAGTGTTGTTCCCATCACGCGGTAGCTTCGCGAACTCCACGGCGGATACACGGCTTTCTGGCAGGAGGATGTCGACCGGAACGGTAGCACCGCAGAAAGCGACGTAGTCCAGCGATCCGCTGCCTAAGCTGTTTTTCGAAATCGTGGCCCGAGCGGAGCACGCAGCGCAATCAGGGCGTCTGGACCGTAAACGGACGGAGCGAAACTGTGGCTGGCTGTACGCGGAGAACATGAGTAGAGAGGGCTTGACGGGTTGAGCATCCGTCGTTTCGGGGCTAGGTTCCGCAGTGAGCAGCTTGATGGCTTCAAGTGCCTGCAATACTCCCATAACCCCGACCACGGGTCCGAGAATGCCGCCTTCGCCGCAAGTCAGCACGCTCTCGGCCGGTGGAGGTTTGGGGAATACACAGCGGTAGCAGGGCCCGCCTGTCGGAGTTCCTGGGGGGTGAGATGGATTGTTGAGGACCATTAGCTGGCCCTCGGTTTTGAGAGCTGAGGCGGAGATGAGCGGTTTGCCGGTTAATACACATGCGTCCGAGATCAGATAGCGGGAGGTGGGATTGTCGGTGCAGTCCAAAACCAGGTCGTACTGCTCGAAGATGGAGATGGCTTGTTCAGGAGTCAGGGCGGAGCGGTGGCGGTTGTACGTTACGGAAGGGTTGAGACTGGAGGCAGGAGGACATCAGAACGAGCCATTGTTGAGATCATGGTGATCCCTACGTACGAAGCAAGGTACTCGTATGCGCTATCAACCTTGGACATGCCCACTTTCGCCGTCGAGTGCGCCATCTGGCGGTGGAGGTTCGACATCTCGACCGTATCGCCGTCCACAAGGCCTAGCGTGCCGACGCCGGCGCCAGCGAGGTACGCGGCAGCCGGACAACCCAGGCCTCCCATTCCAACAAGAAGGACTTTGGCACCCTTAAGCCGGAGTTGCCCCTGCAACCCAATTTCAGGCATGATGAGCTGACGTCCGTATCTCTTGTAATCCTCTCCCTCGAGGGGCCATCTGGGCTGAGCCCCAATGCCATCCCCAGTCAGGTCTGGGTGATTATTCTGCACAGGATTGTGGTCTTCGTCCTGTCTTTGGGCCTCCGAAGTCCCCTCGCTCCTTTCCGTTGCGATCTCGCTTTCCTCAAGCTGCCGCGCCGCTTGCGCCTGATGCTCCGCTTGTTGAAGCTGAAGTTTTAGTTCCTGGAGCTGCTGCTCTGCTAACTCAATCTGTCTTCGCAAAGCTTCGACCTGCTGGTCGGTCCCGCGGAACGAGACCATGCTGTAATACAACTCGAGTGCGTTGATGGGAAGTGAAGGGGGCTTACAGTTTTGTGTGGGGAGAAGTCGGACCCGTGCCCAGGTGGATGTCTCCTCCGCTGTAGATGCCTTACTAAGCGGACGTGGATGGTATAGCGGCGGCTATAGCCGGCTAATGCATGTCGATTCTATTGATGATTGAGGCAACACCAGTTTGACCATACCTAGGTACAAATGCTCCTTTGAACTTGTCACTTGTATTCAGATGTGACGCTTTCGTCATGGGGGTTCACTACCATATCCCAGGACTAGGGGCACCCAGTCGGATGCTCGCTGTACATTGCGTACCAACGTCTTATACCGATCCTCCGGAATAGTCGCGCTTCCAGATCTCGTCAAAATTGGCCTGATCGACTGCGAACTCCCGCACATACTCCCACTCCATCTCATGCATCTTTACGCCGCAGAGCACCAAGCTATGCAGTGGAGGACCAAGATCGGCGTCCGACAACTCCTCCAGCGTGCCGGCCACGATTTGTTGCTCCTCGCTCCCGAGTCTAGCCACTCCGACGGCCAGACTCTGCTGCCTGCAAACGCCTTGTTTGCGCTCATCCTCCACTTCAAGCATCTGACTCGCGCACTGTGCGACGGTCATGAAGCGTGGCGGCTCGTAGACGATCTTACCGCGTGCCATCGCTTTCAGATCCGGCTCCTTCACCTTGATATCCAGCAATACCAGCGTGTGCAGGCCTAGGCCCGCGTTCTCCGCCACTCGATCGTAGAAGCTGCTCGGCTTCCACGACTCCGTGAAGAACACCATGCTCACCGTCTGGCCGAAAGTGTAGAGACTCAGACCCGTCGCACCGACCGCAGTCAGAATGCTAGCATTGGGTAGAGTTCGTGTCGGGATCGGCGGCGCGTGCTGTCGGCATCGGAGAGCGAGGTCTGTATGGGTGGTCGCACTAAATGGGTCTCCCACTACTAGGAACGCTATGTCCTTCTCGTCCGCCCCAGCGAGGATCTCATCCGATTTTGACTCGACCATCTCACGGTCAGCAAGTATGACAGACCGTCCATAATAGCTTTCCTACTATATTCCAACTGTCAACTAAGCCTTGGTAAGAAAGGATTAGACCTCACCCACCAGTTGTGACTGTTCGACCAGTAGGACTGCTGTATAGGCCTCGAGGTATACTCTCTCAGCCTTACGGACAATGTCGAGTCCTTTGACGGAGATGTCTTTCTCATCGGCCAGTCCTAGCCCGATGATGTATAGCATCTTGACACTGTCCTGCGTCTGGTAGCTTGCTACGTCCGCACCTAGGTAGTTACGGTCTCGAACTTTTTGCGACAAGACGATCCGATGCGATACAGCGGGAACGGGAGTGGGTATGTGATGGATCGGGCCGGAACCTGGAGCCGTGCCAACTGGAGATCTCCAACGATGCGCCACTTCGTCCGACCATTGACCACACCCCCATACCACATCCATCTGTGCATGCACTGTCTTCTGACGACGTCCACGCCAATTATTCTTGATTATACGCATTCTCCCATACATCAGTCACTAAGCTCGCTAATCCGCTATGGCTGATGTTCGATCGAAGTATCGGACCGAGATTCAACAGGTAAGCCACCGGATAGTGTCTGACTGAAGACTATCTGGCCTGAACCTCGCGATATGCCTAAGGGAGCGACATCGTGTCAAGGCGAGCACTCTTGCGTGCTCTTAATGCCAAAGCTAGAACCGGAGTTTGACACAGAACGCAACATACTTGGCCAAGTCGCAATTGAAGACGTACTTTCACGACCGCCTTCCCTTACCCGGTGTAATACGTTCTTCCCGAACTCGTCGATTTGAGGGATACACGAGCTCGATCCTGGCAACTCGCATCGAATTACAGACACCGATGGGACAATCACAATGCAGGGCCACCAGAATCCGGTGTCCCAGGCTGTGTCCGCGAAGCCTACAAAACGATCAAGATATGCGTCGCAGCTTCTCAAGCGCGATGCTTGCTCTTATCTCCTGTACATGGCTGACTCAAGACCCAGATGATGTTCGTCTCTGGGGAGACCGGAGATGTGTCGCCCGAGACTACGAGCATGATCGAGGGTATCGTCCAACAGCAGGTTGTGGAGATGGTAAGTAGTAATGTTTCCGTCGTACATGATGGCACACTAACCTGCGATTAAAGCTGAAGCGAGCGACAGATCTCGCCGGTCGTCGAGGTGTAAGGACTATTAGCACAGACGACCTGATCTTCCTGATACGACATGACAAAGCCAAGGTATCGCGCTTACGCACATTCTTATCCTGGAAAGATGTCCGGAAAAGCGCCAAGGACAGCGACGAGAAAGGCGGTGGCGGAGGCGATGCAGCTGTCGATGACTTTGATCTGGCAGCCAACGACCCCACTCTCGGCAACGGACCTAGTGTTGGCACGCGTAACAGCAAAAACAAGAAAGCCAAGGTCGGTCTGCCATGGGATGTATCCAGCTTTTACAGCGAGCAAGTGCCCGAACGCGAAGACGAGGAGGACGAGGAAGAAGAGGAGATGAACGCAGCCACCCTCCAGCGCCTCAAGCAAGCCGACGAGCGTACAAAAGGCATGAACGCGGAGGAGTACCTGCACTTCTCCGAATGCCGGCAAGCGTCCTTCACCTTCCGCAAGGGCAAACGCTTCCGTGAGTGGGCGGGCTTCGGCGTGGTCACAGACTCGAAACCCAACGATGACATTGTCGACATCTTGGGCTTTCTGACGTACGAAATCGTGACGCTGATGACGGAAGAAGCGCTAAAGGTCAAGGCCGCAGAAGATGCGCTGAAACGTGACAGTGGCGGCGACGAAGAGAAGCGAGGGCGAAAGCGGAGACGAGAGCCGGGCTTGTTCGACCCGCCCGAGGAGGCAAGGACGCCGGTGGGCCCGAAGCACATTCAGGAAGCATTCCGGAGACTGCAGAAGCCGGATTTGAAGAGTCGGTATATGCATCATATACCTAAGGGCAATTGGCAGCGAACTCTGAAGCTTATATGAGGTTCTCGTTTCTACAAACTGCACTTGAGCGTTGGCGTTGTTAGGTATGGGGATGGAGATGGTACGGTTGACGTTGTTAGGATTATGGGCAGAGGACTCCTACGTGCTACTTCTACGCTGAGTGACAGATTCAATCATCGTCTGCCTTCAGAATCTACCCACAGGAAACTAGCATCTTGCGGCTCAATATGGGGTGAACGAGTTTCGCTTGTAGTAGAGTATGGAGGTGCGTCCTTTAACCACCAATCCAAGCGTCTATCTTTGGAACGGGACAATCACAGCGTTATCGGCACTCGTGTAACAACAAGATGGGACGAGTGATATACAGCGGATCGTCCTGGCCCCGAACGAGCACAGATTCTATATCAACGGCTGGGCCTCCGCGACCAGAGGCGGTAGCATCCCAATCTTGTTCAACTCCCCGTACGCCAAGTGCAGGCTCTCTAACGTGTCGACATGGCCTGTGAACCCGAAATACCTCGCCTTGTTGGTCGACAGCTGCATCGCCAATCCAAAAGCCACCGCGTCGCCAAAGGTAAAGTGAGCTTCTACGTCTTCGAACGGATCATGCGTGAGACTGTGCTTCTTCATGATCTCCTGCCACGCCTTCTTGTTGCTCTCATCCTGAGCCCACTGCGTCAAAGTCCACTGGAACCGGGTCTTCCGCGAAGGACCATAGCCAAGAGGTGTAGGCACATCGCCCGGGTCGACGGTGGTGATCTTCGCTTCGTCCAGCCCTGGTCCAGTGTACCCTTTGCATCCATACCACCGCGCCAGCTCCGGCCAGAGACGGTTGCACGGTAACGGACAGTTGTCGCTCGCGTTGAATTTCTGATCCTGACACTTGTCTTCGAGCACAGCCCACTCGCTCAGGTACCCGGTTAGCATAGCGGTGCTGTGCTCGGCCACATTCAGCCAAGCGCCGTAATCGCCGGGAAAAGCGAGCTCTTCGCCTTTGTGAGCTTGGACGGCTGCGTAGACTGCAAGCGGGTGCAGGGCGTTCATCGCTGCGTTGTTCACCGCGCCAATTACCCATGCCGGGCATATGATGTTCCAGTGGATGCTGTGGTCTTTGCAGTACTTGAGCAAAATGTCCTCCTGAGGGTAGTAGAAATTCGGCTCTAGCGTGACTCTTGGATCCGATTCGACAAATGGCGTCCTCGCTGGACCAAGGTGGACTGTACGACTTCAGCAGTGCTCACCACTCAACGCGGGATGTGCTTACCGCCGTAATTTTTGGCTCCCGTCTGCAACAGGAAGCGCTTTGGCGTGATCTTGGCCTTATCGAGTGCGGCTACGAAGTTCCGCAGTAGGGCAGCTAAGCCAAAGGGTTAAGCGTAGTATACGTGTAACACCGTACGCAAGTAGACTCACAGTTTGTGTCCGCCAGTTCTTGGGCATTGCTCCACGCAGCTGCTCCCGGATCAGGTTTCGGTTGTGCGTACGAGTAGAAGAACACGTAGTCGGCGGTGATGCCTTTGCCTTTGAGACTCTCAGCGATCTCTTCGGGCTTCGACAGAAAGTCGCATGCAACGTGTTGGACTCGAGAACGCTGGTCTTCTGTCAAGAGGCTCATCATCTCCTCAGGCGGCGGACGTCGAGAAGCGGCCCAGACTTTGGTCCAGCGCTGCTTGCTTTCCAGGAGCACCCGCATGGTATGAAAACCCGAGATCCCATTGGCGCCCGTGACAATGGCCGTTAAACCCTTGAGATCGGGGGAGAAGGTGGGCAAGCTGTGGAAGATGCCCTTCGTCTGGACTGGTCGACTTTCGGACCCCATTCTGATATCTGACACGCTTTCGGGTGGCGTTCGAATTAGGGAGTCCTGAAACGTATGATGTACAATGGAAGGCTCCTCTGATTGTTATCTCGTCTTTATGACTTCTATTGGAGTCCTGGTATACATGTACATGTACGATTCAGCATTGCAACTCGCAGTGAGAGGAGCGTCTTCACAGCCGCGGGGTACGTCGGTCACGTGGTCGGTTCAGCGCGCACTCCACCTCACCTGATTACCGATCACGATCATACCTAGGTAGTCAAACGGGTTGCCTATACGTGCAGGCAGTACTATAATGTGGAATGTGTGCTAAGATACGTTATCGATGTCAAGGCTGAACGACAATCGAGACGGTTGGTGGCGGACGCCCCCCCTGGCCAACGAACATACTCGTTCGAACACAGTCCTTCCCAAAGAGCAGACGCTGGACGCTTCCATCCGTACGTAGGTAGCTTTGGTGGCTTACTGAGGGATTGACGCCAGTACAACAGAGGAAGGTCGGTAGCGGCCAAACCTGACAGATGTAACGCATGTTTGCGGGGAGTTTACGCCACCAACGGTACTGTATACGAAAGTGGGGTGCAGTAGTTGATGTCTTGGGAGCAGCTGTACCTCTCACGACGCGAAGGTCGACAGCTCCTGGCAGATACGACGAATTGTCTGGGATGTGCGGCGGGGTCGCTCCGCTCGAGCGAGCAGACACTCGTATAGAGACTTGAAGTCCCAGTAATGTATCGACCCAGACAAGACCTTCCTGGTGTTCCACGGACAATCCACGATGGTCAACCTTCCCCAAGAGCAAAATGCAGCGGTCAGACAAGGCAATGGGCACGATGCCACCGCGCCCGTGAAGAAGGTAGAAGTCCCACAGGAACCTGGCCCAGGCCAGATCCTGTGCAAGATCAACTGGAGCGGTCTCTGTGCTTCCGATAAGAGTCTCATCCACGACGAATGGGCAGGCTTCGGGGTGAAGATGCAGGAGAGTACGAAGGGCATCGCTGGCCACGAAGGTGCCGGTACCGTCGCGGCGGTGCATCCAGATGTTCGAGACCTCTGGAAGGTAGGTTTCTTTATCGACGGCGAGGTCGTTCGGAAGATATACGCCAGCTTGGGACTGGGAGTACGGCTGATGACACCTGTATAGGTAGGGGACCGCGTAGGCGTGAAATGGGTCGTATCAGTCTGCCGAAACTGCGAATTCTGCACCAATGGCACGGACGAACTCCATTGCCCGAAACAGCTGAATTCGGGCTTCACAATGGTACCCGATCCTCATCCGACGATGGAAGCTAGATCAGCTGACGCGAAAACCTCTCTTTACGCATAGCCGGGTACCTTCCAGGAGTACTGCCTGACGGACGGCCGATATGCCTCACATATCCCTGATGGTGTGACCGACGAGGAGGCCGGTCCGATCATGTGTGGTGGCGTAACGGCGTATACGGCTTGCAAGCGATCTGCGGTTCGTCCGGGTCAATGGATTGTGATGCTGGGCGCTGGCGGCGGGTAAGTCTGAAGGGCATGGTCCGGCAGGCAAATGAGTTCTTGCATTGCGCCCATATCTTCCCTGCTCATGCTGACCTATACCCAGTGAGTACGATGCATGATCCCACAAAAGATCAGTCATGATCCACGAGCTCACTTTAAATTCTCGAAAAGGACTCGGTCACTTGGGCTTGCAATACGGTAAAGCCATGGGCATGCGTGTCATTGCCATCGATGGTGGTGAGGAAAAAGGAAAGTTGTGTCAAGACCTCGGTGCCGAAGCCTACCTGGACTTTACCAAAACTCAGGACCTTGCAGCTGAGGTACAACGGGTGACCCAATACGTGAGTCGTGCAGAACACATCCCCATGACACGAAGGATGTGACCGTAATCGTTGTGGGAAGACTAACACCGGGTCTGCTATATCGTAGGGCGCGCATGGCTGCATCGTCTTCGCTGCCGCCCCTCATTCGTACCAGGTAGCTCCTTCATTGCTCAGACCCGGCGGAACCATGGTCGCGGTTGGGTTGCCAAAGGAAACGGATGTGATGGCGGGCGCGCCGCCCCTTCAGCTGGCGCTGAAGAGACTGAACATTGTTGGCAGCGTCACCGGCACCCTCAAGGTTTGTGGTCCATCCCGATCGAATGTCGTCGTGTATACCTAGCTGACGCTTGGTGCAGGATGTTGAAGAAGCTCTGGATTTCACGGCCAGAGGCCTGGTTCATCCAATCCTGACCAAGGGGACATTGGATGATGTTGATAAGTTCTGCAAATTGATGATCGAGGGCAAGCTGCCGGGTCGTGCGGCTTTGAAGATAGCTGCGTGAGGTGAAGATCTACCTGTAGCTGGATCAAATGACACTCCTTTCACGGTGTAATTTCGGACCTCAAAGCGTGAACATCATGTTCCGAAAGTGCTGCGCCATGTCACTGTCCTCGAAAGGTGCAGTTCTGGGTTTGAATATCTTACCCGTAGTCATCAGCGGCAAGATACAGCGTAAGAAGTTAAGGAGGATGGAGTGGTTGAAGGGTATAGCCCAGCAAAGTCATTGGAAATATGGAAGCGGCCATTTGTGCAACATGTACCTATTGCGCCCTGATGATATACCCAATACGCGGGAAATGAAGCCTGATCCCGTCGTTCACCTCGATTACGACCTCGTTCGGAGCGGTACCAACGAGCTTCCCAGACTGCGGGTGCGACCCTGGCTCAGAGCTATGGTCGGGGGTTGTCAGCGTTTTGGAATTCTAATGAGAAGTTACAGGTCTCTTGGCCCACTTACTCAAAACTCTCGACGGAGACCTGCGTGCCTTTTGCAATTCCAAGCGGGTCATCCTTCTGCACCTCCACGGGCCCTTGCGCAGAGTAGCTACTTTCTTTGATGGTCTTCTGCGCCTGCTCTACGCTCAGGACCTCGGGTTTGGCCGCCGGCAAGCTTTCGATCATCTTCCAGACCTTGGGAAAATCCTGCTTGCTACATCCGACCTCGTTCGAGACGCCGAGGTCGTTCAGCACCCATCGGATACTGAATACAACATGGACGTCCGCGACAGAGAGCTTGTCGCCACCAATGAAAGGGCCGTTGGAGTTTGACAGAAAGTCGTTCTCGACCTGGCGGAGGCGTGCTTGGAAGCCGGCGAGTGTGCTTGGCCGCAAGCTTTTCAAGTCGGAACGCTTCAGGATGGGAAAGATCGTCTCACGGTCCTTGACGAACTCTGGGCTGAGAGCCTGAGGCGGGACCAAACCCAAGGCTTCCTGGAAGGTGTTCTCGCCCCAGGCATGGTAGGCATTGTCGTGAGGACCGGATGGGATCTTACCCAACGTCTCGACAATGGTGTCGATGATCAAGGCGGAGTCACAGTAGACGTCTTTGCCGACTGCAAGGAGTGGTATGCGACGGTAGGTGATGCCAAGAGCCTCAAGATCCGGTCGAGGAAGCACCATCGGTTGCTCAACCCTCTGAAACTGGACGCCGGCTGCTGTGAGCAGCAGCTTGGTCTTTTGGCCATAGAGCGAGAAATCTGATTGGCAGTCAGTACGGGGCATGGACGGTTTAACGACGGCTATGAGGGCCTACCGTAGTCGAAGTGGAGAACAGGAGAGGACATGATTGTTCGATCAGTATATTAGCGTGAGTTGGTTGGTACGGCTTTGAAAGGCATTCGAACAGCAGCAGCAACGACGAATATATGAATGCAGTTTCGCCAACTTGCCCGAGACCGCTCCTTCAAAGAACTTTATTAAAAGCTACCTATACCTACGCTCCGCCGCAGCCTGTCATGACAGCACACTTGGTAAACGGTCCATATGATGCAATCCCCAGTCCAGATCGCGGTCCGAAGATGGGGGTGGGGAAGCAGATGGTCGGGCGTCCAGCTGGATGGGCGCCACAAGTCTTGTCATTTGGACGAAAGTACGCTCCGGAGCACACAGCCGGTTCATGGATGGCATCCTGTAAGCTACATGATCGGCATCCAGACGGCAGAGACAGGCCGACGTGTTCAGCCAAGGTGCGCCGTGGCTGGTGAGGCTCGCGTGCGACGAATGCGTCTTGGACATTGGCCTCCGCAGCGCTTAAGCGCCCAGCAAGTGAGAAACCTCACGATCTCGGTCTGCAAGTCTTCACGATCAAGTCGAAGGATCCAGAGTCCAGATGTGATCACGAGGCGAGCGACGTCCGCGTATCTATGTATGTAGGTACGTACCTTCTCGTCTCATTCGTGAACACGTGATACATGGATAGATGGAGGGGAAAGGTCGAAGTCGCGAGTCAAGCTCTGATGAGTCAGCTGCTCAACATGACTAAAACTCATACATCCACTCGCTATCGCGTAGTGAATGGACGTCAGCTTCTACTTTTTGCCCTTGACTTCCATACAACGACACACACCGCGTTCATGTCTGGCCGTAAGGACTTTCTATCGCAGCAGGCGCCGGAGAACTATGTTGCGGGCCTTGGTCGTGGCGCGACCGGCTTCACCACTCGTTCGGATCTCGGCCCAGCACGAGAAGGCCCAAGCGAAGAGCAGATCAAGGAAGCACTTGCGAAACGCGCGGCGCAGTTAGGCAACGCGCCACTTACAGCATATGGTGTCGGCAAGAAGAAGGACGACGACGAAGCCGACGAGGAGCAATTCCGGGACGCCGAGAACGAGGAGGGCTTGTTCGCCAGAGGCAATTATGATCGTGACGATGACGAAGCGGATCGGATATACCAGAGCGTGGACGAGCGGATGGATAAGCGCCGCCGAGTCAGAAGGTCAGTCTCACTCTACTTTTCTCTCGCTCCCCCCTTGATGCACTATACGTGTGGATTTGCATGATGGATGTTCATCTCCTTCGCAGCGCGATCGTGTGGAGCTACATGCTGACATGAACCTCGTGAACAGGGAAGCACGCGAGCAAAAGCAACGAGACGAGTATGAGCGCAATAACCCGAAAATCCAGCAGCAATTTGCCGATCTCAAGCGTGCCTTGGGGTCTGTCAGTGACGAAGACTGGGCGAACATCCCTGAAGTCGGAGACTTGACAGGCAAGAACCGACGAAGCAAGCAGAACATGCGGCAGAGGTTCTATGCAGTCCCGGACAGTGTTCTCGCCGGTGCTAGAGATAGCACGCAGCTAGGCACCGAGGTACAGGAAGATGGCATGGCGATCGACGCCAACGCAGCCGATCAGGCCGATGGCACCATGACCAACTTTGCGGACATTGGTGCGGCTCGCAACAAGGTCATGCAAGTGCGTCTCGACCAAGCAGCACAGTCTCAGGCTTCTTCAGGCACCGATTCTGTAGCTGGGACCAGCACCAACGTTGACCCACGCGGATATCTGACTACCCTGACCAACTCGGAAATGAAGGCCGGTCAAGTGCAAGTTGGCGACATAAAGCGAGCGCGTGTCTTGTTGGAATCTGTCATCAAACGCAATCCACGGCACGGCCCTGGGTGGATCGCAGCGGCACGGCTGGAAGAGTATGCCGGCAAGATCGTCGCTGCCCGCAATGTTATCAAACGAGGCACAGAGATGTGTCCCAAGAGCGAAGACGTGTGGCTGGAGGCGATGCGCTTGAACGACAACCACAATGCGAAGATCCTGGCCGCCAAGGCAATCGAGAATAACGATCGTTCGGTCAAGCTATGGGTCGAGGCCATGAAACTGGAGTCGATTCCGGCATCCAAGAAACGCGTGTTGCGAAAGGCGCTCGACCATATTCCGCAATCAGTCGCGATCTGGAAGGAGGCTGTCAACCTCGAGGAGGATCCTAACGATGCCAAGTTGCTCCTTGCCAAAGCGACCGAGATCATTCCACTTTCCGTCGAGCTTTGGCTCGCTCTCGCACGCCTCGAGACACCGGATCAGGCCCAGGTGGTGCTAAACAAAGCGCGCAAAGCCGTACCTGCCAGCTACGAGATCTGGATCGCCGCCGCTCGTCTGCAGGAGCAGATCCAGCAGACGCAGATGATTCAAAAGGTCATGGAGCGTGGTGTCAAGGCTTTGGCTAGAGAGTCCGCCATGCTGAAGCGAGAAGAGTGGATTACGCAGGCTGAGATCTGCGAGGAGGAAGGTGCACCACTTACATGTCAAGCGATCATCAAGGAAACGCTCGGCTGGGGTCTCGACGAGGACGATGACCGCAAGCAGATCTGGCTCGACGATGCGAAAGCGTCGACCAACAGAGGCCGCTACGAAACTGCCCGAGCGATCTATGCGTACGCCATCCGAGTTTTCTACAACCGTAAGAGTGTATGGCTTGCAGCTGCGGAGCTGGAACGACAGCACGGCTCCAAGCAGGCCCTGTGGGATTTGCTTGGAGAAGCTGTCCAGTCTTGTCCTACTTCTGAGGTGCTCTGGATGCAGCTGGCGCGCGAGAAGTGGCAAGCTGGCGACATCGACGAGGCCCGGCGTGTGCTTGGACTCGCCTTCCAGCGGAACCCTGGCAACGAGGACATTTGGCTCGCAGCCGTCAAACTGGAAGCCGACAACGGCGAGACAGACAAGGCTCGCGCGCTGCTCTCGGAAGCTCGCTCGGAGGCTGGTACGGACAGGGTGTGGGTGAAGAGCGTGGCGTTCGAGCGGGAGATGAAGAAAGATTCCGACGAGGCGTTGGCACTGGTGAACGAAGCCTTGCAAGTATACCCTAAGACGGCGAAACTGTGGATGATGAAGGGCCAGATCTACGAAACGAGGAACATGCTCCCTCAGGCCAGAGAGGCCTTCAACACCGGCACCCGAGCGTGCCCTCGATCCGTACCGCTCTGGCTTCTCGCCTCACGCCTAGAGGAGAAAATGGGCGTTCTCGTCAAAGCGCGCTCCATCCTCGACCGAGCCCGGCTAGCCGTCAAGAACAACCCCGAACTCTGGACCGAGTCCGTCCGCCTCGAGCGGCGCGCGGGCAACACGCCAGCGGCGAACCAAAAAATGAACCAAGCGCTACAAGAGTGCCCGACCTCCGGGCTCGTCTGGTCCGAACGGATCTGGCACCTCGAGTCCCGCACGCAGCGCAAGCCCCGCATCCTCGAAGCCATCCAGAAAGCCGACACCGAGCCTTTGCTTTTCGTCACCGCGGCGCGCATCTTCTGGGGCGAGCGCAAGCTCGACAAGGCCGACGCCTGGTTCACCAAGGCCGTCGTGCTCGACCCGGACCTGGGCGACACGTGGGCGTGGTGGTACAAGTTCCTGCTCATGCACGGCACGGAGGAGAAGAGGGCGGAGGTCGTGGGCAAGTGCGTGCAGAACGAGCCGAGGCATGGCGAGGTGTGGCAGGTGGTCAGGAAGGCGCCGGAGAATGCGGGTAAGAGTGTGGAGGAGGTGTTGAAGATGGTGGTCAAACGGCTGGATTAGCTTACCTAGATTACCTTCTGTTGGGAAAGGCATTTCAGACGTTCTGTAACCCTCTAGTCTAAGGATGCTTGTAGTCTATCCATCGACGATGACGATCCCATTTCGCAATGGCCCGCAATCTCAAGATTTGATATTCCACGCATGACACCTGGCTTTTCCCCTTTCCGCACTATTGCCATGCTGGCCGATTTTGCTGCCCTTGAATGCGCGATCAAAAGAGATACCCATCATATAATTTGACTCGAGAACGGAAAGTCAACAATCTTGACATTTAACCCCGCCGTTCGACATGAAGGCGAAATTCGTCTCGCAACAAAAGAGGTGCTGGTGTGACCTTTCGTCCGCCGCTGGACACGGTGTGCGATGCGTAGCCAATCCTTCCAGTAACCAGAAGCGAGGGACTTTTATGAGCAAAATCTGCAAACGTCGGCTCTTCCATCTCGGCTATGTATCGCTCGGTGTATAATTCGAATAGTCGTACATTTGTCGAAGCAAATGTCGCGATTCCTGATCGATTGACGCGCGAGCAGTTGTATGGTTCGCACAGCAAACAATCCCCCAGCACCCGTGCTCTGAAAGCGGCTATGCGATCAGATCCGACTGCTCGGCGTCGCGGTGCATGATGTGAGTGAGGAAAGAACACTCTCGGGCCGGCGCTACGGGACTGTAGCTGTGGCTTTCCTCGTCGCCTCGACGGACTTTTTGGGCGCAATGGAGCAAGGTGTGGGAGAAGCGGCACCGGCGCCATACCAACGCCAGCTTCCAGTGTTCGATGTGAGTGTTGCGTAAAGACGCTGCTCCCCTCACGTTTGGTCCATCAGGGCCTCGCGTTTGGTAATCGCCATCGGTCTCGTCTGGTAAGCATCCGATGGAATCGGCACCCAATCGAGGCCCGAGCATGCGATTCAAGACCCCATCCTGACGCCGTTATCGCGCCACAACGCAAAGTTCACAAGACAAGCTGGGGCGGAAAAGTCTCAGCCGCCGTGCCCATCAGCAGCCCCCGCCGCGATTCGAGGCAGATACGCCCCAACGAAAGTCTCCCATCGCACCCCGCCCTCCCGCTCCCTGGCCCGCCGTTGCCGCACGAGCTTCTCCGCCGCCTGCCGGAGCATCGTGCTCGGGGGCGCGTACGAATCCACGGCCTGATCGAAATCACGCTTCAGATACCGATCCGTCGCGTCTTCCATATGCGTCAGACTGATGCCCCCCGCGACGTCGGGCTCCCCGTGCCAATCGCCCCGGCGCCAGTCGTCCAGCGGCATGGTCTGCAGGCCGTCGGTGACGTTCAGGCGCTTGTACCAGGTGTGTTCGCCGTGGGCGTGCTCGCGCATCTGGTGGTGCTGCTTCTCCCCCTCGGTGTACTTGATGAGGAGGTTCTGGATCACGGCGCGCTTTTCCAGGAACTTGGAGACGAGCGGGAGACGGCCGAAGGGGCCGGGCCAGGCGCTGGCGAATCCGTCTTGAGACTGGTCCGGTCTACCCGTGCCCACGCTCAGCATAAGGGCGGGCTGTTCGGCTTTGCCTTCGTACAGGGCGTGGAACTCGCTGATTGCGGCGCCGCTGGGGTTGTTTTCGCGGATCCCGCCGTCTTTGAAGGATCTCTCGACGCCGTCGACCAGGTGCCGGACCATCTCGAAGTAGAAAGGTGCGGCGGAGGTGGCGCGGGTGACCTTCCATATGGGTAGTTCGTCCGCACCTTCGTTGTATCGCGTGATCCAGTTGGGCGCATCCTCGGAGTAATAGTGTGGGTACGAGCGTAGCAGGTGCGCTTCGGAGATGCTTTCGTCGTGTGTGGCGGTGAGACAGCATGATTGGCAAACTCGTGGCTGATTCACATCGAAAGGAACGCGACGCTGCCTACGGACGGGTTAGCGAGTACAGCAGCTGGTGGACTGGAGGGTTGGAGAACCTACAGTATTTCGTCGAAGCGATCTGTATCCCACGGGTGCAAATCGTCCTTGCCGTCGCAATCGGGATGTTCATGACAGCGAGCACCCACGACATCCTGCACCGCCTTCTCCAAGGGCTCATGGTGATATTTCGTCATCAACGGCAGGTTGCTCCGGCGCTTGCCAAACAAATCGTCCCCGACCCCACGGTACAGATCGAGGGCTTCGGAGACGCTCATGCGCAATCGGCCGAGAATGGTCGCGATGAGACCTCCGGTGGATGTGCCGTACATGAAGTCGAAGTAGTGGCATGGGAGAAGCTCTTCCTCGGAGAGGGCTTTCTTCGCGGTGGCCGTCGTTGTCATTTCATCTTTATGTATTGTCTTGTGAGCAGGGCCCGCTTCAGCGTTGTCGAGATGGGGTTCCGGCAGAGATACCCCATATTTCCGTTCGACCTGTTCCGGCTGGTTGCCTTGTTCGGTGGAAGGCCGTGTCGCAGAGATCGAGGTAGTTCGGGTAGGTGAGTTTACGGAAGGCTGCGAGGGCACAGTAGTCGGAGAGTCGCTCATGCCGCCATTCTGGCCACCCCGATCCGTCTCCTCATCTGCTTCGTTGTCCAGGCGCAGTTCCCAAAGCCATACCTCGTGCATGAGTGCCTTCAAGATTAAGAGGCTGCTGTAGCCTCTGATTCCTCCGCCATCCAACGTCAGTATGCAAGGCCACCAGGGATCGTCTACCTGGACTGCACGATTAGCATGTATCATCAAGCTGTCGCTTTCGCGAACCCGAACGACACGTGTCCTGCTCGTGCCCGAACGTACCTCTCTTGCCCAGACTCTGCCCGCCTTTTGCGAATCGTCCGTCTCCGCTCTCCGACGAGCACTCGATGCCCTGGAAGTACGAACGTGGCCGGCCTGGGACGCGGACAGTGTTGAGACACTTCCGCCCATGTTCTCCTCTGGATCCAACCGTGTCTTCCTGCCATCTGCATCGTCTTCTTGTATAGTCGTACTCATGCTGCTGGGGTCTGCAGGCTTCAGGAAGCCCCACGGTGTCACAGGGATCGAATCCAGCTTCCTGACTGTGCCGAGCCGAAGCAAGGGGTATGTATAGTTTCTGGAGCTCAGTCAGGCGTCGAGAGGTTCGAAGGCGAGTGTGATCAGGTGTTCTAGGCTTGGTTGAACAAGGCAACGCGGTGTCGTGCTGTTATGCCGAGTCGGCTGCCTTGGTGGAAAGAAAGCGATAGATGATCGGGGATGCTACGTCGCGCATTTTGCAAACGAAATGTGACGGGTAAGAGAGGGAGCAAGATGGAAGCAAACAGTGGTGACACATAGAAGTATGCAAGACAACGCCCCTCCAAAGTGGCCGCGCAACGACGAAACATGCAGCCTCACGCGGTGTCAGGTGACGAGCAGACTTAACTTTTGATGGCGCGTCGATGCTCATCGTAGGTGCAGGTGCCTGATGGACAGTCCCCTGATCCAAGAGTCACGAGTCATGAGTCAAGACTCACGTTACATACCACTGCAGCACGTGATGCCTAAGGAAAGAGAGACAAGAGGAGAGTCGTCGTCGTCGGCGACGGCAGATGGCCCTTTGTGCTCGTTTGGACAGGATGATCCAATGCAAGCGTGCAGATGTCTTGTGATACTTGTGCCACCGTGAAAAGGACTTCATGTTCATTCCCGGTACTAGCGTGGGTGGCAAGACATCGATCCAGTCGTGGAGCAGCTTTGAGCCGAGTATCGCTTGTGTGGGTGAGAAAGTGTCTCCGTTCGTTCGTTTGTATGGTACCTTCTGGATTGACATTGACATTGTTAAGGAGTGCGAGCAATCGTAGCCCGTTCGGAAGCACCAGAGCGCCCGCACAGCCACTGCACTCAATCCCGATTGGACTGGCCCGTGCTCTCGCTTCTCGTGAGGCGCAGCTAGACCAGTCCCAATCCGACTGGTGTGGCTTTGTTGGCCTGAGTCACCTACATACTTTCTTACGACCGCAGCAGCAGACTGTTTGCTTGGTCTTACCTACTCAGATCAGCTTTGTCTCGGACACCCCCTACATCAATCACCCTTCATCCATCATCCCCTACGCCAGCGTAAAGCCGTACAATAGCGCCCACCTCCGCTCCAACCACCCCCCATCACCACCACCACCACCACCACCCCACCCGTCGTCATGAGCGAAACGCAAACGCTGGAGCGCAGCAACCAAACCGGCCTGTCCGACTCCACGCACAGCTCAACCAGCAGCGCAGAGAAATACCGCCTCGACGAGTGCGACGCCCGACCCATCCTGCTGTACAAGTACCGCGGCCGCTTGCAGGTCTCGTCGCAAAAGGACCTATGCGCCTGGCTCGACAAAGGCAAGTCAACTCCACATTCAACCCTCACTCCATCACTAAACCATGGCGGAGTGAGCGCACGCTGACATTCGCAAACAGACGGAAAACTCCGCGTGACAAAGAAAGCCATTCCACGCGGGATCTCTTTCGTCGACGTCAAGCGCCACGACCTCTATCTACCGGAAGAAAAGTCGCTCTACGCCGAATTCCCCAATTTCGACTCCTCGCTCGCCTCCGTCAAAGTCCCCTCGCTCGCCTACTGGAGTCGCCTCTTCCTCGGGAACTATCAAGACCTCTACATCGTCTCGCCCGAGAGCAGTCCCGCTTCCGGCGTGGTGGCGGATGAGGATAGTCGGCGGGTATCACCGACGGCTAGTTTCGAGTCGACCTCGTAGCATCTATGCGAGTGAGGAGGCATGGGGCGCTTCCTCGCAAGAGAGAGCGCTTGTACCCGCCGGACATGATACGATACGGTCAGGGATAATGGGGTCACGATTAGCAAGGGACGTTCTGGAGTTTAGCTATCAGCGTTGGACATGGCATATGGAAAGATACCCAAACTTTAATGAATATTTTAGCCAGCGTATAAACTCTACCAAATCCACCATCCTGTTCACAGCTCCCCATCCACCCGCGGCGACTTCCTCTTCCCCCCACTCCCTCCACTCCTCAACCCTTTCACAAACATCTCCGCCCTCTCCTCCTCCAACGCCGTCGCGTTCGAGCTCCGCACACTACTCGCCCACCCAGCCACGAGCCCGCTCGCGCGCACCATCGACTTGCGGAAATCCAGCTCCAGATCATCGAAAGCCTTCTGCAGAGACCTCGTCGTCGACGCAGCCGGCGCCTCGTCAGCCGTAACGGTGGTGGTAGCAGTGGAAGCGAACGTCGTGGCAGTCGGTGACGGCGGGTGCGAGCCCAGCGGACTGGGCAGGTGGCCGGCGCTCCGACGTTTGCGGCGCTTGGCGCTGTCCAGCAAGTCGGTCATGGAGGGTTTCTTCGTCGGCGGTGGTGGCGACGAGGAGGGTCCCAGCGGCGCGGCTGCTGTCGCGGTCAAGGGCTCGAGGTAGTCGGGTGAGCTCGGGTCCGTGATGGTCGAGGGGATGTCGACTAGGATGTCGTCGAAACTCGTTTTAGGTTTCTCGTCGTTCAGGGTCTGCGTCGGCGACGATGAGGAAGACACAGACACATCAGCCACTGAGGTCGAAACCTTGGCCGCAGCAGCAGCTGTCGACGAGACACCATACTGTTTCCCCCACCGACACTCGGACGGGTAATCGCAGGTATTCCAACAATCCTTCGCACCACCCGTCCCCGCCGCCGCTCTCGCCTCGGTCTCATCTCCCGCTGCTCTCCGCCACTCACCCCAAGCCTTCCACCCGCCGTAGTCGAACTCGCTCGCGCACGCCTTGTGCCGGACGACTTTCTTGTTGGTGCGCTTGCTGCGTTTCACCGTCGTCGTGCCGGCGCAGAAGTGGTGGCCGTCGTCCAGGCAGCGGCGGGTGACGGCGAGGCGGTAGACGCGGTGGCAGAGGTGGCATTGCCAGAGCCAGTGGAGGGGTTCCGGGGGAGGAGGAGGTGAGGTGGTGGGTTTCGAGGG
>Ga0268244_10000059_pt1 | contig 44949 bp, 57 predicted proteins | sample AgamicMgSfe_FD_200258 | JGI IMG/M metagenome (GOLD analysis project Ga0268244, IMG submission 200258) | Agave microbial communities from Guanajuato, Mexico - Mg.Sf.e (v2) (version 2) | ecosystem: Host-associated > Plants > Phyllosphere > Phylloplane/Leaf | place: Guanajuato, Mexico | collected... | reverse complement strand
GACGCTGATGACAGCGTTGTATGCCGCGGCTGCCCAATTCTTCGTGATGCCGAAATCCTGAGGTGACCAGCAGATCTCCTCGTTTACTGTCTCGATCCCGAAGACCACGTCCGCGTACGACGAACTGCCGTACTTGGTAGCGACCTGCTCCAGGATCTCTAGATTGTGCTGCATCGGAGGCCCGATGTGGGACTGGTTTGCGCCCGACTGCCATGAGAGTTGCGATGTATCACCACTATGATCCCAGCCGTTCTGAGATCCAGGCGAGCCGTGCACGTCGACAAGCACTTTAAGGCTGTACTTCCGAGCCCACCCGATGGCGAGATCAAGATAATCCTGCGCGCCGGAGACGTAGGGAGTATCTGAGCTGTTGAAGGACCAGTAACCGATTGGAATACGTAGTGCGTTGAGCCCGAAACCGGAGATAACCTTGACATCGTCTTCAGTAAAGTACGTTGACCAGTGCTTCTGAAGAGCACTAGCTGCGTTTGAAGTCTGATCGAAAGTCACTTGATCTGGGGCGTTGGAACCGTTCAGTAAGACTTGGTCCAGCCACGGTTCAAGGATCAGCCAGCCACCAATATTGACACCGCGCACATAGTTTGCCGGAACGCTTGTTGTCGTGGGCGATGCGGCTGGAAGGCCGGAAGCGACGGTGGTGGTAGAAGTGGAGGATTTCGATGTGCTTGCTGTCTTCGTCGTTGTCGTAGAAGCAGAGGAGGCCGATGACGATCTAGCGGCGCTCGTTGCCTGTGATGTGGTAAAGGCAGATGAGATTGGAGACGAGCTTGCAGTGCTTGCAGGCAGCGGCGTGGAGGAAGGCTTCGCGATGCTTGCTACCATCGTCGTGGTAGGCAGTTTCACTGGTGAGGTCGTTGTTGATGTTGTTGTTGTCGTTGTGGGGGTGTCGCCTCCTCCGCCGAGAAGACCACCAAGCAACTTTTCATTCACGCTGTTGACAGCAATGCTCGTCCGTGACGAAACAAGGAGCACCGCCAGGACTGTCAGTCTGCTGATCGGGGACATGGTGGGCGACCCTCGAATGACGCGAGAGAATTGTTGACTGGGAAGTGTCAATCTGTCCGCTCAACGAAGCCGAATGGGTGTGAGGTCTTGCCAGCTTTCGACGAGTGTAGGGGTTGGGGCTGTGTGAAATGGAAGAGAGTCTTCCATCCTACCTGCGAGAGTGCTGTATATACTGACTGCCACGTCACTTTGATGGCGGTCTTTCCACTCGCCGCACACATGCACGGTCGGCCTCGACGCACAACCCGTGGTGATGGCCCATGGTTTGGATAGGGCGCCCAGGTCGTAGGAATTCGTCGTAAGAGTGGTTAAGGCCGTGCGGCCAAGCACAAGCACACTCTGTCCACATGCCGTTAAGGGAACAAGTCGAGGGCGGCACCGCTACGTCAAGTCGAACGGCTGGGGAGATGATGAAGTGAAGTCGGGTGTCGTTCCAAGGGCGAAGACCTTCGAAGTTCGGGTTCCTTCGGGTTCGCGGAACTGGGACACACTACACACGTGAGTAGCGCCATATCAGCCCTACATATACCAGCTCTTACCAGAGGTTCACGTAGGCAATGCAATTGTCCGGACGGTCTGTTGTCCGGGAGCGAGTCCAACAGCTGGGCTCGTAATGTGACTGGGCCGTGTAGTCGCAAAGGGATGCCGCACGAAAGAACAACAAGGCAACTTCACTTCATTGCCTCAACTAGGATACGGTAGTGTCCTCCATCCGTTTGTTACATAAGGACCCTCCTGCCCGTCTCCTTGGTCTCACTGTCTGATTCGCCTCACTCTCTTACCCACGGTCGTTCCTGTACACAAAGCTGTTCTACGATCCACACTCGTTCTCGTACACCTTATCCACACTCGTTCTTGTACAACTCGATTTCTCTTTTCCACACTCGTTCTCGTTCTCAAGATCTTTCTCATCCACGCTCGTTCTCAGATTCAAAATGCACGCATTCCGTTGCCTCCTCGGTCTTTCAGCCTCGATCATCATCACACTTGCTCAGAATGTCCCAGCGGCGTCCACGACGACTCGCGCTTCCGAAGACCGCACCGGCACATCAACAGCGATAGTAATCGCCGATCCCACTCCTTACATCCTGCACAACACCGGCACAGACATATACGGCAAGACGACGGCGGAAATGACCCGGTCGAGCCCTCCCTGCAGCACGACGGCATCGTCATCCACCGCGACGCTGCCGTGCGCGACAGTGACGTTCGGACGAAAAGTCGCCTCATCGGCATCGGGATCGCCATCTTCCGCCGCCACCTCGACGTTCACTGGTGCCGCCATCCCACTGCGAGCACCCCAACCCTTCCAGGGCATCGCCAAGCTTCTCGGACGGAAGCGCGCGTCGCAGAAGCCAGTCGAGAGGCTCATCGTCAGTGGAGCCGTCAGCGGAATAGGCAATCTCGTCGCGCCCGTCAGCAACATCGTGCCGCAACTCGGCGAGGCCACCTTATCCGCGGGCAACGCGGAACCCAACCCGGAGAGACAGTACGCCATGGGCCTCGAGTCGGGCAACTACGACGCGCTCGCCTCGCAGAGCAAAGCCGCGGTGGGCACAGGCAGTGGCCTGGTGAGCATGTGGGCCAGCTACACGCTGGAAGGCAACCAATACGCCACCTACTACGCCAACAACGGCCACGGCAACCCGAAGCAAGCCCTGTTGAACGAGCTCGCCCTCGCCAACGGAGCCGGCGGGAACATCGTCGCCACCGTGACGAATGCCGGTGTCCCGGCCGTGGCGACTTTGGTGGGTACCCTCAAGGACGACGCGGGACCGGACCTCCTGGCCATCATGGGACAAGTCGATAAGACGACTTATGCGATCGCGCCGCCAACCGCCACTAGTACTTCGACTCGTTCGATGGGATCCATGACTGCCAGCTCCACCCCGCATTCTTCCACCGTCCGCCCTGCTCGAACGACAACGGCGACGGAGACACATACTGCCGCTGTCAGCTCCGTCGCAAAGTCTTCGTCCACTGGCTCGGCTAAGACGTCTTGAGATTGTGCATATGGTCAAAGTAACGATCATCGCTTGGCAGGAGCTGTATAGGCCATTGATTACTTCTGGAATTTCCGCACTGGGAGCTGAGTCGAGAGTCGAAATGCAGATAGATTCAGTAGTTGATCAAAGCGAAAAAAGCCCCAAAAAGAAAGAATACTGCATTCTCTCCATTTAATCGTAGCAGGATCAGTCGGGTGCAGAGTTGACGTCGTAGAAAACCACACATGTATTGTCAGATGGGACTCACATACGGATTCCTCCTCTCACATCACGACTAAGTCCACAACCCCCTTCACCCCGCCCCTGACCTCCATCCACCCACCCTTCTCAACCCGCACTATCTTTCCATCGATGCATACCCTCCGCCACCACGCATCCTCTTCTTGAAACTCTACCCTGAACCCATCGATTTGCTGATACCTCACGCGTTCATTGCCAATGTGCCTGCCGCCGTCGTAGGCAGCCATCATCACGCCCATAGCTTCCTTTCCGCTGGCGGGGCCAAAGTGTACCAAATGTAGCTTCCCGTCCAACGGCTTCGACTCAGGACTGATGGCGAAGCCTTTCTCTAGGTGAGAGACCAACGTGGCGAGAACGTAGCCGTGCTCGGATCGATCGATGGCCTGCCATTGCTCCGGGCCATCTGTTGTCAGTTGCAGGACCGAGACCTTGCCTTTGTATGCATGCGGCGACGAGCCGTTCGATGGGAACAATGCTTCCTCCCCAGCCATCTTGAATCGTTCTGCGCCGAACCTCCGATACTCGGTGGTGTCGCTGTCGGCTACCAAAGTGGCATGTAGACCCCAGGATGCCACGACCGCGCCGTGTGCGACAGGCGTCCCGTTCACGACGTGCAAGTCGCGTTCCTCACGACCCTCATTGACGAGTAAGCGTGCCCCGGGCGAGAAGCTTGCGCGGAAGAGTGGGAGTTCCTTCGCAGACCCCTGTAGCCATGCATGGAGACCCATCGTATTGTCGTTCGTCAGGCCTGCACTGTGCGCCAGAGCATTGCCGGTGCCCAATGGCAGGAGCGCGACTACAGGCTTGCGATACTGTTCGCTCTGGGGTCGAGCAAGGATGGCATTGACCATATCAACCATCCCACCGTCTCCGCTTAGGAGTAATATTGCCTGCGCGGTGCCCTCATTGGCTCGTGGGAGGAAAACATCCCGAACTAGCTCCATCACGGTCGTCTCCGAAGTACTGAGGTGAAGCGCAAAGTCATGTCCTTCCGAGAAGTTGACACAGTCGAACAGCGGCTTCACTAGCTGTTCCCAGACCGAGCGTGCCAGCCCCGTACCAGAAGCAGTCGACACCACGACGTGCAGATGCGGTTGAGACTTGGCGGCATGATGTCTTACTCGCCAGTCTGGCCGTCCGTCTTGGTGGAAGTCGCGTAAGAAGGCACCCGGAAGTGCAGATACGCCGATCGATCGAAAGATGACTGGCGGCGCTGTCGTATCCTTTTGGGCGACTGGGTTCTCTTCGACATACAGCACAGAGTATCCGTCACGACCGGCTTGATGCGACGGAATCACGCCGATGATGTCTCGCCATGCAATAGCATGCCGTTCCGAACTAGGCGCTTGGGAGACAGAGAGAGAGAGTCAGTCTGTGTTCAGCTGGATGTCCACCCATACCGATCACGGTATATGGGCGAGCGAGCTGCAATATAAGACTTACAGACTGCATGTGTATGCCCTTCGGTCCAACTTAAGCTCCTCTCGTGGTCGTCGTCGGGATGATGGTAAGAGAAAGCGACGGGCTTTCCATCAATTTCGCCCAGCGTCTCGTTTGACGAGTGAATGGGATGGTCCATAACCCATTTGGACAGTGAGAAGAGGTGGCGGCCATACCGTCAGTCTCCGACATTCGTGTCCTGTTTGTAGCAATCGAGGGCGAGACGTGATGTACGTTGTAGATGTTATCACGATGCATGCAAGTCATCGGATATCATGTGACCGGGGATCAGTCCGTCCCAGTACTTTGTTGATCTGGGGCGGAAGAAGCTCAGCCTTGCGGATACTGTTCCAAGCTACAGACATGTCCATGGGCATTGCTAGTCGAAGCTCCCATATACAGAACAAACAACCGATACCGCGCCTTACTTATATTGTGCAAGCAACCTCCCGCCTCACCATCGTCCTCGTCATCATTCTGTTCTAGACAGACCACACTCGAAAGCCCACAGCCTCGACCCACCCAACCGCTCATGCGCTAAGGAGTCAACAAGCAAGCACGCAAGCAAATGGCGAGGTCAGCCTGGGGCGCCATCCTCATCCTTCTGGTGGTCGGCATTGTCCTGGGTGGTGGTGGATACGTCCTGTAAGGCCATCTCTCGCGTTCTTCAGCCCAGTCACTTTTGCTCACACTTCACTCACTCAGCTACACACATTACCGCGCCCGCCGCCTAGGCCTTCCGCCTCCGCCTGTGAACCCCTTCGCCCGTCGGCGAGCCGACCAATCCTCCTCGAACTACCGCACGCCCGCGCCCGCACCTGGCGGCGTGCAAGGTTGGATCGCGGATAAGATCAACGGGCTCCGGAACAAACGGACCGCGGGAGGAGCGTACGAGAGCACCGGATACGGCGGCGCGGGCGGAAGTCAGCGGGATAGACGAGGGTTCGGCGCGCTCGACCCGGATGAGGCGTGGGATGCGAGGGTGAATGAGGAGGGAGGGGGTTACTACGAGGAACAAGAGCTGGGTCTGCAAGACCCCGGCCACGGGCCGTATGGAGGGGGCGGGTACGGCGAGGTGGGCGTTGGCGGGATTGAACACGGTCGTGGGCGCAGCCGGTCACGGCAGCGGGAGTTGGATCAGCGGTACGACGAGGAAGTGCACGGTGGTGGTGGTGGAAGCGGCGGGGGTGGTCAGCACCTAAACCCGTTTGGAGATGACCAGGCTGCGGCTAGCTTGCGAAGCGTCAGCCCGCGCCCACACGTCGAGACTCGCCCGACGCGAGGGGCGAGTTCGCACAAGACGCAGCAGGGCAGTCTTGGCACGAATGGGAGTGCGGAGGACAACAGCCCGTCGGAGCGACGAAGCATGTTCAGGGAGGACGTGTAAGAGTGTATACTGTATTGATCCCGAAGTCCGAAGTTTTCATGTCTCGTATATAAATTTCCGTCCATTGTACGCGTGCGATTTCGCTGGAACCAGCCAGCCGATCTACGTTGTCGTCTCTTTGCCGAGGACTGCTTCAGAGAGAGGTCCGAAAACGCTCACATCTAGTCGTTGGAGCACAAGTAAGCCTTGCGGCTGCTTTCTGATAAGCAAGTCTATGGCATCCTGTGCACAGAACAGAACGTAGCTCAAATGCTCATCCCTGACCAGCATCTGCCTATCAAGAGGTATCAAGAAAGTCGTAGAAGTTGGACACGCACTCGGATGCCATCATAACAGTTCTCTCAAGTCGGACCAACCGCCCCAAGGCGACAACAACAACAAGAACGCAGGGGGCTGTTGGGACAGCGGTTCCGATCCTCCTAGCCATACCGTCGACTGTTTGCGAAAACTGGGGCCCATAGTGAACGGTCCGCCTGCTCGACTTCACGACCAGGTGTGCGAACAATCACCAAATGCATGCAGGTGTTATACCGCGCAACCTGCTGCCGGGTGAAGTCGGTTCCACCACTGTCATGAAAGCACATGCCGGTGACCACTCCGCTGGTCTTATCCGCCTTTCCTCTGCTGCAGCTAATTGTATGGCAGCGTGTGGATGAACATCTGTTCCGCGATCTCGGTTTCGTATCGTCCATGCTCGAGAGCCCATCGAACTTCACGGCGCTCAGGTTCGAGGCATGGTCGCCATGAACTGTACTTGGGGGGTTCGATCTCATGATGGCTCCCAAGTGGTAGTTCACCTCCTCTGTCCGTGCGAGCAACATATGTCAATGAATCAGCTCGAACAGGACAAGATCACTTGACAGCAACATTCCACTGCCTTATCCATCGCCCCAACCACTCGGTCGACACAGGCGGCAAATTTCGCAATGTGGAACTACACTTTTGCGCAGCATCGCACGCAAAGACCGGCCGCTTCGCACCATCCGCTCCGATCTCGTTGAAGAACTCGACCAGCTTCGCGGCAGGAATGTCCGAGAACTCATTGGCTGAGTCAACTGTCGTGGTGAGCGCGTGCAGCCACTCTTTGTACGGGACGACTTGAAGGTTGTCGCCGAGCATCGGGGCCACTTGAGCGGCGACGTCCTGCCACTGCGCCTTTTGCGGATTGACGAGGTGGAGGAAGCGAGGGCCTTCGCCCGAACCCGTCGATTGCGACTCCTTGAATAAGTCTCCGCTTGACCCTTGTAGTTGCACTGACGACACAGCGCGCGATTGAACAGCGCTGTCGATTCGAGCGTCGACTTCCAACCCGGCACCAGAAGCATCCTCTAAGATTGGGCTTGATGACATCGTGGGCTTCTCCCGAAGCACAATCTCCACCAGGGCTTCGCCGAGAAGATCGACGGGAATCCAGTCCATGCAGTCCATACAGCCCAAAGAATCGGGCACCACACCCAGCGGCTTGCAGCTTGATATCAGGCTGGGAAACCACTCGTTCTTGCTCCACATGCCTTCGGCCGATCGAACCGGTCCGGCGACTTGCCCGACTCGACAGATGGTGACAGGTACACCAAGTCGCTCATGAGCGTGTGCGAACAGCAGCTCGGCCAGCTGCTTCGACTGCGCATATCCCATCGGTTCTGGTGCATTGAAGTCTGTAATACATCGTTCCGGCACTTGCTCCTGTGAGATTCGAGGCCAGTTGTTAGCGGCACCAACGCTGGAGACGAATATGATCTCCGGCTGATTATGTGACGCGGTTGCCAGCTCCACAAGGTTATGACAGGCCTCCAATTGTGGCTCGAAGGACGACAGAGGAAGGTTGAAGTTGACGGGCCATGCGCTGTGGATGATGTGCGAAGTTTTGCGGATTAGGTCGGTATATTGTGAGTTATCGAGGCCGAACCGGGCTTGCATCATGTCCGCTTCCAGGAATTGCACCTTGGAGAAGTCCTCCGCCAGCGCCCGAGATCGATTGATCTCTTTCTGCCGGTCGACACCACTGCCATGCCTGTTCAGACAGACGATTTGCTTGACACTCGGACTTCGGACCAGATTGTCGAGGACATAAGAGCCCAATGATCCGGTGGACCCGGTTAGAAGGACGACGTGTCCAGACTGCTGTGAATGGTCGAGATCTGATATGCGTGCCTTAAAAGAGTCCAACAGTGTTTCCATTTCGTCCTGAGAGTTTTCTGTGTCGCTTACGTCCATGCTTGGCTTGCCCACCACCGCCATGAGCTTTCTCGACAATGCGACAGGTGTATGATTTTGGTATATCAGACGTGGAGTAAGATTGGGAGCAGGTGAACGTCGCAATTCCCTGACGCTTGCCTTGATCTCCCGAAGTACTTTCATCACGCGCAAGGAGTCAAAGCCGTAATCGAAAAAGCTCTGGTCTGGCTCCAGTCTCCTCCCGTCAGGGCTGTCCGCAGCCATTACTTCCAGCAATGAATCGAGCAATGCCTGTTCACTTGTGAAGTCGAGCTGGACGGAGCTTCGATTATATGTGTTCGCCGACTCATACAGATCAGCAACAACATTGCCCAGTGCATCCGCGGTCGCCGCTCGCCGAACTTCTCCTTTCGAAGATCTCAGAAATTGGTCGGGAGTCTCCAGGACCTGGATGTGAGATGTATGAAGCTGGCCGTGACTTGGCAGCGTCTCGTTCGCACGCTGGACATCCGGCAGTATCTCAGCCACCTTGTCTTTCGCTCGGGACTTGTCGATTGCTTTTACCGGCTTGACGAGCAGCGCCGGCTGAGTTTGTGCATTGCCGACTATCAGTGCGGATCGGATTAGAGGATTCTGCGCTATGATACGTTCAGCTCCGCTAGGGTTTAGTTTCTCGCCATTCGACAATACGACGATATCGTCCAGCCGGCCGCGGTTGGTCCATAACCCAGGCTTGCAAGGGTTTTCTTCATACAGATCCTTCATCGGGTATTCATCCAAGTCTGGGAACGCCCAGAAAGCACCTTGATGTCTCAACAATGCCGGGTCTTGTACGAACACCAGCTCGCACAGACCTTCTCTCGGCTGGAACTCAATGCCGAGTGAAGGGTGATACGAATGATACGGCCACTCGTCGATCGACTGGGGTATCAACTCTGGTATGTTGAATGTCTCCGTCGATCCGAGAATCTGAAGGACTTTTGTGTGTTTCCATTCCACAATGAATCTCCAGCTTGTTGGGGTAAAGGACCGCCGCCGAATGTGACACTTGACCACCGAGACATCTTTTGCAGTACGCTCTCTTCCGCGCTCACCTCGGCCAACAAGGATGGCGCCATGACACCCGCGGATGTAACATGTGTATCCAGTATTTGCTCCACTGTTCTCACCGAAGGCGGCTGATTACTCGGCCCAAAAAGTAGCTCTGTCGACTGGAAGACCGAGTAAGTAAAGAAGTTGATGGCTGCGGAGTGGAATGGTGGCAACGCAGTGTACACAGTCCGGTTCGCCCATGCTCTGGCAGTGACGCTGCGACCGTCGACGTCGGCAAGCATCTGCTGAGCATCGATTGTCGAGATCAAGCCGTGATTTATGTCGATCGGTTTCGGCAAGCCAGTGGACCCAGATGTGTGCAGAGTCAGGAACGGCTGATGCACGGCATCTGACCAAGGGATGTCGAAGGTGAAATGGTCGACCGCCGTCTTGTCGAGCAATTGGTCGATCGTTGGCATGTCTATTGTCTTCATGGGCCGTTGTTGCAGGATCGATCCGATTGCTTGATCTTGAGGCTTTTCTTTCGGTTGCAACAAAACCTGACAGTCCGTTTGTTCCATCAGGCCCAAATGCGATTCCAGGTTGTTGCGCGGCGAGAAAAACAGGGCTCTGAGGCGGCACTTGCTAGCGGCGCAGGCGAGAACGAAGTATCGTATATCGGAGGGTCCGATGTAAGCAACCGAGTCGCCCAGCCTTGAATCTGGAAGTGTGGTCTTGAGGTGCCATGCCAATCTGTTGACAGCGTTTGCGAGGATTGCGAAGGTGACTTGACGGAATTCTCCATGCTCGAAGGCCTCGGGAGATGTAGGATAGCGAGCCCATACTCGGTGAGGGGAAGAGGAAGCGATCTCGTCAATCGTACCCGCCAGCGTTCTCTTGCCGCAATGCTCAGGGACAACCATGATGAAGAGTTGTCGAGATGACGCCAAATGTGATCGCGGCACGGTGGAACACAGACATGATGGAAGCTTTCATATGCTTATCCCTCAGAACAGACGGACCAGACTGGAGGGTACGTAAGCGCCTGTTCTTTGCCGGCGTGTGACGTGACATGACTTTCTCACGTTCCATTGCAAGGCTTGAGCTGTGATCGTTGTGATCACGCGCCATGGACCCACGGTCCCAGCGGTTGGGAACCAATCTGTTAGCGGCGAACGCCGCTGGTGTGCCACATACATTCTCGTTCGCACTGTATGCTTCTTTGGTCTGCTGAACTGCCAACGATCCAGGGAACGCGACGAGTGACGTAGGATGCGTGCAACATGTCTCCGGCCATTGACTAGCCCTACCACCTAGTGCGTAATCAGGGGCAGAGAAGATCCGTGTGTTCCAGATCCATACGGCCAATCAGTAGGTACTTGGAGTGTAGGTTCAAAGGTCGATCAGACGTGCTGCCATGCACGGTGCTGCGCGGCGCTCGGATGTGTGCTCCGAAGTTCGGGATCGAAAGAACGAAGTTCGTCCAATGTCCCGAAACGGATTGCCCGCCAACCTTCTGGTGTCTTTCGAAGTGAAGTCAAAGTCATTAGCTCTGTCACGTGATTGTCCCGGGTTAGCCGACGGCCCAAAGATACCCTCAAATTCACGTGATTGCGCTATCGACTTCCTCAATACTTCCTTACCTAAGTAATAACGAACAACACACGACGAAACTCACCGCGCACCGTCCGCGGAAGATCTTGCTCCACGCTCCACTTTTGCCCAACAGAAAGGAGAAGTTGCACGCTACATTAGCATGACCCCGTCCGGCACAAACGGAACCGTCTCTTTCGGTTGAACGATGACGCAGTATCTTGCGGGTGGTCATCAGTATGGCTATTATCGCGTGAGGTTTTTGAATGACATGGTCGCTTTTACCGTCCCTTAACCAATGCTTCTTTGTAACGAGGAACGAAGACCCTTTTACTCTGTTGGATTTGGTAGTATGGGGGAGACATGGCGCTAGAAGACATGCAAGAGGAGGGCAAGAGCAGAGAGAGTATCCCGACCGAAAACCCATCGAGGCTCGACTCGTCCTCGGCCAAGGATGAAGAACAAGGAGACGAAGGAGGTCCGGCGGATGATGAGGCACAAGGAGCACCACTATCACCTCTTCACGAGGCCGCATTCATCTTCATGATATGCATGGCTCAATTCCTCGCACTGGCCGGGTTGTCGCAGTCGATCGCGCCGCTGCCCATCATCGGCCGCAGTTTCGGTGTGACTGATGAGGCAGAATTGAGCTGGTATCCTGCTGCATTCAGTCTAACGCTCGGGACGTTCATCCTGCCCGCCGGTCGACTTGTACGTCCCTCCAACCTCTGGTCGGGGTTCCGTCATGCTAACGATCTGCGACCAGGGAGATATGTACGGTCACCGCAATCTCTACATGTTTGGATTCGCGTTTTACGCCGTATGGAGCGTCGTTGCCGGCGTGGCGATCTACAGCGGCACGATTCTATTCAGCATCGCCCGAGCATTTCAAGGCATTGGATGCGCATTGCTCGTGCCGAACGCCCTCGCGATCGTGGGGCGGACATACGGCGCCAGTCCGAAGAAAAACATGGTATTCGCGCTGTTCGGCGCAGCGGCCCCAACAGGCTGGACCTTGGGCGCCGTCTTCTCCTCCATATTTGCCCAGCTCGCTTGGTGGCCGTGGGCATTCTTCGCGCTGGCAATCACTTGCGTAGTCATGGTATTTCTCGCATGGTTCATCATTCCGGCAGACGAGTCAGAGCCTGTCAGCCTTGCCGACTTCGATTTCCTCGGCAGCGCCACGGGAGTCGGTGGACTCATCCTCTTCAATTTTGCCTGGAATCAGGCAGCTGTGGTCGGCTGGCCCACTCCATACACCTATGCTCTCCTCATCGTCGGAATTCTCTTGCTAGCGGCCTTCGCGTTCGTGGAATTAAAGATCGCAAAGAACCCACTCGTCCCGCTTGCCGGCTTCAAGGGCGAAGCCGCTCTCGCCCTGGCTGTGGTAGCCGCGGGCTGGGGAAGTTTCGGTGTCTGGGTCTTTTATCTCTGGCGCCTGATCGAGAACATCCGCGGCTACTCCGCTCTCGCCGCCTGCGCCCAAAACGCACCCGTCGCCATCTCCGGACTCATAGCGGCCATCGGCACTGGCTTTCTGCTGTCACACACCAAAGTCCCATACGTCCTGCTGCTCGCCACCGTCTTTTTCCTCATCGGACAAATCCTGCTCGCAACGGTCCCGGCGGAACAAACCTACTGGGCCCAGACGTTCGTCTCCATCGTGGTGATGCCCTGGGGCATGGACATGAGCTTTCCCAGCGCCACCATCATCCTCAGTAACAGCACGCCGAAGCACGACCAGGGCGTCGCGTCGTCGCTCGTGAACACGACGGTCAATTATAGCATCTCCCTGGGCTTGGGGATCGCAGGGACGATCGTCAGGAATACGAGTATGTCCGGTGCCAGTCAATTGACAAGCTATCGAGGAGCGTGGTACTTCGGTATCGGACTGGATGGACTGGCGGTTTTGATCGCGTTGTACTTTGTGCTTAGGTGGCGTTGACGAAGATAATGTAACATATGCATCATTGAGAAGGCGCCTCAGCCGGCGGGCCTTGTGGCCGATCCTTCGCTAATGATATATTCCACCATTCGTCTACTTTTCTAAAAGCCATGTCGTCTTCCTCCGCTTAACGATGCCGACCGTGACCTGTTGCCTTTTGACACCGTCTCATCATCGCTACCCTCACGACCCCTTTCGAACGTCATCTTCGTCGCGCCAACTACACTACACCGATCACCGCGAACGTGAAACTCGAGATCGGTCAATTCGTCCAACCGGGACCTGACGAAGACACGGTTGAGGCCGAAACCTTGACGGCTGACCACGGAATCATCAATCAAGTGAGATCTTGCCCGATGAGCGTTGAATGGATGGATACTTTGCCTCATCGAGGGCCGGAGGGCCATGCTCCCGGAACTGCCAGACGCTGGGTCCGCGAGGTTCGTGATGAATGTGGAGTGCAACCACGATGGGCGTACTGTTCTCCGGCATGAGCTTCGTCGCATGTACGGTGTCTCGTATACAATTGGGTGATATGCTCGGTGCTGGGATGCGAGCAACGTCGTCTCGGGATGAGCTGCTCATCGACAACTCCAGTGTTCCAACATCATTAGTTCGCCGGAGGATATGATATCGCCGAACGACCAAATACTCAAGGGTTTACTTTTGTACGTAAAGCGACATCACCGAAGTCTAACCATCCTTGTTCGTTGGGACAATGCCATGATGCTCTTTCCACTCCTCCCCCGAGCAAATTACTCTCGCAAGCGGTGATTATATCGGCGTCCCAGCAACCTGTTCGCGAAAGTCAGTGGACATACGTCGGAGGGCAAGAATAAGGTGCTCACGAACCTTAAGCGGATGGGCTTCGGTGTTGAACACCCAGGAGTTACTTCCGTTGTAGTTGACCTGCCACACATCTTCTGGAGAGTGAATGAGGTAGCTGCAGGCCGTCCAGTCAGCATCGTTCCGTTTCCGTTTCCATCTCGCGTGAGAGCATTCTCGGTGTATTGGATGTCACTCACCTGTACTTCAACACCTCGGCGAACAGGAACGAGTCCTGGAAATTCTCGAAGCCGCCGCCGTTGGTCGCGTTCACATTGTCGATCTCGGAGTACCCGGACCCGACGTAGCAGGTCGAGTTGATGGCCTTGAAAGCGTTCCAAGCCCACTGCGTAGAAGAAGCATTAGTGGATCGTTTCCAATTGAGCGGATTGCCAGTGATGTCATAACTCACGTCTTGGTACTTGCTGTCGCCCGTCGCACGATAGGCGTAGTAGAAGCTCTCCACCACCTCGGGTCGGAGGATGTACGCGCCGTTGATAATGTAGTAACCCGCTCTGTCGTAGAAGTCCCGCTGGTCGTTCGGTACATCCGCCGAGTTCCAGCCGAACTGTTCGGGACCGATGCTGGTCAAAGTCTTGATTCCGACTGATGTCAGCATGTGCTTTTGTGTTGCCTGAGTACATGTTCGGTTCCATACCTGATTGTACGTCTCCTCACAACCCGCCACGAGCTCGAGGCCGAAGTCGATGTATCTCTGTTCGTTCAGCACGAGACCGCCGAGGATGAAGTTGCCGCCGGCGAAGCAGGCGAGGTGGCCGGAGACGTCGGAGGTGGTGGTGCCGTCGAAGCCGGCGAGGAAAGTCAAGTCGGGACGAGACGAGGGGTGCGAGGCCAGATGATCGATCGTGCTGTCCGCGGCAAGTGTCCACCTGTTGCCCACGTCAGCTTGTGCTCTCGGCATGGGGTGATTTGGTTCGCGGGAGCTTACCGGGTCCTGTAGTTGCAGAAACGTTCTGAGTCGTAGACGTACATCTGAGGTAGTGTCAGTACATGTCTTGTTGTATGTAGGCGATCATACAGCCTCACCTTGATCAGGTACTCGTAGAAACTATCGTCTCCGCCATTCCAGCCACCAGCTGCATCCACGAACTGTCCGGTCGTGAGGTCAATGTTGGTCCCGACAAGGCCTGGGAACGGCTCGGACGAAGCGGGTTTCGGGTTGAGGAGGTAGCTCTCTCCTCTCTGCGCAAGTTGTCCGTAGATCTCGTCGCCGGTCAAGTCAGACAGGCGGGTCCACTCCAAGACGAGGGATCCGACAGTGGCGAGTCCGTTGGTCGTCGCATTGTCAGTGGTGCGGTCGGCAAAGTAAAGATTGTTACTCGGGATGCCGGTGGGCGTGTCGAAGGCGTACGAGAGGTTTCTTGCCAGGTACTGGGCTTGGATGAGCAGCTGTTCCACGTTGGTCCGGTTGCTCGCGAGCCCTCGCTGCGGGCCGGTGAGCAGATCGAAGGCCGACAGAAGGCCGCCGAGGTAGCGGATCGTCGTCTCGAACAGGCTGACCGCCTCGTTCTCGTAGCTCACGCTCCAGTCGATGGTCGGGACGAAGTTGAGTATATCGTCGACGATGGCTGAGTCACCCATGATGATGGCGGTCGAGAAGGCGTCTGAAGCCGAAGCACCCCAGCCGTTGCTACAACTATCAGTACTACGTCTCGTCCATTCAGCCATGTCGTTCGTACCGAGAGTTGCTGTATGAGTTATCGACCGGATGCAGCTCGTCATGGGGAAAAGCGTATCTATCCCATGGTTAGCAATTGAACCACGTATCACAGTATCTCTTCCCACACATACTTGTAGTATCCATTCCAGGCGACCTGGAACGCTTGCTTGACAGCAGCCGCGCGGTCCTGGGCAACATTCGCCGACTCTCCAGAGTCCTGCCGACGTTGTGGTGCCGAGGCGACCGCCAACGACGCCAGACCGCACGTAGAGACCACTCGTGAGAAATGCATCGCGGAAGACTATGTAGCGACTGTATCTGACCGGAAGAAAGATCAACGAGCGAAGAAACGAGACCGACCACTGACCAGTGCGAGCTCCGTTATTCATATAGCTCTATCGCGGAGAGGGCAGCCATCATAACGAACAAGACAACCCTTGCCGTTCGTGGGCTGTCGATCGTGTCCTGTACAGAGTGTGCGCCATAAACTCCACACAATAGACTGCACGATCTGCTGCGTTGATGCAATAACGAAGGTAATGTCGTAGGACGCGGGCGTGTGAGCATATTTGCTCCATCTGCTGGCCTTGCGCACACGCCAGTCTCTATCATCAAGCATGAAAATAGTTTACCTAGCCATACTGCAGTATACTTACAGGCACATATAGTCCTGTTGATTATTCGTAAGACGCTCGATTGGGTAGGTGTCGCACGAGGTGCACCAGTCGGGATCGCAGTACTCGAACGTCGCATGCGACACACCACCTCTCTTCGCTGCCCCAAATACGCATGCGCCGCCGCCGTGACCATAGTCGCATGACCTCCAGCAGTCTTGTGCACCACAAAAGACTGTTAAGCGGGAAATGCAGCATGTTCGTTGTTTTCGTCTCTCAGGAACAGGTGCAGATCTGCGAGAGTCCGGGGGAGGCCCGGAGAGAAAAGCCCGAACGCCAACTCCACAGCGGAAGAAGTGGATCAGATGGTATATGAGACACCTTCGCATATAATATAAGGGGGTTGAATGATATCGGGAAAAAGAAAGAAATAACATCATTAAACAGCTGTGGTGAGACACACCATTTGAGTTGCAGTATTCCCTTCGGGAGTCATGGGGACGAATATTAACGTCGTCGCACGCACTTACCAACGCCATATCCTGGGTACACAACGAGCACGCACACAAGTCGGGCGGCCTTGTACTTCCAGCCACGACTTTCCCATCATTCCGGCGCCGCCACCGCCACGCAGTCAAAGGCCAAGCATGAGGTCTTCGCTTTCCAACAGACTGTTAGAAGCCACAAAGCTGAACCCGCCGAAAGGATTGCTCTCAGCTCCTTGAACAAAGTCCTCGAAACACTTGCCGCTCCGCGTCAGGACGGGAGTCAGAGGGAGGTCCGTAAAGTCTGTGCTGAAATTCTCCGCGAGCTCCGGGTCCGTGACGACCGGCTGGATCGGCGGCTCAAGCTCGCGCCTCTCGAGCTTCTTCCAGTCGATCTTTCGGAAGAAGCGGTGCGACTTCAACGTCTTTAAGTCTTTCGTCTGCGTACCCCCGAGACGCTTCTGTGGCTCCTTCCGGAGTAGACGAGTAAGCAGGTCTTTGGCATCGGGACCGAGGAAGTACGGCAGCTGCAGCTTCTGCTTCAGGATGTTCTGTTGAATCTTGGCGTGGTTGTTGCCCCCGAACGGTGGACTTCCCGTTAGAAGGTCAAAGCCAATGGCGCCGAGACTCCACCAGTCGACCGCGAAATCATATGCTTTGCCCTCGACCACTTCCGGAGCCATGTACTCGATCGTGCCTAAAATACTGTTTGCTTGCGCGTCCTCTTCCAGCGCAACCTTCGATAGGCCAAAGTCGGTGAGGAGCAAGTGGCCGTCCAGGTCGAGTAAGCAGTTTTCTGGCTTGAGATCACGGTAGATGACGCGAACGTTGTAGTGCAGGTGCTCCAGGGCAAGGATCATTTCGGCCATGTAGAATGCTGCAACATCCTCGGAGAACATGCGCTCCATAGCCAGATGCGTGAAGAGTTCACCGCCTTGCGCGTACTCCAGTATGAGATAGAGCTTCTCGTGATCCTGGAAGGCGTAAAATAGCTTGACCACGAACGGGTGCCTGTTGACAGATTCGAGGATGGTGCGCTCCGTTCTTGTCTGCTCGATGAGACGCTTGTGCACCGTCAGGCTGGCCTTCTTGAACTGCTTTTGCGCGTACAAGCGACCGGTGACTTGTTGCTTGACCAGATGTACGGTGCCAAAAGCGCCCTTCCCAAGACATCGCAGAGGTTCAAAGTCTTCGGCACACATCTTTCGGCAAACTGAACCGGCGCGCAAACCACCTTCGGTGGCTTGCGAGGCGTAGATTGGCGTGCGAGTGCCAGCATCCGAACTGATGAAGTCCTGATCAAGAGGCACGTCGTACGTCTCCATCTCCGTCTTGTCACCGTCGCTACCCTGCGACGACTGCGGAGCGGTGCTGACCTGCGCTGTCGACGCACTGGACATCATGCGCGCAAGGCTCGGTCGGGCGTCCTCTTGCTCGAGTGACAACGCATCCAGGCGTGCTTTGAGCGCACTGATACCACCGCCCGGCATTGGCGGTTTCATTGGGCCCAGCAGTGGAGTTCCAGCCACGGACATGTCGGAGTCTTCACCGCCCGAAGTAATGGGAGTGTGGAAACCTTTGATAACGTTGACCGCGGGCGCTGCAGGAAGCATACCCTTCTTCTTGTTCTTCTTGCGCTTCTTCGCTTTCGCCTTAATTGCATCATGATCGAGCTTCGGAATAGGCATCGCGTCTTCCATTGCTGCGTCGCGGAGTGGAGCACGTGCTGGAGACAGAATTCCGATAGGCGGCGATCGCTGTGCCGCGACTGGGGCCACGCTGTTTTCGATATCCATTGCTGGCATGACTGTCCCTTGAATGGAGCTGGTCCAGCACCTCGCAGTCCTTCTCCGTATAGCGGTCTTTCAGCTTGCCGGCGCGATCCAGTGTAGCTCACAGAAGCCAACAATCGCGTCTTCAACGTCCATTCAGCAGACTAATGCAATCCGGACCCGACCGTCTTTTCGCCCACCCATTCAAGGTGGGCTGCCCACAAGTAACCACAGCAAAGCCGCGAAACTCGAGTCCGTACGCGACAGTCCCGGGATCCCTGGGGGGCAGACGGTGAAGGCGTCGCTTGGGTGCGCGCGGGTGTGAACGAGGACGGATGCGGCGGTGTAACCCATAGATGACGGTGTATGTGCTGTTTGAGGGAGCTGGCGCTTGTGGTGTTCGTCAGGTATCTTTTGCCTGACGTGAGGGGTCCCTGTGTGAACTGGTGCTGGTTCGTTGGTTGGTCCTAGTGTTCGTGGGTGAGGAGTGTCTGCGCAAGGAAAAGGAAGTTGGCTGGATGGGCGAGACGCGCTCCGACAATTTCTAGATGCGGCCTCCGGGCATTGGCGGCGGCGGCTAGGCCGAATGCGGATGGCATGTAAACGGCCACTTGCCGCGACATTTGCGTTCACGTGGGGGAAGCGAGGAGCAGCCTCAGGCACTCTGCAAACGGGAGCGACGATGGTCATGTGTAAAGACTGTCATATAATGCAGTACATAACGACGGTCATGTACCCAACTTCAGACAGAAGCACATTCGATTGCATGCGCCCGGCTCTCATCCATACATGTAGGTACTCCTGCCCAACCAAACCACGGCCCCTGACGCCCAAATTTTCCGAACGCAGTCTGCAAAATCATCAAGTCGTGAATGTCGCCACCCCATCCATCCTGACAACACCCACAGACTGTTCTACGAGGTCCACCTATGCTGGACTCGCTGCTGCCGTCGCCGCTCGCGTCCTTTTGCCACCACCTGCAGACTCCACCATCGCATCTGCCGTACGCTTCCTGCCGGCCTTCGTCCGCGGCCACAGTTCGAATGGACTCTTCGTTTTGCGCTTCGGCACATTGTGCTCACTGTCCTCTGTTCCTGCAGGTGTCGGTTCTGGATCGTCCTGGTAGATGGGTGTCGCTTTACCCGGGGACGATTTCTTGTAAGTCGACCTGGTCGCCCGAGTCGTCGGCGGTGGCGTGGCTGGCTTGAAGTCCTCCTGGGGTGGAGATTGCTTGTTCAGGTTCTTCGCAGTTTGCTTTCCAGGCGAGGAAGCGTTGGGCATCTCGATGTCGGTCACGGCTTCCTCGTCGACATCGTCCGCATTGAGTTCCTCTCCCATAGGCGGCTCCTCGGATGGGAAGAGCAGACGCGGCTTGATTGCGCTTCTGGTGAGTGGACGTTGGGCCGCCGCGCCCGCCTGTCTCCTCAGCCTGCGCTGGCTTAGAGCATCGCTATGGTCGGTAGTCGCTGACGATGCGCGCTCCTCGTCCGTCTTCTGGAACTTACGGAAGATCTTCTTGCCGCGGCTGTATTCGCGTTAGCTGGGTTGCGCGTTGATTACGTGTCGGAGGGTCACTTACAAGACGTAGACCACGCCCTCGTCATTTCTTGCGGCCTCAATCAAGTTTGCATCCTGCTCTGCCGCTGACTTGCGTCCCCTCCGCTGCGGTCTTGGTGCATTCTTTCTGCGACCAATGAAGGGGTTGTCTTCGGCTTCGTCCATCTCCGGGACGCGCGCATTCGCATCCGTGAAGATCTGAATGCTGTCGCAATCCGTCTGTACCTCGTCATCGTACAATTCGAACCCCTCCGTCACCTGGTGTGCACCGGCCTTCTTCACCTTGCGCGACGACGGCATGACATCGTTCAGGTCACCAGGCTGAAAGTTCAAGATCCGCGCCGTCGTGTGCAGCGCAGCTTGGCGCTTCTTAGGAGTCTTAGAAGGCGTCGGCAGCATCGTGGAAGGGTCTGCGTTGGGCGGCGCAAGTGACGAGCTGGCGTGATCCGAGTCGGAAAGCGCGGCGCTGCTCACTTTTCGCGCCGTGAACGGCGACTTGCGTGGCGTTTTGTGAAGTTGACGCGGCGGTCGGTGTCGGACTGGTGATGCGGGAGAAGAGGGAGGTGACGAGAACTGTGTTGGCTGTCGCGCGAATCGAGCCCTTTTTACGGTCGGCGGTGGTGTGACGTCGCGCTGGGTGTTGTGTTTTGGAGATCGGTCTGCGTTGAGCGAGCTGTAAGAATTGCGTTGCGCGGTACTCCTGGTCGAGCGGCGAGGAGAGTATGGCACGTAGTTGTCGTATTGAGGACCGTGAAGTGGAGTTGGTGGTGGTGGTGTTGTAGGCATGGTAGCGGACCTGAGGATTCACGCCCTTTTGTGTGTGAATGAAGTGACGTTCAATTGAGGGGTTCAAGTCCGAATAGAGGCTCCGACTTCTATTGTTCCTGAATGCAGATACTGATCGAATAATAAAGCGGCCGTATCTGATGTACACCGCGCTCTCGAAAGGCGCTATTGTCGTTTGTTACGAGCGCAGGCGCGATTTGGGTTCGTCTGTTCGCAAACAGGAGCGCGAGATGACAAGATGCCGCGAAAGCAACGAACTCTCCTCTCAGGCCTCGAAGACTGGCCAAGAACTGATGAATAGCGCGTGCAAGTGTGTAAGTGAGGTATGGGCAGTGGGAGACATCGAGATGGAGGGAGGATGAGGACGGAGGACGGAGATGGAGATGGAGATGGAGGTGGAGTGACATCAAATTCCGAAGGGGCTGGCTCCCAAGGCTCGTCCCGCCAAAGCACGAAAGCCACATCGGATCTTCCCCCTGCAGGGACCAACAAGTACTTTCTGGGGGCTGGAAGTCGCGTCTCTATTCTCGTACTAAGCGCCCAAACATTGACACGTCATGTAGTAAACAATCACGACCGCCGAATCGAGCCCCCGCATTCAAGAAATCAGACTGCATGTGAGAGCGTCGTCCGAATACCCCCCCGCAGGCACAATGTCCAAGTCCACCTCCATCCTTGATCTAGAGAACCTGGACCTTGAAGACGACGCAGAGGACCTGTTCGCCAGCCCCAGCAACAGCGGCGCAACCACCCAAAAGCACACCCCTCAATCCCATACCTCCTCAACGCAGAAACAACGGACGCACTCCCAATCCGAAACGCGAGAAGCGCGCCTCAAAGCCGAGCTGGAGCGCGTGAAGGAAGTCAACCGTGTGATCGAGGGCGTCACGGCTTCCCTGACCAAAGCCAAGGAGAACATGAGCACCGTGCAGCAAACGGTCGGGAACGCCAGTGCATTGCTAGCGACGTGGACGCGCATCTTGAGTCAGACGGAGCACAACCAGCGGTTGGTCCTGAACCCGACCTGGCACGGTGCGAGCCAGGATCTGGAGGATATTGAAAATGAGGATGTCAAGCGGCAGCAGGAATTCGAGAGGAGGGCTGTTGAGGAGCGGCGAAGACGGGAGGAGGCGCAGCACCGTGCTGAGGAGGAGGAGAGACGACGGAAGGCCACTACGGCCACTTCGAGTAGAGGCGCTGGTAGGACGAGGGGTCTTCGAGGAACGAGCGGCTCGGGTAGAGGTTATGTCGGTGTGGGTGGGCAAGCTGGGCGTGGAAGGGGTGTTGCAGGTACTCGAGGGAGTGGGATTGGACGAGGGTCAAGTACTACGCGTGGACGTGGTAGAGGACTTGGGTGAGCATTGGGAATGAATGAGTATGTCTTTCAGACGTACTCGAAGAACCATGGAAGTCCAAGCGGACTTTGACCATGTCCTCGACTACATCTGAATCGGGGGCGCTGTGACGAAGAGCTCGACCAGCCTCGAAGTCTGGTTCACTTTTCGCTGCTCGGAACGACTCGACGGCGAAAACAAAGAATAAGACACAGCAGGTCATTGCAACAACGCCTCGGCAGCGGATGCTATGAGTGCCGATAACCTTGACTGAAAACGGGACTAGAACACGGAGAAGGACAGTGTTGGAGGGCGCCGTGATCAGGCCTCTGTGTACAAACTACCACTGAGGAAGACCCATAGAAGCACGGCCGTTTGTGCACCACTGCTCCTCATTCACACCGTAGCCACGTCAATAGCACTCGTGACCGACCGAACATCTCACGCCTTAGGCTGCTCCGTCTTGTTCGTCTTCTCCTTCGCAGCGTCCTCCAACGGGCCCTTCGGGTTGCTCGACAGCTTGCCCAATTGCTCCTTGCTGGCGTCCGCGGCGTGGGTCTCCGACGGCGCGGCGCCTTGGTTCGGCTGCGCCTGCTGCCCGACTTGCGAACCGGCTTGACGCTCTGGCTCGGGCGACTGGCGGCCTTGGTTTGGTGCGGACATTTTGAGGGCTGGATGACTTGGGTCAAAGTGGGAGCTGGGAAGGTGTTTGGGACGGCGTACGGTTGGTGGTTGGTTGGGTGGGTGATCTGGGTTATGGCTGAGACTCGTTAGTTTGGGATGTCTTGTTGCACTGCGGCATATAGATGTGCCTTACATTTTTGAGAGATAATTTGAATCGGTTGGTAGCTTGAGATTGTGATGGAGAGAGGGAGCGAGTGTTTCTCGTTGAGCGAGCAGCGAGAGAATTTGGAGGGGCAGCCAGTCAAGCGAAGCGCCCCACGTCCGACGTCATGAGCAATGGCCGACGTGCCTACAATCGCCGGGTGAATCTGGATAAAACAAAACAAACATCCGATGTTGGAAAAACAACCCAAATAATGAGATACACCTCCCAGAGCAGACGCCGTACATCAGACGAGCCGCATCCACTTTCCTTCGGCAACTTGGTACCCTCTTCACACTCAGCCATCATCTCATCCTCCCCCGGAAGAGCCTCCGGACGACGGCGACGTTCTCCCGTGTCGCTACTTCACATCAGCTTACTGCCACGGGAACGTCGAGTTTCGTGGTTATGACACTCACATTCAGCCTCGCCAACCTCGTCAGCTGACCCCAGGCTCGTTGCATCGATACTCGCCGACTTCTCCTCTTGGACCGTGGCGTAGCTACCATTGGGGTGCGCTCATTGCACGTGTCTGGCTCCTCTTCCACCGCAGCCATCCGAAGACCTGCCTGCTCCGGACTGCTCGCTTGGTGACGGCTCTCTTCCGTATTTCCTCCCTGCTGGCCGTCCTCCTTGCGGCTAGCCTCTTTACCCATCTCGTATTTCACCCTGATCCTCTTCAACTCCGCTTCCACGCTGCAGAACTGCTTCTCAAAAGTCTCGAGATGTTGCAGGAAGATCTCTCCCCAGGTGGCGATCGCTTCACCCATGGCTTGCAGCTGCTCGTGGACGAAAGCTAGGTGCTCGGCTCCTTCGAGCTCCAGGACGCTGGCGGTCGTCGACAGGGCGGCATGTGTCTCGATGATGCTGCTGATGATACCGATCTGAGACGTACGGTCGGCTCTCAGCCTCAGACCTTGCGTACGGTTGTCCATGTTCTGTCTGTGAGTGATCGGCGTGGAGAGCAGAGAGGCGGCCGGAGGCAAGCCTTATACCAAACCGGACGGCTTTGCCAGCAGGTGCCCGAAGCAACATGCAAACTTTCCATCGCCTTACCAACGGAATATGGGATGGTGGTTGTTTGCGTGCTACAGCTGTACGTGCTGCACATGTTTTGGCACGTCTTGTCCAGAACGGAATGCATTATGAAAGGCACATGGTGCAGCTCCCGCTTCAGACAAACGGCCGATGTATATATCCGCATTGCGCATTGTTGACAGCTAACACCGAACCTAGTAGTGTCCACGAACTCAACACAACACTTGAGCAGAAGAGCACGCTGTTTGCTTGGCTGTAGTAAGCTGCTGTAAAGAACCTTGTGGCGGAAGAAAGCCGAATGACAAGTCTGGAGACATGGCATTCTCACAAGCGATTCTGGGTGTACTGATAGCCAGGCGTTGCTTGAATGTACCTGACCATCGGCATGCCATCTTTGTTGGCTACGTTGCTGGCAGTCCCGTTGCCAATATCCCAAGCGCACGAGCTCAATGGAAAGGAAGCCAGCCCCTGCCGCGATCGAATGCAAGTAGCACGAACGAAGAGATGCACCTATTGACAATCATGTTGTCCCGATCATGCCGAATATGTCAGAGGTCTATCCGTAGAGCTCAAGCTCGCAGATCTGGGGGCCTGCCTGGACCTTGCGAGCCTCAACCAGACTATCACGTCAAGGCATAATTGCTACACATACAGTGATGGAACAGACCTTCCTCTCAACACTGCAATCCTCCTACGCATCATGAGCGCCAGCTTCCAATCGCCCGGCGCACTCGGGGGACAAGCCTCCCTATGCATCATCTGGGTCTTCACCCACTCCTGCACCGTCGGTCTGATCGCCTACACCATCGTTTTTGAGGCCTTATCCGTCCGTTTGCGGCCACTCAGCGTCTATCTCGCCCGAACGTCTCAGCAGATCATCGACGTCGTTTCCCAGGTGCTCGCACCCTATTTCATGAACCGTACAGTCTGGAAGGTCAAGGGCAAAAGGCGGTTTTCTGGGGCGCGACGGCGCTTTACATGTTCGTGTGGTTGTAATTCCGTTTGCCGGAGATGAAGGGGCGCACTTATCAGGAGCTGGACCTGTTGTTCCTGAAGGAGGTCTTGATGAGGGAATTCAAAGTAAAACATATAGACGTAGATCCGTACGTCTGCGGCGTCGCCTCGCCGGCGTGCAGCAGTGGAAAGAGGGTGCGTATAAGGTGCTATAAGGGTTTGCTCACTTCTTCGATACTGTAAATGTCACGGCCGTATTCTGGCAAGTCAGCTTCTTTCAGATGCTTCCGATGTACGGTCAAGGCAAAGCTCTGCCACTCCTCGCGTGAATGCCTTAGTCCGTGGATTCCGACATACGTCACGTGATCAATCCGGCTGCAAACAAATACTGGGATAGTTTTGGTAGCCTGCAACTTCACTCTCTCTCACTTAACATAACGAAAGTACGCTTCGAGACTGAGGGCATCTCCCCCTGCTACATCATTGGAAAGACACAGCTCTCTTCACAGAAACTCGCTCGCTCCTGTTGGGCTTGTTGCGGACACTCCAAATTTCTTAGCAATCGTAGAAGGTACACGTATGACCAGGCCTACATGAGCAATGCTGGTCCTTTGCAAGAATCTGCAAATCGATCGGCCATCTTATTCGACGGGTAATCAGTCCTTATACACTCCAATCAACCTGGAATCCTCACTCTCCCCGCCGCTGCTCGAGCTCATCGTGCAGCCCCAAGATGGGCATCGAGGGGTTCCTGAAACGCATCAAAGACGCTGGACTCGGCACCCAGCGAGTTCTGGGCCGTACTGGTGATGAGATACACACCCAAGCTATCATTGACGGACCAAGTCTCGCACACCATATATACAACACGCTCAGCGAGAAGGAGGTCGGTGACCACAATATAGCTCCTAACATTACCTACCGAGCGATTGCAGCCAGTGTCATTGACTGGATTGGCAAGTTGCAGACCCATGGCCTCCAAGTGTAAGTACTTTCCATATATTAAGACATCCTATTACTGCCACAGTCTCACGCCCTACTCAGGGAAGCTATTTTCTTCGATGGCGCTCTACCTGCAAGCAAGAAAGAAGTCCGGGTTCAGCGACTTACAAACTACGCCCAAAAACTCATTCTTTTTCAGCAGGCATATGACGATCAATACCGAAAAATCACTCGTGGCCATCTACCCACTTCATATTGGGACAACTCACGAATGAACAAAGCGCGCAGAGAGACACCACCACCAGCTTTCTTGGTGGCTGTTGTTATAGAGGCATTACTTAGTAGCCGTTATGCCGACCTCTGCTTCGTCGTCCCGGACGAGGCTGATCGCTATTGTGTAGCAGCTGCGCGCCAAGTCAGCGCAATGGCATGCGGCGTGGGTGTGTCGATCTGGACGAATGATTCGGATCTTGTCGTCTTTGATACAGGCGCACAGACGACAGTAGTGATGTTCAACGATCTGGTTGAGACTGCTCAGAGGGCGGGACAAGGGTCAGTGATTTCAGGAACTGAGTACAAACGTCGGGATATCCTGCAGAAGTACCAACTGTTCGGGTTGTTGGAAGTAGCGTTCCTCTTGAAGATCAACAGAGCCACCACATTCGCAGAAGCGGCACGCTCCAAGAACAACGCCCTGGGTCACGCTGGCTTCGCAGCTTTCGCTCGGGAGTATCAACTCGAAAACCAGCACCTGCAGTATCAGGTCCTGTGCACCGACAGTAGTCAACGCATGCTCGCGAATGGCCTCGATGCAAGGCTTTCAGAGATGGTTTACCAGCTGAAGGGAAAGGAAGGTTTGCCTTCTGATGAAATAGACATGTACCTACCGTTCCTGCTTGAGGATCCCAGGAAGGCATCGGCTTGGCATATTGGCACTCATTGGCGAACGGTAGCGTACAAGGTTCTTTGCATAGCCCAGGAGTGTGCGTCGGCTTCCATCCAGGAATACAAACGACATGCGTCACGGGTGGCTGGAACAAAAGTCAGTCTGTCCGACTCTGCAGATGTGGACGACGCTCTGTTACATGCACAGCAGTGGCTGAATTCTGCATTGGTCAAAGGAGAAAGAGGACCACATACTGAAGTCGAGCGCTGGAGATTCCTGATCATGGAGCTGACAGTACAGGATATGCAACAACAAGCCATTACCGTAACTCCGACCCTCGAGGACATTACGACTGTCCTCATGGGCCGACCAACGAGCAGATGGGACGTGAGCCACTTGTCTGCACGGTACCAAGCCATGTATTACTCGATGCGCCTTTGTTGGCAAGCTTTGCGCTACGTTAAGGGCATCAATGGTGCTGGACATAGCCCCAGGCGAGCTGTGGACGACTCGGAATCGGGCTTCGGTCTTCTGCTGTTCACTCTCCATTCTCTCCCTGGGATTGCCGACTTTTTTGAGCCGGTCTTCGATATCAGCAGAACGGTTTACGCGGCGGAATGGAACGGTGTGGGTGAGGCGTATCAAGCCACTTATTCCAAGCATTACGCCCAACACGAGGAGGAGACACCGCAAGTCGAATCGGTGACTCTGGCCTCTTCCAGCGATAACACTTCGATGGATTATGGGTCGAGTGAAGACGAAGGAGAAGGCGGCTCGTTGGCCGGAAACCCCTTTGCAGCGCTTGCGTCAAAGTAAGGCTGATTATCAATTCTCGTGCAAGAGACGTACGGCGGAACGAAACGCTCAGCCGACAGCGCATGGAAATTGTATCCACACTGCCATTTGGCTGGACAATGGGTAGCCGTCGTGTTCGCGGCCCGGGCTCGAAGAAACTTGGGCATTGTGGCTTGCCGAGATGAAAGCGCAACACATTTGTTCGAGTCTGGGAGAAATTGTCGATCTATCAGGAATATTGCATGCAACAACATGTTGCAGTGCGCCCGGAACTCAATCAACCATCTCAAGCAACGCTTTCGCAGCGTCTCCCTGTCGGCTATCTCCGTTAAGCGTCAACAACAGAGACAAACCCCAGAGAAGCCTGCATGCTCCTGTTCAGATCCATGATTCTAGGACCCTTCAAAATTCAGGGGATCCACATGTGGACCGTCATGGGATCGGCTCCACTCCTCCCTGTAACGACCAACGACCTCGTTCCTCATTAGATTTCTCGGTGCCCGGCGGCCGGTGAAGAGCTCGAATTGCGCGAACGCCTGCTCGGGTAGAACATCGAACCCGTTCATGAAGATCCAACCTCGGTGCGCCTGCGCCCTCATCTGGCGCACGATTGGCGTGTTCATGGGCTTGTACGCGAGCTATGGGTATGGTCAGTGACACGTGGGATGGCTGTGGAGACGCATTGTATCAATGTATCGAGCACTCACCTCGATGGCGACTCCACCCGTCGGGCTTTGTAGCCAGGTCTCCGGGATCGTAAAGTTCGTTGCTACGCCATCCTCAGCCGTCTGAGTGGGTATGGTTGAAACGATCAACGATGGGTGACGGAAGTCGCTCGGCCATGGTGTCTCGAAAGATCCAAGTACCCTGACGTGAGTGCTCATTATGTTTGAGGGATCAATTTCGCTGATGGATCTTGACTGGATGAGTGTGTTGTAGCGATCCGCGAGCGCGTGAGCATTCTGGACGGTGCGATTGCAGATGAAGACATTTCTGACACCGAGCGAAAGCATGGAGTAAACTGTTGAGCGAGCCTGCCCTCCCGCGCCGCAGATCAGGCCTGTGGTGTGGGAGCGGATGGTATTTGCCGGCGAAAGCCCGCGCCGTAGACAAGCACGGATGCCAATCCAGTCTACACAACGAAATCAGTATCTTACTTCGACAGATCTGGGCGTAGTTTACGTACCCGTGTTCTGCCCGTACAAGGCTTGGACCGGTCCAGAGCGATTGAGCTGAGAGAGAAGGACCAGCTCGGAGGGAATGGAACCGTTGGCGTCTAGCTCACGAACGGGGACAATGGTGTTGACCGCACCGATCGCACGTGCGTGGGGACTTAAGCCATCCAGCATCGGCATGACGCCTGTCTTGTATGGCTGCACCACTGCCGCGCCGCCGAAGTGGTGATCGCGTGCGAGACGGCGGAAATCTTCCAGGTTAGATGATGAATGAGTGAAATATCTGTGAGGCATGCCACACGCTTTGTATGCAGCATTGTGCATTGCTGGTGACAAGGAATAGCTGACGTTGGCACCGTAGATGAAGAAGTGCATGGGCTCGTAGAGGAAGGTCGCAAAAAGTGCGGTGATCACGTGCTTCGCCGTCACAGCAGCACGCCGGTCCCCGTCACGTGCCTCTAGAGCATTTAGCTCTGGGCCTTCTACTGGTGTCAGTAGCTTGTTGAAGCACATAGACGTCCTCCCTCGCGGTCCGGTGTCATATGCAATGAGGAATGTTGGCCTTGCGAGCCTTGCTACCCTTTGCCTGAAAGCCTCGAGTGCGAAATTGTCTGCCGCACGGCTTGCAGGGATTGTGAGCTTGAATATTTGACAGCCAAGACCAGCAGCCCTTTCGTATTGCGCGATGCATTCGGGGTCTTCCCAGCCAGCAGCAGGGCGTTCCGTAAACTCTCGACTTGCAATGACTGCCGTGCGTCCTCTGTTTGAGACCAAACTGCGGAGCTGAGTGTCTGGAAGACTCAGATTGACAGTGCAATACTCGGGAGCCAAGCGGAAGCAATAGTTCAAAAGAGACGTGGTGCAAGTCTCATCTGACTCTGGTTCGTCTGCGCTCACAGTAAGAATGACCGGCAAGATTGTGGCTCGCCGCAATCTCGCATACGCCTCAGCAATTCTTAACATGGTCGCTTCGGTCTCGAGTGTGGACGATGTGCTCCAGTCAAGTATCGGCGGTACCCTCAATTCCACGGCGTCGGCACCAACCTGGAGCTCATCGAGATCGATCGTACTGCCATACACGGCGTCTACGTGGGCTACCGCGCATAGCGTAAACATGCGAGCCTCCACAGGGACCTGAGAGAGCGGATATGCAGAATGATGGGATGAGCGGTGATTGATGTCTCCGAGTATGTTTCGAAGCTGGTTCAAGAATTCTCTCTCAACCCCCTTGAGAGTCATGAATGATCCATTCGCAGACTTTGCGTCTGTTGAGAGCAGCCCGTGATCGCTGCTTAAACTTGGATTTCTCGCGGATTGCTCCGACCAGTTGAAGAACTCGAAGTTCGCGCATGATCGCAAGATAGGTCCGGTGGCACACAGCAGCTTTCGCACTCGCTCCTGGGCCCAGACTTGGAGGTACGACTGTATACCTCTCGCGTCTCTATTAACGTGAATGACGGGGTGATCCTTGGCGAATTCCCTCAACAACCTTGCTCCATCTGGGGTCAAGTCGGAGAAACTACAGATGATAACGGCGTCCTTTCGATACGTGTCAAAGGTCCGCTCAAGGATCTCGCGATGCTTCTCGTGGTACTCTGTCAAGCTCGAGGATTTCCTGAAAGCCTGGGTGGAAGAGCCGGTCGCGTCAAGGAATGCTCTTTCACAGTCAACGAGCCGTCGATTGTACGCACTGGCGGCAATGATGCCTAGAGAACTCTTGCCGACTCCCCTAACTCCCAAAAGGACGATGGAGGCGTTGGGCTCGAACGAAACGGTGCGCGGCTGATCGATCCAGTGATGTGTTGGAGTATCGAAAACTGCTCGCACAACGGACGCGCTGTTTACTCCTCCTGGTGTTCTTGACGGAGATCTATCTCGAGAGGCTGGAGTAGACCCAGGGTTTGGCGGATAGCCGCGCATCTCCTGGTATGAGCGCTTGAGGCCGACTTGGGCGACCGCCATGGTCTATCAACCGCCTCACACCGGTCAGAGCACCGATGTGGTAGGTGACGGGGTTTGATTGTACATGTAGTACACGGAGTTCGAGTGTTGGCGTACATGTCACAACTTGAGGAAATTGGTTTCCGGCTCATCCTTCTACCGGACAAGACAGGATGGCGTGCAGACACTTTATGCATCGTAGGTTCACTAGCGACGGATGTTTCCGCCACTAGCCGTATAAGGTTATTTGCACCACACCACTGACTCCGGGTCAACTCTCGACGAAGATGGGGTTAAAACACATTTAAGATCACGGTATCATCATGCGGATGTTGCTTTAGCTTTTGTGATGGAGCCAAGAGGAGTTCGCAGTCCTCCATAAGGGCTGACATGTTCGGCATCCCAACGCGATGGTGGATTTGGCGGCGCCTGCAGCGAGGCCAGAGTCTGCTGCGCTGAAGCGCAAAATCTCCCCCAAGGATGCCAATCCCGTGCCACACAAGCGCTCCCGGGTGTCTCGAGCTTGCGACCAGTGTCGTGCAAGCCGGGAAAAGTGCGACGGTGTCCAGCCAGTCTGTCAAACATGCACCTCGCAGAGACGAAGCTGCTCGTATGACGAACAGCCTAAGAAGCGAGGCATTCAACCGAATTACATACGCACCTTGGAACTCACTCTGGCTTGGTTGTTCCGTCACGTTCCAGAAAGCGAGACCAAGCTCTCCCATGAGCTACCTGATGTTGAAGGTGAACCCCACAGGGTGATTTCAGGGAAGGATCTTGCTAAGGCGGAGAGTCTTCATCAAGAATGGCGAAATGGGATCATCTGCCGCCAGACCGACCAGATGCTCTCTGGCCTGCCTCTGGAGCAACCTCAAAGTGAGATGATAGAAGGCAGTCCAAATCGGTCATCTTCGCCGTCGGCGCCGCCAAATGATATCCAAGCAAATGGCCAGATTTCCTCCGACGATACTCAGTGGAGAATGAATGATCAAGACACTCGAGCCATGGAGTCTTCCACCCTCGATCAACAGCGGGATCTGCAACTCCAACAAAACGTCCTTCAACCTGATCTGTCTCAACGATCAGTTACGCTTCCACCTCATGTGCATGCAAGTAAGGGCGCTCGCCTGCAGCTTCCAGATAATGCCTGGACTATGTTGGAGTATTATTTTGCTTTCACGCATTCCTGGCTTCCCATGACGGACAAACAAGCCATCCTCAAACTGATGTATACATTTCCGGCGAACGGCATGCTGCTCGAAGACGCTGCCGCTTATGCAGAACTCTGGAGCATCTTCGCATTAGCGTCATCACAGATGCCTCCTGGTCAATTCGAATACCGAGATTGGTATGTACCTGTCGCGAAGGAACTGATACCTGGTGGCATGTATGGGTGTAGTATCGGGCACGTCAGGGCGTTACTCTTACTCGGAGTCCTTGATATGTCTTGCGCAGCATGGAATACAGCATGGCTTAATGTAGGTTCAGCAGTCCGCCGATTGCTGCTCCTGAAGTCGTCTACAACCCCTAATAACGAACCGCTCCGTGGAGATGCGCTCGCTTACGTCACCTTGGCGGCTTTTGTACTGGAGCAGTTTCTAACAACTCATCTTCGTGTTCCAGCACATCTCACTCCACGGTGCCTGTCTGTCGACCAAGTGATTGAGGATGGGCTGGAAGAATGGTCGCCTTGGCACGACCCATTACACATAGAGTCCGCCGCTGCCAGGACACCGTCGCGTTCGTTGAGCACTTTCAACCGTATCATTCGTGCGGCTTTGCAAGCCCACGATGAAGCCGGTGACGCCGAACCGCATGACGGGAAGGATTGCACTGCCACTGTCATGGCCTTGTTGCACAATGCAAGACTCGAAAAAGCTCGCGTGCAGCCTTCATTGCTGGTTGCCAAACTCACGGAACCAGTGAGCAGTGTCATTCAGGGTGTGTCTGGCTCGTCAGAAGATATCCAGCTAGGCTTTCCGTGGTCGAACGAGAGATCAAGACCACTTCAAGCTGTGGGGGAGAAGATCGATATTGTAAGCCTTGCCTTCATGGGCATTCCAAACGACAGCTCCGAGGGCGCTTCGCAACGAAGTCCGTATTTACAAGATCCGTCGACAGTAGTCTCCGGACTTCCTCGGACGCCCACCGCGGTGCAGCAAGTACCCAACGCTCAGACAGTGAGCTTAGAAACATTGGATCTAGACAACACACTAGCCGGCACGGACATCTTCGAAGAGTTCGCAGCATTGGAACATATCGAGTCGTCTCACAGTGAGCAATTTAAGCAGAACTTGGGCTTTGCACCTGACTTGGACCTTGCGGAGTTCTTTGGTGTTGACTACCAACCATCGGATCCGCTATTGGCATACATGCAGCCATCGCTTTTCGGTCCGACTGAGAGCAGCGACGCGGGCTGAGTTGACGCAATGACAGGCTGCGTTATGGTTTAGCTTGTGGCTGTCTCAATGTTTCCCAGCTATTGCACTGCATTTCTATGAAAAGTCACATATCACTCAACAGGGAATCTTTTGCATGATGTACTCGGTTCTAGCCGGACGGAAGCGTCCAGTGCAAGTCGTATGTATGGCGAATGTACACCAGTGAGCACGTTCTGTCAGGCATGCTGCAAGTAAAAAGACAGTGAATGCTGATTGATCTGATGGGGTATACTATCTACAAAACCCGCCGACTGAACTCCGGCGCTACGCGATTATAGGTACATCCTCTTCACAGCTGCGCACGCATATGCTGGTCGCTGACTGTCTTAGACGAGCTTGATCTTATTGTTTGCTCGTCGAGAGCGACATCCTCCAAGATCTTTCGCCACGAGACTGCGGCTCTTTCTGCATGCTCTTGAGGCACCGACGGTCGAGCATCGGCCAGACTTTCGTTGAACATCTCCGCACTGACCCAGCCTTCGAATCCAAGATCCACCAGAATGGCCTTCATGATGGCTTTAACCGGCAGATAAGCACCTCTTTCTTCTTCACCATAAAAGAGCCGACAGTTTCGTGACCAGCTCATACGAGCAGGCTGGCTCGAGACGTAATATGGATGGCCCTCGACGAGAGGCTCCGCAAGCTTTTCTGCATCGACGACCTGCACATAAACGATCTTTCGGACATCAATCTTTCTCACCAGCCTGCCAATCGAGGCCGCCATTTCCGCATCAGCACCAAGCGTCTTGCGCGAAGATGCGGCAGGATCAGCGAACACCCGGGCGGCCATGTTGAAGGTATCGAGGCAGATGCCGAAGTTGGGTCGGTCCACCGCCTGGACAATCTTCCAGGCCTGCTCCCAGGTATCCGAGTACGTACCCCACGCAAGACTCTCGTATGCGAACTGTATCCCATGCAGCGCTCCGAGGTCGACAACCTCGCGAAGGTCTTGCACGACGATGCCCAGGTCGCCGCTCGCTTCTCGCTCGGGAAGAAATGTTGAGGGAATGGCTATGATGTGCGTGTCGAGGATGCCAACCAGCTGGATCCAGAGCTTCATCTCGTGGATCCGTTGCTCGTGTTTCCGGCGATCACGCAAGCCCTCGTAGTGCATGAAGGGCTGAAGGCAAACGATGGCAATGCCGCGCTCGTCGCAGAGCGAGCGTGTGTGGTGAGCGGCGGCCACGAGATCCTTGGGGGTCGGTCTGTCGTTGTGGGAGAGTTCTTTGGCGGCGTAAAGAAGGTCTTCGTAAAAAAGCTCGACATCGAAGCCAAACTTTGCGACCTGGTCGAGCTTGCTTGGGAGACTGTGCACCCATGCCCGCCCCAGAGAGTGCGAGCAGATGGCAGGTCGACAGACCATGATGGTGGTGCTGTAGCTGATGAGGAGGGTTCGTGGAACGCTTGTTGAAATGTCAGAGGTTGCTAGGTGAAGTCCAGGAAGTTACTCGTAGGAGCGGTTTTCGTTCCTCAATCGAAATCCTTTTTGAAGAAGAAAAGGCAGTTTGGAAGGGAAACTTCCTTCCCACTTACAGAAGCTACGTAAACTCAAGGGCGCGGAAGATGGCTTATCGCAACGTCTGTACCTGTGTGCCTGATAATATCAGTTCAGCAACTTGTTACGATAATTCTGGTAAAAGCTTTAACCGGCCGGGAAAGGTGGCGTTGATGACGGACACTTGCGATTCTACCATAACAGCAGGTTGAATACTCCACCGTACATCTACTTACACCCTCTTTGAACGATAATGCATCATCCGATGTCTTCGTGCTGGACACGAAGACACCTCGGACCACGGGAGAGAGTACAATCCAGTTCCCTACAACGTCTCACCCACAAGCTGCTATCCTCTGTATGCTTAAGGACACCAACCTCCTTATAATCGGAGGCCGTTTACACTCCAGTACCCACGTCGTCGCAAGACACCCTCGGCATTCACGATTAGGAGCAGACGAAATGAACCTACATAACAAAAGCTAGCGGAATAGCTGTTGATCGTTACATATCTGCCTCGACGGATCTACCACTCACAAATGCAATTCGAAGTGATACACCCCCTTTCATACATGTGGTGAATGTCGTCCAGTGCACGCCCCATGTATACAGAACCTCTCAAACCTCATCCGTCCTCTCGACATGCTCAAGCTTCTCTTTGGCTATACTCAAGCCGGCACCCTCGGCATCATGCCGGAACTCCTCTTCCCTCGCCGCGTCTTCGGCATGAACTTGGCGATGTGCTTTTCTGGCCGGTCGAATTTCAAACAGGCGATCCATGCTCTCGAGAGGAATGCCTTTTGTTTCTGGGACTGTAGCAGGTTATCACTTCTACCCACCGATGAAGCAAGCTGTTGAAGATTACGAAGTTCGACTTACCGAGGAACCAAACGAACGGGAACGACAAGATCATCATCGAGGCAAAGAAGTAGAAGACGCCACATCCCGATGGTCCCATCGAGTTGAACATTTGCGGTGTGAACCGGCTGATGATGAAGTTCCTTTGCACGTGTATTAGCACCAGAGTCACGTCTAGACGTCGATACAGAGTCAGCTTACCAAAACCAGTTGTTGGCTGCAGCCGAAGCTTGCCCGAGGCTGCGGGTGTTTTGATCAAAAATTTCCGAGTTGAGCACCCAAGGCGTGCCATTCCAGGTAGGAGTGTAGCACGCGGTCCAGAGGTAGAAGAAGAAGATGGCCGCTATGCCTCCGGATCCGGACGTCAGAGTGGTGCTTTTGTTGTGAGCAACGTCGACCGAGTTGATGTAGCCACCTAAAAGCGATGTCAGCTTCCCATCCCCGATTTGGTGATCAGGTGCGCCCCAAGACGTACCGATGATCCAGAAACACACACTGCCGCCAACGGATCCGTAAGGCAAGAGGTTTCGTCGGCCGAGGCGGTCAATCAGTACGAACAGCCACATTCACGTGATCACGGTCTTGACTACTCCAAAAATCCCCGTTGTCAAAAAGCCGCTTGACGTGCCGCTGATGCCGATTGCTTTGAAGACCGTCGGCGAATAATAGTTGACCGCGTTTATCCCGGTAGAGTTCTGTAGGGCAAATAGGGTACCTCCCAAGACGAAGCGCCATTGCACCCTGCGATTCGTGCCAACCGCCCTGAACGGCTGCCAAAATCCGATACCAACCGTCGAGGCCTGCTCCTCCAGAGCAAGGTCGAGGAACGTTACCTCCTCGACGATGTACATGTCCTCGGATGGAAGATTACGGATCCAGCATAGGTTCTTCAAAGCCTCTTCACGGCGGTTCTTGGACAGGAGCCATCTCGGACTTTCCTTGATCCACGCTGAGCCGACGAGCAGTAGGCCCGCAGGTACCAGCTGTATCGCAAAAGGGATGATCCATTGCTTGTGACTCGGAGCCATCGTCTCCGTGAGACCGTAGTTGATCCCTATAAAAGCTGCTCGTCAGTTGTGCGTCTCCTTGAAAACGGGACGGAAGTACCCACAGAAGCCAACTAGGCCACCAATCTGCCAACCAAGCTCATAGATGCCCACAAGTCGGCCTCGAATTGCAGGCGGAGCCAGCTCGGCGATGTAGATGGGCGTAATCATGGACGTGCCTCCGACGCCTAGGCCTGCTAGCACTCTGCCTGCGTAGATCTGTAGGAGAGACACAACCTGCGTCAGTACTAGTCTATAGCATGACGTGTGGAAAGAGCGTTGACGCTTTTACTTACCAGGCTCAGTCCACGTTGGCCGTTCACACCCAACATGAGTCCAGCTCCAAGCACGAAAACGAACGCCCAGACCGTCAAGCTACGCTTACGTCCGAGGAAATACGCGGACGCATAGGCGAACAGAGCACCGAAGAAAGCACCAGCTTGATATAGAGAGACGATGTTGGCTTTGACCAGAGCCAAGTGGGAAGTGGACATCTCAGCGAAAGCGAACTCCTTGGTAAATGAAGGCAACGCCAGAGTCGTCCCAATGAATGCCGAGTCGTATCCGATCTTCTCAAGAATTTTGGTTAGCAAATGAGCTTCACATATCGAATGAACACCTCATGACCCGACTCCGTAGGCACAACGCGCCGGCGAAGACGGCGCATGGTGGAACACTCACCATGCACGACGCGAAAGATGCGATGCCGGCGCACGTGTAGACTCTCCAATTATAAACGGCTTTCGGCGTAGGCCTATCCTCGACCAGCGTGAGGAGGCCCATGGTAGCGAACAGACGGAGATTGCTGCGGTGTACGCAAATGGACGAAATAAGAGGGCCGGCTCGATACTTGTGAGGCAGACAAAGTCCGAGATTGTCCGTTGGAGGAGTCAGAAGGAGGGAGTCGTTGTCGCCAGAAGGTCTCCAGAGTCGCCCCACGGGGTCGCCAGTGATATATTCGCCAACCTGCGTTGTTGGGAGAGTGGAAGTACAGGTACCCCTCCGGCATGCGCACGCCTGCACCCCGACGCCTTCGAGGCATGGCCATGCTGAACCCCTGCAAGAACTCCGCACTGCTGAAGATTCTTCCCACCCTCCCTGCACCAGACCCCACGGTCTGCCGATCACGCACGGAGAAGGCCGATGGATATCGGGTATGTATCTCGTCCGGGGTGCGAGGATTTTGTCAGCTGGGGAGACAGCTGTCTGTCGTTGATGTGATTGATAGAGGCATCGGCAGAAACATTATCCTCTAGATTCCTTGTCGTTGATCATGTAGCATGTACCCTCGAGAGGGGAATGACGATTCCGACGACTTGACGTGTGAAGAAAACCACGAGAAAGAAGTGCTAGAGTCCTCGTCTTCATCCATCAACTGCCCCTTTCATGTCCTGCAGTCTTTCTCGCCTTGGAGTCAAGTTCAATCGGTAATGTCAAGCAAAGTATACGTGAAATACCACTTCGATACCTTATCCAGTCCCCCAACTTGCTAGGCTAGCGAGCATGGCGCCACAGACAGACACTGTGACCACCACCACCACCGTGATCGCCTGTCGCGTCCCTCCACACGACCACTTGGACCGACATGGCTATCTTTTCGGCTACCCAATCGCACACTCAATGAGCCCGATCTTCCACCAAACCATCTACGATCATCTGGGACTACAATGGAGCCAACTCCCACTTCCGTCCACTGACATGGCGTTGTTCTTGACCCTCATCCGAGACCCGAGATTGTTTGGTGAGAGAGATCCATGCGGGAGTTGATCGTCGCTGCTCCTGCCAATGCTGATGGCATTGATCCATTCCAGGCTCGGCGGTCACCATGCCCCACAAGGTCTCCATCATCCCACACCTCGACGACATCACGCCCGAGTGCCGTGCGGTCGGCGCCTGCAATACCATTTTCCGAAGAGGCAGTCAGCTCGTGGGCACCAACACCGACATCGTCGGCATCCGCGAGAGCTTCTATCGCAACGTCAGCCAGCCGGACCAGGTCTTCCACGGCAGGCCGGGACTGGTCATCGGTGGCGGGGGTGCCGCTCGCAGCGCCGTCTATGCTCTGAGGCATTACATGCGCGCAAGTACCATTTATCTCGTCAACCGAGATGCGGACGAGGTCGGTGCGGTGATGACTTGGTGCGAGTCCCAAGGCTATGGTGATGAGTTGGTTCACGTCGCCTCTGCCTCTCAGGCTCGGGACTTGGAGGGTCCAGGAGCAATCGTAGCCTGCGTGCCGAATTTCCGTCCCGTGACGGCAGCCGAGAAGGAGGCCAGGAGCGTGACCGAAGTCTTCCTGAACAAACCACATAAGGGTGCTATTCTTGAGATGTGTTATCATCCGACGCCATGGACGGAGATCGCGGCTTTGTCGCAGGCGGCAGGCTGGCAGGTGATCCTTGGCACCGAGGCGGTTATCTACCAAGGCCTCGAACAAGATCGATATTGGACGGGTAGGGAGTCGTCTGAGTTGCCGCTCAAGGAAGTGAAAGATGTTATCGCCAGAGAACTTAGCAAAGCTCGGCTGTAGGTGAATAGGAATGACCGTTCGCACGAATTGCACGTTCGTGTCGGTGGCGCTACGCCAGACTCTCGCGCTGTGCCGAGCTCTGTGTCGCTTTGGGCGTCATATTCCAGGCCGCGAGTAGTCGAGGTGCCTCACTCTTCGCCAGACCTCCCGGACAGTTCTTTCCTGCCCTTGCCTCCCGGTCTCGCCGCTAGAATCTCCAGCTGGACGGATGGCTAGGTAAAGCCGACCACCTAGTTTAGCTTCTTCGATAGGAGCAGTGGTGATATCAGCAGGTGGATTTGCCGTGGTAATCAGACCTCCAGCTTCTTTGAGCAAAGCATATCCAGCAGCCACGTCCCACTCCCTTGCAGCAGAGGTTCGTCAGCTTGGCACTTGAGGAAATTCAACAGTAAACGGTCTTCCGACTTACCAGCAGCCCCCTTCCCACCAGATGTCAAACGTCCCCGTAGCACAATATGCTAGATCCAACGTCGCCGAGCCTAGACTCCGAATCCCATGAACCATGCCACCTTTGCCACCCCTCCCGCCCAACTCCGTCGCCATATTCACAAAACTCTCGAGTTTGCGGTGCAAACCCCCGTCCGCAACGTCCTTCCGGTCCTTGCCCCATTCACAGGAAAACAAGCAACCCTTCGGAGCATCGTGCGGCATCGGCGGCACCGGGTCACGGACGAGAGGCAGCCGCTGCGTCTCGTTGAGCCAGGCACCTTTACCGCGACAGGCGGAGAAGGTCTGGTTCAGGAAAGGAGCGTTGATGACTCCGATCAGCGGGTCGCCGTTCAGGATGAATCCGATCGAGACGCAGAACATGGGGAACAAGTGGATGTAGTTCACCGTGCCTGTCACAAGCGTTGCCATCAGCTCCCACATCACGGCTGTGAATGTCACCAGTATTCGACGTACCGTCCAAAGGGTCAATGCACCATGTCGGCTCGTCTCCGATCAAATACTGCTTCGAGGAGCCTTTGCTGTAAGTCTCTTCGCCGATAAATCTGGCAAGATGGTCAATATGTACCACCGGTGGGTTTATGGACTTGGGGCTCACTGGTGAGATGGATAAGCGGCCGCAATCTGCTGCTTGATGAAGGTCTCGACATCTTGAATCGAGAGGTCGAGTCAGTCATTCTTGCGGTCTGTGAGCGTAGAGCGACATTTTGCTCTTATAAAAGTGCGAACATGAACGAGCTACTCCCCCGACCACAAGACCAACAAAGCAGTAGCAACATGTCCACTCACCCTCATCCGTCTGGGTAACAAGGTCAACGGCAGACTCCTTCTCGACGTGGTCGACTCGCCGGCCAGCATTGCATCTGGCCAGCATTGCGTTGTGGAGCATCCTGCCAGCATCTTTGGCCAGTTGGAGCGCGAACTCGTAGATCTGGTCCAGTTCTGCCTCACTCAGGGTGGACATGGCGAATCGGTAGCGTCCAGTGTTAAGTGTACCTAGATAAGTGGAAGGTACGAATATGTACAAATCGAAGGTATGGGCATTGTCGAATGTCTGGCTGTTGAAGTTCGTGGCCCGGACATTCATCGTCTGTACCAAAGCTCCTTCACCACGCAGACGAGCGGAACTACACGGAGCGACCACTGAAAAGGTTACACTCTCCGAACAGGTCTATTGCAATGCGACCAAAGAACGGCGAGTCACAAAAGACAATGGTATAACAGGCGAGATTGTGACCTCTGCTCGTGGTCCGTTCTGCGACTCGTTCGTATGGCTCGTATATCTAATCAATCTACATCCGGCACCGGCAAGCCATCCAACAGCTTCATCTTCAAGCCCAGCTTCGCCGTCGCCTCCAGCGCATTCTTCTCCCTCAGCTTCCTCGACTCCTCTTCCGGCACCATCACAAAGTTGTAAGTAATGAGCTTACCGCCTTCCTTCACGCCGTACCGAGACGCCTGCTCCGCATTCACCGTACCGAGGTCGATCAGCAACGACTCCTTGACGCCGAACACGGCATCGGAAGTCTCGTACGGGTCGCCGCGGAGGTATAATGCACTGCGGGATTCACACAAGCTGTCAGACTCGAAGTCCTCAAATGCGCCGTGTGACTACAAGAAGGACTTACGTGATCAAGTGATCGTAGCCTTCCTTCGCAAACATGAAGTGCATATGACTCGGCCGGTAACAATGCCGCTTCAGCTTCTCCAATAGCTTGCCAACAGGGCCGTCGTGCGGTATGGGGTAGGGCACGGGCACAATCGCCTTGAACCAAAAGACGCCCTCGTTATCACTGGTCATGACCGCTCTTTGATCGGGTCCCTCGCGACCGGGATACTGCACGTCGTAGAAACCCTTGCTGTCCGTTTCCCAAATGTCGATCTTGACGCCTTCGATAGGCTGGCCGGCCGTGTCTTTGATGTCGCAGAGCACGAGGCAGGGTTCGCCGTCCGGGTCGTGGGCGATGATGGCGCCGTTAGGCTCGGTTTGCGCTTCGTGGGAGTGGAAAGGGCCGAGGACGGTGCCCTCGGTGCTTTGGGGTGGTTTCGGGTGATCGATGGAGTCGACGAGGAGGGAGAGGCCGAGGATATCGGACAGCAGGATGAACTCCTGCGTAAGATCAGTCAACGTGCACTCTGGGTGTTTGATAGTGGTGCTCGTACACACCTGTCGCACGTCTGTACATATTTGTCCAACAGCCGTCAGGAACTGTAGGCCGCTCATCCACTCCTCATGACTTAAGCGCGTCTCTCGCGCGAAGTCGTGTACATGCTGGACGATCCTCTCGAGGACATACTTCATCCGCGGATTTGGGCATTGCGAGTTGATCAACTTGACATTGTCGGTGATGTTGTCGATGGTGAGGTCCTTTAGAGGAGGCACGTCGACCTTGGCAGGATCCATTCAAGCTGAAGCTGTGCAATGTGACGGACCGGTATGGAAGTATAATGTGCTAGAGAATGAATGATATTCACCACGATGAAGGGAATATGAGAGTATCTTCCCTTATTAGCAGTGTTCGATACTGTACTGATCCGACTACGAGTACCGGCCACCCCGCCTTCATGTTTCCGCCCCACATTGACGGCCTGAAGTCCGAGGATGACATGAGAAGCCTCGTCCGATCTTTCGTTTACTGCCGTGCCGTCTTCATGAATCGAAGCACATCGTTTTGGTTAAGGCGAGGATCGATGAGACGCGTCCCTTTGACTCGACTAGGCGCGGAACCCATCCTCGACGCTCTCCGGACTTTGAAAGTCGTCAATCCTTGCCATGGCGCTCCTCGATCACAGTTTGAGTGACTCGGAGACACGCATCGTCTGCGCAACAAACGCAATCGCAGCAGTATATCCGAAAGTGCCCAAACCGCAGACGACCGCCACAGCCTTGTCGCTCAGGTAGCTGTGCCTCCTCCACGGCTCCCTCGCGTGAACATTCGTCAAATGCAACTCAACAAAAGGAAGATCCACGCCCAACAACGCATCGCGTATAGCGACGCTCGTATGCGTGAGCGCTCCAGGATTGATAATGACGAACTGACATTCGCCGCGAGCTTCTTGGATGCGGTCCACGATTGCGCCCTCGTGGTTTGACTGGAAGTGTTGTAGCTTGATGCCTAGACCGTCGGCTTGACGGACCGCGGTTGAGACGACTTCCGGTAGGGTCGTGCTGCCGTACAGGTGTGGCTCGCGGGTACCGAGGAGGTTGAGGTTTGGGCCGTTGATCAGAAGGATGGATTTGAACATATTGACGTTCTGGCTTGATCTGAAATGAGACACGCAAAGTATGATAGGAGCTATAGAGCGAAGAATATACAAACCATCTTCACTAGACGACCAACGCGTCGGGAGGTGAAGGATGAACGAGGGAAGAACAGTTACCCGGGCGCGGACCTGGGAGAATGGAATGTAAGGGTTTCCACCCCAGCGTTCGCGCAGCTTGTGTAGCAAAGCCGATGCAATGTCTTCTGCCGAAATCGTGCTACACCGGCGGGAGTGAGAGAAGCGCGCCGACACGGTATGTAGGAGGAACGTCGATGTTTATAGAAAGTTGAAGAGGATGGTTGTTCAACGATGGGCAGCAGAACGCGCGGCAACTCCCGCTCTTGGCAAACCCGCTGCGCCCTTTGCGCGCATGCATCCACCACTTTCTTTGCCTACCATCTCGCCAGCCTAAACCACTGGAACACGACATCAAATCCCATCACAAGTGAAAGCGGCAGTGTGAGAGCGAGTGAGGACGAGTGCAGCCATGCCCGGCGCAGGCAAACAGTCACTCGAGGTGCAGGAGCACATCAAAGAGCTACTCGAGGCCGGCTTCGACCCGACCACCATCCACCGTCGCCTCAAGGTCGGCCGCAGCAGCATCTATCGCATGAAGCGATGTTTGCAGCAACATGGCACCGCTTACATGCCCACCGAGATGAACAAGAAGAACGGTCGGCCAAAGGTGTTGACGGCGCAGCAGGAATTGGTCAGTAGATTGCTCAACTGCCATCGCCGTTTGCACCATTTCGGTCCAATGTTGGACACTTCCACATGTCTTGGACTGATGTTGACACGGTAGTCATGTAGGAAGTTCGAGACTGGCTCGCAACACCTCAGAACCGGACCCGTTACCTCGATGACCTCGTCTGGCTCATACATGACCGCTTCAACATCGTCTGCTCTACGACAACCATGTCGAAACTCAAGCGCAAGTGGTTGCGCGTGATCGAATGCGAGGAAACCGGTCAACCCATCGACGACGTCACCCGTGCTCTGCTCATGGAGACCCACCCGAACCTGCCGATCCTGCACCAGCAGGTCCTCGCAGCACCAACCGCACAAATGGTCGCACAGTCTGTGACACACTCTCTCGGTCCGTTAACACAGGCCACGGACCTACATAGCCATCCGCAAGCGCGTCATCCCAACATCGACGCTGTTGTCGGAGGACTCATGCAGCAGCAACAGCAACTCCAACAACACATGGACCCGCAGATCGACGCTGGACTTCAGCAGCACCACATGGACCCGCAACTCGACGCTCGTCTCCCGCAGCCGGAACCACCGTTTGAAATGCAGATGCGAAATCATCACTACCCTCATCACTCCCCTCAGATCGAATTACGGATCCAGCAACAGCAAACAACCGACCCACGACTCGAGCAAATGACCTCACATGTCGACACTCAGCTCGAGCAACAGGTGCAGCGTGAATTCGCGTCGGCGGGAACCTCGCATGCTTAGTCGGCATCCGAGCAATACCTACCTTGTACCTAGGGCATCTAACGAAGAAACGTGAAACGTTTGCTATGTTTAGTCCAGACTCGTTGCACTGCTATGGTGACCCTCGGCGAGTAGCGCAGGTCGGCATTGATTGGTAAAGGCGTTTGTGTCCGCTTTCTCACAGGCGGCGGTGTGGTGCAGTCTACTTCGGTGTTTCTAGGTAGGCAGAGGGAGATTTCTCGCACGGGGGTTTGAGGCACGACACGAGATAGGAGGGCACTGCCAAATGTTCGATTTGTTCACGCAATCAGATGCGCTAGGTACCGGTGCTCACTGTGCGACCAAGAGCGACGGCCATGATCTAGATTACCCCCGATTGTCCCAAAAACGTTGTGAACGTTGCGTCCAGAACATATCCACCAGCGCCACGCTTATAAACAAACCCAGCAAACCCTACCGACTGCAAGAGCAAGAGCATCAAGTCGCCCTACGACAACCCTTCCGCCAACCCATCCCCAATACTCCGATCCCAATAATCCCCCTGTTTGAATCGAATCGGCGTATGCACATCCTCCTCTCCCTCCCTCGAGCGCGCCGACTCCGTGCTGCCCGTCTTGGACACGGCGTCAGATCGATCGACCGTTGTCGCGCGCCGAGCTTTGCGCACACTTCCTCCGCCGCCGCCGCCGCCGCCGAACCAACCGGTTTTCTTCTTCGCCGGGCTAATTCCACCCTCCGCGTTCGAAGAGGAGGAGACCTCAGCACTTTCTTCCGTCACCTCGCGCTTGACGTCCGGAGAACCAGGGGCAGGCGCAGATGCGTTTCGAGCATGTCCATCTCCATTTCTCCCTTTTCCCTTTCTCCCATCATCATCAACAGCAGCACCGCGAGTGACATCCTCCACCTCTACCAACTCCGCATCCCTCCCCCACTTCCTCCACCTCGTATACCTTCCCCACCCATCCAC